>Ga0187860_1003679_pt1 | contig 11986 bp, 10 predicted proteins | sample June2016WEW_10_4_FD_132981 | JGI IMG/M metagenome (GOLD analysis project Ga0187860, IMG submission 132981) | Peatland microbial communities from SPRUCE experiment site at the Marcell Experimental Forest, Minnesota, USA - June2016WEW_10_40 | ecosystem: Environmental > Terrestrial > Soil >... | reverse complement strand
GTTATCTCGCCAACGACCTTTCCGGCGGCAATCCGCTCATCACCGCAGCGGGAGCCGCAGGCGGCGTGGCGGTGAGCGAAGGCGCGTTTTATCTGAGCAAAAAGCAGTCCGACAAGTCCTTCGTCAATGGTTATGAAAAAGGACGGAGCGACGCGGTAAAGCAGCAATACTGGCTTCAGATCAACCAGCAACGCGCTTTGCCCCAGCCTGATGACGTTCGCTTTTACCAAATCCCCGTCCCCGAACAGACGATTGACGGCGTGATTCTCAATCCCACCACCAAATACCTGCGCATCGAGGAGTGAAAGGAGGACTTATGAAAACTTTACTTACACTCGCCATCGCCGGGTTGTTCGCTGCCCTGCCGGTTCGCGCCCAATACATCGTTTATGACCCGACCATGAATGTGCAGCAAATCCTGGACGAGGCTGAGAACATCGCCAAGTACGTCGAGATGGTCAACAACCAGGTGCAGCAAATCCAGCAACTGACCGCGCAATTGCAACAACTTCAACAATACAACAAGGCGTTCGGCGACCCATCCCTTATTGTCAATGTGAACGGAGCAAACGCCTTGGTTGCGGATTTGCAGCAGCCCGTCGTGGGGCAAAACTTCACCGCTGTGGAACTTGCTGCGAATGGCGTTGGGGCGCTGACCTACAATGGCAACGGGCTTTACGTGCAAATCGGGGCCACTTTCAACACGCCTTCTGGAAATCAAATCCAGCGAAACACAAATTATTACCGGCCTTATGACGGCGTGAACAAGGCCACCGCGAATTATACGAACGTGACCGCTTCCGTTTTGCAACGCCGCGAAACCCTGAAAACCAACATCGCCACCACCACCCAGGCCCTTCAAGCCGCCACCACGGCGTCCGAGGTTCAAAAACTGACCGGCGTTTTAATCGGGCAGAGCGCCGCGCTGGCGGCGACGGACAAGGAAATAGATCAGGCCGGCACCCTTAGCATGGTGCAGGACGCGGAGAACCGGAACGACACGGAAAAGCAGGCGACAGCCCGAAACGAGGAACAGAAGGCCGAAATGGCCGAAACCTTTGGCAATTACCGCACGAATTTCACCCTCATTACACAACCGCCCATATTTCAGGAGACAAATCAATGAAACTCAAATTCCTCTTGCTCGCTGCCATTCTGATGATGGTTGCCAGCACCGTCACCGTTCTCGTCATGCAGTCGAGTGCCCATCGCCGGACGCAACCGAGCCAATTGCCGACCGCCATCAGCAACTACAATCAGACTTTCAAGCTCAACACCAGCCCGCCTCTTTGGCCGGACTCGCAAAAAAGCGGAGGCACCAATGGACTCACTGCAAAATGAACCGAGATTCACGCCGATCAACGGCAATGGCCAACACGCGGAATTGACGCGCAAGCGGTTTGACCCGACCCGCATCTTCGTCGAAAAGGACCGTCTGACATGGTTCTGGTTCGGCTTCGCCATGCTGGTGCTGGCCGGGTCGGCCATTGACCGGATTTATCTGGTTCAGAGTTTCAAGCAGCGCGAGCGCGTCGTGGTCATTGATCCGGCCAACACCTTCTATGTGTCGCCACTCCTCAAATTCTCGGAGGCAAAGAATCTGCACGCGGAGCAAAGCACACTGGCGGCCGTCGCCTTTTTGCAGCGCAATCCGGGCGGATTCGACAACAGCGACCTGTTGAAGCAGATGTTCCTGAAACACGCCTTGGAAAAGGCCAACGCCTATCGCGCCGCCGAGGAACCGGAATTCAAAGCCAAGCAGCTTCATCAAAAAGTCGAAGTCAGCCAGGTGGACGTGCTCAACACGCGTGAGGACGTTGTGCTCACGCAAGTCACCGGCCAGCTTGTTCGGAACGGAATCTTTCAGGACCGCACCTTCACCGAAGCCATTCCGTTCAAGCTGCTGCTCCGCCTCCAGCGAAACCCGAACATGGTGCAAAACGGGCGATTTCCCACCGCCGTAAATGATTTCAAGTATGAAACCGCTCACAATTAGCTTTTTGCTGGCCGTATGCCTTGCGGCCAGCGCCAAGGACAAGGCAATTCAGGAACTCCGACTGGACGAACAGACCGTCTATACCATCCCGGTTTCCGTCAACCGGGTGACGACCGTCAGCTTTCCGGGGCCGATTTCGGCCATTGACGCCGCTCAAGTGACCACGGACACCAAACGGACGGCAGCCTTCCAAATCGCCCACACTAAAGGTTCGTCGTTTTTCTCCGTCCGCGCCTTGGGGAAGAAAACCGTCACCAACGTCAACGTCCGTTGGAACAAAAAGACCTACGTCCTCGAATTAGTCGAAAGCGACAATCCGCTGTTATCCGTCATTTTCCAATATCAACCAGACAGTGCGGGCGTCATTCCGCCCGCGCCGGTCACGCCTTCACGCCTGTTGGCGCTTCTGGACAAAGCGAAAGCGTATCCCCTCTTGCTCGCCTATCACCCCGAAGCCGTCGCCCAGGTCGAGTATCGCAGCTACGAAAAAGAGCAGCGAATTGTTGACTGCAAAGACTACACGATCCAAATCATGGAAGCGTTCCGATTCAATCCAGAAGACACTCTCATCTTCCGGGTTGTCCTCAAAAACAAGACCGACAAGGCGCTTCGTTTTGCGCCGAATGGTTTCTCATTGCGCGTGGGCGAGCGCACCTACCCACAATCCATCAGCGACGCCAGCGGCGTCATCCCGCCCAATGGGGAGGTGCCAGCCTACTTCGCGGTCACGGGGACACCCAACGGCGGCCACAACGAAATTTCACTCAAGAACGACTTCTTCGTGATTCTGGAGGCAAAACCCGCCGAACCGCCTGCGGAGGACAAACCATGAGTGGCCGCGATGCGATCAATTTCGCCAAGAGTCCGACCGGGGCCTTCCTCGGATTTTGCCTCCTGATCGGATTCGTCCTATTCATGGCGAAAGGTTTTCAACCCGCCAAGTCGAAGTCATCTCCTTTGTCATTCGTCACGAAAGCATCAGCGGATGTGCCGCCGCCTCAGACCATTCAGGCGGTACAAAACGGGAATTTCACGCGAATGAAAATTCCCGCGTCGGCCAATCCAGACCCAGCGCGAGAGGCGCAGCCCGCCAGCGGCGCAGTCGCCGCTCCCGCGCCGGAGATTCTCCCGTTAAGTCTGTTCGCGGAAACGCCTGAACCGGAGCCGAAGCAACTCAGCAAGGATTACGCGCCTTACGGTCGTCTCATCCCTTGCGAACTCATTGTCACGGTGGATTCGGCTGCGATCCGAACGCCCATCATTGGACTCATCACCGAGGACGTATATCACGGAGGCCGCTTAATCATCCCTGCCGGAACGGAAGTGCATGGCACGGCGCAGACCGACCGGACACGGGAGCGCATTGCCAGCGGCAACAGTTGGACGCTCGTCTGGAAAACAGGAGAGGAACTCCCGCTCTCAGGCATCGCCCTTGACCGGGAAACAGATTCTGACGGACAAGGCTGGGGCATTACGGACGGCAGCGCCGGACTCCGGGGCCGGCTCATCAAAACCGATGACCTCGCCGAAATTAAACTGTTTGCCGCCACGTTCTTGAGCGGGGCCGCGAGCTTGCTTGCGGAAAGGCAGGAAACCATTTTTGGCAATTCGGAAACCCCATCGCTTGGCAATGCTCCATTGGAAGGGGCGCAAAGCGTGTTGGGCGCGTACGCGCAGCAAATCTACGATTCCATTCAACGCGACGGATTTTACGTCCGGGTTCCGGCGGGAAAGCAATTTTATCTGTACGTCACCCAAACCATTGACAAGGCCGACGCAGCCTTCGGAGAAACCCGTCTCACTCCGAGCGACCCACCGCCAACCACCAACCAGATTTCAACAACACCGACGCCGCCAACCCGCTTTGCCGTGCCCGTCGTGCCGTTCAATCCAAGAGGAATCACACCATGAAACGAATCATCATTCTCATCCCACTGCTGTTCCTGCCTTCGTGCGCCACGAAAAAACCCGTCGTGCTGCGAATGCCTCACTCCGTTCCCGGCACCACGATGCCGTCCGAGGACATGGAATCCGTCCGCTACGGGGAGAATCTCAAAGCGTACCCGGTGGGGCGATACATTGATCCGAATAACGGGTTGGTCATGCACGAAGCCCACACCGTGTACCGCGTCGAAACCACCGCGAAGTGGAACCTCCATCCCAATGCCGCGGCCAATGTTCCAGTGGGACCCGTGGTTGGCATCGTTGACCCCGCCCACAAGGAAAGCCCTGTGACCGCTGAGGTTGCCGCCGAGGTAAACCGGCAAAAAGCGGCGACACAAGCCCTGATCGAACAGGGAGCGCGCATGAACCAGGCCCTCAATCAACTTTCACAAAGCGTTTCCATCACCGAGCAGGTTTCCGACGAAAATGCGCAACTCAAGACTGCCGTGAGTCTCACGCAGAAGCGTTTGGAAGCATTGGAAGAAGAATTTCGGCAACGACATGCCGAAGCCGCGTTCACCACGACATCCGACCCGCCGAAGCAGGGCACGAATGACTGGTAACATAAACAAAAACAAATAAGCATTATTATGCAAAAGCTAAAAGCACGAGAGGCTGCCACAGCCCCACCCCAAAATGGGACCGCGCCACAACAGTACCGCGAGAACCCGCAAACCAATGAAAAGATCGACGCCTGGATCAAGGACAATCCCGAACGCTGGGCCTACTTCAGCAACCTGCCGCCCGACCGGGCGGCTCGGAAGCTCGTCCTGAATGAAATTCAGAAGTTCGAGCGCCAGCAGAAGATGAACGCTGGCATCATGAAGAAGCTCGACGGCGACCCGGAGGCCAAGCAAGCCTACGAGACGCTGTTGAAACGGTTGCCGGAAGACCAGCGGGAACGGGCAATGGCCTCGGTCGCAAGGCACGTTCTTCGCATCACCACCCCGCGCGAGCAGAAACCCAGGGCGGAAACGGCGGGTGTAGGTGTCGCGGTCTAGGCGAAGCGCGCTTGGCAAAGACTTACGATTCCGCTCAGGCTTCCGGCGCTTTCAGTCTGCCCTGTCCCCCTCAGACTCCGCGCCGGCTCCTTCGCTCCATGCGTAAGACTTTGCCGGGCCGCTTGTCGAAGCAGCGAAGCGGCTTGCGATGGCGTCGCTGCGAAGTGTCTTGCGACCGCATCGCCACGAGGAATCCTCATGGACGCTCAAATCCACCGGCAGTTTAAAACGCCAGGCATGGAACGATTCTTTGAATCGTTGAAACACAAATCGTTGGACCGCTCATGAACTCTGGAAATCCCGTTGAAGTTCGGGTATGCTGTTATGGCCGTAAAAAGAAACAAGTCCGATGAGAAAGATCAGTTAGACCTTTTTTCGTATGCAAGAAGCACCGATCACGTTGACACAGTACGGCTTGATGGCCGAGAAGCATTGGCGGGAATTCCTGCCTCGAATGGTGAGGGAACTGGAGGCCCACGACAGGCTCCAGGAGGCGTTGCTGGAGGCGGAGGAGAAGACCAAGGACGAGATGTACGACCTGACCACGCGGTTGATGGCGCAGGGCTTGACGGCCCAGCAAGCCCACGATCAAGCCTGGGAAATGGTGAGGCAGGAATACATCTTGTTGACGCCGGAAGAAACGGCGTAGTCCGCAACCAGAATAATTACCGCATCGCCGAGGCCGATGGCGTCGGCGAAGGTTCGCTCAAGGAAAAATGCCGGGGCAATCTCGCGGCCATCCGGCTGGTTCGCAAACTCCAATCCGAAAACCGTACTCCCACCAACGAAGAAAAATCCGCGCTGGTCCGTTATGTCGGTTGGGGCGGTCTGCCGCAGGTTTTCAGTCCGGCCACAGACTGGCAGGCGGAAAACGAAGAACTCGCATCACTGCTCTCCGAAGATGAATTTCGCGCCGCCCGCGCCACCACGCTCAATGCCCATTACACTTCTGGCGCGGTGGTCAAAGGGATGTACGCCGCGCTGGAACGCCTTGGATTCAAAGAGGGGCGCATTGTGGAACCCGCCTGTGGCATCGGGCATTTCATCGGATTCATGCCCGACGCAATTTCGTCTCATTCCAGCGTTACCGGGGTTGAGATTGACCCGCTGACGGCCCAAATCGCCAAGGCGCTTTATCCCGACGCGGACATCCGCAACCAGCCTTTTGAGAAATCGAAGCTTCTTGACGAATTCTTCGACCTCGCCATCTCCAATATCCCGTTTGGCGACTACAAACCGTTTGACCCCAAATTCAATGAGCACGGATTTCTGATCCACGATTATTTCTTCGCGGCAGCTTTGGAAAAAGTCCGACCGGGCGGCTTGGTTGTATTCATCACCTCACGCGGCACGATGGACAAGGACGACCCGTCGCTCCGCAAATACGTTGGCGACCGTGCCGAACTCTTGGGCGCGATTCGGTTGCCCAACAATGCCTTCAAACGAAACGCCAACACCGAAGTCACCACGGACATTCTGTTTCTCAAGAAACGCCAACCGGGTGAAGCCAGGCAGGGTGTCGCATGGTTAAACACGGCTCCGTACACCAATTCCAAAAGCGAAGTCATTGAGATCAACCAGTATTTCGTCGAGCGGCCACAAATGATGCTCGGTGAAATGCGGTTGGAAGGACGGATGTACCAGCGCAACGAACCCACCCTTGTCGCCGCCAAACAGCAGGATATTGCGACAGCTCTGGCCAAGGCTATTCCCCACCTGCCGGAGAATATCTATGCGCCGGTTCAACATGCCGTCGCCAAACCCGGTCTGGAGCAGGTCATTCCCGCGCCCGGAGATGTGAAGCCGAATGCGTACACGGTTCACGACGATGAAATCGCCATCCGCGACGGCGACCGATTAAAGCCGCTAAAACATCTGGCAATTCAGACCAAACTTCGTATCCGCGGCATGATCCAGGTCCGCGATGCCGTGCGCGAATGTCTGCGCACCCAATTGGAGGACAGAGACGATTCCGATGTCGAGCTTGCCCGCGCCCAATTGAATCAGCGTTACGACCGCTTCTTTTCCCGATTCGGCCCGCTCTCGGATCGCGTCAATGCCAAGGCGTTTCAGGGCGACCCTGACTTGCCGTTGCTCATGTCGCTCGAAAATTATGACGCCGAGACCAAGAAGGCCACCAAGACGGCGGTTTTTCGGGAGCGCACCATCCAGCGCCAGAAACCGATTGAATCGGTGGGTTCACCCAAGGAAGCCCTCATCGTTTCCCTCAACGAAAAGGGACGGGTGGATTTGCCTCACATGGCCCGGCTGTTGAATCGTCCTGCCGATGAGTTTTTGCCGGAATTGGCGGGAGTCCTGTTTTTGAATCCCCAAACCCAGGAGTCGGAAACCGAAGACCATTATCTTTCAGGGAATGTGCGCGAAAAACTTGAAGTTGCGGAAACCGCCAGCATCACCGAACCGCGCTTCAAGGAAAACGTCGAGGCGTTGAAATCCGTCCAGCCCGAAGATTTATCGGCGACCGAAATTGATGCCCGCCTCGGCGCATGTTGGATTCCGCCCCATGACGTGCAGCATTTCGTTCATGAATTGCTGGCCACGGACGATGTGACGATCAAATTCATAACACAGCTTGGCACCTGGTCGGTACAGTCCGGTTATACGGCCAAAGCCACCGTCGCCAATACCACGGATTGGGGCACCAATCGGGCGACGGCTCTTGAACTCATCGAAGACGCGCTCAATCTAAGGACGCCGACCATTTATGACAAGGTACGCGACGGAAAATCCGACAAACAGGTGGTCAACCCCGACGCTACCGAAGCGGCGCGGGAAAAACAGCAGAAGATCAAAGACCGTTTCAAGGAATGGATTTGGCAGGACGACGAGCGCCGGGAGCGGCTTGGCCAAAAGTACAATCAAGAATTCAACTGCGTTCGTCTCCGCGTTTTTAACGGCGACCACCTGACGTTGCCGGGGGCGAGCCAGACCGTGGCGTTGCGTCCGCATCAGAAGACCGGAACATGGCGCATCCTGCAAACGCCAAACACCTTGTTGGGTCACGTCGTTGGGGCGGGCAAGACCTACACGATGGTTGCGGCTGGGATGGAGTTGAAACGCCTGGGTCTGGCGCGCAAACCCTTGTTCACCGTCCCCAATCACATGCTCGGCCAGTTTTCATCCGAACTGCTCACCCTCTATCCGAGCGCCAACATTTTGGCCGCGACACGCGAGGACTTCGAGAAGGACAAGCGCCGCGAGTTAATTAGTCGCATCGCCACCGGCAATTGGGACGCCATCATCGTGACCCATTCTGGTTTTGAAAAAATCCCGATGTCGGAGGACACCAAGCAACAATTCTTTCAGGCCCAGCTTGAGGAACTGGAACGGGCCATTTTGGAACAGAAGCAGGACTCCGGCAATCGCCGGATTGTGAAACAACTCGAAGCCGCCAAGAAAAGATTGGAAACCCGGTTGAAACTGCTCTCCGCCGAGGAAAAGAAGGACAACACCCTTACGTTCGAGGAATTGGGCGTGGACCGGCTTTTCGTGGATGAGGCTCATTTCTTCAAAAATCTGTTTTACATTACCAAGATGACCCGAATTGCGGGCCTGCCGCAAACCTCGTCGGAACGTGCCTTTGATATGTTCCTAAAGATTCAGTACATCCAGAAGGTCAATGGCGGTGGGGGTGTCGTTTTTGCCACCGGGACTCCCATTGCTAACAGCGTGGCCGAAATGTACACGATGCAACGCTACCTCCAGATGCCGACGCTGCAAAAACAGGGATTGCACCACTTCGATTCATGGGCCGCTACTTTCGGCGAACCCGTCACGGCAATGGAACTGGCCCCGGATGGCGCGGGTTACCGGCTCAATACGCGCTTCGCCCGGTTCATCAATGTGCCGGAACTTATGCAGGTTTTCTGCCAAGTGGCGGACATCAAAACCGCAGACAATTTGAAACTGCCGGTTCCAGAACTTCAGACGGGCAAGCCCATCATCGTTCGCGCCCCCAATACGCCGGAATTGAAAAAAATCGTGAAAGGATTGGTGGAACGCGCCGAGGCCATCCGCAGTGGTCGGGTTCGCCCTGATGAAGACAACATGCTAAAGATTACCTCGGAAGGCCGAAAAGCTGCTCTGGATTTAAGAGTGCTCAATCCACGCGCCATAGATCATCCCGATGGCAAAATCAATCTGGCCGCAGACCGGATCTTCCAGGTCTGGAAGGAAACCGCCGAACTCCAATGCTCCCAACTGGTCTTTTGCGATCTGTCCACGCCATCGAAACTGCGACGGCAGTTCTCCGCTTACGAAGACCTTAAAGAAAAACTCGTGCAGCGCGGCATCCCCGCCGAACAAATCGCGTTTATTCAGGAATATGACAGTGACGTGCAGAAGCACGTTTTGTTCAAGGAAGTCCGTTCCGGCAAAGTCCGCGTCCTCATGGGCAGCACCCAAAAAATGGGATCGGGAACAAATGTTCAGGAGCGTTTGGCCGCGCTCCATCATCTCGACGCGCCGTGGCGACCGGCGGATGTCGAGCAGCGCGAGGGCAGAATCCTGCGCCAGGGCAACCTCAACCCATCGGTGCAAATCTTCCGTTATGTGACTGAGGGAAGCTTTGATGCCTATATGTGGCAGACCCTCGAAACCAAAGCCAAATTCATCCATCAGGTGATGACGGGTGACACTCATATCCGACATATCGAGGACATTGATTCCAGGGCCTTGACGTATGCCGAAGTCAAAGCCATCGCCTCTGGCAATCCCTTGGTCATCGAAAAAGCCTCGGTGGACGCAGAAATCACGCGATTTACCCGGCTACGCTCGCAGCATGGTGAAGCGCAATATCGCATTCGCTCCCAAGCCCGCCATCTCAAGGAACAAATCCCGCTGTACACGCAGCGCATCGAGAACCTCAAACTCGACATGGCCGTTCGCAAGGACACACGCGGCGACGCCTTTGAAATAGAAATTGGCAAAACCACCTACAAGGACCGTGGAATCGCGGGCGAACTTATCAACCGCGCCGCACAGCGGGCCGCAGGCGGCACGGAGGAGCAGCCCATCGGCTCCTTCGCCGGATTCCAACTCTGTGCCCGCTCGACCTTCTTGCAGCGCGTGGAAATCGTGCTTAAAGGCAAAAATCACTACATTGCCAACGTCTCGGACACACCCCTGGGCACGATTCGTTCCGTGGAATACACCGCACAGAACATGGAGGAAAAATTGCAACTCTGGCAACGGGATTTGACTGAGGCGGAAAAGAACAGCCGTGAATTGGAAGCCAAAATCGGCCAGCCCTTTGAGCATGAATCCAAATTGCAGTCCCTCGTTCTTCGCCAGCAGGAATTGGAGACCGCGCTGGACATCACCAAGAACCAGGCATCCAACTCCCTCTCCGCCGAGGAATCGAATGAGACTGAAAACACGCCCGCCCAGACTGTTGACCCTCCCGCCCACGTCCACGCTGCGAAGGCCGGGCGAAAATCTGTCGCTGTAAAATGTTAATCCGCCGCAAAATGCAAGTCCGGCTACTGAATCCTGATCGTTTTCGGGCACAGCAGTGCCAGCCGACCTTTCGGCTTCGTGAATCGCCGCGCTCCATTGTACCGCTCCGTTGCGCCTGTCAAGAAGTTCTCTGGTTTGCAAATGGAAATTTCAAAAAAGTTATTCACATTGAAAATTGTTGGAAACGGGCTGGCTTTGGCGCGAAACGCCTCGTCATGGTACAGCTCGTCTGCGCCTGTCAAGATCGTGTCGCCCTTTCTTCCCTCGACCTCCATCTTGACAGTGCTCGCCGAGCTTGGGGACTTGGCTTTTAGGATTTCGCGCCGGGAATGCTGGCCAGGAATCAGGATGTTAAGTCTTGGGAGAGGCATCCGCCTTGCTCACCAGTTGCAGCACCCATGAACCGTGTTTGATTTGATTGCGCGCGTGCAGATCTGCGTCGTAGAGCGTGCGGGTCTGCCACATCTTCCAAACGATTTTCAACCAACGCTGGGCTAGGGCGCGCAATGCGCAGGCATGGCTCTTGCCCTTGGCTCGAAGCGCCTTGTAATAGGTCTCCGCCCACGGACAGTATTCGCGACTCAAGTTGGCCCAGAGATGCACGACGTTGCGCAGGGACTTGTTGCACTGGCGACGCAAATGGACGCGATGAATCTGGCCGGATTGAAAACTGACCGGCGCCGTGCCCGCCAAACATTGCAGACCCTGTGCGTTAGGAAACAAGACGCGGTCATCGCCGATTTCAGACAAGAGCCGCGGCGCGATCTTATCGCCGGCTCCCGGCAACGACTCGAACAATGCCGCATCAGGGTGTTGCGCGAACAACCTGCGGATCTCCTGACGGTATTCATTGATTTGGGTTTGTAAGAGTTGCAACTGCCTGGCCCGCGTCACTGCCAGTCGCGATTTGGCATGAATCGCGGGAGGCGAACCGGCGAACCGGTCTGCGCGCGCGAATATCTCCAGTCGGCGCTGATAGGTTTCAGGCCGTCCGAGCTTGTGGACGTGCAAGAATTTTTCCCATTTGCGTTTGCCGCCTTTGACCAACGCTTCCGGAGTGGGAAAAGCCAGAATAAACGCCCAAGCGGCGGGCATCGTCCAATCGTCAAAAGCTTCCAATGCCGCAGGGTAATAATCGTGCAACGCCTGGCGCAACTGGGTGATGAGGGCGGTGCGGTCCCGAATCAAGGCGACTTCATCGCGACAGAGTAGCCGCAGTTCCTTGATTAACGGCTCCTGCGGAGCCAGTTGCTTCCAGTTAGCTCCGTCCAATCGCAGTGCGTCGGCCAGGCTCCAAGCATCCACATGATCGGTTTTGTTGCCGCTAGGCACTTTGCGTTGGCGATAAGCCTTGGCGCTCTGCGGATGCACCGGAAAAATGCAGCAGTCGATCTCCTGCAGATGCTCGACGACCGTGCCGGATTTCGTCTCGACGGCCACTGCCACACCGGCAAAGGCTGCGAGTTTTTCCCGGAACTGCTCCCAGCCGCCAGCCGTGTGCTCGAACCGGAAGTCGGCGACGATTTTGCCGCTGCTATCGAGGACGATGACGTCGTGATGATCCTTG
>Ga0187860_1003678_pt1 | contig 11987 bp, 14 predicted proteins | sample June2016WEW_10_4_FD_132981 | JGI IMG/M metagenome (GOLD analysis project Ga0187860, IMG submission 132981) | Peatland microbial communities from SPRUCE experiment site at the Marcell Experimental Forest, Minnesota, USA - June2016WEW_10_40 | ecosystem: Environmental > Terrestrial > Soil >... | reverse complement strand
TCGGCTACACCGAAAACGACGTGAACTACTCGAACGCCACGGTGCCCGACCCGATCACCGTCGTGGTGAGCTGACGCGCGACACGGTGCTCTTCGAGCGCCGGGAACTTTAAGCGACGGGACCGTGCCCGGGGCCGTGCTGGGACCCGGGCACCGTCGAGAGGTGATCATATGACCACTTCACCCGGGATGGGTGCACGACCCCCGTCACCGTGGACGGAAAAAGCTGGGAGCCGTGCACCCGCTCTTAGTATCCCGCTGTCCTGACCGGGGCGTAGGGCGGTTCTACCTACCGGCGCGCAGCTTCAGCTTGGCGAACCGCACGACGCGGCCCCTGGTACGCGAAGGCACCGGAGGCCGGATTGCCCGAGGCAGGCAATGTGCACAGCCCCTGTTGCCTTGCGAGGGGAAGCCACGGGGCGTGCGCCGCCTACGGTATCCCGCGGGACCTGGTATAGACCAATTGCACCCCGGGATGGGTGCACGCTCCGTGTACAGTACAGGGAAGCACAGGCGTGCACCCGCTCCAGTATCCCGCGGGACCTGCAACGGCCAGTTTCACCTAGGACGCGAAGCAGCCCAGATGAGCCGTCGCCCGTGCCTCACGAGGACGGCGGCAACGTGCAACAGCCGGTAGCGGAGCGTCTTCGGCTCGGCCTTTTTGAGCTCGCCGTCGAGGCAGGTCATCTGCGCCCAGGCGATGAGCGCCCCGGCGATGAGACTGGTGGCCCGTATCGGCCGCTGATTGGTCATTCGCCATCTTCGAGGACTGCACCTACCTCGTGTCTCCAGGGTGGCACATTTGCCATGTTGGAGGACTCCGAGATGTCCCGGCTAGCCGATCGGGTCGCTCAGGATCGGCCCTCCCAGCGTGAAGCACGAACCCGCATTTGGACTCAGAGCTCGACGAAACGCTGTTCACTGCTTACATCATCCCCACTTCTGAGCAGTCCCCGGGCACAGCCACCGCTTTGAACCGAGTCGATCTGCGGACGCTGTCGCAAGCAGGGTTGGCCTATATGTCAATCAGCTACTTCGTTCCCTTGTAGTTGAGGATCTGAGTCAGTCGGTGGTCGACGCGAACCAAATCGGCCTGAGCCGCCATGACGGCGTCGACGTCCTTGTAGGCGAGCGGGTGCTCGTCGATAAGGGCGTTCGCCGCTTCCGACTGCCAGGTCTTTCCCTGCATCGCCTCGCCGAGGGATTCGGCGGTCAGCTCGCGCCGCGCCATGTGTCGGGACATCCGTCGCCCGGCGCCGTGCGAGCACGATTGGAAGCTCGCGGCATTCCCGAGGCCGGTCACGATGAAGCTGGCGGTCCCCATCGATCCAGGGATCACGCCGCGGTCCCCCTCGCGAGCTCGGATGGCGCCCTTACGGACCACCCAGCCATCACGGCCGCGGTGGTGCTCGCGAGCAGCGAAGTTGTGGTGGCAGTTGATGCGTTCGACCTCGACTGTTTCCTCGCTCGTGACGTCGACAAGCGATCGAAGCGCGGCGCTCATCATCTTCTCACGGTTCGCCGCCGCATAGCGCTGTGCCCAAAGCATGTCGGCTACGTAGGCCTCGAACTCCGGTGACCCCTCGACGACGTAGGCGAGGTCACGATCCTCGAGGTCGATGAAGTGGCGGGCCATGATCGAGCGCGCATTGGAGATGTGGCGCTCCGCCAACGTCTTGCCGATGCCCCGAGAGCCCGAGTGCAAGACGAGCCAGACGCGCTCGGCCTCGTCGAGGCAGAGCTCGAGGAAGTGGTTGCCCGACCCGAGCGTCCCGAACTGGTGCCTGATCTTGGCCGCGTCTCTTGGTCCGATTTCGCTTGTCGGCATGCCGACCAACTCGACGATGCCGGCCTGAGCCTCGCGGTGGCCTTCGCCGAGACCCGCAGGGACGCGCGCCTCGATCAACGACAGCAAGGGAGCGAGATCGTCAGGCAGCTGATCAGAGCGCAGGCTCGTGAGGGTGGCGATCATGCCGCAGCCGATGTCGACCCCTACGGCGGCCGGGACGATGGCGCCCTCCATGAAAGCGACGCTGCCGACGGTCGCCCCGATACCCACGTGGGCGTCGGGCATGAGGGCGAGCGGCTCGCGGACAAAGGGGAGCCGGGCAGTGCGCTCAGCCTGAAGCAGCGTCGTCTCCTCGATGGAATCTGCCCCCCAGATAAGGACGTTGTCGCGCCTCGCGTCCATGCCTATTCCTTTCGGCTCAAGTATCTCAGTGACAAGGCCGTCCCCTGGACCCGGTAAACACCAAGGGACGGCTACTTGTCAAAAGGGCCAGTCGGCTCGTGACCCCCCTCCAGCACCGTCATCACGGTGAAGGGATCTTGAGGACATCCTCGCCGAACGCGGCTCTGGTCGATGCTGTCCGTTCTGCGGAGCAAAGCCACTCGACGACGAAGGGGTGCGCGCGATCGAAAAGGGTCACAACAGATTCCGTCTATGGCTCGGCTTACCTGACGACGACGAGCACACGAAGGACGGCGAACTGTGATGGAGCCTGACGGAAGCATGCACAAGAGCCTTCGCCTACACGGGAGACCGCCGGTGGACAAAAGCGGCGCGCCGCTCGGGTGCGTGGTTCCTCGGAGACAACGACGTGAGAGTGGCGGTCTTCGATCCCGCGACCGGCGCGGGCTTCGACGGTCTGGAGCCAGATGGCGTGAACCGCAACGAGAGAGCAGAGTCGACTCTGGCGTTCGTGGGCACGATGCTCCAGTTGCGCTGACACTGGGTCTTGTCTTCTTCACCATCTTCCGTGAGCCGGATATGGGCGTACCGCCAACGGACACGTAGGTCCAGTTGCTCTTTGTCCAGTGGATCAGAAAGCAGCCTCGCGGAGCGTCGCGGTAGTCCCGGCGACCGGCTCCTCACCTTCCGGGGGCGCTCCTCCCACTGCAGGGCCGCTCGACTGAAGTCCCGAGTCCGCCGGCAGCATGTTGCGCAACCCGTTCAAGAGCCCTCCTAGCTCCATCGGCACCACGAACTTGGTCGATCGTGACGAGCCGACCTGCTTGATGGTCTCCAGGTATTGCAGCTGCATGGTGTTTTTGTCGAGACCGCGTGCAACAGCAAGAATCCGTTCCAGCCCCGCGGCAAGGCCTTCGGCGCGCAGGATCGCGGCCTGCTTTTGTCCTTCGGCGGCCAGGATCGCCGCCTGCTTGGTGCCCTCGGCGAGGGTGACGGCGGCTTGCTTTTGCCCTTCGGCCTCCGTAACGGCCGCGCGGCGAGTGCGCTCGGCAGACATCTGACGGGTCATGGCCTGCAGAACGCCCTGAGGCGGGTTCACTTCCCGCACCTCTACCGTCGTCACTTTCACACCCCAGCGCTCTGTCACCCCGTCCAGACGCACGCGAAGTGACGCGTTCATCTCCTCGCGCTTGGAGAGCACGTCGTCGAGCGGCATGTCCCCGACCACACTGCGCAGCGTCGTCGCGGCAACGTTCTGCGCGGCAGCCGCGAACCTGCCGACACGAAGCACCGACATCGAGGGATCGACGACCTTGTAGAAGATTATGAAGTCGATCGAGATCGACGCGTTGTCCTTCGTGATCGCCGTCTGGTGAGGGATCTCGAGAAACTGCTCGCGCAGGTCCACCCACGTCGTCCGGTCGGTGACGGGATTGATCATGATGAGTCCAGGACCACGGGTTCCGATCGCTCGGCCCAGCCGGAACAGCACGATGCGCTGGTACTCGCGCACGATCCTCACGGACAGCCCCGAGAGGATGAGAAGGAAGAGGACAACCACCCCGACTATGATCCCGACGATCATGAGCGGCCTCCTTCGCTTGTCGATCCATTAGGCGAGGACGGCGAACCGTCGGCCTGGATTGCGTCAGCCGGGATTGCAACTTCAAGCTCGTTCTCCCCGGAGACGGCCGCCGTCTCGTCGCCCCAGACCTCGAGGCGGACTCCGGCCACACGCAGGACATGGACGGGCGACCCCGCCGGCACCGCTCCGTTCAAGGCCACGGCCGACCAGTTCTCGCCGTTCACGCGGATAATTCCCTCTGGACCGAGATCGCCGACCGCCACTCCTTCGGCCCCGACGGGCGAGACCAAGCGGCGATCGGCTACGTAAATGCCCCGAGTCGTGAGCCCTTTCCAGGCCAGGGTGCCGATACCGGCAGAGACGACCAGGTCAGCGCTGAGCAGCGCCCACAGCACTGGCGCGGTCCGTCCGTCGACCGCCATCACGACGAGCCAAATAGCTGCCAGGACGCCGAGAATGCCGGCAGCCACGTGCGCGTGCGGGCCGACGTGAAACCCGATCAGCGAGACGAGGACAACGAGCCCGAGCAGAACTCCTGCTATCACCCACATGGCGCCTCCTTCCGCGGATGCGCAAAGCCAAGGCTAGCGGTACTCAAGGACCTTCGACTCGGCGGGCCGCTCTTCGAGCCTTCGACCAGAGGAGCAGCTCAGAGGGGTTGGTCGAGATCGGATGTGGCCAGCGGGCGCTCGCGCGGCGCTTCGGCGTCTCGGAAGCGACGATCTCCCGCGACCTCGTGGGCGTCCTCGCCGAACGCGGCCGTAGTCGTCGCTGTCCCCTTCTGTGGCGCTAAGCCGCTCGATGAGGAAGGGGTGCGCGCGATCGAAGAGGGTCACGACCGCCGAACTCAGCATTGAAGTCGAAGGTGTAGCTCCTGCAAAGCGTGAAGTAGGGCAACGCTGACGGCTCGTCTCGGAGCACGAAGAGGTGCCATTCTCCAAACTCACGGCGGTGTCCAGGACGGAAGAACTCGTTTACTTTACGTAGATCCCGTAGCGGAGCACGTAGCGAGCGTACGCTTATCTACCCAGCTTGGCGAGGGTCGGAGCGGACCTAGCTACCTCAGCTCCCGCACGAGCTGACCGAGGATCGCGAGCGCCCGTTCGCGCCGGCAGTCGGAGCGTTTCGCCTTATCGAGCGTGTCTGAGACCGGGAGCCTCAGCTTGTTCGAGCGATGATGCCTTCCATCTCCGAAGTTGAAAAAGCCCGCAAGGTGTTGGAGCGGATGTTTCCAGCGGCCCCCAACTTGAGCAACGCCGCCATGCTGGACTCCTCATCTGGGAACTCGATGACTGAGACAAGGTCGTATTCGCCAACCGTCCAGACCAGCTCGCGTACCTTTCCACCGCTCGCTTCTATGAGCTTCGTGAACTCTTTGGCACGCTCGGTGCTCTGACGGAAGCTCTTGATCCCTTGATCGGTCCAGTTGAGGAGGGACACGTAGGTGGACATTCCGATTTCCCCCTTTCGGTCTGCCCCGCTTGGGACAGAACCAGTCGGATCCTACGCGTAGATTGTTCCCCCGCCTAGGGGATCACCCCACCAACTTTCGCGCCTCGGTCCGTCCGTGTGACACGGCCGGGCTGTCGGCGGTACCTTCGGCTCGAAGGACGAAGCCGAAGGGTTGGCCGGAAAGGTGGCCGTCTGATCCTTGAGCTTGCCCGAGCTCTCATGTTCTCGGGCGACGCGCCGGACGTCGAGCGGTGGGCGCGGGAGGCTGGGATGATCACGTAGAAGAAAATCTGCGATGGGAACTGCGCTCGCCATCTCTTTCGTCGTGATGATTGCCCTGCTCTTTGTGTGGAGGTCGGTCAGTTCGATCAAGAAGGGCCGCCAAAAGGGGCGTAGCCGGAAGCGCGACACTCGTTAGTCACGGGCTAGCTGAGGCCGGTACTGACACCCTCGTCGACGATTTCCGGAGAGAGTTACGGCGGCGCGAAAGTTCTGATCACAGAGCGTTTCTAAGCCTCCCCGGTTCAAGGATCATGTCGGCGAGCTTGGACACCCATATCACCCAGACACCGGCCTGCTGGAACGGCTTCGAGAAGAAACCCCAGTCAGCCCTCACGAAGCAGAGAGCGAGCCCTGCGCTGGTTTGGGGTCGGGTGCCAGGCGTGACGGGACCGGTATGTGCAACAAGTCGTGTGCGGCGATAACATCGTCGAATTCGGCTCGGGCCTCATTGAGCAGGATCGTCTCGTCCGGATACCTCTGCGAGAAGTGCGAGATCACCAGTCGCCGGGCTCCCGCCTCGGCCGCGATCCGCCCGGCCTGCGCGGCGGTGAGGTGACGGGACCGGCGTGCAAAGTCAGCCTCGGCGGAGGCGAACGTCGCTTCGCACACGACGAGGTCCGCTCCCTCCGCGAGTTCGAAGGCGGCATCGCACAGTCCGGTGTCCATGACGAAGGCGGCTACCTGCCCGGGGCGTTCCACGCTCATCTCTTCGACTCGGACGCGCCGACCGCCGACGTCGACGACACCGGCACGCTGGAGCTCGCCCACGGCTGGCCCGACGATGCCGGCGGCCTCGAGCCGGTCGTGCATCATGGTGCGGCCCGCCGGCTCCTCAAGACGCCATCCGAGGGTGTCCGGGACGTGATCAAGGCGCTTCGCCACCAACGCGAATGGTGGCCCTGAGTCCACCACCCCGGTCCCGGCTACCGGCCGCTGGCGTACGTCGACGTGCTCGTCGAACACCGTCGCGTGCAGGAGCCGGTCGATGTAGACCTGGCCACTCGACGGATACAGGACCTCGATGGGATGGGTCACCCGGTCGAGCGACAGACGCTGTACGACGCCGGGGAGGCCTAAGCAGTGGTCCCCGTGCAGATGGGTGATGCAGATGCGGTCGAAGGTCCATGGCGACATGCCGGCCACCAGGAGCTGGCGCTGGGTGCCCTCGCCTGGATCGAACAGGATTCCATTGCCATCCCAGCGCAGGAGGTAGCCGTTGTGGTTCCGGTACCGGGTGGGGGTCTGACTCGCAGTCCCGAGGACGACCAACTCTCGCATAGGCACATTCTCGCGGTCAGACGTCAGTCGCCGCGCCGTCGAGGCTCAGCTCTCCTACGAACCCACAGCCGGCGACCGCGGCCGAATCGAGTTCGCCGGTCGCCACGAGCAGCCCGATGGCTCGAAACCGGCGCTCGTCTTTCGAACGCCCGAAGGGTCCAGGGTTTGCCGTGGTGACGCTTTCCGAGCGGTTGAGGCGCTCGGTCTGAATGAAGAAGGACATACGCACCGCCCGCCTCGTGTCTGTCAGGTCCTCAAACTGTTCATTGGCTTCTGTGATTATCCGGTCGACCAGAGCATGGCTCCTGAGGGCGAGGTGACGACTAGCTGAGCCGAGTCGGTGAGCGTGAGCTGGGCGCCGGGATGTTGCGCCGTCCCGGTCGCCCAGACAGCCCGTCCGGTCCTCGAGTAGATGACGAAATTGCCGTCGCGCTGCATCGAGGCCCAGGCGCCAGCGACCCCGCGGGTGCTTGACGCCCAAAGTGCCTGGTCGCTGGCCGAGTACAGCACGAGATTGCCGTCACGTTGCATGAGAAGGCGGCAAAGGCCGCTCGGAGACTCGAGGTACCACCCGGGCTCGAGGCGCTCGCCGGCGAGCAACCGGGAGTCCTTCGACGCGGTGGACCAGAGGACCCCTTTGGAGTCGTAGACGACCACGTTGCCGTTCGCTTGCAGGGCGAGCTGGGCGCCGGGATGCTTCGCCGTCCCGCTCGCCCAGACAGCCCGTCCGGTCCTCGAGTAGACGACGAAATTGCCGTCGCGCTGCATCGAGGCCCAGGCGTCAGCGACCCCACGGGTGCCTGACATCCAAAGTGCCTGTTCGCTGGCCGAGTACAGCACGAGATTGCCGTCGAGTTGCATGACGAGGCGGAACTGCCTGCCGGGCAGCTGCATCGAGGCCCCAGGGCGTAGCTGGCGACCGGGCTCAAGCACAGCGCTCGGCGGTCGCGGGGACGGGCGAGGCGCGCTCCCGCACGGTGCCGACAGTCCTGTCCGCCCAAGCAAGTCGATGAAGGTGTAGCCGTGGCTCTGGAAGTAACGGATGATGATCGGCAAGGCGGCTACCGTCGCCGGCATCGGGATCGCCTGGTTGTGCATCAGTACGACTGGGTGGCTGAGCACCCCGCCCTCAGACTCGGCGAGCGAGATGATGCGGTTCACCCAGTAGGAGGACCCGGACCCCTCCGCTTCCCAGTCTTCGGTGTCGACAGTCCACATCCATACCGCCATGTGGCGCTGGGAAGCCAACGATAACGTCGTCGGGTCGTAGTCCCCATAGGGCGGCCGGAAGACGCAGGGCGACGTCCCCGTCAACGACTCCTGCTCTTGGATCACCTGGTCCATCTCGGCCGCCTGGCCGGCTGAGGACAGCGTCGTCATGTCAGGGTGGTTCCAGGTGTGATTGCCGATCAAGAAACCGTCTGTTGCTTCAGCGCGGACGTCACCGGGCCACTTTGTTTCGTGCACGCCGATGTTGAAGAACGTCGCCGGCACCTGGAAAGACTCGAGGATCGAGAGGATGGCCTGCGTGCTCGGCCCCGGACCGTCGTCGAAGGTGAGCGCGACGGTCTTGCCACCGCTCGATATGCCTGGGGCGTGAAACTGCGGCCCGCTCGGCGGCACCGGGCACGATGATGGCGCTCCAGCTGCCGGTGATGCGCTTGGCGTTCTGCTTCGAGCGCTGGGCAACGGCCCGCGCGGAATGGCCCAAGCCGAGTGGAACCCCGTTCCCACAACGCCCACAAGGGCCAGTAGCACCCCCAATCCCGCGGCGACCACAACCTTCATAACCGCGATGTTGCCTGTAGAAGAGGTCCGCGGCTAGAGGCGTTGCTCCCGATGATGCACATCTCCGCTGTCGGTCTCAGGGAGCGCCTGACGACGGAGATGCGCTCGTCGGACTAGCTCGCAAGGGCTCAGCGGGCCGAGCCCTGCCACGAACGCGGCGACCATGTAGGTCGCGTGGCGTTCCAAAGACACCCGAGCGCGGTCGTATCGCGTCGTGGTGCGCGGATCGGCGTGCGAGGCCGCCTTTTGAACGTCGCGGAGGATCAAGTGCCGCGGTGATGAAGGCGTGTCGCAGCGTGTGGGGACCGACGGGCTTGGTGATTGCCGCTCGCCGCGCAACGCGCCTTACGACCTGCGCCGTGACGGTCGAGAGGGCTTCCGTCGGCACGAGGAAGATCGGCCCTTCGCAGCGCTCGCCGCTCCGGTCGAAATCGCGGCCCTAGACCCAACCAGAGATACGACCTCGATCGCCAGCCACCAACTAGACCGCGTCATCTTCATGATTCCTTCCTCGGAGGTGGCGAGTTTCGAGGTAGCGCGAACAATGCGAGCGGCCGGACGGCCATTATTTGACATTCGTTCACTCCGACAACTCCTCCTTGGGCTCGTGCTGGCCGTGTCGGTCACGCTAGGGCCGGTCGTGCACGCCGTGGCATCTGCGCAGAGGACGACTCCTGCCTGGGTACAGGTGTCGGTGGCAACGGTGTGGTACCACCCGTGGAGCCCGCGACCGGTCGACGCGCCGGCGCTCGGGAACCCGGCGAGGATCGCGGACTGGCTCACTCGACTAAGCGTGACCGAGCGGCTCGGCCTTGACAGCCGCATCAACACCCAGGTCCTGCTCGGCCAGAAGGTCCTCGTCCTCGCGCGCCAGGGGCGATGGAGCGAGGTCGAGGTGCCCGACCAGCGCGGCTCGGGCTTCCCCGACGGCATCATTGGCTGGGTGCCGAATGTTCAGCTGTCCGCCGTCGCGCCACAGGCAAAGACTCGGGAGGTGATCGTCAGCGTGCCGCGCACGTGGCTCTACGCCGTGGCCAAGGGCATGGTCGCCCGGCGCCGTTTCCTCGTCAGCTACGACACCGAACTGCCCGTCGTCGGGACAGTGCCGGGCTACCTCGTCCTCGGACTCCCCGCGGGCGAAGAGGGGGCGATCGCCGACAATGCGCTCAGCCCAGTGCACATCGGCGCCGTGTCGGGTACGACAGTCGCCGAGCAGGCGCGGCAGTTCCTCGGGCTTCCCTATCTCTGGGGCGGGACGAGCGCCTTCGGCTACGACTGCTCTGGCCTCGTGTACTCGCTCTATGCCCACTACGGCTTGTACCTACCCCGCGACGCGGCCGACCAGCGCCACGCCGGCACTCCGGTCGCGCTCGCCAAGATCCAGCCGGGTGACTTGCTCTTCTTCGCCGGCCCTGGTGGAAAAGGGCTCGTCCACCACGTCGCGATCTACGTGGGCGGCGGGCGCGTGATCGATTCGCCGTACACAGGGGCATCTGTCGAGATTGTTCCGATGACGTCCCTCCCCGTCTGGGACGAGTTCGCCGGCGCCATCCGCGTGACCCTGGCGAGCACACCCGCCTGACGCTCTTACAGCCTTCACTCCAGTGGGGACGGGAATGGGAACGTGAGCGAACTAGGCGGCCGACAAGCCGATAGCGTGTTGGCCGGCGCCTGTCCCATCGTCGCGAGCTACGGAGCAAGGAACCGCATCTTGCGGGGAGCGGCACCACGTCTTGAACGGGCTCTTAGAGCGGCTGGGATCGACCATGACGTGAAGGTGTACCCCGAGGCTGAGCACGGTTTCCTCAATGACCATGAGGGAGCGCACGACCACATTCCGGCGTTGTTCGTCGTGACGGGAAAGATCATGGGCATTGGCTACCACGAGGCCTCGGCCGAAGACGCCCGCCGGCGCATCGTCGCCTTCTTCAAGTCGCACCTCAACTAGCACGACCCGGAACGGAGAAACAAGATGGAAACTGCGCCCGCCCCGTGGATCGGCGCCTTGCGCCATTCCCACGACACTTTGCAGGCCCTCGTCGAGCCGCGGAGCGCGATGAGCTGCTCCGCCGGTTCGAAGAGGTGGCCGCTCTCCTTCAGGACCTCGCTCTCGGGACGGCGTGGGACGAGGCAACCGAGCCCGAGCGGCGAGTCCTGGTGGAGGAGCTGGTGGAGAAGGTTGCCGTGTTTCCCGATCACCTGGAGGTCACGATCGCAGGCGCACCTCGCCTCAATGTTGGCCTGGCTGAAGTGGGGCTGGGCGGCAAGCAGTCGCAGAACGTTGGTGTCGGAGGGCCGACGTGCACGATCTCGTACTACCGGTCACTGGCGCCTGATCCGATGACACCCAGGACGCGTGTGCCCCGATCGAGAGCGGTGTGTCGGAGGGCCGTCGTCTCGGATCTCCGACTGGCAGTGATGAAGAGAGCGCTGTTCCATGACAACCGACGCGACCGCCGATGAGTTCTGAGCGGCGCACGGCTGAACCAAGACGGCTGGACCAAGTCGGCCATGTTCCTCGTGCGAGTCGCAGATCCCTCAAGTACGGAGAGCCGAGGCCGCGAATCGACGAACCCGCCACGCTTCGGTCAGAGGTCCGGGGCGCTCGTGAGCCGCGGCCATTCACCGGCTCCGCCGAGTTGTTCAGGAGACGAGCGACCCGCGCCGATATTGATAGAGGGTGCACGACCACCGTTGTCTTGCCCGAGGGAAGCACGGGGTCGTGCACCCGACCCGGTGTCTCGCGGGACCCGACGCAGAGCAGCAGCACGTCCAGTTCCCGCGGACACCGAAAGTCTGACGTAGCACGGCCCCGCCGCGGGGGGGTGCAGCGGGGCCGGATTGCCCGAAGGGGGCAATGTTGCGCGACCCCTTGTTGCCGTGCGCGGAACAGAGGGCCGTACACCGTCACGGTATACCTCGGGACCGGGCGTGGGGCAGCAGCACCTCAGGCACGCGCGGACACCGCGAATCGGGGGCGAGGGCTGGAAGCGACGCCGTTCGATGCCCAGCTCGCCAGCATCGACCCGCAAGGCCGAACGGCTCACCACCACGCTGGTCACCTACGGATGCATCTTCGTTGAGGCCGAGATCATCCTCGTGTGCCACGCGGAAGGTCTCAACGCCGGGCTTGGCATCGTGCACAGGGATGCGAGTGGACCAGCGCCCTACCGCCGAAACTCCCTCAGCACCCACACGAACTGACCGAAGATCGCGACAACCCGCTCACGGCTAGAGCCGTTCGACGCCCCGGATGCAGACCTCAGCGACGCGCTTTCAAGGGCCGTCTGACCCGAGTCGATATTGATAGAAGGTGCACGACCCCCCGTGGCCTTGCCCAGAAGGAGCACGGGGCCGTGCACCTTTCTCAAGTCTGGGTGACGAAGCTGCGTAACGGAGGGATGGTGCAGCC
>Ga0187860_1003675_pt1 | contig 11997 bp, 11 predicted proteins | sample June2016WEW_10_4_FD_132981 | JGI IMG/M metagenome (GOLD analysis project Ga0187860, IMG submission 132981) | Peatland microbial communities from SPRUCE experiment site at the Marcell Experimental Forest, Minnesota, USA - June2016WEW_10_40 | ecosystem: Environmental > Terrestrial > Soil >... | reverse complement strand
TTTTTGATTCTTGCTCGATTATATCGCAGAAAATACACTTGCCCTGTTTGTCAAAGAACAATTTACTTGAATCTAGCTCTGCTTGGATCATTGTAGGGATGGTCGGTGTCGCAATTGCTTGACTGTGCGCATGAGAAAGCGACGCGCCTGCTTGCTGACCATAATTCCTAAAAATCGAAACATATTTGACATATGATTTTGAGCTTAACTCTCTTAGCCTATCCATGTAGGCATGGATGACCAGTTCCAACTGGGGCAGTTGGGCGTCAGCCGGGTCCTCATCATGATTTGGAGACTCAACTATAACCTCATGATGCCCAATCGCGTATCCAAAACGTTCATCCTTTAAGATTGGCGATTCGTCTGGGGGTTGTTTGGGTGGGCTGAACGCTGGGTAAAGATTTGGGATGCAGCGGACAAGCCAGTTTTTCGAGCGTTCGCCAACCAATGGGTCTTGGGTCTTTCTTACTTCGCCATTTTCTTTCAAGTAAAGCATCAACGCAGGCGGCGTCATGTTCTCGTTGCCAACACACATTGGACAAACTGCGATTTCGGCGTTTTCGGTTTTTTGTTTAGCAAAATCGGAGGGTCTGCGGCTTCGTTCTGTCGCGATTACGACCCAGCGATTTAGCAAGTAATCTTTTCTCAGCTCATTGTAAGGCATATGTTATTCACTTAGACAAAAAAGGCGCTGAAGCATTTTAGTATTTCTCAAAAAGGGCTAAAACTTGAAAAATTTCGCTCAGCTCGTTTTCTTTGAGGTTTAAAGGTTAAACTGTCCGTGTTGAGGGTAAAGCATATATCTCTTGTCTTGTCCTTGTTATTTTTCAACTTCAACGCAGAATAGGCGGAAAAATGGATTTAGCTGATAAAATTCTAAAGCTAAAGAAAGAAAAGAAAGCTGTGATTTTGGCTCATAATTATCAAAGACCAGAAATTCAGGAAATAGCTGACTACGTCGGCGACAGCATTGAGCTGAGTCGTAAGGCCGTTGAGGAAAGAGATGCTGAGATGATTGTTTTCTCTGCTGTAGATTTCATGGCTGAATCAGCAGCGATTCTCAATCCAGAGAAGAAAGTACTTTTGCCATGTTTGGGTGCTCGCTGTCCAATGGCGCAGATGCTTACAGTTGATGAGATAAAACGTGCTAAAACCAATTATCCAAAGGCTCCGGTGGTGCTGTACGTGAATACTCTAGCAGTGTGCAAAGCCAACTGCGATATCTGCTGTACGAGCGCCAACGCTGTTGAAGTCATAAAATCGCTTGATGCAGAAACAATTCTGTTTGGTCCAGACCATAATTTAGCAGAGTACGTTTCTGAGAAAACAGGTAAAACGTTGATTCCGATTCCTGAAAACGGTTTTTGTCCAACACACTTGCTTTTCCAGCCCGAAGATGTAACAGTGCTCAGCATGCGGTATCCAGACGCGACCGTTATGGTTCATCCTGAATGTAGCTCTGAAATGCGTAAAGTAGCTGATTACGTTGGCAGCACCTCGAAAATGTGCCGTTACGCAAAAGAATCCAGTGCTACAAGCTTCATAGTTGGAACCGAAGAAGGCATTCTGCACCGTTTGCGCAAAGAGAACCCAGAGAAAAACTTTTACTTGGCTTATGAAGGTGCAATATGCCCGAACATGAAGTTGACGACGCTTGATCGCCTGTATGTTGCGCTAAAAGAGGAGAAGAATGTGGTTAAGGTTCCAGATGCAGTTGCAAAGAAGGCCCGCGCTTCGCTTGATCGGATGTTTGAGGTTTAAACGGTTACTATCGTTGTTTTGAGGATTTTTACTCCTCTTCTCGTTGTTAATTCATCGCTTAGTTCTCGTATTTCTGAAGCTTTTCCTTTAACTGCTATAGCTTCTAGACAGTCTCGTTCGCTAATGTGAATATGCATAGTTGATGTAATCAGCGAAGAGTGTCCATGTTGAGTTTCGGTCAGTTCACTTTCAAGTCCTTTTACATCATGGTCGTAAACCATAAGCAAAATGCCTGTTTGGATTGTATCTTCTGCTTTGAGCCATTTACGTTCGGAAACGAATAGTCTTACTGCGTCTTGAATGGCTTTGCTTCGGCTTTCGTAGCCCATTTTGGTTATGATTTCGTCGAAGTCTTTGAGAAGTTCAGGGGGAAATGTTACTCCTACGCGGGTGATTTTAGACATGGATATCGCTGATGAAATGTTGGTTTTTTGTACCTAAAAGCTTTTATATTTTTAGTAACACGAATGTTTCGGAAAGTGTTACTGAAGGGCTAAAAAATTGACTGAAAACCATGCACTCAACCTCTCGCGCAACGAGAAAATCAAGATAGCCCTAATTTTCTCCATACTGATAACCGTTACAGCAGTCGGTTTCTCCGCAGCATTCGTCATTGGAAAAATCGCTGTAGTTCTTGCAGGATTAGGAATAGTAGCTTACGTTTTTGGTTTGCGCCATGGTGTCGACGCTGACCACATAGCAGCTATCGATAACACGACAAGAAAACTGATGCAGCGAGGAAAACGCCCATCTACAGTTGGGATGTGGTTTTCCCTTGGTCACTCAACCGTCGTGGTCGCCCTAATCGTCGGCTTAATAGTAGCAACAAGAGCTGTCGCAACCAACATTCCTGCTCTCCAAAGTGCAGGCGCAGTTATCGGAACCTTAGTTTCAGGAAGCTTTCTTTGGATCATAGGCTTCATCAACGCCGTCATAGTGATTGGCATATACAAGATTTTTCAGACGCTAAAGCAAGGAAAACTAAATCAGGCAGAACTTGACAAACTGCTTGAAAACCGTGGGTTCATGAATCGTTTCTTCCATTCGCTCTTCAAAATCATAAATGAACCTTGGCAAATCTACCCTGTTGGCTTACTCTTCGGTTTAGGATTTGACACGGCAAGCGAAGTTGCCCTCATTGCTATAAGCGTAGGTATCGGCGTTTCTACAAGCATTCCACTCTACTATATCCTGGTTCTTCCATTACTGTTCACCTGCGGCATGGTCACAGTAGACACAGCAGACGGCGTCGCAATGAGAGTAGCATACGGCTGGGCTTTCCTAAATCCCATAAGAAAAATATATTACAACTTGACAGTTACCGTCACATCAGTTCTTGTCGCGTGGGCAATTGGAACCATCGAACTTTTGCAGGTCCTTTCAAATGAATTGAACCTCAACGGCTGGTTCTGGAGCTGGATCAACGGACTGAATTTTGAAATGATAGGTTTCGGAATAATCCTTATCTTTATTCTATCTTGGGGATTTTCATTTGGGTACTGGCGATTTAAGCGATTTGACAAGCAACTCACCTTCAAATCCTCAATGCAATCTACGATAAACACGGCACCTGATAGATAGCGAAATCCTGAATCAAAAAAAATCTTGGCAACCAAAGAATTCGAAACTTATTTCAATGTCAGTCGTATGATTCATAGTTATGATTTAAGCAGTGGTGCAAACAAAATCATTGAAATTTGAAGGGAGAACATGGATCCTCGCTGGCTGTTTTTAGAAAGCCCATTGGCCACGTGCAAAAAAGATTGTGAAATAGCATAGTAGCGCTCCCGATACTATCACAATTGCTATGTTGACTGTTTTTCTGTTTGTAAGTAAGCCAAAGAGCATGAATATGGGAAACATTGCCATTACGTATCTGGGAACGCTGATCCACCATGATGTTGAAACGGCAAGTGCCCAGCAGAGAAACATATAAACTATATAGACTGGGCGTATGCGCCGCCAAATACTAATTCCAATCATCATCAACCCAAAGACGGCGAAGGCCAGTGGTGCAAGACCGATTGTAATGTTGCTGGGGTAGGATGCATTTCTTGCCCAGCCCCAAGCAGCATAAAGACCGGTTCGTGGGTCAAGCCTGTTATACCAATGCGTGGCTTCTACTCTTAGGAATGTAAAGGGGCTTCCAGTGACCTGATAATTTAACCCAAGGTAGATGAGGAGACCTGCTAGCGCCAAAAGTATCCATAGAATTTTCGGGTCTGTTTTTCTTGGGTTCCAGCCTTTTTGGTGAAAATACTCAACTAAGAGAACGGGCAATAGCAGAACTCCGGCAACCCGGGTTAGGGCTGCAAGTAGGCTGATTAAACCTGCGAGTTGCCATTTGCCCAGTCGTGAGTAATAAATGCTGGCGATAACTAGGGCAAAGAAGGGTCCCTCGGTGTAGGGCGCTGAGAGAAAGTACGCTGTGGGAAAAACGCTTAGGAAAAGGACGGCTTTTACGGCTACGCTATCGTTGAATTCGAGTTTTGCTAGTTTATAGAGGTAGAAGAAGGCTATCAGGCTGCAAACGTTTGAGACTATCAGTGCTGAGAGGTTGATATAGTTAAAGTCAAATGTGAACAAGCGAATGAGTATGGGGTAGAGTGGGAAAAAGACAATAAAGTTTGCCGCGTCGCCAGTGTTAACGTACCCATTTTTTGCGATGGATTCGTAATGTGGGGCGTCCCAGTGGTTAAACATGTTCATAACAATCGTTAGCGGTGGGGCGGATCCGCTGTTTTGGAATGCTACGGCATAGCCAATTGCAAAAACTAGAATTTTCGCTATTACAACGATGAGAGCTGCTAATTTTACTGAGGGAGGAATCTTTTGTATCAATGTTTTTATTTTGAAATTCAACGCTTGCTTTCCTTCAGCGATTTCTATTCCACTTGTATACATATAATAAAGGGTTATTGTGCGTTTTTAGCTTCTCTATGGTTGGAAATTCTCTCTTTAAAAGAACAACAACACTCATTTTGCATTTTTGTTCAGTTTGTTTTAGGTTGCTTCTTTGGTTCAGGGCTTGAATTCTTTGCAGGCTGCGTCTAGATTCGTCTCTATTCGTCCCTGTGCGTCCCGTTGCGTCTGGGCGCTTCTAGTTGCGTCTAGCTGCGTCCCGAAAAATCGATTATAGGGTGAGGTTAGTTGCCGTTAAGTGGAAGGGAGTATGGACGGGCTGGCGATTTTTCTTAGCAAAAATGGATAAACAAGGGCGTACAAAAATTTCAAAGTTGATGCTAGCGCTGATGCAGGGTGAAAAGCAAAGCTTTGAGGGCTCTATAGTGGAGATAACGCTCGAATCCACCTAGCAGGTCTTAACAGCGAAGCAAATGCCACTATTCTTTTGTTTTTCACGAACGATTTATATTAAACAAATTGTAGACTTATATTGATTATAGAGGAGTTAAAAAAATGAGTGCTGAACCATTTCATGTAACGGACGCCAATTTTGAGGAAACAATAAAGAAGAACAAGTTAGTTTTTGTTGATTTCTGGGCTGATTGGTGTGGACCCTGTCGAGCTTTAGCTCCTACAGTTGTGGAGTTAGCGAAAGAGTACAGTGGAAAAGTCTTAGTTGGCAAACTTGATGTTGACGAGAACCCAGCGACGGCCGAGCGCTTCCAAGTTTTCAGCATACCAACCATGATAATTTTCAAAGACGGAACTGAAGCCGAAAGACTCGTAGGCTTATGCCCGAAAAACAGGATAACTGAGACGCTAAAGAAACATTCAGAGTAAACTCAAGCGCTTTTTATTTTTTCATACATTTTCTCAAAAGTCCAGCGAATGCTCGACTTAAGCTCCTTAAGCCGTTCATCATCCACGTTTTTGATTATTATTTCTCTTATCAAATCTCCCTCACGCACAACGTGGTAAGAGAACATTTTATCCTCTGCTAACTGGTTTGTCCTAAATAGCTCATTGTCTTTCTCCTGCATTTTAGCGAAGATTTTTTCAACAAGAAAATTGCTGAAAGGCGGCGTGTTAACACTGAAGTTTTTGCTCTCATCAGGCAACACATGCATACCCTGCTTATCAAAAATGATCAGCGCCAACGGTTCATCCGCCATAGTCTTCAATGGAATAACAGTTTCTTGTTCAGGAATATGATGGGCGACAGGTTTCGAAATGTCAGAAATGTGTTGAACAACCACTTTTGGAGGTTCAGACTCTTGCTTTGGCAAAACAACCTCTTTAAGCACAGGAACCTCATGAACCTCTTTAATATCTCCACGCCTGAAACCCTTCTCAAGCAAAATAGCATTAACCGTATCTAAAGCGGCTTGAACCTCTTCAGATTCAGCGGTTAATTTTTCTAATTGCTCTTCCATCCGCTTCTTGAATGCAATAAGCGATTTTATTTTTTCCTGATCTAGAGCCAAAGTAATTCACGCACGCTGATTATTTTAGCGGTTGATGCTTATCAGTTTTAGCTTTTCCAGTCACTGTTAACTCTAGTATTATACGGCTTATTTCTTAACACCTGATTTCAATATGTACACTCCTACGACAATGGAAATGCTCCAAATAATACTCCAAACGAAAAGGTGCATAACTAGAGTCAACAGATTACTAAACAGGTCTAAATGTATGCTTGATGGAGGCGGAAATCGATTAAAATAATTAATTTCATTTAGATAATTATCATAGCCCGTTACAGCCCCCAAAACTGTACTGAAAAGATTAATTATTCCAACAATCAGAACAAATAAACCACACCAAAAGAGAGTAGTCTTTTTTCCGTTAAACATCGTTTCGCCGGTTCAGTAATTTAAGAATGCGTATTTAGATTTTTGCATCCCTCATCAAGAAATATTCGCGAATTCAATAATCAAACTGGCCAGCGGTCTTTCATTAATTGGCAGGTTGTAGTATCGCTTTCCTATGTCTGTGGAAATTCGCTGATTTTCTTTAGCTGAGCTCGATACATCTCCACAATCTCCTTAGAAGAAGTAGCGTCTTCAGGGCTCTTGTCGGTTCGGTATTTACCTGTGAAACGTGGAAAACGAATCGCCAAGCCTGCTCCCTTTCGAATTGAATTCATAGCGCACATGTGAATAGGGCTTAAAGTGACTTCTGCGCCTAAAATCTCAAGAACCAAAGTGGGTTCAAACCACACATCTGCTTCCAATGTAGATTGGACGCGGGAGTTTTTGCGAGGAACCACATGTTTCTGAAGTGTTTCATGGAGCGTTGCAAGGTCTTTGTCTGTGAAGCCTGTGCCGCATTTGGTGACGGTTTCAAAAGTGTCGGCTTCATCGTTATATGTGGCTAAAAGCAAAGCGCCGTATGCTCCTGCTCGTTTTCCTCTGCCATGGAAAGCCCCAACCACCACAAGATCCACGGTGTCAGTCATCTCGCTTTTGTAGTCACGTTTGTATTTTATCCAAAGCCAACCACGGCTTCCAGCTTGGTAAACTGAGTCTTTAGCAACGGATTTGCACATTAAGCCTTCGCAACCTTCGGCTATGGCTTCCTCAAAGAAGTCCTCAAGCGCCTTTGGATTTCTGACTAGTTTTTGGATGGCAGGTGTTACGCGGTCGGTTTTTTTAATTATTTTTTCCAGTTCTTTGCGTCTGTTGGGAAGAGGTTCAAGGGTTAAGTCTTTGCCGTCAACATAGAGTAAGTCAAAGGGGAAAAGCGAAATAGGATATTGTTCTATGGCTGCTTCCACTCCGTATTTGCGTCTCCGATGCATTAACTCTTGAAATGGACGCATATCTCCTGTTTCTAAGTCCATTGCCACGCATTCAGCTTCTAAAATCACTTCTTTAGCGGCGATTTTTTCTTTGATTAATTCAACAGCATCAGGATATTGACTGGAAATGTTCTCTAACCGTCTGGAAAACAATGTGACTTTGCCATCTTTCTTGTGCGCTTGTATCCGTTCGCCATCGTACTTGTACTCGGCTACGCATTTGCCGCCCAGTTTCTCCAAAATCTCCTCAGGCGAAGCTAGTCGTTCTGCCAGCATGGGTCTAATGGGTTCAAAAACCATAACTTGAAAATTTTTGATTCCATCCAAACCTTTTTCTACAACTTCAATTGCAACTCTGCCTAGATCAGAGGAAATGCTATAAGCGCGCTCTACAAGTTCTCGAGCGTCTTTTCCGCCGCCGTACGCTATTGCTAACGCATCAAGAACCGTCATGTCCGCGATGCCTAGCCGCAAGTTACTTGTTACGGTGCGAATTACCCATTTTGCCTCTTTTGGCGACGCGTCAGTTAGAAGGCTGCATAGAAGTGCCATTTTTGTGTCTACTGCGCCAGACCCAGAGGTTTTGGCCATTTTATCAAGCGTCTCATAAACATGCTCTACCGTAAGCTTCATTGTGAAAAATGTGGATTGTTTCCGTTTAGCCAAAAGTTTCTCTGCTGTTTCGCCAATGTCCCCGCTCTGTTGCAATTCAGATTGAATTGTGCTTTCGCCTTGTCCAGACGCTCGAGCTATCGCTTTTATCGCTAGTTTTTCGGCAATGCCCATTTCCACGCCCATGAAGTCGGGGTACAATTTGCCCTGTGTTAAATAAACAACTCTTGCTATGGCGTCTTTGGGTGTTTTCTTTAGCAGGTCAACCAGCAAATCGGTCATTTCAAGCCGTTTTGTGGTGGCTTCAATTTTCTCATATGACTCAGCGATAACAGCGTAATCCATCATTTCTCGCTCTCATAACAATACTTAATGTATCGCTTATTAAATTTAATCAAGTATAGATTGACCAAAGCTGCTTAGGTTACTACATTGTGTTTAAGAAAAAAGAGGTTAGCTGAACTGAAAAACTATTTTTTCTCTTGCGTGCAAAAATTAACACCACAATGACTAATGCCATTATTTCTTTGCACAAAACGAAAAATTATATAAATTGAGTAATTGCTAATTGGTGTCATGAACTCCTGTGTAGTTTATTTTTCAAGGACAGGCAACACTAAACACTTGGCACAAGCCATAGCAGACACTGTAAAAGTGCCCATCTTTGATTTGGCATCAACTCAGCCTTCAGCCTTAACAAGCTTCGACCTGCTAATCTTGGGCACACCCGTTGAAGGGTCCAACCCAGCAAAAGAAACCACTTCTTTCATCAACAGCATGACTAAGGTGGAGGGCAAGAAAGCAATCCTGTTTACCACTTACAAGGCTTTCGGCAATGAGCGAACGATGAAAAAAATGGAAAAGCAGTTGGAACCCAAAGGGTATAAGATAATAGCAAAAGTTTCCAAGAAGGGCATGAAACCCGACGAGGAAGCAGACTTCTCAAAGGTCCTCGAGGAAGTAAAGAAGGCGCTGGAAAAGCAGTAGCTACTTCTTAACGCTCAAATAATCCCTTATCATTTTGTCATGTTCAAACGCCAGAGGATCTGGCAGTTGGTTTAGGCTGAAAAGGTGGATTTCTTGAATTTCGCTTTCCTGCGGCTTTATCTCGCCGCCAACCACCTTAACCAGAAAGCATGTGGGGTAATACTCATATTCCACATCATCCTTGACCCCTTTCTCCACATACTCGTCTATCACCCTAACGATTTTCACATCAAGGCCTGTTTCCTCCTTGCATTCGCGGATGATGGTTTGCTCGATGGTTTCGTCGGGTTCCATTCTGCCGCCTGGCAAGGCCCAGTAACCCTTGAAGGGTACAGTATCCCTTTTAACAAGTAAAATCCTACCCGAAGGAAACGGTATTATAGCAGTTGAAGTTTTGCCGGTGTACTTTTTCATGTTTAACATCAACCAAACTGCTAACCGTGAGGAACGCAATAAGTTTTTTGAAACTAAAAAGCAATTTTGCCTCTAAACAAAGATATGCGATGTTATTAACTAAAGATGAAGTGAAACGCCTATGACTTTTCGGTGACAATATGCTTTGGAGACAGGCTTTTCGCGATTATGATGCAGTCCCTATCTTTACATGCGTAAGGTCTTCGCGATAGTAGATTGTTTTGCGGCTACTCTGTTTTTCTGAAAAGTTAGAAGAGTGCTTCTCGCTTGGGGGTTATGGTTGGAGGTCTTGTTTCAGGGTGCTTGTAAAGGAATCAACTACATTATAGTTTGGGCTGCTCGCGATCGCGGAACTTATGTTTACTTGAAGGTTGCTTTGGATCTGTTTGCATGTGCCATATTCTAAGTATGATTGACCTGATAGGTTCAAGTTTACGTTTGAGAGTGGGCTTGGGCTTGCCGGAGTATTTGTTGAGAAGTCGATTCTGAAGACTTTGAAGGTTCCGGCTGGAACTGTGAGGTCCTGAATGTCCTTGAATGTAACTGTTAGATTTTCAGGTTGCGCAGAGCTTGGCTCTCCTGTGTTTAATGGAATTTGCCATGTGTCTCCAACTTGGGCTTGTGATTGATTAAAGACTGCTGCCAGAAACGGACTGCTGCCGTTAACGGTTTCACCAAATAGCTGGAGTCCAATGGGTAACAGGGCGAGGACAGTAACCATCTCACTTGCTTTGACCTCTATAAGCTGTGAGGTAGTTACGGAATAGCTTGCAGCAATCGAGGAACTCGTGTAGTTTAACGTATAGGTGTCGCCGTCAAAGCTCACTACATCCACTGTTAGGTTGCTGTCTGAGCTTATGTTCGTGGAAGAGTTTCCGCTTTGGGTTGACATTGAGGTTGTCACGTCATAAGTTAGTTTTTCACCAGCAGAATATTGCACCCCCAGAGATATCACGCTGGCATTGCCTTGGGGAACAAGTAGCACTGCGGCTAGTATGACTGCTATGGTTGCGATAGCGGCAATGGCGATGTAAATTTTTTTTCCCAACCGTTTCTTAGATGGCACTTGCGCTGCCTGCGGTTCAACAGATAAGGAGGTTGAAGGCGTTGCAGATGGAGCTGAGCTAGAAAATTTGTTTTCCATTTGATTCACATCAGTTCTTTTAGTTTGTTTCACTCTTCTTATAAGACTTTTCTTAGGTTTTGTCAAAACCTAGAGCATCGGCATCTAATTGTGTGCCTAAATACCAATTTGTGTATTTAGACTCGATTTTTGTTGGGAGTGTCTTTAGAAGAGAAAAGCATTGGTTTCCTGTTTTTGTTCAGTTTGTTTTGGGTTGTTTTTTGGTTTAGGGGCTTCGATTGATTGCATGTTGCTTATCAAGATTGATGAGACAATCAATCTTAATCCTATTTCTGGCGCGGTTTTTTTTGGCTTAAGATGCCTGTTTAGCTAAATGGCATTAAGTCAGACTGTTTTTTAAAACTTGGTATTCTCGGTCAGAAATCCACCCTTCATGCTTCAAGTACACTAAGCCTTTAGTTATATTGTCGCGAGCAGATTTTGTGTTTAGGAGATTGTTTTGTTCACCTAAATTTCTAATTTCATTATCTAATAAGCTGTCTTGTTTAGCAAGTACTTGTGCCTTGTCAATTAACGCTGTTATTTCTTTAAACCACGGAATAAAAAACTCTTTAATTTTCGGCCTGCCTATTGCCCCCTTAAGCTTGGCAGTCAACCCGATAGATTTTATCACTGATGGAGGTAGGTAAACATAACGTTTAGTTAATCCTGCTTGATAGCAAGCAACGTAGAAGGACACATAAAACAATGCTGGGCTCTTCAATTGATATTCCCTTATTCCCAGCATGTCAAACCTTGCGTTAACTGTCTCTCCCAGTTTGATGACGCTGTTAAGACCTTCTATTAACGGTTTTCCCTGTTCAAGCAACTTTTCAGTTTTCTGCTTAAAGCCAAGCACTTTAGCATCATGGATATCTTCAAGATCCTGCAAGGGCTTTCGAGCCAATTTGATTTCATTTTCAAGTTCAAGTTGCAGCTTGGATATTTTCTGGATTTTTTGTTTGTTCAGGTTTTTGATGCTGTTTTCAATCCGTTTTAGTTCTTTTTTTAGTCCATTTAGTTCTTTTTTGGTTTTGCGGCTTTTTTCTTTCCATGTTTTTTCGTAAATCAGATGGTTCTTTTGTGCTTGGGTTTTTGCTTCTTGATTGTAAAGCTTGATTTTTTGCTCATCGTTCTCTGTGAATTTTAATGTTTTTGTTTTTAGTTTTTCAAGGCGCTCAAGTTCTTCATCAAAGCTTTTGGTTAAAACAGTTATTTGCTTTTTATATTCACTTTTCAGTTTTGTGACCTGGGGGTTTACAAATTCTTCGTGAGCTTTGATTTTAGCATTCGCCTCGTCCCTTACTGCTGCTGCCGCATAATCCAGTTCTGTAACGTATTCGCTGGTTTTCCTGTTCACGAATCTTAGGCACTCTTGAAGCCGATCAGCATCTTC
>Ga0187860_1003672_pt1 | contig 12003 bp, 10 predicted proteins | sample June2016WEW_10_4_FD_132981 | JGI IMG/M metagenome (GOLD analysis project Ga0187860, IMG submission 132981) | Peatland microbial communities from SPRUCE experiment site at the Marcell Experimental Forest, Minnesota, USA - June2016WEW_10_40 | ecosystem: Environmental > Terrestrial > Soil >... | reverse complement strand
GAGGCCTGCGATTCGATCCTGCATCTCGATCGCCATGTGCAGGCAAGCCTTGGCGTCTTCGCCATCTCTCTTCGTCTCCGGGTCGACGAAAAAAATCAGCATGGCATCGCCGATGAACTTGTCGATAGTCCTGACGTCGTTGCAGTGCGATAAAGAGGAAGCCGATCAACGCGACGAGGAAAAAATAAGCCAATAGATATTTGAACGCGAATATGTCGCCGCCGATCGGCTGGGTGATCGTCACTTCCTGGAGGCCGCGGACGTCGCCCACTTTCCAGTCGTGCTTGGTGCTTTCTGGATGGGCGTTGTGGCAGTTGACGCAGGCTGTACCCATGATCACGGCTGCGACCAGCCGAACTTGATCCACGAATAGAGAACTCGATTCGAGGCTCAGCACCTGATTGGGGTCTCGGCGCAGACTGCGCAGCGAATCCGTTTCGAATTGGTCGAGCGCGTGTGGCGCGCGGTTGGCGAACGGATAATGCGAGACAAAACGGTACTTTACGTTGTGCTGGCGCTCGCTGATCACCTTGCCGAGTTCGAGCGAAAGCGTTGCCGGAATGGGAATTGCGCCCGGGATAGCTTCGTAATTGTGCACCACCTGGGTCGCGACGCCGGGTGCGGCGAGGATACGGCCGACGACATTGGCGGCGTAGTAACCCCGGACGCTGCTGATGATGGAATTCAGATCGCTCGCTTGGCGAGTCAGGTTCGTTTCGGCGAGATTGGTCAGATCCAGCCAGACCGCGATGGGCAGGCCGATGAGCAACAAAAGGACCAGGAGCACGAGGACGAAACCCGTTTTGGTGGTGCCAAAAGCGCTCTTCATGCTCTGGGTTCCATGTGTGTCGTCGCCGTTGGGTTTCAGCCTAACATTGTGCTTTGGCTCAACATTGCGAACAAGTGCGATCGCGTTATCGAATCAAATCCAGTCCTTCCATTTGAACCAAATAAGGGGCAACAAAGAGGTAATTACAACGAGCGCCAGGGCGTATGGGTAGCCCCAGGTCCAATCCAGCTCCGGCATGTTCTTGAAATTCATTCCGTAGACACCGACGACCAGCACCGGCGGAATGCCGACGACCGAGGCGATGGTCAGAACCTTCATCACCTCGTTCTGGTCGATGTTGATGATGCCGCTGGCGGCGTCCTGCAGAAGCTGCACCCGGCTCACCAGCCCCTCGGTGAATTGCACGAGCGAGGCGATATCGGAGGAGACGGTTTGCAGCCGGTTACTCACATCGCGCGCGATCCATTCTCGGCAGCGTTCGACCACGAATTTCGCCATCCGATCGAGGCACACGAGCGTATATTGAACGCGCGCCATGCGCTCGCTGATGCGGCCGGTGTGGATCATCAGCCGGCGCAGCTTCGCCGTCTCGTGGGACAAACGCGCCTCCTTGGGCGCTTCCGGCCGAAAGATGAGGTGCGAGGCGTCGTCGAGGTCGCGGGCGCTGCCTTCGAGCAGATCCGCCATGCGGTCGACCAAAACTTCGAGGAGCCGCACGAAGGCGTGAGCCGGCTCGATGTGCTCACTTGCGGTAAGCTCGGTTATCACCGTGTGGAATGCCGTTAGTTTCGAAGAGCGCACGGTGAGCAGAACGTTCTTGGCAAGCACGAAGCCGGTCGGGGCAAAGACCCAGGGTTCGTTGTCGGCGGCGAAGAGCAGCGGTGCCGTCATATAAAGAGCGTCGCCGTCGGTGCGCAGCCGGCTGGTGGACTCGATTTCGACAAGTTGTTCCTTGGTCGGCACGCGCAGCCCAAAGGCTTCTTCGAACGCCGACCTCTCCGCGTCGGTAGGATCGAAGAGATCGACCCACGTGGCGGTTTTCAATGACGTGTCGTCGGGACGTTTCGCAGGGTAGGCGCCGAGCATGGGGAACCATCCGATGGGTGCACGGCGCATGCATGTGCATGCTCCCGCGCCGTAACAATACCCGGTTTCGGATCGGTCCGAATTGCCTTCAGATCGGCCGTTTTAGTCCGAGCGTCGGCTGATGGTGCCGATGAGACACTGACGCCATTGGCGACCGCAAGCGCAAACGGCGGCCGCGGCTCGATTTCGTCGGCCAGCCGACTCAGCGCCACGTTTCCGAGCTTCGCCGCATCCCTGCCGATTGCGGCCGATTGATCGCCCACCGCGTTCGCGCTTTGGCGAAAGCGATCGGCCCAGCCGAACAAGGCGGACGCGACGGCCTCGCCGAGGCCCTCGGAAACGGCGCTCGATTTCCCCGACTTCGGCGGAGACTGCCTGGGGTGTATCGCGCCGAACCCGGCATCGCCGATTTTCCTTCTGCAAATTGGGAGTGCGCAGCCCGGGAAACGTTGTCCAGCCGGCATTGTTCCGGTTGGCGACGAGCGAAATGGCAACGGCGATTACAGGGAGGAGGCGAGCAATGCGCATCGCTATTCGCTCTTCTTCATAACCTTCTGGAATCATTGAAAAAGCCGTTAATCGGACGTTAAACGGGCGGCCCTATCCTTAAGCCTCTCTCCCCGGGCTGCTGTGCCGGCGCGTAGCCGCGGGCTTCAAGCGCGCCGTCGGCATGAATGTGGCGTCGGTCGAGTAAATCATGGCGTGCGGCACCATCCGGAAGGCGTTTGCGCTCGGTCTCCTCGCTCTCGTGTTCGTGGCGCCGGCCACCTCCAGGGCTGATCCGCTGCGCGCTGCCGTCACTGTCGACGTCAGCGCCGGCTACGCCCGGCTCGTTTTCGCGCTGAGCGAGGACATTGATGCCAGCGCGCACGCCGCCGGCAATGTCCTGATCATCAACTTCGCTAAGCCGGTCTTTCTTTCCGTCGAGAGCCTGTCAATGCAAGCGCCGAACTATATCGGTGCGGCGCGGCGCGATCCCGACGGCCGCGCCATCCGCCTGGCACTGGCGCGCAAGGTGACGGTCAACTCGATGGCCGCCGGCGCGAAATTTTTCGTCGACCTGTTGCCGGAGACCTGGAGCGCGGCGCCGCCCGGCCTGCCGCAGGAGGTGGTCGAGGAATTGGCGCGCCGCGCGCGGGAAGCCGAGCGGCTCGCGCGGCTCGCGCAGCAGAGTGAGCAACAGAAGAAGCTCGTGCCGGTGCGCGTGCATGTAGCGACCCAACCGACCTTTACGCGCTACGTTTTCGACATTCCGGATCAGACGGCGGTGTCCGCGGATCGCGCCAGCGAACGGCTGACGCTGACATTCGATGCGCCGCTGACGTTCGACCTGACCGACGTCGAGGCGGCTTTGCCGGCAGCTGTCGTCGCCATTAATTCCGAGGTCGAACAGGATTCGGCTTTGGTCCGCTTTAGCTTCCTTACCAAGGTCGATGTGCGCACTTTCCGCGACGGCAAGGGCTACGTTGTCGACGTCGTCAACGCTGACGCCGCCGCGGCCGCCCACGACAAAGCCGCCGGAAACGGCTTGCCGATTCTGGCTGCCGAAGGCGGACCGTCTGCAAAACCGCTTCCTGAAGCCGTTGCACCAAGCGCCTCGGCCGCGCCGGCTGCCGACCTGCCCGGCGTCGCGGCGCCGGCGACAGTCGCCGTGCAGACTCCAGCCGTACCGCAGGCCGCGGCCGCGCCAATTCCCCTGGAGACGCCGAAGCCAGCGGAGGTCAAGACCACGCCCCCGGCGCCCGCCGCCGTTGTTCGATCCGCCGCGCCTGCGCCCGCGACGGCGTCTGCGCGGAATGCCGAAGCGCCGGCCCCGGCAGCGAAAGTCGAGATGCCGGCGAGCGCGGTGCCGCACCCGCCCGCGCCGTCGCCGCGCAACGGCAAGGCGGACGACACAGTCGCTGTCGAACTGTCCCGCCAAGGCGCCAACTTGAAATTGTCGTTTCCATTCCTGACTCCCACCGCAGCGGCCGTGTTCCATCGTGCCGACTCGCTCTGGATCGTGTTGGATTCGAAATCGGCTATCGACCTTGCCGCGCTCAATGGCGAAGCGAGCCGCACCATTCGCGGCGCCGAGTTCACCCGCGACGGCGACACCGGCATTGTCCGCATCCGGCTCGATCGTCCGCACCTTTCGAGCGTTGCGACCGACGGGCCGGGATGGACAGTGACCATCGGCGATACCATGGCCGATCCGACGCGCGCGCTCGACATCGCCCGCAACATGATCGGGCCGAATCGCGCGAGCGTCGCGGTCTCCTTCGAGGAGCCGCACCAATTGCATCGCATCCACGATGCCGGGGTCGGCGACGATCTTTTCGTTGTAACCGGTTTTGCGCCGGCCCGCGGCTTCGTCAACGAGCAGGATTTCGTCGAATTCCGCGCGCTCGCCTCGACCCAGGGCGTGGTGGTCGAGCCGCTCGCCGATGACGTGAATGTGGAGATTGCTCCAGACAAAGTCGTTATCAGCCGGCCCGGCGGCTTGACCCTGTCGAGCTCGCTGCAAAGCGTCCTGCACGGCAGCGCGTTACGGCCGGTGATGTTCGATTCGCAGGTTTGGGGCTTCGACCGGCAGGCGACCTTCAGTGAACGCCAATCGCAGCTCATTACTGCCGCGGCCGGCGCCCCGGCGGGCAAGCGTCTGCCGCAGCGGCTTGACCTCGCGCGTTTCTACATCGCCCGTGACATGTATCCGGAGGCCAAAGGCGTGCTCGACGTGGTGCTGGCGGGAGACCGTCCGGGTGTTGAGGACGTTTCCGCCAACGTGTTGCGCGCCGTCGCCGAAGTCATGATGAATCGGCCCGATGACGCGCTCAAGGATCTCGCCAACCCGGCGATCGGCGATCAGCACGATGCGCCGTTATGGCGCGCGCTCGCCTATGCCGGTCAGGGCAAATGGGCGCAGGCGCGCGACAGCTTCAAGAGCGTCGAAGCCGCGATCGCCACGCTGCCGATTGAGCTGCAGCGGGTTGCGCTCAAGGACGAGATGCGCGCCGCCATCGAGGTGGGTGATTTTGGCGGCGCCGGCGACGAACTCAACGACATCGAAACCATAGGGTTTCCGCGCGAGTTGCAGCCGGCGCTCTCTGTGCTCGTCGGGCGATTGTCGGAAGGGTTGGGCCACAGCGAAGAGGCGCTCTCCGCCTACCGCACGGCGGCGGATTCCTGGGACCGTCCGGCTGCGGCGCAGGGACGGCTGCGCGAGGCGGCGCTGCGCTACACGCTCGGCGATCTCAAGCGCGAGGATGTCATTTCCGAGCTGGAAACGCTCACCACCATTTGGCGCGGCGACGACACCGAGATCGGGGCGCTGGAAATCCTGGCAAGGCTCTATACCGAAGACCGGCGCTACCGCGATTCTTTCTACGTCATGCGCAGCGCTGTGGCGGCGCATCCGGATTCCGACATGACGCAACGCATCCAGGAGGAGGCGGCGGCGACGTTCGATACGCTGTTTCTGGCCGGCAAAGGCGATACGCTTTCCGCCATCGATGCGCTCGCTCTGTTCTATGACTTCCGCGAGCTTACCCCGATCGGCCGCCGTGGCGACGAGATGATCCGGCGGCTTGCCGACCGGCTGGTGTCCGTGGACCTGCTCGACCAGGCCGCAGAGCTGTTGCAGTACCAGGTCGATCACCGGCTGCAAGGTGCTGCGCGCGCGCAAGTGGCGACGCGCCTGGCCGTCATCTATCTCATGAACCATAAGGCCGATCGCGCGCTGGCGACACTGCGCACCAGTCGCACCTCCGATCTCGCCATTGAGCTGCGCAATCAGCGCTTGCTGCTCGAGGCACGCGCTCTCTCCGATCTCGGCCGCTATGATGTGGCGCTGGAAGTCATCGCCAATATCGAAGGCCGCGAGACGGTCCGCTTGCGTTCCGACATATTGTGGGCCGCGCGGCGCTGGAGCCAGTCGGCGGAGCAGATCGAGCTTTATTATGGCGAGCGCTGGAAGGAATGGCAGCCGTTGAACGAGGTCGAGCGGGCGGACATCTTGCGTGCGGCGATCGGTTATGCGCTCGGCGAAGACGCTTTGAGCTTGAGCCGCTTCCGTGAGAAATACGCGGCGAAGATGGCGCAAACGCCAGACGCGCGGGCATTTGAGGTCGTCTCCGCGCCGCTCGGCACGAGTGGAGGGGAATTCCGCGACATCGCTCGTGCCGCGGCGTCGATCGACACGCTCGAAGGGTTCTTGCGCGACATGCAGGCGCGCTATCCAGATGCGGGCGTCGTTTCGCCTGCGGCGTCGCCGCCGGCAAAAGCGCCCGCGAGCGGTGCACCACTTTCTTCCGCAGCGCCGGCAACACGCCCGGCGGCGATGCCACCCGCGCCGCCCCCGCGCGCGGCGGGGCGAACCGCGCAGCGGTGAGCCTTAAACGGTGATGCCCGCGATGAACGTGGGCATCACGGCAGAATGAGCCGCCGGTTTCCGTCTAGTGGTGCATGAAAATCGCCAACAGAATGATGATTGGCAGCGGGATACCAAGCAGCCAAAGCAACCATCCGGGTCCGAATCCCATGACGTTCTCCTCAGCAGATTTTGTTTGTCAGCTAACTGACGCGGAACTGCTGATGGAGTTCCGTTGCACTAGTCATCATTGCGAGGAGCGAAGCGACGAAGCAATCCAGAACCAACGCTGGATTGCTTCGGGTCTGCGACCCTCGCAATGACGAGGATTTATGTCCCGTAGCTCTGAATGAGGGAGCCGGCGACCAGCGTCCAGCCGTCGACCAGCACGAAGAATATGAGCTTGAACGGCAATGACACCACGACCGGCGGCAGCATCATCATGCCCATCGACATCAGCACCGAGGCGACCACCAAGTCGATGATGAGGAATGGCAGGAACAGCAAGAACCCGATCTCGAACGCGCGCTTGAGTTCGGAGATCATGAAGGCGGGGATCAGGATACGCATCGACAAGTCTTCCGGCTTCGACGGCGCTTTCTCGCCCGACATGTCGACGAACAATCGCAAATCCTTCTCCCGGACGTTCTTCTCCATAAAGCCGCGCAGCGGTCCCGAGGCCCGGTCGAACGCTTCGTTGATGTTGATCTCGTTGGCGACCAGCGGCTTGACGCCGACGTCATAGACGCGCGTGAGCACCGGCCCCATCACGAAGGCGGTGAGGAACAGCGCCAGCGAGATGACCACCGAATTGGGCGGCGAGGTCGCGGTGCCGAGCGCGGTGCGCAAGAGCGACAGCACCACGACGATGCGCGTGAACGAGGTCATCATCACCAGGATCGACGGCGCCAGCGAAAGCACCGTCAACAGCGCGATCAACTGGATAATGCGCTCGTTCAGCCCGCCTGTTGCGGCGCCTTGACCGAGGTTGATGCTGATATCTTGTGCGGCGAGCGGCATCGCCGAAACAATGAGAGCCGCTACTGAGGCCGCCACCGTTTTGATACGGACGCGGCGACCCCAAGTTGATGCCATCAGGTCTTGCCTGCGGGACGGCCCAACAAACTCGCCATCTCCTGTTCCAGTGTGTCGTAGAGCGCTTTGCCTTCCTTCGGGCTGGCGTCCGCGCGCGCGGGTTTTGCTTCGGTTGGCCGTGCCGCGCGGGGCAGCGGGGGAGGGGGTGGAGTTGCGGCTTCCTCCTCGTCAGCGTGTTCAGGCGCTGGCGCCACGCGTCCAGTCGTCGGCGATGGAGCGTGTGTCTCGCGCGGCTCCGCCGGCTTTGGCTTGCGCAGCGCCGCTTCGAGCCGTTGCGCCATTTCCGCGAGGCTTTGATCGGCCGCCGAGGGCTCCGGGTTGGTTGGTTGCACCGGCATGCGCGGTTCGGGACGCGGCTCTGGACGATGGGCCTCCGTGCGCGGTTCGGCCGGTTGCGGTCGTGACGCTGTGCGGCCGCGCGGGGGGAGGGGCGTAACGGGCGCCGCCTGCGGTGCTGGTGGTACCGGGTGCGCCGCAAGATCTTCGGCAAGCGCAGTCAGAGCTTCGCGCTGCGCGCGGGGCGGCGGCTCGGAATGCTGCGGCGCAGAGCTTCCTGATTCGTCGAGCGTCGGCTCAAGCCGCGGCACCCGTCGCGGCGGCGCCGGCGGCTCCGGCTGTAGCGGCCAGGAACCGTTCGATGCGGCTTCAGGCAACGGAATCGGCCGCGGCAGCGATTCCGGCAGTGCAGGCGGACGCGGTACGGCCACGTCGCGGGAAGCTGGCGCCGCGCGCACAATGTTGGATTCGACCACGACGTCGGTCGGGCCGCCGATCATGACAAGGTGCTCGACGTTGTCGCGGCGGACCAGCAGAAGCCGCCGCCGCGCGTCAACGGTGGCATATTCGATCACCGCGAGTCGGGGCTGCCGTCCGCGCACCGCACCGCCAAGTCGCGCGCTGCCGAATCTGCGTACCGCCCACGCGGCCACGCCAATCAATCCCAGCACGATGAGGAATGCCAAGAAAAAGCGTACGGCGAGTGGCATCTCCGCGCCGAACAAATCGAACATCCGCCCAACTCCCCATTGTCGTCGCCGCGGCCCACCGGATTCCCAATGGTTAACAGCGCCGGTAACATTTGCCGCCGCGAATACTAACAAAGAATTAAAGTCGACGGGCGTTTTAGAGCCCGGTCCCCGAGTAAGCAGCATTTCTATGGTAAATGGCGGATTAATGGCAGGAGCCCACCAACACTCGGCTTAACTCCTCATTAACCATACCCCCGGCAAAGTCTGCCTAGGGGCAATGAGGGCCGCGCCATGCCGATCGTCGATATTCCGATTCTCTCGATGCTGCGCACGCGCATGCAGTGGCATCAGGAACGCCAACGCGTCCTCGCCGAGAACGTCGCCAATGCCGATACCCCCAACTACCGCGCCCGCGATCTAGGGCCGCCGAATTTCGAGAATGCGCTGCAAACAGCGTCGCTTACGCTTGCGCGCACAGATCCCGGCCATATTGGCGTCTCAGGTGGCAGCGGCTCGCAATTTGCCGAGGATAAGGAACCGCACTACGAGGTGCGTCCACGCGGCAACGCGGTCAGCCACGAGGACGAGATGCTCAAACTCGCCGGCAACCAGATGGATTACGACGCGGCGACCTCGCTCTACACGCACAGCCTCGCATTGATCAAAACGGCGATTGGCAAAGCCTGAGGCCAGGTTTCCAGCGGCAAGCGGAGACGACCAGCCGTGATGGACTTCATCAAATCGATCGCGATCGCCGCCACCGGGATGCGCGCGCAAGCCGGCCGCATGCGCATCATCTCCGAGAACATCGCCAACGCCGATTCGACGGCAACCGCGCGCGGCGGCGATCCGTATCGTCGCCGCATCGTCACCTTTCGTTCCGAACTCGACCGCGAACTTAGCGCGCATGTGGTCGGGCTCGGTCGCGTTGCCACCGACAGTTCGGATTTCCGCGTCAGGCACGAGCCTGACAATCCGGTCGCCGACTCGAAAGGCGACGTCAAATATCCAAACGTGAACTCGTTGGTCGAGATGACCGACTTGCGCGACGCACAGCGCTCCTACGAAGCCAATCTTAACGTCATCACCGCTACGCGCCGCATGCTCCAGCGCACCCTCGATATCCTCAAAACCTAAGGTGAACCATGCCGACACCGGCTGCCGCCGCCAATGCCTATGCTGCTGCTCTCGCGCAGCTGCGCGATCAATCTGCCGGCCTCGGCCGCGATGCTTCCACGCAAGACAGCGGACCCAATTTCGGTTCGGTCCTCAAGGACGTGATGGCGACGGTGACCGCCGCCGGCAGCAAATCGGACACCCAAGCGCATGCCGTGGCGATGGGCAAAGCCAACATGATCGATGTCGTTACGGCGGTCGCGGAAAGCGAAACGGCGATCCAGGCGCTCGTTTCCGTTCGTGACAAGGTCATTGCGGCGTACGAGGAAATTTTGAGGATGCCGATCTAATTCCTTCGAAGCCCGCCTGCGGCGGGCATTTCAGGATGGCGTAGGGGCGGGGAAAAGTAATGACCGGACCGGAAGTTATGGATGTGGCGCGCGACGCGATCGTGACGCTCATTCTCGTCGCGGCGCCATTGATGTTGGTCGGATTGATCGTCGGCGTCGCCGTCTCGCTCCTGCAGGCGCTCACGCAGATTCAGGAGACGACTCTAGTCTTCGTGCCGAAAATCCTGGCGATCTTCCTCGCGATGTTAGTTGCGCTGCCGTTCATGGCGGATGCGCTGCACTCGAACTTTTTGCGGATCGCCGCGCACATCACCAACGGCTGAGTGGACATTTAGCCGTGCACATCGATCTATCCTACCTGCCGGCGCTTGGAGCCGCTTTTCTCCTGGTATTCGCGCGCACCGGCACGATGCTGATGTTGCTGCCGGGGCTGGGCGAGCAAAATATCTCGGCGCGCATGCGGCTGACATTCGCGCTCATCCTCGCCGCCATGCTGTTGCCGCTCCATCGCAGCGCCTATCACATCGATCCGGGGGCGCTCGGGCCGGCTTTGGTGATGCTCGTTGAGGAAATTCTCATCGGCGCGATGCTCGGCATCACCGCGCGGCTGACCATTTCCGCGCTCGAGGTCGCGGGCTACGTGATCGCGCAGCAACTGGGTCTCGGCTTCGTCACCGCGGTCGATCCGACGAAGGGCGAGCAGGGCGCGATTATCGGCAATTTCCTCACCATGCTCGGCATTACGCTGTTCTTCGCCACCGACATGCATCACCTCGTGATTGCCGCGCTCAACGACAGCTACAGTCTGTTCGAGCCGGGCGAGGTGCCCGCCACCGGCGATGCGGCGGCGCTGATAACCAAAACTGTGGCCGGCGCGTTTCGCATCGGCATTCAGCTTTCCGCGCCGTTTCTCGTATTCGGACTGCTGTTCAATATCGGGCTCGGCGTGCTGGCGCGGCTGATGCCGCAGATGCAGGTCTTCTTCGTGGCGCTGCCGCTGTCGATCCTGCTCGGCTTCTTGTTGCTGGTGCTGGTGCTCGGCTCGATGATGGGATTTTTCCTCGACTATGCCGGCGGCGTCCTGCACGCGCTCGTTCCACACGGGTGAGCACCTGAGATGGCCGAAGAAAGCGAAAGTAACGACCGAACAGAAGACCCGACACCGAGACGGCTCGAGGAAGCGCTGCGGCGCGGCGACGTCGTCAAAAGCACCGAAGTGAACACCTGGTTCATGATCGCCGGCGGGACGCTGATGATCATGGTGTTCGCGGCGCCGACGGCCGCCAGTCTCGCGGCGACGCTGCAAGGCCTCCTGGCCAAATCCTATCTCATTCCCACCGATGGCCCCGCGCTGGTGGCGCTGGTGAAAACTCTGGCGATGGAGGTTATCGGCGCCGTCGGCATCCCGCTCCTTCTGCTCTGCATCGCGGCGTTTGCCGGCAACATCGTTCAACACCGCCCCGTGTTTTCGACCGAACCGTTCAAACCGCAACTGTCGCGAATTTCGCCGGCCGCCGGTCTCGCGCGGCTGTTCTCGCGTCAAGCGCTCGCCAATTTCGCCAAGGGGCTCGCCAAGCTTGGCGTGGTGGGCGCGGTCATGGCGTCGCTGTTATGGCCGCAGCGCCATCTACTGGGCGGCCTCGTCACGACCGATCCGGCTGTGCTCCTGCCGTTCACCCGTACGCTGGCTATGAAGATGCTGGGCACGGTGGTGGCGATCCTCGCCATCGTCGCGACCGCTGACTACCTGTTTCAGTACCGGCAATGGTTCGAGCGGCACAAAATGTCGCTGCGGGAGATGAAGGAGGAGTTCCGCCAGACCGAGGGCGATCCGGCCGTCAAAGGCAAGCTCCGGCAATTGCGCCAGACGCGAATGCGCAAGCGCATCATGGCGGCGGTGCCGAAGGCCTCGGTCGTCATCACCAACCCAACGCATTTCGCCATCGCGCTGAAATATGAGCGCGGCATGAATGCACCGGTCTGCGTCGCCAAGGGCGTCGACCTGATTGCCCGCAAGATCCGCCAAGTCGCGGAGGAGCACGGCATCCCCGTGGTCGAGAACCCGCCGCTTGCTCGCGCGCTGCATGGCACGGTGGAGATTGACCAGGAAATCCCTCAGGAGCATTACCGGGCCGTTGCCGAAATCATCGGTTACATCATGCGCCTGCGCCGCTTGGCGGGCGGGTCGCGGCCACTGTGAAGTGGCGGCAAATCCTCTTGCGCGACCGTCGCGCACGAGGCACTGAAAGT
>Ga0187860_1003668_pt1 | contig 12013 bp, 12 predicted proteins | sample June2016WEW_10_4_FD_132981 | JGI IMG/M metagenome (GOLD analysis project Ga0187860, IMG submission 132981) | Peatland microbial communities from SPRUCE experiment site at the Marcell Experimental Forest, Minnesota, USA - June2016WEW_10_40 | ecosystem: Environmental > Terrestrial > Soil >... | reverse complement strand
TGCTGCGCTTCTCCTTCTGATGCTTGAGGCCGTTCACACGGACCTCGTTTCACCATCAGCCTGAAGCGCAGCACCCAAAATCTTCAGCTACCCACAAGCTGGCCGGCCGATTACCCCATCTTTCGGATCATTGCCGACGTGGTGTGACGCTGGCGCCGAACGCATCAGTAGCGAATGACCCATGATGTCACTTAGCCGGCGTCAATTGACGCATTGCGAAAGCTATTCGATCACCTCGTCGGCGGTGGCAAGCAGCGAGCTTGGTACGGTCAGTCCGAGCGCTTTGGCGGTTTTGAGATTGACGGCGAGTTCGAATCTAGTCGGGAGTTGAACCGGCAGATTTTCCGGTTTTTCACCTTTCAGGATGCGGTCGATATAGTCCGCAGCGCGGCGCAGCAAATCGGGGTGGTCCACTCCATAGGAGACCAGGCCGCCGCTGCTGATGAAAGTTCCGATGAAGTAGACGGCCGGGATGCGATAGCGATCCGCCAGCGCGACGATGAGCTCGCGGCGCGCCTGCGCTATCGTGAAGATGTCGGGAGTGACGACAAGGCCGGCATCCGACGACTTCGCCAAATCCGCGATCGCCGCCTTGATCTCGTCAGCGCTGCCAACCTCATTGACCGCGAGCGTCACCCCGAGCGGTAACGCGGCGGCCTGCATGGATTTCAGATAGAAAGAGGATTGCGGCGCGGTCTTCGGATTGAACAGGACCGCAACCCGGATAATGCGCGGGGCGAGCTCCTTAAGCAATTCAAGCCATTTGCCTCCGACCGAGGCTTCGATGTTGACGAATCCCGTCACATTGCCTCCGGGCCGGGGAAAACTTTGGACGAAGCCCGAGCCAACCGGATCGGAAACGATGGCGAAAACCACCGGAATCGTGTGTGTCTCCCGCAAAATGGCTGCGGTCGCCGGCGTCGTAGTGACTTGAATGACGTCAGGCCGCAGCGCGACGAGTTCTTTCGCAAGCTTGAGCATGCAGTCCGGGTCGGTGCCGCCCCAGCGCAAATCAATCTGCACATTCGCGCCGCTTTTCCAGCCAAGCTTGTCCAATCCCGTAAGAAGTGCCTTGACCCATCGCTCGCCCTCGGGATCGCCTTCCGGCAAGCCCACCAGCAGGCCGATCCGCGGCGTTGTGCCGGATTGCTGCGCCTGCGCCGCGAGCGGCCACGTGGCTGCCGCGCCGCCAAGCAACGTGAGGAACTCCCGCCTTTGGATTTCAATTGCCATTTGCCCTGTCCCAGATGGGATCGTGCTGCTGCATTATTATGGGGACGGTATCACGCCCTAAATGGGAGGTCTGTGACCTACTTCACGGTGCTCCGACGGCAAAATGTCAATCGGCGTTCACTCAAATTTGACCCCCGATCGGCGTCCAAAAATCGCACGCCGAATGACAGAAAGCAGACGTTGTCCGGTTCAAGGCGCGGCGCGGCCCGCGGGGAACGGAACCACTTGGCCGCTGGCCTCAGCGTTTGATTGCCGGCGGTGAATATCTTCGGCCCTAAGCTGCGTGTAACGCCGCAGCATGTTCCAGTCGCGGTGCCCGGTGACAAGCGCAACACGTTCGATCGGCCAGCCGGCTTCAAAGAGCCGCGACGCGCCATCGTGGCGAAGGTCATGAAACCGCAAATCCTTAATGCCCGTGGCAGCCGTGGCACGCTGGAACGCTGTCGACACACTTTGAGTAGCGTGGGGAAAAATTCTTCCCTCACGACGCCAAGCCGATGGCTGCTTGAGTATGATTTGCAGCGGCTCGACAATCTTGCCGCCCACCGTGCACGTTCCGTAGGGCAGGGGGACTTTTTGGTGATTGGTCGCCTTCTTTGTAGGGTGCTTCCGTTCGCAAATAACGATCGTGCGGTTTGGCTCGTCTAAATTTTCCCACCGAAGGCCAACGATCTCGCCAAGGCGCATTGCCGTCGACACCGCGAAAAGCATCAAATCAATCATCGGGATCGACTGCCGGGGATTCGGCGACCAATAGGCAATCAGTTTCGACAACTCGTCATCTGTCGGCCGGCGGTCGCGTTCCTCTGGGTTCGCCACGCGGCCCGAATGGCGCAAGGTGCGACGCGCAGCATCCAGTGCCGTGATGCACGATTCAACCGCATGCTCGGCGCCTGTCAACGCGCCACCGTGACGGAGCACCGTTCCGATATGGGTCAAGTCTTGCAAGATTGTCGCCGGGCCAGCGCCTTCGCCCTCGCGTGTCTTGCAAAAATCCAGGAACGCCGTCGTTTTCAATTCAACCAAGCGCCGCGCGCCAAGCAGCTTCAAAAGCTTCTCGAGCGCCTGCGCCTTCGAGCGGCCAATGCCCTTGGAGCCAAGAAGCTGAGTGCGATACGCCGTCATCAATTCGGCGAACGTGATACGGCGCCCCGGCTCGACCGCCTGGCCCTTGTCGATTTTGGCCTCGATGTCTCTTGCCCATGCCATCGCGTCCGCGCGAGCGGTGAACGTCTTGGACAACGTGCTGTGGCCTGTGCGCCGAACCTGAGCGCGCCAGCGCGGCCCTCGTTTAACGATTGTTGCCATGTGGTGCAGTCCTTGGTGCAGAAATGGTGCAGGCGATATAGATTCAGCGCGTATCCAGCCCGTATCGAAACTGCACCACAATTGCACCATCGGCCCAAACATGCAAGGCGAAACGTCAACGGACACAGCAGAAAGGCCGATGAAATCAGGGCTTCTGAATAGTCGTCTTTTTTCTGTCGCTCCCATGATGGAATGGACCGACCGGCATTGCCGGTTCTTCCATCGCCTGCTGACGCGGCGCGCGCTGCTTTACACCGAGATGCTCACCACCGGCGCGGTGCTGCATGGCGATCGCACGCGCCTTCTGCGCTTCGATCCCGCCGAGCACCCGCTGGCGCTGCAGCTTGGCGGCTCCGATCCGCATGCGCTCGCGAAGTGCGCGCGCATCGGCGCGGATGCAGGCTTCGGCGAGATCAATCTCAATGTCGGGTGCCCCTCGGACCGGGTGCAGGACGGCCGCTTCGGTGCCTGCCTCATGGCGGAGCCCGTACTCGTGGGGGACTGCGTTGCGGCCATGAAGGCCGCCGTACCGGTGCCGGTCACCGTCAAGTGCCGCATCGGCATCGACGCTCAGGATACGGAACAGGCGCTGGAGACTTTTGCGCAGGCGGTCGAGCAAGCAGGCGCCGATGCGCTCATCGTGCACGCTCGTAAAGCCTGGCTCAAAGGCCTCTCGCCGAAGGAGAACCGCGAGGTGCCGCCGCTCGACTACGAGCGCGTCTATCGGCTGAAAACCGCGCATCCTCGGCTGACGGTCGTTCTCAACGGCGGCGTCGGCAGTGTCGAGGAGGCATTCGCGCACCTTGAGCGCGTGGATGGCGTCATGATGGGACGCGCCGCTTATCAGGAGCCTTGGCGGCTTATTGCGGTCGATTCGCTCTTCTTCGGAGAGGACACGCCCGTTGCGTCGCCGAAAGAAGCAGCCAAGATGTTGGTTCCCTACATCGAGCGCGAGCTGGCGCTGGGCACCCGGCTGCACGCCATCACGCGACATCTGCACGGCCTGTTCCGCGCCGTTCCGGGGGCGCGCGCGTTCCGCCGGCATCTCGCCGGCGCCGCGACGACGGATGCAGGCGCCGAGCTTTTGACCGCCGCGCTCGGCCTCGTCTCGGACCGGGATCGCGAATTGGCGCACATCGCCGCTTAGCGCATGATCCCGAAAAGTGGCGTCCGGTTTTCGGAAAAGATCATGCGCCAACAAAACCAGTAATTCCGGAAAGTTAAATACAAGAATGTTTCTCGGCGTTGGGTTGCATGAAATCCTCTGGCTCGCGCTCGCCATCGTTGTCGGCGGCGTCATCACGGGGCTTCTCGCCGGCCTGTTCGGAGTCGGCGGCGGCTCGGTCATTGTGCCGGTCCTCTTCGAGGTCTTTCGCGTGCTCGGCGTACCGGAGGAGGTGCGCATGCAACTCTGCGTCGGCACCTCGATCGCGATCATCGTGCCGACGGCGATGCGCTCCTACCTTACCCATCGCGCCAAGGGTCTTGTTATTCCGGGCGTCATCAAATTGTGGGCTGTCCCCGCCGTGATCGGCGTCGCCTGCGGCGCGGTGATCGCGGCGTTCGCGCCGGCAGCCGTGTTCGTGCTGGCCTTCGTCGTCATTGCTAGCTTTATCGCGATCAAATTTCTCTTCGCCGGCGATCGCTGGAATCTCGGTGCCGAGCTGCCTGGCCCGGTGCCGATGGCGCTCTACGGATTCGGCATCGGGCTCGGCGGATCGCTGATGGGCGTCAGCGGCGGTGCGCTCTCGACCATCGTGCTCACAGTCCACGGCAAGCCGATCCACAATGCGGTTGCGACGTCCGCGGGGATCGGCGTGCCGATCACCATCGCCGGGACTCTGGGTTTTGTCCTCGCCGGCCTGCCGCACCAATCGCTGCTGCCGCCGTTCTCGCTTGGTTTCGTGTCGTTGATCGGGCTTGTGGTGATGGCACCGGTATCGAGTTTCGTCGCGCCTTACGGGGCGCGACTTGCTCACCGGTTGTCGCGGCGGAAACTCGAGATCGCGTTCGGCAGCTTTCTTCTTCTCGTCTCGCTGCGTTTTGTTGTCAGCCTGATTTGAAGCGCGCGCGGGCCGCCGCTCAGGGATACCCGCGCAGCAAGAGCCGGTCGCCGCGCACTTCCCAGCTCTGCAGACGGTTGAGGAAGCTCATGCCGAGGAGGCTCGTCTTGAGCTGGCCAGGCTGCGCCACCAGCGCTTCGACCGAGCGCTCGACCAGGCCGCCGACGGCGATGCGATCGAGCGTGACCGGCGCCGCGCGCGTGCGCCCGTTGGCGGTATCGATGTTGGCCGTGTAGGCGAGCACTTCCAGCGGCAGGCCGGCGGCCTTGGCGTCGTCGCGGGTAAGCACGACCGAGCTCGCGCCGGTATCGAGCACCATGGCGACGCGCGCGCCATTGATCTGCGTGGTCACGTCGAAGTCGCCGTTCGCCGTGCGCGCGACCTCCACCGAGCGGCCACGTGTGATGACGTGTCCGGGCATGAGCTCCGCCATCACGCGATCGGCGACATCGCGTAGCTCGAACCGGTAGGAATAGCCGATGACCAAAATCAGCGCGAGCACGACCCAAAAAACCGCGGCCGTTAGCGCTTGCGCGAAACGCTCGCGGAACATGATGAGAGCGGCGGCGCCGGCAAAGACCAGGATTGCAATCTTATAGGCGAGCGAGGCAAAACCGCCGGTCGAAAACGGACCGACCGTGCCTTCGCCGTGGCGCGCGATCAAGATGAGAAGCGCGATCGCGAGGCCGGCGAGCAGAAGCCATAACAGGCGTTGGCGCACGGATATCGTCCCTCTTACCGCCATGGTTCGCACGGCACTTTCCGGTTCATGCTAGGCGCCGAACAACGCCCGGCGCGCGCGGTTCAGCGAATCGTCGGACGACGGTGACGAACGGGAAGAAGACGACGAAGAGATGTCCGCTCGCGGCTGGATCGATGGGGCGGCGGCATCCGAAATCGGCGCGAGCGCCGACATCACCCGCTCCGGCGGGAAGGTCACGACCACTTCGGTGCCGATCCGAAGCTTCGATTTGAGCGTGAACGTGCCGCCGTGCAGGTCGATGAGATTCTTGGCGATCGGCAGCCCAAGGCCGGCGCCCTGTTCCGCCGATTTGATCGAATTCGAACCCTGACCGAACGATGCCAGGACCACCGGGATTTCCTCTTCCGGGATACCCGGGCCGGTATCCTTGACGCTCATGTATTGGCCGCCGGACGCGGTCCAGCCCACCTTCAGCCAAATCTCGCCACCCTGCGGCGTGAACTTGATCGCGTTGGAGAGAAGGTTGAGACAGATCTGGCGCACCGCCCGCTCGTCGGCCCACAGCCGCGGCATATCCGGCTCGAACAATTCGTGCAGCGTGATGCCGCGATTGCCGGCGCGCAGCTTCAGGAGGTGATGGCAATCCTCCACCACGCGGTTGAGCGATACCGCTTCCTCGTTGAGCTCGTAGCGGCCGGCTTCGATACGCGACAGATCGAGGATTTCATTGATGAGGTTGAGAAGGTGCACGCCGGAATTGTGAATGTCGCCGGCGTAGTCCTTATACATCGGTACCGCGTGCGTGCCGAAAATCTCGCCCTTCATCACCTCCGAGAAGCCGAGAATGGCGTTGAGCGGCGTGCGCAGTTCGTGACTCATTTGCGCGAGGAACCGGGATTTCGCGATGTTTGCCGCCTCGGCGCGACGGCGCGCCTCGTCTGAGATCGACTTCGACTGCTCGAGCTCACCGATGAGCGCGTCTTTTTCCGCGCGCGCTTCGAGCGTGGCGAGCGTCGTCGAATAGAGCCGGTAAGCAAGCAGTGAGAAATAGCCCTCCGCCGTCAGCGCCATGATCGCCAGGATGTAATCGTGCAGCGTGCCCTTGAAGACGAAGTCGAGCGCAATCGCGATGGTCACCGGCAAAGTGAGCGCCAGCACCGCGACCGGCAGGCTCGAAGCAAGCATGCTCGATATCGCCACGACCAGCAGCATGACGAACAGCATGAATGTGCCCGACTGCTCGTCGACGCCGACCGGATGAATGAGGATGAAGGTCCACGCCATGCCGAAGAACAGATCAAGCAGGATGAAGCGCAGTCGCCAGGCGCGCAGATTTGCGGTGCCCGGCTGCTCGTCGAGGAATTGCCGGCACGCACGGATGATCACGAGATGGATGATCAGCGCGCCGCCGGTCCAGACGCCCGAGGTGAGCGCTCCGGTCCACAAGCTCGACAGCAGTCCGATGGTGACGACGAGCAGCAGGATCACCAGCGATCCCGACAGCCGGTTCTGGGCGAACTGGCGCAACAATTCGTAGTCGAAAACCGGTCGCTTGCCGCTGGTCGATGTCAGCCGATCGCGCGCCTCGCGCACTTGCTGAGTAGCGAGGCGACGCTTTGTTGACGGTGCGTCGGCGGCGCCGGGCGAAGCGGTTTCGCGCGGTTCGCTGGTCGGGCTGGGCATTACAATCCGGGGCTGGCGATAATTTGCGTCAAAAGTCGCCCAAATTCCTTAAGACGAGACTTAAGGCCGGACCTGGCTTCGACTTAAACGCAAGCAAACGTTCATATTTCCGACCAGCGGCTCTCAGCGCCCTGGGACGCTGGCAGGCCGCGCCTGGCCGGGATAAGGTCGTGCAGTCAAAGGGATAGGGAGGGGGGAGCCCAATCGCAATGAAGCTTTACGATGGCGGCTGCGCGCCCAACCCGCGCCGTGTGCGCGTATTTCTGGCCGAGAAGGGGATAACGATTCCCGCCGAACAGGTCGATCTCGGGGCCTTACAGCATCGCACCGACGCCTATGCCGCGATCAACCCGATGCGGCGGGTTCCGGCGCTCGCGCTCGACGATGGCACCGTCATCACGGAATCGGTCGCGATCTGCCGTTACTTCGAGGCCCTTCATCCCGATCCGCCGCTGTTCGGCCGCGGCCCGCTTGCCGGCGCGCTGGTCGAAATGTGGAACCGGCGCGTCGAATTTCACCTCTACCTGCCGGTTTCGAGCGTGTTCCAGCATCTGCATCCGGGCATGAAACAATTGGTCGATCCGCAGGTGCCGGCGTGGGGCGAAGCCAACAAGCCGCTCATCTTCAAGTTCCTCCAGTTCCTCGATGCCGAGCTCAAAAGTCGGCCTTACGTCGCCGGCGAGGACTTCACCATTGCCGACATCACCGCATTGGTGTCGGTCGATTTCATGAAGGTATCGAAGCTGGCCGTGCCGGACGAGCTTGCCGATCTGCGGCGCTGGTACGCGAAGGTTTCGGCCCGCCCAAGCGCCGCAGCCTGACGCGCCTTAAGCTTGCCCCGGATGCTGGCCTGCCCTTTGCGGAAGCAAGAGAAGACACGCGACGATGAAAGCGCCGATGACCGCCGAGGCGATCGGACGGCTCAAGGCCAAACCGCCATCGCTGACAGGCTTGTCGAGGAAATCCCCGACGGTGGCGCCAAGTGGGCGCGACAGGATGAAGGCGGCCCAAAACAAAAAGACGCGCGAGACGTTCGTCAAATAATAGGCGAGAGCCAGCACAGCCAAAGCAGCGGCGAAGACAAGCGCTCCGCCTTCATATCCCAGACCGGTATCGTCGGCTATCCAGTCTCCGAGCGCCGTTCCGAGCGTCTGCGACAGCGTAATCGCCGCCCAATAGAACGCTTCTACTTTCGGCGTATTGACCGTTGCGACCGAGACGGAGCCGAGCGACCAATACCAAACGCCAAGTACGGCAGCCAGACCGACCAACAGAATCGATGATCCGCCCGCGTAACCGATGCCCAACGATCGGTCGGCGAAATCGGCAAGGGTCGTGCCCGCGGTCGTGGAGGCGACGATGGCCGCCCAGTACAGGACAGGATGAAATTTATCCGCTGCGATCTGGATCGCGATCAGCATCACCAGCAGCGTGAGAAATATCGCGGTTCCGGCGAGATAACCCCAATCAAGCGTCATCGTCACGCTATCGCCGCCGGTCTCTCCCAGCGTCGTCGCCGCGATCTTGATGATCCAGAAAACGAGGGTGACTTCCGGGACTTTGCTGGTGCGGTTGGCGGCGCGGATCATATGACTGTTCCATCCAGGCGGGCAGGTCCGGAAAGCCACTGCAACGGCCGATCTGAAACCGAGCAGGAGCTCACTAAAACCGACGCCACTAGCGTATAGTCGACAAATCGCCATCGAGTATGGAGCCACGACAATGAACCCAATCACTCTATTTCTGACCATCGCCTGCCTCGCCGTGGGCGTCGTCTTGGTCGCAATAGGGCACGTATATGCGGGTATCGCCGTTGTGATCGTTGCGGTCATCATTGCCGCCGCGCTGAAGATGGCGAACAACTGGGAAAAGTTCGTCATTCTTCGCGCGGGAAAATTACGCGGCGTCAAAGGGCCGGGACTGTTCCTGATTATTCCCGTCATCGACCGCGTCGTTGCCGTCATCGATGAGCGCATTCAGACCACGGCCTTTAGCGCCGAGTCGGCGCTGACGAAAGATACCGTCCCGGTGAACGTGGACGCGATCATCTTCTGGTTCGTGCATGACGCGCAAAAGGCGGCATTGAACATTACGAATTATCGCGAAGCCATCGATCGGGTCTCCCAGACGTCGCTTCGCGAAATGATCGGATCGTCGATGCTGTCGGCACTGCTGTCGGAACGCAACGCGGCTGACGAACTTTTGCGCGGCGAAATCAGCCGCAAAACCGCCGACTGGGGCATCTCGGTGAAGTCCGTGGAGATCCGCGACGTCGCGATACCGGTTGCCTTGCAGGACGCGATGTCCCGGCAGGCCCAGGCGGAACGGGAAAAAGAAGCGCGGGTCATTCTCGGCTCGGCGGAGGCGGCGATCGCGGGAAAGTTCGTCGAGGCGGCCATGACCTATGCCGACCATCCGGCGGCTCTGCAGCTGCGTGCTATGAACATCATCTATGAGACGACCAAGGAGCGCGGCGCCACCATCCTGATGCCGACGTCGATGGTCGACAGCATGAACCCTGTGGTGGCGCTGGCGTTGGCAGGGCAGGCAGTCTCGCCGCAAAAACCGAACCCGCCGCTGCCGCCGGCGGAACGCGCGTAATAACGGCGCGCCGCGATCTTGCGCTCTCCTCGTAGGCTCGCTCGCGATCTGAAAATACTCGCGCCGCCACGACTAACTTTCTCGCATTTCGAGCATATATGAATAAGGTCGCTTGTATGATGACCATGCATACATGCTTTCGACTTCTATTTTGGAGATGATCGAAATGACGAACCTATCCACGGCTGAACAAGCAACGATCGGATTTGATTACAGTGCCGCGGCGGAGCTGTTCTCTATCCGCAACCGGAAATCCCGGCGGCAACCGATCGGATACCGGCGTTTTGCGCGAGCCGCGGATGCCGTCCGCTTCGCGATCGAGGAGCTTCCACCTGAGTTTCTGCTTGGAGCCCATCTCCAGGTCGACGAGGAGAGGTACGACGGCAACGGAATTCGCCGCTTGTATGCGAGCCTGGATTATCCCTTCGTCCGCCGCGCGGCGGCTTAGATGCCCACGCGTTCGCACAGCAAAACCGTAGCGTTCAGTCATCCATTCAAGCTGCAGAGCGTCGATCGGATCTTGCCGCCCGGAGACTATCGGGTCGTGACCGACGAAGCGCTAATTGAGGAATTGTCGTTCGCGGCTTACCGCCGCGTCTCGACCATGATTTTTTTGCCCGGGGAAGGACCGCGTGCCTCTTCGGTCGAGATGGTCACCATCGATCCTCGCGATCTCGACGCCGCGCTGGATCGCGACACTGCAAATCGCCCACCTGCGGCGTAGCGCCGGAGCCGGGCGGCGCGATTTAGCGTTGCAGCAGCGCGATCAGGCTTGAGGTGTCCCAGCGGCGGCCGCCCATTTTTTGCACTTCCGAGTAGAACTGATCGACCAGTGCGGTGAGCGGCAGATGCGCGCCGTTCCGGCGGGCTTCCGCAAGGCAGATAGCGAGATCCTTGCGCATCCAATCGACGGCAAAGCCAAAATCGAATTTTCCGGCGGCCATGGTTTTGTAGCGGTTCTCCATCTGCCAGGACTGCGCGGCGCCTTTGGAGATGGTAGCGACGAGCTTGTCGATATCGAGCTCGGCTTTTTGCGCGAAGTGCAGCGCCTCGGCGAGCCCTTGGACCACACCGGCGATGCAAATCTGGTTCACCATCTTGGCGAGCTGCCCCGAGCCGGAAGCGCCCATGAGATTGCAGGCGCGCGCATAGGCGGCGATCACTTTTTCGGCTCGCGCGAATGCGTTTGCATCGCCGCCGCACATCACCGTAAGCACGCCGTTCTCGGCGCCGGCCTGACCGCCGGAGACCGGAGCGTCGATGAAATCGAAGCCGCGTTGTTTCGCCTCGGCGTGGAGTTCGCGCGCGATCTCGGCCGAGGCGGTGGTGTGGTCGACGACGACGGCGCCTTGGCGGACGCCTTCGAATACGCCATCCTTGCCCAGCATCACCTCGCGCAGATCGCGGTCGTTGCCGACGCAGGCCATGACGAAATCCTGGCCCTCGGCTGCCTGAAGCGGCGTCGGTGCGCTTTTGCCGCCGTGCTGCGATACCCATTTGTCGGCTTTGGCGGCGGTGCGGTTGAACACCGTCACATCGTGCCCGCCCTTGGCCTTAAGATGCCCGGCCATCGGGTAGCCCATCACGCCTAGCCCGATAAACGCCATCTTCGCCATCATGTCCTCCATCAAACGAAACCTTATACCAACGCAATTGCCGTGGGCGGCGATTGAGCCCTTACGCGCGCCGTCCTATCTAGTGAGCATATAATAGCCACGCTCCGAAATGACTTCGGCGCGAAAGGTTTTAGCGCGCGGAGGCGGGCATGGCATCGCTCAAGGACGAAGTTCTGGCAAAGCTTTCCAGCGTGCCCACGCCCGACGGCCGCCCCCTGACCGCCACGGGCAAGCTCTCCGAGATTGTCGCCAACGACGGCAAAGTTTTTTTCTCCATCACCGTCGACGCCGCTGACGTGAAAGCGTGGGAGAGCGTGCGCGAGCTCGCCGAAAAAGCCGTTCGCGCGACCCCGGGCGTCCAATCGGCCATGATCGCGCTCACCGCCGAACGCGCCGCCGGCGGCGGCGGCGGCGCCGCCGCGGCGAGCGCTCCGCCGCGGCGGCCGGCGATGGCACCGGGCGGCGCGCGGCCTGCCGCCGCCGCGCCGCCGGGTTCAGCACGCGGCCCGGGAGGGCCAGCGGGTATTCCCGGCGTCGCCGCGATCATCGCAGTGGCGTCCGGCAAGGGCGGCGTTGGCAAATCGACGGTAGCGGTCAATCTCGCGCTCGGCCTGCGCGACCTCGGGCTGAAGGTCGGCATTCTCGACGCTGATATTTACGGGCCGTCGCTGCCCAAGCTCTTGGCAATCAAAGAGCGCCCGCAGACTGCCGGCGGCACGCGACTGAAACCGATTGTGCGTCATGGCATGCCGGTGATGTCGATCGGCTTCCTGGTCGAGGAGGAGACGCCGATGATCTGGCGCGGG
>Ga0187860_1003667_pt1 | contig 12013 bp, 10 predicted proteins | sample June2016WEW_10_4_FD_132981 | JGI IMG/M metagenome (GOLD analysis project Ga0187860, IMG submission 132981) | Peatland microbial communities from SPRUCE experiment site at the Marcell Experimental Forest, Minnesota, USA - June2016WEW_10_40 | ecosystem: Environmental > Terrestrial > Soil >... | reverse complement strand
GCGTCATGCGTCACGCCGCCGTCAGCTCCTTCGCGGTGATGGTGTATTTGAAATTGTCCGGGTCGAGGCAATCGAGCCGCAGGCTTGCGGTCTCGGCCTGCGGATACATCAGGAAGCCGAGCTTCGGCCCGCGCGATCCGGGCAAGGCGACGTCGTGCGCAAAATTATACGCCAGCCAATTGGTCTCCCATGCGCCGAACAGCGCCTTGCGCGCGGCAACGACCTTAGGATCGTCGATCGCCAGGTTGGTCGGCGGTTCCTCGAGTACGACCTTGCGCACATCGGCGGCGTCGACCGGCACCCAGCCGAAGCCGGCGAGATAGACCTCCGAGCGGCAGTGCTGCGCCTTGGTGATCACCGCCGAGCCCGCGCCGAGACTCTTGTAGCCTAGTCGCGAGGGCGCGACGCGAATGCCGTAGACATCGCGCGCCGGCAAACCGGCCGCCCGCGCCAAGCCGACATAGAGCGCGTTGAGATCGGCGCATTTGCCGCCGAAATTGCCGGTCCTGAGCATGGCCGCGATGTCGCCGATGCCGCAACCGCGCACCGTGGGGTCGCGGTAGGTGTTGTCCACGATCCACTCGTAAATGGCGCGTGCCTTCTCGATATCGGTCTCCGCGCTCGCATCGGCGACGATCTTGTCGGAGGTTTGCTTGACGATGCCGTCAGCGGGAATGAGCTCGGTGCCTTGCGTGTTGCGGTTACGCTCCGCTGCCGAAAGTGGCGCGGGTTGGCCGGGCTTCTTGAGATCGATCGCGCGATCCCGCGTCGCGATCCGGCTGGTCACCTCGACGACCGGGCTTGGCTCGCCGTCCGCCCATTCGACATGGAGCATCTCGGCGCCGTATTTCGGCTCGCGCACCAGGGCGGCGCGGCCGTTGCTCGTCCACGTGCTGCCGAGCGACTTGAACCAATCCGGTTCGTTGACCGCGGGCACCGGGATCCAAGCCTGGCTCTTGCCGTCCGCCTTGCCGATTTCAAGTCGCGTCAGGACCTGAAAGTTGCGCCACGCTCCGGGATGCGGCGCGAAGTCGACCTCTGCGCGCGCCGTGTTCGGCAGCGCTGCGGCGGCCGATACTGCAAGTCCCGCCTTGAGAAGCTCACGTCGGTCGATGGACATTGCCTCCTCCTTCTCGCGTCACAACGGCGCAAGGGCCGAAGCGGCCTCGCCGGTCGCGGTTTTTCGATGCGATGAGTTTGGCTGGCGCCTCGTCGCGCGAGGCCGGCGGCAGCGATGTTCGCAAATGTGCGCCCGCTCGCGACACTGCGACGCTCGGTCGCTGTCGCCAAGTCACTGCCTGATGCCGATCGCCCCGAACCTCGGGAGCCGTTGGCGCGAACACAAGACGAATCTGCCCCTCAGTTTAGCTCGGCGTCAATCTAAATCGGCATTTCTCTGCAAGACCGCTGCGCCTTTTAAACCGTCGTGGAAATCGCGGGCGCGTGATGTTGCAATGCACAAGGAGGAAGAAATAACCCCGTGCTGTCCGACAACATTCGATTCAATTGAACGCCCCGTTGTTCCGCTACGGCAATTGACGGTGGTCAAATTGACTTTGGTCCAATTCCAAAATAGCGTCGGCTATTACGGAATTCCAATGATCGGGCAAGCTGATGAGCATGCCCGGCGAGCGTTGCGCGGGCGGGGCGAACATGCTCAAGAGGACCATCCCATGAACATAGAATTGTCGCGGCGCCAATTCATGCATGGTGCTGGTGCGAGTGTTGCCGGCACGACCCTCGGTGCGCTCGGCTTCGGCGATCTCGAATCTGCTTACGCAGATTTCATTCGTCCGTGGAAGCTCGCGAACCTGAACGAGACCCGCAACACCTGCCCCTATTGCGCAGTTGCCTGCGGCGTCATCATGTACTCGAAGGGCGACCTGAAGAAGGGCGAGAAAGCCGAGATCACCCATATCGAAGGCGACCCGGATCATCCGACAAATCGCGGCACACTGTGCCCGAAGGGCGCCGCACTGCTGGATTTCGTTCATTCGAAGACGCGCACGCTCTATCCGCAGATCCGCAAGCCAGGCTCGGACAAATTCGAACGCGTGTCCTGGGACGTGGCGCTCGATCGCATCGCGCGGCTGATGAAGGACGACCGCGACAAGAATTTCATCGTCAGGAACAACGACGGCGTCACGGTCAACCGGTGGCTGAGTACCGGCTTCCTTGCGGCGTCGGCGTCAACCAATGAAACGGCGTGGGCGACCTACAAGGTGGTGCGCAGCGCCGGGATGTTGGCCTTCGATAATCAAGCACGCGTTTGACACGGCCCCACGGTGGCCAGTTTGGCCCCAACATTCGGCCGCGGCGCGATGACGAATTTGTGGACCGACATCAAGAACACCGATGTCGTCGTCATCATGGGTGGGAACGCAGCGGAAGCGCACCCGTGCGGCTTCAAATGGGTCACCGAGGCGAAAGCCAACCGCGGCACCAGGCTGATCGTCGTCGATCCGCGATTTACCCGTTCGGCGGCGGTCGCCGACGTCTATGCGCCGATTCGTCAGGGCACCGATATCGCGTTTCTGCTCGGCGTGATGAAGTACTGCATCGAGAACGACAAGGTGCATTGGGACTATGTCAAGGCATTCACCAATGCGCCCTACGTCGTGAAAGATGGATTCGACTTTCACGATGGCCTGTTCACCGGCTATGACGAGGCCAAGCGCGATTACAACAAGTCCACCTGGGAATACGCGCTCGGGCCGGACGGCTACGTGGTTTCCGACGAGACACTGGAGAACCCGCGCTGCGTTTGGGCTCTTTTGAAGAAGCACGTCTCGGTCTTCACGCCTGAGATGGTCGAGCGCATTTGCGGCACGCCGAAGGACAAGTTCCTGAAGGTGGCGCAGATGATCTCGGAGACGTCGTCGCCGACCAAGACGATGACCTCCATGTACGCGCTCGGCTGGACCCAACATTCGAAGGGCTCGCAGAACATCCGCGCCATGGCCATGCTGCAGCTCATCCTCGGCAATATCGGCATGCGCGGCGGCGGCATGAATGCGCTGCGCGGCCACTCCAACATCCAGGGATTGACCGACATCGGTCTGATGTCGAACCTGCTCCCCGGCTATCTGACAATTCCGACGGACAAGGAAGCGACCCTCGATGCCTACATGTCGACCCGCGGCTTCAAGCCGTTGCGGCCGAACCAGACGAGCTATTGGCAGAACTACAAGAAGTTCTTCGTCAGCTTCCAGAAGGCGATGTGGGGGTCGGCGGCGACGCCCGAGAACGATTTCGCCTATGACTGGCTGCCCAAGCTCGACGTGTCAGGCTACGACGTGCTGCGAGTGTTCGAGTTGATGCACGACGGCAAGATGAACGGCTACTTCTGCCAGGGCTTCAATCCCCTGCTGTCGTTCCCGAACCGGAAGAAGATCACCGACGGGCTCTCCAAGCTCAAGTTCCTTGTCGTCATGGATCCGCTGCAGACGGAGACGGCACGCTTCTGGGAGAACCACGGCGAGTACAACGATGTCGACCCCGCGAAGATCCAGACGGAAGTCGTTCAGCTTCCAACCACTTGCTTCGCCGAGGACACGGGCTCGCTCACCAATTCCGGCCGCTGGCTGCAGTGGCACTGGGCCGGGGGCACGCCTCCCGGCGAGGCCAAGGCCGATACCTGGATTGTGGCGCAGCTCTACCTGCGCCTGAAGGCGCTCTATCAGAAGGAGGGCGGCCCGGTTCCCGAGCCGATCGTCAATCTGGACTGGCGCTACGCGGATCCGGGCGATCCCACCCCCGACGAGCTGGCCAAGGAACTCAACGGGTACGCGACGGAGGACATCGCCGATCCGAACGATCCGAGTAAGGTCGTGCTCGCCAAAGGTAAGCAGGTCGTCAGCTTCGCCGCCCTGCGCGACGACGGCAAGACGGCGTCCGGCTGCTGGATCTACTCCGGCTGCTACAACGAGGCGGGCAACAACATGGCCCGCCGCGACACCAACGATCCGGATTCCACCGGCCTCTACCCAAAGTGGGCGTGGTCCTGGCCGCTCAACCGCCGCATCCTCTACAATCGCGCCTCGGCCGACATGAACGGCAACCCGTGGGATCCCAGCCGCAAGCTGCTGTGGTGGGACGGCAGCAAATGGACGGGATACGACGTCCCCGACATTGCGCCTAATTCCAAGCCTGACGTTGTCGGCCCCTTCATCATGAATCCCGAAGGCACCGCGCGTCTGTTCACCCGCGGCATGATGCGCGACGGGCCGTTCCCGGCGCACTACGAGCCGTTCGAATCTCCGGTGGTCAATGTCGTGGCGCCGAAGATTCGCGGCAATCCGGCGGCGCGCGTGTTCAAGGACGACTTGGAGCAGTTCGGCAACGCCGAGGAATTCCCCTATGCGGCGACTTCCTATCGGCTCACCGAACACTTCCACTTCTGGACCAAGCACAACGAGGTGAACGCCTCGCTGCAGCCGGAGTTCTTCGTCGAGATTTCCGAACAACTGGCGAAGGAGAAGGGCGTCAAGGACGGCGGCTGGGTCCGAGTCTGGTCGAAGCGCGGATCGATCAGGGCGAAAGCCATGGTCACCAAGCGCATCACGCCGCTGCAGTGCAACGGCAAGACGGTGCACGTCGTCGGCATTCCGCTGCATTGGGGCTTCACGGGCGCGGCGAAGAAAGGGTTCGGGCCGAATTCGCTGACGCCCTATGTCGGCGACGCCGACATTGAGACGCCCGAGTACAAGGCCTTCCTGGTCAATATCGAGCCCATCGCCGGGCCGGTGGCATAAGGGAGGGGATCATGGCGAATTTCGAATTCGTTCTGCCCCCGCCGCCGACCAAGGACGTCACGGCGCTCTACGGCGAACAGGACTTGGTCCGGCGCTCCGCCTCGAGCGTGCCGGCACCGGCCAGGAAACTCACCGAGGTGGCCAAGCTCATCGACGTGTCGAAGTGCATCGGCTGCAAGGCCTGCCAGGCGGCCTGCCTGGAATGGAACGATGAGCGCATTCCGGTCGGCGAGAACGTCGGCTCCTATACCATTCCGTCGGATCTGACGCCGAACATGTTCACGGTGATGCGCTTCACCGAATGGGTGAATCCGGAAACGCAAAACCTGGAATGGCTGATCCGCAAGGACGGCTGCATGCATTGCGAAGACCCGGGCTGCCTCAAGGCCTGCCCGGCGCCCGGCGCCATCGTGCAGTACTCCAACGGCATCGTCGACTTCGACCACGACAAGTGCATCGGCTGCGGCTACTGCGTCAAAGGATGCCCGTTCAATATCCCGCGCATCTCCCAGGTCGATCACAAGGCCTACAAGTGCACGCTGTGCTCCGATCGCGTGGCGGTCGGCCAAGGCCCGGCCTGCGCCAAGGCCTGCCCGACGCATGCGATCGTGTTCGGCACCAAGGAGGAGATGAAACAACACGCCGAGGGGCGCATCAAGGATCTGAAATCGCGCGGCTTCGCCAATGCCGGTCTCTACGATCCTCCCGGGGTCAAGGGCACGCATGTGATGTACGTGTTGCATCACGCCGATCAGCCGGAGCTCTATGCCGGGCTGGCGAAGGACCCGCGGATCAGCCCGCTGGTTGAACTCTGGAAAGGAGCCGGCAAGTACGCCGGGCTGGCGGCGATCGCCGCCTTTGCCGCGGTCGGCTTCGTCCATCACCTCGTCACCGGCGCCAATCGGGTTTCACGCGAGGACGAAGAAAAGGCCAAACAGCTCGCGGAGGGCCAATCGTCATGAGCGCCTACGACGTGGAACCTGGCGACATGGTGCATCCGGGCGATCCGGTGATCGTCGATCGCTATACGGCCGGCGCCCGCATCAACCACTGGATCACGGCGACGAGCCTCGTGCTGCTTGGGCTGTCCGGGTTGGCGCTATTCGCTCCGAGCCTGTTCTTTCTGACCGCGCTGTTTGCCGGCGGCCAGACGACGCGCTTCATCCACCCGTGGATCGGTGTCGTTCTGTTCTTCAGCTTCGGCGGATTATTTCTGCGTTTCTGGAAGGCGAATCTCTGGAAAGCGGAGGACGGCACCTGGCTGGCGCGCCTGCGCGATCTCCTCACCGGGCACGAGGAACGGTTGCCCGACGTCGGCAAGTATAATGCCGGCCAGAAGATTGTCTTTTGGGCGATGTCGATCCTGATCGTGGTGCTGATCGTCAGCGGCCTGGTGAGCTGGGACGAATATTTCTCGCAGTACACGACGCTCGAGCAGAAGCGGGTCGCCATCCTCGTCCACGATGTCGCGGCGATCGCCATCATCTGCGTGTGGATCGTCCACGTTTACGCGGCGATCTGGTTCCGCGGCTCGTTGCCGGCAATGGTCCGCGGCCGGGTCACCGGCGGCTGGGCCTGGAAGCATCATCGCAAGTGGCTGCGGGAGTTGGTCACCGGCAAGAATTGACAGTTATCGGGAGCAGCGCCCGGATATAGCTTGGTACCGCTCTGCAATATCCACGTGACCCGGAGGGTTCGTGAACAATGAGTAGCGCGGGCGCGCCTCGGCACGATCCAGTCCAGATCGGGAAAATCGCCGAGCCGCCGTTCGTCCGTCTTCCCGATCCAAAGACGCTGTTCGCCGCGCGTGGCAACCGCTTTCGGGCGCTGTCCGAAGGCCACGCCCTTGCGCCCTATCTGCGCTTCCTCGCTTCGCTCAGCGACATCCAGCACGACCTGCAGGACGGGCTCGCCGCGCCCGACATGCCGGCTCCCGACGCGTGCGAACGGGCGCGCGAATTCGGCATGCCGCCACTCGATCGCAGTCGTTTCACGGCCGACGCCGCGTTCGATGCGACGCTTGATCGGCTGCTGTCGCTGACCCGCGACATCGACATGCCGGAGCCGGCGCACGCGGCGCTAACGCGCACCGTAGGCGCCGAGCGGCTGACGCACGACGCCATGGTGCGCGCCGTCCTGGCCGATTCCATTCCGGTGGAAGCGCTCGCCGACCACCTGTTCATCGCCGCGGCGCTGCAGATTCACTTCGCCAGACAAGCGGCGCGGCTCGAGGCCGAGCGCCTGGTCGCCGTCGGCGACGGCGTCTGCCCGGCCTGCGGCGCGCCGCCGGTGGCATCGCTGGTGGTCGGCTGGCCGGGCGCGGAAAACTCGCGGTTCTGCGCCTGCTCGCTGTGCAGCACGCTGTGGAACTATGTGCGTGTCAAATGCACGCTGTGCGGCTCGACCAAGGGGATCAGCTACCGCCAGGTGGAAGGGAGCGACGGCCACGTTCGCGCGGAGACCTGCGACACCTGCCGCGACTATGTGAAAATCCTGCAGCAGCAGCAGCATCCTGCGCTCGATCCGGTCGCCGACGATGTCGGCAGTCTCGCGCTCGATCTGCTGGTGCGCGAGCTCGGCTATCGGCGCGGCGCGGTCAATCCGTTCCTGCTCGGTTATTGAAGGGCATCGCCATGACAGCCGAGCCCGATCTCCAGTTGCGCGCCTTGCCGGCGGTGGACGATGTCCTCAAGGAGGATGCGGCGACGCTTGCCATTGCCCGGTTTGGGCGGCCGGCCGTCGTCAAGGCGGTGCGTCAGGCGCTCGATGCGGCGCGCGACGCCTTGCGCGCCGGCAAACCGCAGTCGAGCCGGCCTGACGCGATCGCGAGCACGGCGCTCGCCGCGCTGGCGGCGGAGGCGCGGTCGAACTTGCGTCCCGTCTTCAATCTCACCGGGACGGTGCTGCACACCAATCTCGGCCGCGCGCTCCTCGCCGAAGCGGCGGTCGAAGCCGCCGTCGCCGCCATGCGCTCCGCCGTCACCCTGGAATTCGACCTCGCGACCGGCAAGCGCGGCGAGCGCGACGATCATCTGCGCGGCCTGCTCTGCGAGTTTTCCGGCGCGGAGGACGCAACCGTCGTCAACAACAACGCCGCCGCCGTGCTTCTTACATTGAACACCCTCGCGAAGGGTCGCGAAGCCGTGGTGTCGCGCGGCGAGTTGATCGAGATCGGCGGCGCCTTCCGCATGCCCGACATCATGGCGCGCGCCGGCGCGCGGCTAAGAGAGATCGGCACCACCAATCGTACCCATTATAAGGATTATGCGGAGGCGATCGGGCCCACGACCGGGCTCGTGCTCAAGGTCCACACCTCGAACTATCGCATCGCCGGTTTCACCAGGGAGGTCGGCGCGCGCGAGCTTGCCGCGCTGACGCGCGAGCGCGGCGTTCCCTTGGTCAACGATCTGGGCTCCGGCACGCTCGTCGACTTGGATCGATGGGGACTGGCGCATGAGCCGACGGTCGCCGAGACGATCGCCGACGGTGCCCACATCGTCACCTTTTCCGGCGACAAGCTTTTGGGCGGACCGCAGGCCGGTTTCATTGTTGGCCGCAAGGATTTGATCGCGAAGATCAACCGCAATCCCATGAAACGGGCGTTGCGGGTCGACAAGATCAGGCTTGCGGCCTTGGCGGCGACATTGCGCCTCTACCGCAATCCGGACGCGCTCGCCGAGGAGTTGCCGACGATCCGGCTCCTGGCCCGTCCGCGGCCGGCGATCAAAGCCATGGCGCACCGGCTGCTGCCGATCGTCGCGGCAAAGCTCGGGGCTAAATTCAATGTCGAGGTCGTTGCTTGCGCGAGCCAGATAGGCTCCGGCGCGCTGCCGCTTGAGACCATGCCGAGCGCCGGCCTGGCGATCCGGCCGCATACCGCGCGTGGCGCCGGTCGCGCGCTCGACCGACTTGCTGCTGCGTTTCGCCACCTCCCCGTTCCGGTTATCGGCCGCATCGAGGGTGGCGCGCAGATCCTGGATCTGCGCTGTCTCGAGGACGAGGCCGCGTTTACCGTGAATTTTGCCGCGCTTGATCTCGGAGATGATCATGGGGTTACTTGATCGTCTGGCGCTGCGCGGCGGCCGCACCGCAGGCGAGCAAAACGTCGCCGCCCGCATGGCGGAGGCTTATGACGCAACCGCACGCGGCGATTATCCGGCGGCGCTCGCCATCTGGGGACCGCTGGCCCGGGCCGGCGTGGCGCGGGCGCAAAACAATGTCGGCGCCTGCTTCGCCGAAGGCCTCGGTGTCGAGCGCGATCAGGGACTGGCGCTGCGCTGGCTGACTTTGGCGGCCGACGCGGGCGACCCGGTCGGTCGGCGAAACTTGGCCGCGCTCTATTTCAAGGGCGAGGCTGTCGAACAGGACCACGCGCGCGCCGCCGATCTCTACCGTGCGGCGGCCGAGGCCGGCGACGCGCCGGCGCAGGACATGCTGAGCTGGATGCTACTCGAAGGCGACAGCATTCCGCTCGATGCCGTCGAGGCGCGCCGCTGGGCTCTCGCCGCGGCTGAGCAAGGCGTCGCGGCGGCGATGACGCGCCTCGGCATGATTTATCACAACGCGCTCGCCGTCGATCGCGATCCGGCGGCGGCGGCGGCATGGTGGGCCAAAGCGGCGGCGCGCGGCGATGCCGATGGCCAGGCGATGCTCGGCGCGGCGCGCGTGCTCGGCGCCGGTGTTGCGCGCGACGGCGTTGCGGCGCTGGCCTGGCTGCTGCGGGCCCGCGCCGGCGGCAGCGCGCTCGCCGAGCCGTTCCTCAAGACCGTACGCGACGCCTTGTCGGCAGACGACATCGCCGAGGCGGAACGCCGCGCCGCGGCGACGCTGCCGGAGCCGATGCCATGATCGTCGGCACCGCAGGCCATATCGATCATGGCAAGACCGCGCTGGTGCACGCGCTCACCGGGATCGACACCGATCGCCTCAAGGAAGAAAAGGCGCGTGGCATCACCATCGACCTCGGCTTCGCCTATCTGCCGGCGCCGGATGGCAAGGTGCTCGGGTTCGTCGACGTGCCCGGCCACGAAAAATTCGTCCACAACATGCTGGCCGGTGCCGGCGGCATCGATTTCGTCTTGCTGGTCGTAGCGGCCGACGACGGCGTCATGCCGCAGACGCGCGAGCATCTTGCCATCGTCGATCTGCTCGGCGTCGGTCGCGGCATTGTGGCGCTGAGTAAGGTGGATCTGGTCTCGCTCGAGCGGCGCGAAGCGGTCGCCGCCGAGATTGCACGGACGCTCGCCGACACCGGCCTCGCCGGAGCCGATGTCGTGCCGGTTTCGATCGTCAGCGGCGAAGGCATCGATTCGCTCCGCGCCCGGCTGTTTGCAGAGGCGCAAGCGGTCGCGGGCAGTGCCCCCCAAGGGCGCTTCCGCCTCGCCGTCGACCGCTCATTCACGCTGACCGGCGTCGGCACCGTCGTCACCGGCACCGTATTGTCCGGAACGGTCGCCGTCGGCGATCACGTCACGATCAGCCCGTCGGGCCTGGCTGCGCGCATTCGCTCCATCCACGCGCAAAATCGCCCGACCGACCGCGGACAGGCCGGCGAGCGGTGCGCGCTTAATCTCGCCGGTGACGGCATCACCAAGGACGCCATCCATCGCGGCGACGTGGTGCTCGATCCCGAACTGCACGCCCCGACCGAGCGCATCGATGCGGCGCTGCGCGTGCTCCCCTCCGGGCAAAAGCCGATCACGCAGTGGATGCCGGCGCGACTGCATCATGCGGCCGCGGAAGCCGGCGCTCGGATCGTTCTGCTCGGCGACCGGCCGATTGCACCGGGCGAAAACGCGCGGGTCCAGGTGGTGCTCGATCGCCCGATCGCCGCTGCAGTCGGCGATCGCTTTGTGCTGCGCGACACGTCGGGCCAGCGCACCATCGGCGGCGGGCGGTTTCTCGACTTGCGCGCGCCCACGCGCAAGCGCCGCACGCCGGAGCGCATGGCGCAGCTCGATGCCCATGCGATCGAGGATCCCGGGCACGCGCTGGTCGCGCTATTCGAATGCGCCGCGGGCTATGTCGACCTGACAGCCTTTGCCCGCGACCGCGCGCTCAGCGCCGACGAAGTCGAGCGTCTTGCCGAACAACTCGGGTTGATCCGCATTCCGGTGCAACACACGTTCGTCGCGCTGTCGCCGGCGCGCTGGATGCAGCTCAAGCGCGGCGTCCTCGACAAGCTCACGGCCCTCCACGCCGCCAATCCGGATCTGCCCGGCATGGGACTGGAGCGGCTGCGGCTTTTGATCGAGCCACGGCTGCCGGCGCCGGCCTTCGCTGCAGCGTTGCAAAGTCTGGCGCGGGTCAAGCAGGTGGCGCTCGACGGCGCCTGGGTTCGGCTGCCCGGCCACGAAGTGCGGCTGACCGCCGCCGAGGAAGCGCTGTGGCGGCACATCAGACCGCTGATTGCCGACAAGGAGCGCTTTCGCCCGCCGCGCGTCCGCGACATCGCCGGCATGATCGGCAGAGATGAAGCCGACATTCGGCGGCTCCTCAAGCTGCTCGGCCGCCTCGGCAAGGTCGACGAGGTTGCCCACGATCATTTCTTCCTTCGCGGCACCGTGGCGGAGATGGTGGAAACTGCCGCCGATCTGGCGGCAAAGGCGGCGACCCGGCAATTCACCGCCGCCGAATTCCGCGACCGGCTCGACAACGGCCGCAAGGTCGCCATCCAGATTCTCGAATTCTTGGACCGTCACGGCGTCACGCTGCGGCGCGGCGATCTGCGCCGCATCAACAAGCACCGGCTCGACCTGTTCCGCCGCCCGGCGGATCAGCAGCCGCCAACGCCGAACAGTGGAAGGGAATCGTCCCCGGTGGGGCGTCCGGACTTCAAATCCGGGAGAGGCCGCGAGCCGGTCTTTGGTGGGTTCGACTCCCACTCTCTTCCGCCAACCTCGCGGCGCGTCAAATGACCGCGACGTCGTTTCTCGAAGACCTTCAGGCCGCCGCGCGCGCGGCGGAAACGGCCGAGGCTGCATTTCGCCGCGAGGTGGCGACACGCATTGCGGATCTCGAGCAGCAGCGCGCGTTCGCGTTCCGGCGCCTCAATCTGATGCAGGCCATCGCCGAGGCGGTCGGTCCGGCCGAAGACGAGCCGACCGCGATGGCCTACGCGCTGGCCGCGCTGCGCGCGCGACTTAGAGCCGATTCCGGTCATGTAGAAGCGTATCCTGCATGTCGGAAATAATTGGAGCATTCTTGTGCGCTGAAATCGGTAACGGCGCGACCGATCCGACGCCAGAGGCGCGAGATCG
>Ga0187860_1003663_pt1 | contig 12016 bp, 7 predicted proteins | sample June2016WEW_10_4_FD_132981 | JGI IMG/M metagenome (GOLD analysis project Ga0187860, IMG submission 132981) | Peatland microbial communities from SPRUCE experiment site at the Marcell Experimental Forest, Minnesota, USA - June2016WEW_10_40 | ecosystem: Environmental > Terrestrial > Soil > Wetlands... | reverse complement strand
CCTCCCAGGCCGCATTGCGGTCGGACGAAAAGTATTTTTTGACGGGCGACCAATCGATGGCCAGGCGCTCGACCGTTTTGGCGGCCGGGTCCCAGCGCAGAATCCACCGATCAGCCTCTTCGCAGAGGTAAATCCGGCCCTGATCGTCTTCGGTCACGCCCTCGCAGTCGTAGCGTCCGAATTTCTCGCGGGCGAAGGGGGCCAACTGGGCCGGGGTGAAGCAATCGGGAATGCGGGCCAAATCAACCGCGTCGGCGCCCGGCGTAAAAACGATCCGGTAAACGCCGATTTGTTGATCGCTCTCGGTGAGCAAATCGCCGGATTTTTCCAGGAAGAGACCGGAGGCGTCGAATCGCTGGCCTTGCGGGAGGTTCATTTGCCAGATGTGTTCGGCCCGCAGAGTGTAGGCTTTGAAGTCCGGCGCATTCTGCGCGGCGGGGCGCGTAAAGCAGCCGCTCAGCAAATCGCACAGGCAAAGCGCCGCAACCAATTTCATCCATTGTGTCATATCGTCGTTAGACTGCGCTTGGGGGCAGCAGACTCAAGCTTTTGGTTTTCGCACGGCCACACGCGATTTGGGCAGCGCGGAAACCGGAGAATTTGCCAAAATGATATTCATACTTTATTGTCGATCCCATGACAAAGGGCAGCCATACGCGCAAACCGGAACATCCTGTTGACAACATTTTTCCCGACCGCTGGTCGCCCCGCGCCATGTCGGGCGCGAGCATGACCCGCGAGGAGTTGATGGCGCTGCTGGAGGCCGCGCGTTGGGCGCCGTCGTCCTATAATAACCAGCCTTGGCGCATGGTCTATGCGTTGCGCGATACCGCTCATTGGCCGCGGCTGTTCAATCTGCTCGGCGAGTTCAACCAGGCTTGGGCCAAAAACGCGGCGGCCCTGGTGGTTTTCATTTCCAAAACCACTTTCGATCACAACGGCCAGCAGTCGGTTACGCATTCGTTTGACACCGGCGCCGCGTGGGAGAACTTCGCCTTGCAGGGGTCGCTCAACGGCCTGGTCGTCCACGGCATGCAAGGCTTCGATTATGATCGGGCAAGAACCGAACTCGGCGTGCCCGACGGTTACCAGGTCGAAGCCATGGCGGTGGTGGGCAAACCGGGAAGAACCGAGGACTTGCCCGAAAGGCTGCGCGAACGGGAGACGCCGAGCGAGCGCCGCAAAGTTTCCGAGACGGCCTTTGAAGGGCGCTTCCAGCCCTGAATTCATCCTCCCCGCAACCACCATAGATGGTGCGCCAAGGCCGGGAGTCAGGGGGACGCGGGCGATTCGATGTAAAACAAACCGGCCAGGACAGTCTGTTCCTTGTCCGGTAGCGAGAGGAATATTCTCCCCGGGATAAACCCGCCGGCCGGATTGCCCAGTTCGAGTTTCATGGCGTAGCCGGAGGTGAATGTCTTTTGCATCGGCGCAAAGCGCGGGTTGGGCTGCCACTGCTTGACCACTGACGGCACGCCTTTGCCTTTGGTTTGCGTGGTGATCGTCCAACTCCGTCCAATCGCGGTTTGGCCGAGGTCGAGGTTGAGAAAAATATAAAACGCCGGGTCGGCCGGGTTGACGCCCTGGCGCAAAGTCAGCACACGCTCGCCCCCCTGCGCGTCGATCCGCGCGGCCTGAATGACAAAGTTCGTGCCGGAAATGTTGCCATTGACGCGCCCGTCGGGGATTTTGGCCGCCGCGATGTCCAGCGTCCATTCCGGCGGAAGGATGGGAAGTTTCTCAGCCGGATTGGGCGGCGGTGCTTCTGGCGCCATGTCGGGTTCCAACCCAGGCACGGTAGGGCGGCGCATTGGCCGCATGTACCCCATCTTTTCCGGATCGGTCTTGTCCAGCGCCACGTAAAGGTTGGCGATGTGGCCCAACTCGCCGCCGCCGCTCTTGGCCACCATTTCGCGCTGTTTCTGGTTGAATCGCGTTTGCGCCTTGTCGGCCCAGCCCAGCGCAAAATAAAATACGACTCCGGCCACGATCACGCCGCCCGCGATGGCGGCAAATTTTTTGACGCTGACTTTCGATGGCCGCGAGCGGCCCGGAGCCATCGGACGCGGACGCGGTTGGGCGGCGGTTGGGGCTGGGGCGGACGGAGTTGCGGCGGTTTGGAATTGCGGGATGACCATCAGTCCGCGGCAGGCGGGGCAGGGCAATTGCTGCCCGCTCCAGCGTTCGTCGCAATCGACATTCTGGCCGCAGTGAGGACAGGAGAACTTCATTTCCGCCATAAAACAACTGTCGGCAATCGCCCTTTCCCTTCGCGGACCGGGAGACGTTCCCCCCGATCCGGGCCAATCAACCATGCATCCGCGCCAGCGGATATTCAAGTCAATAATTCAGCCAAAGAGCCGGACGTGCGTTTATGCAGCCGTTGACAGTTCTGGTTTGACAGCGGCGCGATTGTCCGCGAAATATAGCAAGCCGGGCCAGCGTAGCTCAGTTGGTTAGAGCGTGGGACTCATAAGCCCGAGGTCACTGGTTCGATCCCAGTCGCTGGCACCACTTCGACCCGGAAAGTCTGGCTGTTCTGCGCAATTGCCTGCGGAAAGGAGAAACACGCGGATTGAATCCATGCGCGGTTTGGGGATCAGCGGCATGGTTCAATGATTGGTCTGTCCCAGTCGCGGCTTTTCAACGGCAGGGCCGTTGCTCTCCAGCAGGTCTTCGGGCTTGGGGACGTAGTCGCCGATGCTCTCCGGGTTCGTGGCGCGCGGCCCAAGCGGCGGCAGTTCGACCGGGAGACCGGCTCCGGCGGAAGCCGGGTGCGCCGGGCTCGCGCGGTGCGCTCCCAAGCGGTATCCGGCAAAGAGGGCAAGCCCCATGCCGGCGACCAACATCAGGACCATCTGCGCGTACGAAAACCGCGGTCTGCGGCTTCCGACCCACCACCATTCCCGCATCCGCGCGCCGGCGCTTCCGACAAACGCCCTGAGGGCCTGGGCCTTGAAGTGTTTGGGAAAAGCCGCCGGCTTTGGCCAGTCCCACTGCTCGCGGCAGGCCGGACAGGTCACGTGAATCCTTCCGGCTTGGGCGGGGATGCGGAGGTTCTGTCCGCATTTGGGGCAAGCAAGGAGAATGGTCGAACTCATAAGACGCAGGGGCCACTTGACTTTATTTTAATCTTGCCAGTTGCCGGAAAGAATGACCAATTATTTCAATGACGGAGCAAATTTTCATTCTGGATTTCGGCGCCCAATACACGCAAGTCATTGCGCGCCGGGTGCGGGAGTGCAAGGTCTATTCCACCATTGTGCGTTTCGACATGCCGGCGGCGGAAATAGAGGCCGCGCGCCCCAAAGGCTTGATCCTGTCGGGCGGGCCTGCCAGCGTTTATGCTCCAAAGGCGCCGGTGCCGGACCGCGAGATTTTTAATCTGGGCATCCCCATCCTCGGCATTTGCTACGGCACGCACTTGATGGCTCATCTGCTGGGCGGGAAGGTGGAGCGGGGCCAGAAACGGGAATACGGCAAGGGCACGTTGCTGATCACCGACCCGTTCTCGGCCCTTTTCGCCAATCTGCCCGACTCGTTGCAGGTGTGGAATTCGCACGGGGACAAATTGGTCGCGCCGCCGGCCGGTTTCAAGGCTGTGGCCACTTCGGACAATTGCGAATTTGCCGCCATCGAGGAGCGCGACCGGAAGTTTTTCGGCCTGCAGTTCCATCCCGAGGTCGTTCATACGCCGAGGGGACGGGAGATCATTTCCAATTTCGTCCACGGCGTCTGCGGCTGCGGCAAGGATTGGACGATGCGCCATTATACCGAGCAGGCGGTGGGTGAAATCCAAAAAGAGGTGGGGCGGGAGCGGGTGATACTGGGACTGAGCGGCGGGGTCGATTCGAGCGTGGCGGCGGCGCTGATCCACAAAGCCATCGGCGACCAGTTGACCTGCATCTTTGTCAACAATGGTTTGCTGCGCGGGGGCGAGCCGGAGGTGGTGCGGGAAGTTTTCGGACGGAATTTCAAAATCCGGCTTCAGTATGAGGACGCTTCCAGGTTGTTCCTCCGCCGCCTCAAGGGAGTAAGCGATCCCGAGCGGAAACGAAAGATCATCGGCAAGACTTTCATTGAGGTGTTTGAGGGCGCGGCCAAGCGGGTTGGGGCGGCCCGGTTCCTGGCGCAAGGGACGCTCTATCCTGACGTGATCGAATCGGTGCCCATCGGGGGCAATCCGGCCGCGTTGATCAAAAGCCATCACAACGTCGGCGGGCTGCCGCGGAAAATGAAGTTCCGCCTCATCGAGCCGTTGCGGCGGCTGTTCAAGGATGAGGTGCGGCAATTGGGACAGGAATTGGGACTGCCCGGCGAGATTGTGCATCGCCAGCCCTTTCCCGGCCCGGGTCTGGCCGTGCGGATTTTGGGCGAAGTGACGCCCAAACGTTGCGACATCCTGCGCGCCGCCGACGCCATCGTGGTCGAAGAGATGAAGGCCAGCGGGTGGTATTACAAAATCTGGCAGAGCTTCGCCGTGCTGCTTCCGGTGCGCAGCGTGGGGGTGATGGGGGACGAGCGGACCTACGATTTCACCATTGCCATCCGCGCGGTCGATTCCCAGGACGGGATGACGGCCGATTGGGTCAAGCTGCCCTACGATTTGCTGGAAACGCTTTCCAGTCGGATCACCAATGAAGTCAAGGGTGTCAACCGCGTGTGCTTCGACATTTCCAGCAAGCCACCGGCAACCATCGAGTGGGAGTAGGCCGCTATTTCCACCGGGGACGCTATTGGGAGGGGTCGCAAATGGCAGCAATTGCTGGCATTTTTGAGGGTTTTTGGGCATGGCGAACAGCGATGCACCAGAGAACGCGGAGGGCACGGAGGCTGAACCGTTAGCGATTAATTGAGTTTTCATGGGATTTGGGTATTACGAAACTTTGACCCAGGGAGGACAAAGTTTGGGGAACGGGTTGAGGCACGTTGAGGCTTTCAAGCGATTGGCGGCAAGCGGCGGCAAAGGGTCGCAAATATCAGCAATTGCTGGCGTTTTTGAGGGTTTTTGGGCTGGGAACATGGGAATCGGGCAGAGGAATGTTTGGCAGAGGAATGGGCAAGAGCCTGACTCATGTTGCCCTGAGTTGGCTTGATCGGGTTTTGCTTTAACGTTAACGTGAATCACTCGATTTCAATTCTTGGTGCTTGATTCCTTTCGAACTGCCCGCCTGATGGGGCGAGCGGCTGGCGTTTGCCGATATGTCAAAGAACCCGCCTTCGCTAAAGCTTCCGGCGTCGCCAAGGCTTTCGCCTTTGGCCGCGGCGCGACGAGCCAGCGCGGCAAGAAAGCCAGCCTGCCCGTTCCAATGTCCCATATAATAATGGGACTTGCAAGGACTTTTTGAAGATTTTTATCGACCCCGACTTTGTGGCGATATTAACGCCTACCTTCGTACCATTTCATTTATCGCCAGATCAAGCGGTAGAACACGCAGTCGTTGCGCACGACCACCGGTATGGCCAGGCTGTTCGTCAGGGACGAACCAGGGACGTTAAACCAGCCGTTTGCCAGGCCGTTGGTCTGAGCCTGCAAAAGCCAGCCCGTGTGATCCGCGGGCCAGGAGAGATTCAATGCGCCCTTAGAGATCCACGCCGTAATATCCACCGGCTCGGTCGATACCACGCTTAAGAGGCCGTTGTTCAAGCTGGCAACGTTCCAAGCCAATCCAGACGCCAAAGATGGGAGGTTCGTGGAAATGAATGCGTTCGTGTAACCGGCCGCGCTGAACAGCGTGAAGGTGTCACCCGCCTGGGGCGGGCCGCCGATATTGATAACGGTCAGAGCGCCGCCGCAGGTCAGGGGACCGCTGGCAAGGCTTAACAGGTCAGCCCTCTGCGCGTTGGCGCGGTTGATTTTCATCAACAGTGTTCCGTCCAAGGCGGGCGCGGTGTTGAAAGTCAGCGTGCCGATCGAGGCGGTGGACGCGCCGGGCGCAACGGTGCCATTGACCGTAACAGCGCCGTTGACGGCGCCATTGCCCAGCAGGGTTTGAGCCGCGCCCAAAACGTAGCTGCTGGCGGCCGATACATCGAAAGTCGCCCCGCTGTTCACATTGATAGTGGCCGAGCTGGCAATCGAACCCGCGCCGGACAGCGCCAGGGTGCCGTTGCTCACCACGGTGTTGCCGGGATAAGTGTTCGCGCCGCTCAAAGTAAGGGTGCCCGTGCCGACTTTGGCCAGCGAACCGGCGCCGTTGATGGCGCCTGCAAAGAGCGTGTTACTGGCATTGCCGACGGTGAGCGTGCCTGTGGCAGTGGTGGCGTCGGCCAGAATCACACTGCTCCCGCCGGAGCCTGTCAGGGAGGCGATGGTCTGCGTGATACCACCGACATCGAGCGTCGCCCCGGAAGCCACAGTTACGGCTGTGGAGGCGGGCAGCACCGGCGGGGCGACGGGAGTATTGGAATAGAGCGATTGGACCTGGGCCTGAGACAAGGCGTAATCATAGACATAAACATCGTCAATCAAGCCGCCCAGACCAACATCTTGATCGCCGGCATCGGCAGAGCCTCCGATCCAGAATTGGCTGCCCACGCCCGTGGCCGGGGACCAACTTGAAACGATGGCATCGACCTTGCCGTCCACATACATGGCCTTGGTGCTGCCGTTGCACGTCATGACCAGAAAGTGCCAGTTGCCGTCGTTGACGGTGGTGGTCCCTTCTTCCCAACCCTGACCCCAACTGACGCCGCCGGCTTTGGTTCCAGGACCGCTGTCGGAGCCCTCGTTCAGATAAAAAGTCATGTTCCCGCTGACCCAGCCGCCGGAGCCTTGATAGGCATAAACCCCGCCCGCTGTCGTGGTTTTGACCCACATCCCGATCGACCAACCCGCAGCGCCGGTCATGGCCACGACCGGATTATTGATGCGCACGCAGGCGGCATTGGCCGCGCCAGAGGGGATGCTCAAGGCGTTGCCCCCATGGATGCCGCCGGAAACAATCGTCGCGGCACCGGTGAGCGTGCCGTTCATCGCGGCGCCGCCGGCGCCCTGGTTGATGACTGTGGAGCCGGAGACGTCGTTAAATGACATATACAAAACCGGGGCGCTGGAAAGCCTGAGAGTGCCGCCGCTGATGGTGGTATTACCGCCATAGTTTTCGTGCGCGGCAAGCGTCACCACGCCCGTTCCGGTTAATGTCAACCCGCCACTGGTGTTGGGGGTGGGCGCGGCGCCGGTGATGGTGGCCGCCGCGGCCGGCCCGCCACCGGTCAAGATGAATGCCGGGGTGGCGGTGTAGTTGACCCCCGGACAGGTGATGATGACATTGGTGACGACTCCGGCCTGAGGATTGATTTGAGCGATGGCCGTGGCGCCAATGCCGGTGGTGTCGCCGGCGCCGGGAAGGACCGTGACGATGGGAGGCGCGATGTAGCCGGCGCCGCCGGTGAAGGAGGCGATGCTGTTGACGCCATTCCCCGCGGGGGCCAGAAGCGGCTGGCCGATGGCGATGACGTAGCCGTTGTTGTTGATGGTCGCGCCTCCACCGTAGATGTTGACAGCGGCCAGTCCCGAAATGAAGGCAGCGCCGGCCTCGCTGGCTTTGAGGGTTCCACCGTTGAAATTCAGCCGGGAGTAGGCCCCGATGACGCCACTGGCCTGAGCCGAACCGCCATTGAGGTTCAAGATGGAGGTGTTGGCAGAGCTGCCGGACCAATTCAAGTTGAACCCGACGGTTGCGAGGGTGTTTGCAATGCTGCCGCCCATGATGTTCACGACGGCGGTTTGGCCGGCGCCCCAGCAGTTGACCTCGCCGCCGCCGGCATAGGTGATCGTTCCGCTGAAAAGATTCAAGACGCCGATTTGGGCTGCGCCGGAGCGGGAAACGACCACCCAGCCGCTGTCGCTAACGGCGCCGCCGTTGATCTCCATGAGTCCGTTGCCGGGGGAGATTTCTCCGGCCACGCCGATTTCGTTCACGGACAAGTTCCCGCCGCCGGCGGAATAGCAGCCATAGGCGCCCGCGGCATTGCCGATTTGGAAATCAGTCTGACCGGCGGCCTGGGTCGCCGCCACCGTTCCGCCGGTTTGATAAACGGCACCCGCCGCGCCACTGACCGTGCCGACATTGAAGTTCAGCCCCGTAAGATGACCGCTGGGAACATCCAGCACGGCGTTATTTGCGGCGTTGCCCACCGTCACGGCGCCGCCGCTGGTGAGTGTCCCACTGGGCGCAACATTGACCCTGCCAGCGCCCACGGCAAGCCCGGCGCTCAATGTTCCGCCCGTGCCCGCGAGGTTCAGCGTGCCCGCGCCCGTCTTGGTGACGAGATTGGTTGCGCTGACGCCGCCGCCGAGGGTGAGGTTGCCGCCGGCGGTCGAGATGACAGGCGTGGCAGCGACCAGTGTGATATTATTGTTGATGATTTGCGGATTGGCGCTGTTGACCGTGATCGTGAATTGGCCACTGACAGTATTCGTGCCCAGCGAGAAAGGGTTGCCCCCGATGGTGAAGGATTGAGCGCCGGCATTGTAGGTGATGGTGGAGAAGCCGAAGCCGGACTCGTCGTTGTTGGGCGTGGTGGATCCCGCCGAGCCAAACACCAGCGCATCGGAGTTGGAAACAGGCCCGGAACCGATGGCATAGATCCAGTTTGTGGCGGTGCTGAAATTATTGCCCGTGCCGCCGAGCCAGGTGTCGGAATTGACCGTAACCGGGGTGGTGACGCCGGCTTCGAGGGAATCGAAACTTTCATTCACGCCGTTGACCGCTGAAACCACATAGTAATAGGTGGTGGCGCCTGAGAGCGGGTTGTCGTTGTAGCTGGCCGAGGTGGTGTTTGCAATGTTCGTATAAGGTCCGCCGCTGGTTGACCCGCGCTTGACATTGTAGCTGGCCGCACCCGCAACCGGACTCCAGTTCAATGTGACCCGCGCGTTGCCGGCGGCCGCCGTCAGGTTAACCGGGACGTAGAGCCCGCCCTGCAAGATTTCAATAGCGGAGATGCAGGCGTTATCCGTGACGTTCACGAACTGAATCGCAATACTGCCGCTGGTGCTGGCCTGCGTCATGATTTCCTTGATGACCGCCTTGTTCTGCGCGCCCGCTGTGGCGAAAATGTCGAAGTTGGTCAAGACCTCGTGGCCGTTGATGAACACGTTAAAGACGCGCTGGCCGGCGGCGACCCAGCAGCATTCGACGCAGTGGAGGCGTACCAGATAATTGGCGCCGGGCAGGAAGCCGGTGAAGGCATAGGTCATGTTCCCATAACGCTGGTCCTGATAGGCGGTCTGGGGAGCGGGATTGGTCACGCCGCCGACATCAACGGCATAGGTGTAGCCGTTGGCATCCCAAGCGCTGCCGCCACTGTAGTTTTGATCCGCGGCAAAGGTCCGCTGGTCGGGCGAAAGGGTCGCCACCGCCGAGCCGCCGCAATGGACGGCCGTCAGAAGCGGGTTAAAATTGGTGAAGGCGACTTTGATCGACCCCTGATAGTTGGGACCGTTCAAGGCGAACTGGCGGGAGTTATTGCCCTCGTTGGCGAGGGGGCCCTCGCCGCAATCGTCATTGGTGGTCCCCAGAAGCTGGATCCCGTCGTAATAGACACTGGGGTTGCTGCAATAGAGGATGGAGGCGCCGCCGCAGTAGCCTTGGAGCATGATGCAGTAGAAAGGGTTGGGGACGCCGACATCATCCCCTTGTTCGAGGCAACAACAACGTCCCAGTTCGTGCGCATAAACGACATCCCACGCCCCATATACGGAACTGACGGTGCTTTCAGCGCCACATTCGTAGGAGAGTCCCGCGTCGTCGCTAGCATCCCCCACGCACTGAATAATGCCCGCGCCGGTGCTTGACCAAAAGGCTGCCACGTCCGGCCAAGTCCAGAACTGACCGAGCAAGGCATGGAGGGTTCCGGGGTCCGTTTCCGTGGCTTCATAATAGCCGACGTTAACCACCCATAATCCCGTCCCGCTGTTTTGCATAACGACATTGGCGCCGGCCAGGGCGTTGTTCATATCCACTTCGAGGTCGGCCGCACCGCCCAGATTGGCGGCCGCGGCGGACGTATAGACTTCCGCGACTGTCATCACATAACCAACCCGGTTGAATTGCTGGGACTGGCCGGGAGCCGTCAATGACTGGGACATCCCCGAATGCGCCCATAGACACAAGAGCAACACGGCCGCACGCAGGCGGATTGGATTTGAGGGGAAAAGGGGCTGGTTTGGAATTTTCATGGTTTGCCCGTTGTGAAATGTAAATGCCTCGAAATGGGGCTTATTTCAGCATGGCGCCATAGGTGGAGGGATTGATGCTCTTGACCACAATCTGGCCCGGGTCGTGCGCCTCGGCTTGCAGGTAGATCTGATCCTCGGGTGAAATCACTGTGAAGGCTTCCCGGTCGTTGATGAAGGCGACCGTCACCATTGAGTCCGGACGGCCCGGCAATTGCCCGTATAATTGCCCCTGACGGCCGCCGTCCTTCGACTCCGTCCGGGTCACATTCGCCGTTAACAACTGCCCGTCCAGACCGGGCAGAGTCACCCGTTGAATGGCGCGGCCAGATTGAACGGCCTGCTGCACCTGCTGCGCGAAGGGATTGGTGTGATAAACCAATTGCCGGCGGAAAATGGTGTTGTTTTCGATCAGCATTCGCCGGTATTCGCCGTCGTTATGGGCGAGCCGCCGGATGACATTGGTGTCCGTCCCGTCCTCCGCCGTCCATTGGTAAGGGCCGTTTGATTGCGCCACCTTGAACACGTTCGCCTTGGGCGCCTGGCCTGGGATGACTTGCGCTGCTTGTCCATCGGCCGGCCACGCAGACCGGGCTGGCATGACCAGAGACATCAACAGAGGGGCCATCCGAAGGCAGCGCCCCGGGATACCGGTTATCGTTAGACGAAAAACCTTCGTCGTAAATGTCCTGCGCGGAGAATCAATCTGCATCGGAAAGGTAGATTTCATATAGTTTAGTCAGAAAGGCCTAGGGGTCTGCAGGCTAACGTGCGCATCGCATTTTTGTCAAATTCCAAAGCGTCATGATTATAGGACCGGCCGCGAGAGGGGCGGAAACAACCGGTCGGGGCGCCGAGCGGAATGGGCTTGGGCGTAACCCGGGCGTTTCTCCAACGCTCTTACCACGTCGTGGGTTTACGCGGTGGATTTGATCATGGTGACGCACGCACGGAATTGACGCCCTCAACCAATGGTAAAAGCCGTTGAGGCTGTCCGCTCCGGTCGTGGCGCGCACGTTTCTTTTGAATTGCCTCCATCGCCGTATTCGTTACGATCGGTCAATAACAGGCAAAGGGTTGACCATCAACCATACCAGGAGAATCGCAAGGCCATAATGATCGTATGCAATTGAAAAATTACTTCGCCGCCGCCATTTTATCGTCGGCCATTTCAACCAACGCGGAGTCGGCCAAAATCACCGTGGATGTGGCGCATCCGGCCCACCCTATACCGCAGACATTGTGGGGCATTTTTTTCGAGGACATTAACATGTCCACGGACGGCGGGATTTATCCCGAATTGGTGCGCAACCGTTCCTTCGAGGACGCGGACACGCCGGAGAATTGGAAGTTTACGAGCGTGAGCGGCCACTGCGAGGCCGCCATCAGCACGGCCGACGTGCATGGGCAGCCGGCGCCCTTAAACCCGTTCAATCGCAAATCGCTTCGCGTGGAAGTGGACGGGGCGTTCACGTTGCAGAACGACGGTTACTGGGGTATGAACATTGTCAAAGGTGACGGCTACACTTTCCGGATGGCGGCGCGCGGGGAGCGGTTTGGCGGCAAGCTGGCCGTGAAAGTTTTGAGCAGCACCGGCGAGGTGATGGCGGGCGGAGAGATTTCCGGCATCGGCGGCGTTTGGAAGTATCACACGCTGGATCTGGCCGCAACGGGCGGCGATCCGAAAGGCAAACTGGAAATCTCCGGCGACGGCAAAGGCACATTGTTTCTGGACATGGTCTCACTGGTGCCGAAGAAGACCTGGAAAGATCACGGCTTGCGCGCGGACCTTGCGGAATCGCTGGACGGGTTGCATCCGAAGTTCGTGCGTTT
>Ga0187860_1003657_pt1 | contig 12023 bp, 5 predicted proteins | sample June2016WEW_10_4_FD_132981 | JGI IMG/M metagenome (GOLD analysis project Ga0187860, IMG submission 132981) | Peatland microbial communities from SPRUCE experiment site at the Marcell Experimental Forest, Minnesota, USA - June2016WEW_10_40 | ecosystem: Environmental > Terrestrial > Soil > Wetlands... | reverse complement strand
TTCCGCTGCCAGCGTGAACATCAGCAACTCGACGGCAGCGCGGACCCGAGGCACGCCTTTCAACCCGTCATAAACCTCGGTGTAGAAACGGTGCCGCGTGTTAATCCAAACCCGCGTCTGAGGACCAAACAAATCCGGCCGGTAAAACGGAGCTCCCTCCAGCGACTCGAAGAGAATCACATGGCGCTTTGCCTGCGCCTGCTCCAGCAGTTTCTTCTCGACCTCCTCCTTTGGCTTTTCCGTCTCCTCGGCCTCTTTCTCCGCCGCGGCCTCCATCTTCTTCCGTGCCTGCTCCCTCTTGCTGTCCGGCAACGGTGCCCGCTTCTTCGTGAATTTCTCGGCCTCAACCATCACCTGTTCCGACTGCTTAGGCGTGTTCACGTCTTCCTTAGCTTTCTCCTCGTCCTTGGCCTTCTTGAACGGCTTCCGCAGGTCGTTCTTGATAATGCTCGGCAGCCCGTTGTCCATCAGCGCCTGCCACGCTCGCTCGCTCAGGCTCACCTGCTGCTTGTTCACCGTAATGCCAAACTCCTCGTCCAGTTCCGGGTCAAAATCGAGTTCGATTGCCCAGTTGCGGTCGAAGATGCTCAAGATACCGGCGTTTAGTTCCTCCTTGGGATAATTGGTCCTCGTCACTAGGTCAATCTGGCGGCCCGCGCGCGTGACAATAAAGTACGCGTTGTTCTCCTTCATAATTTTCAGGCGCTCATTGGTGCCGCCGTCGTCGGCCCGCTGGAAACTCGGCGGCATGTACGCGAACCGGCACCGCACGACACCCTCCCCCCCGGTGCGGCTGTTCTTCATGGAAAACAGCAGCGCCTCGCGGCCCTCAGCCACGACCCCGTTCCCCACGTCGTAGAAGCGGGCATTCGGGTCGAGGAACAGCGGGTCCACCGGCTCCACCCTCTGGTCGCCAACGTGAAGGACGCAGTGGTTCAAAATGCCCCGGTAAATAAGGCCGAGGTGCTCCATCATTTTCGTGTGGAACCCGTTAGGCTTGCGAAAACCAGTGCTCAACCGGTCTGGATTGACCAGCACCACCACCGTCCCCTGTTCAAGCGTCCGCTCGCCCAACGCCTTAGCCACCCATTCGGGCAGTTTGGCCTTTTCAGTCTCTGGCGCGATCACCAAGCCATCGTTGTTCGTGTGCTTCCCGGTGCAGATGTCGTCCAGGTCGACGCATACACGGCACCACTCGCCTTTCTTCACCTTGGAATACACCTCGAACCGGCGCGTAATGCTCACGGCCGCCGATGGCAGCCCGAACCCGAAACGCCCAAGGCCGCTCCGGTCATTCTGCCGGTGCGTCCCACCCCACAGAACGGCTGCCCGAATCATCTCCGGCTCCATGCCGTGGCCGTTGTCAATCACGGCAACGCTGCCCAACTCATGCTGGTTCCCTTCCGGTTTCACTACTTCGTACGCAACTTCAACACGCGTCGCCTGCGCCTGGATCGCATTGTCCACAAACTCGTCAATCGCGGTCGCCGTTGACCTGTAGCCGCTATCGCGCATTCCCTCGACAAAAGCCGAGGTGGCAACGAGTTGGAACCCCCGCTCCCCGCTCTTCTTTAGCCCTTCGACATAGGCGTGCTGCGCCTCCAGGTCGGACGTGAGGTCCACCCTGCTGGTGCCAGCTTCGGTTCGATTTATCGTGCTATTTTTGACTTTCATAACTTTCAACTTCCTGTGCCCATATTTGGGCCTCTGGTTGGGGCTGATTTACTCTGCCTGCCCGCGTCGCCCCAAGCGCCAGAGCGCGTGCGAATATTTGCGGAGCAAATGGTCTTCGTCCAGACCGACAAATGTGCTGTCGCTACCGGAGGTGTCTTGGAAAAGGTGTAGAGGGGCCGAAGCCCGCAGGTTCGTCAGCCGAGTTTGCTTTCATAAAATGTCGTTACCAATTTCATATTTCCAATGCGATTGGTTCGACACTTAGCTATTCGCCATTAATGGAGCCATATTGGGCCCTCTGACGAACCATTCGCTGACTTTCTGTTTTTTATTCTGGCGGGCATTTCCGGGCACGTCAATGCCTTTCTGCGCGCTCTTTGTCGCGCTCGCGCTGCCGACCTTAAAAAACAGGTGCTTAATGACATCATACCAAAAAACCAGCATCCTTTAACCCCAAAAACGCCTTTTTCTACAGCCACAACCCACGACACCAGGAAAAAGCGCCACCAGCGCGGAATAGGGCCTCGGTAATGCGGCAACGCTCGCTATGTTGTCGGAACTCCCGCAGCGATATCCAGACGGCCCTGGTTTAAAGAACCGTTACCCGCGCACGTAAACCTCGCTGCTCTGCGTGAATGCAAACCGTATGCCCTCCGTTCCAGTGCTCGGCCTGACCGCAATCACGCGCAACCTTTCGACATCATTCCCCATTTTCTCTGCTACCTCCTGCGGCAGGTGCAGCACGGATGCCGTATCCGCAAATTTGTCCCTGACGTAAACCCCAAGCGCAGCCGATTCGATTTTTGCGGCGGCACTTGGCGCATAATCGATGATTTGGCTTTGACCGCCGCCCAGATTTTGCCCCCCATGGCGCAGCAACCTCCAATACGTATCGCAAAGTCCGCGCACATGGCAATACTCACACCTCCCTGGTTCTGGCTTCGCCGGCAATTCACCACCCACCACCTGCCGCTCTGCCGCCGCCGCCCGCCTCCGCATTTCCTCAAGCAACAGCTTGAGTTCGTTCAAGGTAAGCACCGGCACTTCCCGAACCTCGTTAGTACCAGTGTAGATGAGGCGAAGCACCGTTGGTGCCCGCCCGCTCTGCGCAAAATAGAGCGCGCCATAGAAACCGATTTGTTCGACATGATGATTCTGCTGCTCCCCGCTCTTGAAATCCACAATCTCACCGGATGAGATCAGGTCTGCTCGCCCGCAAAGTTTTGACCCCGGATCCCGCAACCAACTCTCCGGGCCTTCAAAGACTCCTCCGGACTTCCCGGACGACGACGCGGTCGCCCGGCGCCTTTCCACAATTTTCAGATGAGGGCGCGCTTCAACGAAAGACCTCAAGATTTCTTCAAGCCGCACCTGCCCTGCGAGCATTTTGCTGTCAACTCGCGGATTCCTTGCATTGTCTCTGGCCCATCCAGCCACCATTTCGAGCAAGGTCCGCCGCGGACGGAACACCTCAGTTCCATCCTGCATGGCATGGCGCGCAAACCGTTCAAGCAAAGCGTGAAGCAAAGACCCCTCCACACTGCTCCGGTTCGGCTTTTGCGGAACCGGTCCCCCAAAGCAGGAAATTGCCGTCCGCGACAGCGCCCAGCGCATCGGGCACTCTTCGAATCCCCTGAGCGCGGAGAAAGACCACGTCTCCGGGACCTCAGGCCGGATCGTGACCTCTCCGATTACGAACGTTGGAGGCTCAGACATTTTCTAATGGCAAGATGACACGACGGCAGATTCCGCGTGAGTTTATATGCATTCAGTGGGCGAAGCGGCACGGAACTGCCGTCCAAGTCGTCAACCAACCCCGTCCGAAACTGTTCTGCAATCAAAGAATGCGTAACGCAGACAGCCACGGTCTTGCCCTTAGCCTCAGCAATCAGAGGAACTCGCACTCCGTCAACCACGCCGCCGGTTTTAGTGCTGATGCCATCGAGTCCTAGCATGACCTGTAATCCCTTTAACATCTTTTCCTGCTCGGCGATTGGAGAGTCCTTGGGCGCTTTCCCGTCAAGAATCAGAGCGAGCAAATCCATGGCGAGATGACGGTCTAGCTTGGTGTGGTAATACTGGTTATAATAGTGCCGCAGACAGCGGTAGCAGGAACGGTCGCAGCCTTCACCATGCTCATCGTCACACGCGAGGACATCCCGAACATAATCCCGCAGCAGTTCCTTCATGGCGTCGCCGACCCGCTCAGAGTAACCCGCACCACCGGACAACGTATCAAACATGTAAATTTCGGCTGCGATGGACGCCCCATTACCACTTTGGTTGATCAGTCGATAACCGGCACTGAATTCGGTGAAATCCACATCGAACATGCGGCCCGCCGCCAGAGGAAGCGCATCCGCCAATGTCTGTAATGCATCTTGCAAGGCGCAATACTCAGCCGCCATCGCCCGGGGCGCTTGGCACAAAGGCGGTTCGATTTGAATTCGCAGAATGACCAGGTCAGTCACAAACCGATTTCCCAGAAACACAGGGCCCTTGACGTCGCCCTCGCAGTTGAGGACGCGGGCGAAGATTTTGTTCGGCGCCACAACCTTGTAGGGGGTCTTGTGGGACGGTGAAAGCTGCCCCAACTTCGCCAATTTTGCCCGGCCACACGCATCACAAACGTGGAATCCAGACTGGTCATCAGGATCGCCCTTGTTGACAACTACGAGTTGAGCATTCGCTCGCCGGAAGACTTCAAGACGTTCACTTAACTTGCTCACCAACTCCTGTTCCTCCCTGCCCTGATGCAATGGAACCGGAAACTGTGCCGGCGTGGTAAAGGAATAATCGGAGTCGTCATCTAGAGAAGACACCTCGCGGCCATCCTCCGGCAGGAACACCTCCGGAGTAATCATCTCCACCACACGCAATTTCCCAATTCCGCAAAGTGGACAGTCCGCGTTCTCACGCGTGGACCCGTTCTGATCGTCGACATCTTCGACGTAGCAGCAGTGTTTCTGGTCGCAAAACACATACGGCTTCCGGTGCGGATTTGTGAAAAGTGGTCGTGCGCGCTGCGCCTCGGAAAGCGATACGTTCGCGGTCACTGCCGCTGACTTGTAAGTGCGCTTGTCAATGGTCAGTAACCGTCCGGGGGCATATTCCGAAAGCGCCCGCGAAATCGCCTGTTGTGGCGCATATCGCGCCACGAGACTGCGATTCTCGGCATCCCATTCCTCAACCCGGAACGTCGCCAGATCGGTCGGAAATGCGTAGGTCGGGAGAATCGCCTCCTCCAACAGAAACTCTAATAACTTCGTCTTTTCGGGATTGCTCATGCCAGCTTCCCGAGTAATCATCTCCTGGGCTTTAGGCTTTTTTCCATTCAATAAGGCGACGAAATCTCGTGCTTCGGCAGTGGCCCACACCGCCACGTCATCGACGTCCTCCAACGCATTACCAAGCCAGGATTTTACCTTCGCACCGATGCCGGAGGCCACTTTCTCCTTCATCCATTGGCTGAAATCCGCCAGCGACCCCTCGCCGGCCTCTTCAAAAAATCCCTGCAATGTTCCCAAACTGCTCAGGATATCGGGTGAGGCCGCACCAGGACGCTCGCCGAAATATTCTTGCAGAAGAAACGAACGCACATGCCTGCGGGCAATCTTGGCGTTGTCCACTTTTACTGTGAGTTTTCGCGGCGCACCAGAAGCAATTTCGTCAACATGCGAGTAATAGTGGTTATCATGTGCACCGCCCTGGCAGTAAGTGACCACAGTCGAGACAGCCGAGCCGCGCCGGCCGGCGCGACCAGCTCGCTGCTGGTAGTTTTCGCGCTGCGGCGGCACATTCCTGAGCCCGACCGCAACCAATGACCCAATGTCGATGCCCACCTCCATCGTGGTCGTGCAACTCAGCACATCCACGGACGGCTTGTTCTTTGGGTCGGCGAGCACATCCTGGAAGCGCAATTCATACTCCTCAGTTTTGACCCAACCGCTCGTTGATTCCTTGTGCGACAACTGTGCGGTATGTTCCTCTGCTGAAAGCAGACGGGGCATAGATGTCCCATCGTGAGCGGCCTTAACCGGATTCCTCCAGAAACCCTTCCTGCTCTGCACATAGCGATCGGTGTTGGGATCAAATTCCATCAAGTCAGCCGCCCCGCAACGCGGGCAGCGATCAAGGAGCCGGTACGGCGAGTCCGTGAAGCACTCCCGGCAGCGATACCATTTGTGATCGAGCTCGATCTTTAACACCAATGTGTCGGGCTTGAGGAAGAAACCGCGTTCTCCCTCATCCTGCTGGAAAAAAGCGAAGGCCTCTTGGAGGCCGGTCTCAAATTCTGTGGGATCAAATCCTGCGCCCGTCAACACGGTCGCGATTCTTTTCGAAAAAGTCCCCTTGTGCGCCCAACTCGGCTTGTCAAAACCCGCAATTTCTGCCCTGGATCGCCGCTCAAAATCCTTGTCGATGGCGGTGTCCGAGGCCAACTCGTCAACCCATGTGAGGGCAATTTCATAGATCGATTCCTGTTTCGCCTCGCCGTATTTTTCAAACAGAGGTTTCAAATACCGCCGCAAAGGCGCGATCCATCCCGCGCAGATAAAGCGGAAAGAATAAAGGCCACCACAGGCTTGCCGATAAAGTTGGGTCCGAAACGCAAGGGGAGAATTTGCCGGGCCATCATCAATAAATATTTCCAGATCGCCATCAAAGGTCCCGACGTACTGGCGAACATCATTCCTTACCTGCTGTGCGTCGTTTCCCGAAAATGGGCCGACCTTGGCTTCCGCGCAAGCCGCAATGAACGGAGCATACGCTTTCTGCAGTTGGAGTCGTTCCCGCCGACTGGCTCCCAATTTGGCGTAACCGCGCGCCAATAATTCCCTGAACGCGTCCGCTTCCACCTCGTCGGGGATGGCCTTTGCAAGCCTGGCTGCTTTCTGTCGCCCATCCGAAAAAATAAGGACCTTGCGGCCCTGATTGGGGTACTCATCCGGACTTTTTGAGCCGTCCGCAGTCTGCGCAAAGAGTTGTCGTTTCACCAATTGGCCAAAAGGCTGTTCGCCTTTCGTCCGCAAATCCATAATTCGGCTCGGTTCGCTGGGACCGGTGCGTGTCCTCCTCTCGCACTGTGGGCATGTGTTGAACACATGCGAAATCTCAGCGGTCAAGTTCGCCGAACCGTCCGGGGCATATGCCAGCAGCCACCCATCCTTCTGCCCTGGCTCTTCCCATGAGAGTTGACCGGAGGTGGTGTGCAGCCAGACAGATTGTTTCGGATGGCTCGACGGCTCCGGCGTCACCAGCAATTCCATCTCGTGCAAGGACATTTCCACCCCCGATGACTCATCACCGATGCCAGTTGTTGGCTCGTGCCATAAAAAAGTCGGCCGCTGTTCCCTCGGCACGTAGCCCCTTAAGAACAATGCGCCGCAATCACGGTGGGTCAGAATTTCAAACACCCGCGCCCCGCATTCACAACTCACCCGAGGCTCTGGATAGAGCTTTCCTAGAAGTGTCGTTTTCTTGGGGTCACGCCTGGCACTGCACTTCGGATTGACGCAGCCGTAAAGGCCCGACAACCCCCTGAAGAAAAGGTGCAGTCGAGCCGGCAGGAAGACTTTTTCCGTCTTGTTGTCGCGGGCGAAGTTGCAAATTCGCAAAAGTGTGTCCATTGCCCGCGTTCGCGTCGCCTCGTCAGGAACATCCGGGAACAATTTCTTCGCCACCACATCAAGCACCTGCGCATTTCCGCTGACCTCACTGACCAGTAGCTTGGCCGGACCGAGCTTCGAAATCGCTAGATACAGGTCGTTCGCGGGGTTCTCACTTGAAATGGGCGACCACCCAAGTTCTTTTCCTAATCCATTCAGCGCGGTCGTGGCTCTCGCCGTTTCATGCATTTCTGCGGAAAATTTGCTTCCATCAAATTGCGCAAGCGCGATGGCCTCTTTGCGGCTCGCCGGAGTGGGGTTCGCCCACTCTTCTCGCGTTCCGCGTATGAAGGCGATCTCCTTTCGTTTCGTCCTCGGAAGCCCTGTTAAGTCACACGCAAAATCCCGAGCAGACTCCTCGTCGGTAGCCGAGTTACCAACGCTCGCGGTCGTCAAGATGAACCTTACACGATCCCGTTTGATGCCCAAACGCGCGAACAATCTCCGCAACAAGAATGCGACCTCTGCCCCTGTCGCGCCGCGATACATGTGCGCCTCATCGAGCACCACGGTTAGGTAGGTGCCCTTATTTTCCAGCCATCTCGCAGTTTGCTCAAATATGCTCCGTTCAATCGGGCGCAGCATCATGTACTCGAGCATCGAGTAGTTGGTGATAAGAATTTCCGGGCACGCTGCCTGAATCTCGTGCCGCATCAGCAACTCGGCATCATCCGCGCCTGTCTTTAGCCGGTCGCCCCACCGCTGGCCATCCTTCCCGAAAAATCGCGCCACATCCTTGGTTGGCCACTTGCCCCGGGCCCTTAACTCGGCCAACAATTTTTCATTCTCCAGGATTGGCTGATAAAAATTCTGTAACAGTTCGCGACAGCGCCCCTTGTTCAATTCAGAAGTGATTTCGCCCGCAAACGGCGTCCGGCTGGTATACATACCGAACCGAACATGCCTGCCCCGCTTCTCATGGAGCATTGCTGCGACGTCCTTGTTGCCGAGAATTCGGCGCATGCGCGCCAATTGGTCCGAAACGAGCGCGTTCATCGGGTAAAGGATCAAAGCCCTGCATCCCGTGAGTTTTGTCACCTTTTGACCCAGGGCACATTCCTCAGCCAAGCTACCTAGAATGGATAGCAAGAATATTTCCGTTTTACCCGAGCCAGTTCCCGTAGCCGCCAGCACATCACGTTGTTCTTTCAAGAAGGCTTGAAGCGCAAGGGCCTGGTGTCCATAAGGTCTTGGAAAAATGCCACTCTTGGGGATTTGGGCCAACGAGCACAGAAGGCTTTTCGCGGCAGGCGGCAGATTGAGCTTTGCGTATTCCTCGGCGAGAACATAAGCGGGGGTAGCCTCGAGAAAGGGTTCCTGTGCAATGGTCGCCCCATCCTGCAGCAGCAGTTTGCGCTCATGGAGAACGGATTCATCACGCACGTGATACTGCGCCTCAAGGTAGGCCCTGAGGTCATCGCTGAGCCCTTTGATTACGCTTTGAATAGTCTGCTGCTCGCTCATATCAATTCGATGTTTGCGTGCTGAAGTAAAACTTTCACCAACGCCATCGCTTCGTTTTGGATCCCCAGGGTCCACCCCTTCTCGACAGGAACGACCGCTGAGGCACAGGCGAACAGTGCTGCTGTCCATGCATTTGGCAGCATGTCTGGCAGGAGCGCTGAAACACCGTGCCCATCCGCTTTCGTCGCAATTCGATTCGTCGAGCCCGTGAGCTTTTCTGCGAGCAGCACCCACCTACGGGCCTCCTCATGCGATACATCAAACCACGCGGCCCCCCGTTGGCCTTCCCCGCGAATGTGAACACAATAATGCGTCGGCAGAGTTCCGGTCCGCGCGACCACAAACGCACCGCCGGGAAACCTGTTCTGCCAGCGGTCGCCACGACTGTGAACTCGCCGGTCTTGAGAGTTGTAATAGAGTGTAATCTCCTCTGGCGGCGGCGATGCGGGACGCTCCGGCAATCCATCGCACAAGTCTGCAAATAATCGGTCAACGCTCTTGGCTGCCCATCGGAAGACCTCCGAATGCTCCGTGCCCTGGTCGTGCGGAGCAAAGTCTTGTGCCATTCTCACCACCCGCCCAACCGATTCGTTTTGCAGGGACTCAATACCCCCTTCGGGGTGCTCGCTCAGTTCAAGCGGCAATCGCCTTCGTCGGGTTGAACTTAAGCACCCGATCATCAATCAACGACCCAAATTGCAAATCTGGTTGCACCTGCATTTCGCCGTTGGTTTCCAGTGTCAGAAGCACCACATTCCCAGGTTTTTGCAACCCAAGGGACTGGCGCAAAATTCCAAAGCGCAACGAGCCAAGAACGAGTTGGACGTCAGAACGGTTCACTGCTTGAATGACCATCGGTTGCCCCTTTTCCTCAGCCGGAAGAATAGAGTCCCAATCAACGGGATCCAGTAAACCCGCTGGCACATCAGCCCAGACAGCGCTTGGTTGCCCTAACGCCGCCGCCACGGCCTCAGCAAGCAAGTCCGCGCAGAGGCATCTAAATGCAATGGGCTGACCAGCCGCCAGACTGGCGGCACACACAGCGGCGACCTCGTTGGCGCTGGTCGGCGAAAGACCGCAACCTTTGAGGTTGCTGGTGAGCGCTATCGCGAGATTCGTCGCCGCTTGCCGTTCTCCGGTCCACCGCTGAACCTTTATCAGCGGCTGGGCGCGATCCGGGCCTTTATTGCCACCGCCACTCCATGCCCCGAGCAAGGCCAAGCTTGCCGGCGACTGAGCAAGACGTTTCAACTCGGCATCAAAGACCTTCTGCGCATCAGCCTTCGCGGCATCAATCTTCTTGTTTAGCTCTGCCAGCACGCCTTCGAGCGAGGATTTTTCCTGCCGCAAACCAGACAACCCTTCGTTTAAGCCCTCGATGGATTTCCTGTTTGCGGCGGCTTCACCCTTCAATCCCTCGATCCCGCCCTCAGCCTTCTTGACCGCCTCAGCATGCTTCTTCTTCCACGCCACCTCTACTACATCATCCACCGCCTTGACCTGCAGAATTGCCTCCGCCAATTTCTGGTCAAGATTCCCCGAAGAACTGAGGACCTCCAATGCACGCGGCAAGTTCTCCATGACCCATTCTGAACCGTCGGCAACGGTTACACCCGCCAGTGCGGCTGACAGTTCCTGCATTTTTGCGCGCGATAGCCAGTCCAAATGCCTCGCCTCGTAAGCCAATTTGAGGCGGCGGTGAATCGCATCTTTTGGGTCCAAAATTAAAGGATGGCCCTTCGGAAGAAGTTCTGCGTCGACGAGTTCCAATCGTCGCCCACCGACATCCACATTCAAAACCTCAACGCCATCAAAACGAAAGACCTGTTTTCGGGAAATCAACTTGCCATCCGGCCCAAGGAATAACGGGCCGACCAATTCACTATTCCCACGTCGGACAAAGACCGCGCCATCGCCAAGCAGGATGTTGCAGGTCGTTGCATCCTTAAAGGCGGCCAGCCATTCCCAAAACGCAAGGTGCGGTGAATCGTGCTTCCAGAATGGACAACAGACCACCCTGGCAAGATGACATGAAGTGCGGGTTACTTTCCATTCAGCTTTCTCGCCGGGGGATGGTTCGCAATCGAAAAGACCTATTTGATTCAGAACGGGATGCTGGCCGTCGCTTGCTGACACGTGCAAAAACACCGTGCCTCGGTCGGGGAACAATCGCCTAAGTCCACGTGTTTCACAGCCGTTCGGGCTGTCAATCCAAACGCGGACTGACGGGAAGGCTACGTCCTTCTTCGCAGGTAGTTCATCAATAACGCCGATGATTTTGCGGGTTTCCATCATAACGCCATCGACCTGATTGAGTAGGCAGAGACGCGCCCGCGACTGAAAGCGCTGACAAGTCGTGCCTGCTGCCGTGAACGAGGCGCAACAGCAGGCGCCGGCAATGAGGCGACCGGTCGCTGACTCAGTAATTGCCGCCGTCGCAGGACAATATCCGGAAATCCAGAGGCAGACAGAACGCAGGGAAAACGCGCCTGCCGTAGAAAGGACAGCATTTTCTCCACCGGTGACGCTTGCGGAATCGTGATTCGTTGGCCACTACGATCACTCAACCTGACTTGAATGGCCTTCGGCACGGTGACTGAAAGTAACGCCCCCGAACCGCGGCTTGCCTCCATAAGTGCCACCGGCAGTTCATGTGCGGTCCACGTCAAACGCGTTCGGATGTTTGAAGCCGAGGCGAATTTGAACACGATGTTTGCACACGCAGGCAAAACGACACCTTTGACAAAGTGGATTTCAAAAAGAAACTGGATTGGATGGGCGAGGCCAAACCGAATGAGATCGGGCCTTCGCGGTCCGGGCTTCGACTGAATCACAAATTCATCAGCGTCTGCCTTCCACGGCAGGTATTCGTTGGACAACTGGCCAGAACGCCGCTCTTGAACCAGCAACTGTGTGTATCTCGGTACTAAATGCCTCGAAACCCGAACGAAAATTGCCAGTTCAGCATCCTTCGAAATTTCCCAACAATCTGGAGCCAGCTCGTAGGCGCTCGCGGGTGACAGAAACCCGCAATCTGCAATCCTGGCAGCAATGTCAAAGTGAAGCAGTGACTTCAGATTCTCGCGCACCTGCCAGCTTGGATCTTCGGGTATCTGGATCAGGGCCGCGTGCAAGCCCGCAATCGTCTTCAAGGATTGCGCCCCCACCAGCGCATGGAAATCACGAATCGGTTTCCTGCTGACCACAACGTAGCCT
>Ga0187860_1003656_pt1 | contig 12024 bp, 6 predicted proteins | sample June2016WEW_10_4_FD_132981 | JGI IMG/M metagenome (GOLD analysis project Ga0187860, IMG submission 132981) | Peatland microbial communities from SPRUCE experiment site at the Marcell Experimental Forest, Minnesota, USA - June2016WEW_10_40 | ecosystem: Environmental > Terrestrial > Soil > Wetlands... | reverse complement strand
CGATCGCCTCAAGCCGATGGCGGTCTGCTTGTGTAACGTTCACGACAATTCCTGCTCTCATGACGAGAGCTTGAACTGCTTCGGGCGATTTGGGAATCGTCTGAATGAATCAGACCACTAGGCGACGGCTAGAAATCCGACGTCAGCCCGTTGATCTCCCAGTCGCCGTAACGGGTCGGCTCGGGGCCGTCGCGGCCCTGGATTTCCTTCGGCCGATCGCGCGCAGCGCGCTCCTGTTCGGCCCGGCGCGCGGCTGCCTCGGCGCGCGCGCGTTCGGCCGCCGGCGTCAGGGGCCGTTTTTCGATCGGTTGCTCTTCCTCGCTTTTGCCCGCAGGCATCGGCGGCTTCGGTTCGGTTGGCATCGTGCCTGACTTGGCGTAGCCGTGCGCGGGCTGCAAGAAGGAAATTAAATTGAAGCGCGCCCGCAAGCCGAAGGCCAAAGCCAGGGCCGAATCCAAGACGGAGACAGCCGCTACCCCGCTTGACGACGTGCCCGGTTTGGCCGTGCGGCGGCTCGCCGCCGATATCGTTGACGGCGTGTTGCGCCGGCATCGCGCGCTCGATGAGATGCTCGACGGCTCCGATGCGCATTCCGCCGCTGCCGGCCTCGCCGCACTCACCGAGCGCGATCGCGCGCTGACGCGGGCGCTGGTCGGGACCGTGTTGCGCCGGCTTGGCACGCTGCGCCATCTCATCGGGCTCTTCCTCGAGGAGGGCGTGCCGGCGCAGGCGCCGCGGGTCGAGACCGCGCTGCTGATCGGCGCCGCACAGATTCTTTTCCTCGACATACCCGACCACGCCGCCGTCGATCTCGCGGTTCGGACCGCGCAGGCGGACCACTACGCGAGCTACTATGCCCGTCTGGTCAACGCCGTGTTGCGCCGCGTCGCGCGGGAGGGCGCCGAGCGGCTGGCCGGGCTCGATACCGCCGTTCTCGACACGCCGGAATGGCTGATGGCGCGCTGGATCAAGACCTACGGCGAGGCGATTGCGCACGACATCGCCGCCGCCAATGGCCGTGAACCCGCGCTCGATGTGACCGTAAAGAGCGATCCCGAACATTGGGCCGCACAGCTCGGCGGCCGGGTGTTGCCGACCGGCTCGGTGCGCGCGATCGCGCATGGCTCCGTCACCGCGCTGCCGGGCTTTGCCGAGGGCGCATGGTGGGTTCAGGACGCCGCGGCGGCTCTCCCCGCTCGGCTGTTCGGCGCCGTCGAGGGACTTCGCCTCGCCGATTTGTGCGCGGCGCCGGGCGGCAAAGCCGCGCAGCTTGTGGCCGCCGGCGCACGCGTCACCGCGGTCGATCGCGCCCCCGCGCGGCTCGCGCGGCTCCAGGAAAATCTGAACCGGCTGTCGCTCCAGGCCGAACTCGTTTGCGCGGACGTTGTCGCGTGGGAGGCCGAGCCGTTCGACGCCGTCCTCCTCGATGCGCCCTGCTCCTCGACCGGCACCATCCGCCGCCACCCCGACGTGCCGTGGCTCAAACGCCCCTCGGACATCGCCAACCTCGCAAGCCTACAGAGCCGATTGATCGACCGCGCCGCCGCCCTGACAAAGCCGGGCGGCACGCTGATCTACTGCACCTGCTCGCTCGAACCGGAGGAAGGCGAGGACATCGTTGCCGCCCTACTGGCGCGGGATCCGAGCGTCGAGCGGGCGCCGGTCGCCGCCTCCGAGGTCTTCGGCCGCGAGGAATTCATCACTAAAGACGGCGACCTTCGTACCCTGCCCTGCCATTTCCCGGATTCCGATTCGCGGCTTGCCGGACTCGACGGCTTCTATGCGGCGCGTTTCTTAAAACGACTGCATTAACCGGGAAAACAACCGGCCGTTGGCCGTCGCAGTCCCATTCCGTTATGGTGAGAATCGACGGCGAGGTTGGGCGCCCTCGCCGAAGGAGGGGCGAACGCAGCAATGGGGCGCGTTTCAATCGCGAACCGTGCCAAGCTGTCTTGGCTTCTCCTGCGCGGCGGGTTGCGGCGGATCGCCGGACGCCTCAACGCTCATCCGATGCTGCGCTGGCCGTTTGTGCCGCTCAAGACCGACCGGCTGTTGATTGCGCCGCAGGATCTGCGCACGGCAGACGCCACCGTCGCCAGCGAAATCTATTCCGGCCGCTTCGCCTTCGCCGGCAAGGTCGTGGTCTGCGACGGCCGCTCGATTTTTGAGATGACGCCGCCATCCGACGAGTGGGCCGCGCACCTGTTGGGCTTCGGTTGGCTGCGGCATCTGCGCGCAGCCGAATCCGGCATTGCCCGCGCCAATGCGCGTGCGCTGGTCGATGAGTGGATCGCGCTGCAAGGCTCTTGGCACCCTGTCGGCTGGCGCCCCGACGTGCTGTCGCGGCGGATCATTTCCTGGCTCAGCCAGGCGCCGCTGGTGTTGCAGGACGCGGACGTGCGCTTCTATCGGCGCTTCCAGCGCAGCCTGATCCGGCAGATCCGCTATCTGCGCCACACGGCGGGCGATGCCCATCGTGGCGTAGCCCGCATGCAGGCCGCCGTCGCGCTCAGCTACGCCGCGCTCTGCATCGCCGGACAAGCGCGCCACATCAAGTCCGCGACCGCGCGGCTGAAGACCGAGATCGAGCGGCAGATCCTTCCCGACGGCGGCCATGTCAGCCGCGATCCCGGCGCCGTCATCGAGGTTTTGCTTGTGCTGCTGCCGCTGCGCCAGGCATTCGCGTCGCGCGACATCACGCCGCCCGAGGCGCTGCTCAACGCCATCGACCGCATGATGCCGATGCTGCGCTTCTTCCGCCATTCCGAGGGAACGTTTGCGCATTTCAACGGTATGGGCGTGACGCCGGCCGAGCTTTTGCTGACGCTCCTGGCCTATGACGACAGCCGCGGTGCGCCGCTGTCGAATGCGCCCTATTCCGCTTATCAACGCATCGAGGCCGGCCGCGGCGTGCTGATCATGGATACCGGCTGCGCGCCGCCGATCGAATCGAGCCTTGAAGCCCATGCCGGATGCCTTTCATTCGAATTCTCTTCCCCGAAGCAAAGCCTCATCGTCGTCAATTGCGGCATGCCGTCTACGGCGCGCGATGAGTGGCGGCCAGTGGCGCGCGCCACGGCCGCGCATTCGACGGTCACGTTCAACGACGCTTCCTCGGCCCAATTCGTCGAAACGCCGGTATTCCGCCGGGTGCTGGGCGGCTCGCCGATGCTGGGCGGACCGAGCCACGTCTCGGTAACGCGCGAGGAGCGGCCCGATTCGATCAGGGTGCGCGCCGGCCACGACGGCTACGCCGCCCGTTACGGCGTGCTGCATGAGCGCACCGTGACGCTGGCGACCGACGGCACGCGGTTCGAAGGTGAGGATTTATTCCTCGCGGTCGACGGCAGCCCGCAGCTGCGTAGCAATCAAGACCGGTACACAGTGCGTTTCCATCTGCACCCCTCGATCAAGGCGACGCGGCTTACCGACGGCCACGGCGTTTTGTTGATGATGCCGAACAAGGAGGTATGGACCTTCAGCGCCGGCGATGATCGCGTGCAGCTCGAAGACAGCGTCTATCTCGCGGGAAACGATGGCCCGCGCCGCACGGTGCAAATGGTCATTCACGGACAAGCGCGCTCGGCGCCGAGTGTGATCTGGAGTTTTCAACAAGCCAATCCCGGCGCTCTCGCCGCCGCCGGCACGACACGCCGCACGCGCGAGAAGGAACCGAGGCTGCCGCTCTGATATCCATTCTCCACTCCCATGCAGGCGGCGGAGTCAGTAGAAAGAGGCCATGACCGAGCATCTGCGCCGCGCATCGCGCGCCCTCATTTCCGTCTCCGATAAATCCGGGATCGTCGAATTCGCCCGGGCGCTGGCCGGCTACGGCATCGAGCTGGTCTCGACCGGCGGCACGCGCAGGACACTGAGCGACGCCGGCCTCGACGTGCTCGATGTGTCCGATCTTACCGGCTTTCCGGAAATGATGGACGGCCGCGTCAAGACCTTGCACCCGGCCGTGCATGGCGGCCTGCTCGGCATCCGCAGCAATGCCGCGCACGCCGAAGCGATGCGCGACCATCGCATCCGCCCCATCGATCTTCTGGTCGTCAATCTCTACCCGTTCGAGGAAACCATGGCGCGCGGCGCCGGCTTCGACGATTGCATCGAGCATATCGATATCGGCGGGCCGGCCATGATTCGCGCCGCGGCGAAGAATCACGGCGATGTCGCCGTTGTGGTCGAGCTGACCGATTACGCCGCTTTGCTGGGAGAGTTCGCCCAGCACGGCGGAATGACGACGCTGGAACTGCGCCGGCGGCTCGCGGCCAAAGCCTATGCGCGCACAGCCGCCTATGATTCGGCGATCGCCAATTGGTTCGCCGCCGAGCTCGGAAACCTGGCGCCGGATTACCGCTCCTTCGGCGGCCGGCTGATCGAGGAATTGCGTTACGGCGAAAACCCGCACCAATCGGCGGCTTTCTACCGCACGCCGGAAATGCGCTGCGGCGTCGCGACCGCGCGGCAGGCGCAGGGCAAGCAGCTCTCCTACAACAACATCAACGATACCGACGCCGCCTACGAATGCGTCGCCGAGTTCGATCCGGCGCGCATTGCGGCCTGCGCCATCATCAAACACGCCAATCCGTGCGGTGTCGCCGAAGGCAATAGCCTGCTCGATGCCTACCGAAAGGCGCTCGCCTGCGATCCGGTCTCGGCGTTCGGCGGCATTGTCGCGCTCAATCGCACGCTCGACGCCGCCGCGGCGCGAGCCATCACCGAAATCTTTACCGAGGTCATCATCGCGCCGCACGCCACCGAAGACGCCATCGCCATCGTTGGCGCCAAGAAGAATCTTCGCCTCCTGATCGCCGGCGGTTTGCCCAATCCGCGCGCCAAGGGACTGACGGCAAAGACCGTCGCCAGCGGCCTCCTCGTGCAATCGCGCGACAATGCCGTCGTCGACGATATGGAGTTGAAGCCGGTGACCAAGCGCGCGCCAAGCAACGCCGAATTGCGCGACCTGCGCTTTGCCTTTCGCGTCGCCAAGCACGTCAAGTCGAATACGATCGTCTATGCCAAGGATTCCGCGACCGTCGGCATCGGCGCCGGGCAGATGAGCCGCGTCGATGCCGCGCGCATCGCCGCGCGCAAGGCGGAGGACGCTGCGAAGGAGGCCGGTCTTAAGGAGCCTGCGACCAAGGGATCGGTGGTCGCGTCCGACGCGTTCTTCCCGTTCGCCGACGGCCTTCTCGTCGCCATCGAGGCCGGCGCGACAGCGGTGATCCAGCCCGGCGGGTCAGTCCGCGACGACGAGGTGATCAAAGCCGCCGACGACCACGGCATCGCCATGGTGTTTACGGGCACGCGGCATTTTCGGCACTAAGGGAGCGTCGGCTTTTCGATCTGTCACACCCGCTCATGCAGGCACAGTGCTTTCTTAGCGAGATGGCCGGGACAGGCCCGGCCATGACGACGTGAGGAAAGTCGCAACCGCAGCTCACACCGAAGCGGTGATCCACTGCTCGAGTTTCTGCCTGGGCGCCGCGCCGACCTGGCGGGAGGCGAGCTGGCCGCCCTTGAACAACATCAGCGTCGGGATCGACATGATGCCGTATTTCGCCGCGGTGCCTGGATTCTCGTCGACGTTGAGCTTGACGATCTTCACCTTGCCATTGAGCGAATTGGAAATTTCCTCGAGTGCGGGACCGATCATCCGGCAAGGGCCGCACCACTCCGCCCAGAAGTCGACCACAACCGGCCCGCTGGCCTTGAGCACGTCCTGATCGAAGCTTGCGTCCGTGACCTTGTCGACCATGGGGAGACCTCGTTGTTCCGGGAGAAATAAAGCAGGACGATGAACCTATGAATGGCGTCCGTCAGCGTCAAGATAGCTTCACCGCAGCGTGATTTTGCGCACGATTTCGGCCAAAGCTGCGTCCATCGCCGCGCCGGGAACCTCGATGACGTTCGGACCCTCGGTGAACACAAGTGCGGCGCGAATCGTTTTTTCCGGGTAAATGCGCCCAAGCACCGCGCGGTAGAGCGCGAGTTGGCCGATATAGGCCTTCGGCACCTCCGCAAGGCTCGCCGGTGCGGCCTGGTCGGTCTTGTAATCGGCGATCAGGACTGCGTCGCCTGTTACCGCCAGTCTGTCCACCTGTCCCGAGACCGCGATCGGAGCCGCGCCGGCACAAGCGATTCGGCCGACGATCGGCACTTCAGCGCGGCTTCCCGGCGCAAATACTTCGGCAAAGATCAAATCGTTGAGGATGGTGAAGACGTGTTGCGCAATCGCCGTCTGCTCCGCGGCAAGAAAATCCGTGGCGGCGCTCTTCAGATAGCGCTCGATGGCATCCTTGCGGCCAGCCGGTGGGATGTCGGGCAACGACTGCATCAGCCGATGGACGATGCGCCCCCGCGCCAGCGCCTTGCGGCGCTCGACAACAGAGCCCGCGGCATGCGCAAACACCCGCCCAATCTCCTCGTCGAACGCTGAGGAGGGCGAGAGCGGCACTGAACGCGGCGTTTCGATCGGAGCCGGCTGGCGCAGCCACGACGGCATTTCGCGTTGTTCGACGTCTGCAGCTTCCGCCGAAGAGGCCACAGGCTCGGCGACAAAAGCCGGCGTCGTAGACTTTCGGTAGCGCCAGACTTTCTCCCCGTTTTCTTCTTCCTCGATCAGAAGCGGTCGCAGCGGCTCACACACAAGATCGTACCAGCAGCCTTCCGGCCGCTTGTTTTTGCCGTCGGCGCCGCAGACGATCAGCCGGTCGGCGGCGCGCGTCATGGCGACATAGAGCAGCCGGCGATATTCGTTCTCGGCCTCCGCCAGCGCGGCCTGACGGGCCGCCGCCACCGGCGGCACGTCGTCGTCCTTGCGTCCCACCCAGATCACGGCGCCGCCGGCAAGCTCGAGGAGCCGCGGCGGCCGCGGGCCGGAAGGCGGCGTCATCGTATCGGCGAGGATCACGATCGGCGCTTCGAGGCCCTTGGCGCCATGCACCGTCATCACCCGCACCTCGTTGCGCGCAATCTCCATGTCGCGCTTCACCTCGGCGCGCGCCTCGCGCAGCCAGGCAATAAAGCCTTGCAGGGAGGGCGTCTCCCGCCGTTCGTAGTCGAGCGCGAGATTGAGAAATTCGTCGAGCGCATCATTTGCTTCGGTGCCGAGCCGCGCGAGGAAGCGCCGCCGGCCGCCGCCGGCGCCGAGAACGCGGGCATAGAAGCCAAACGGCGATGCATGCCGCGCGGCTTCCGCAAGTTCTTCAAGGTGCGCGGCGGCGTTGGTGAATTTGTCCTCCTCGACGGACTTGCGCACGAGAGCCGCACGCAACGAGGACCGGCCACGGTCATGAGCAATCGCAAACAAATCTTCGTCGGAAAAGCCGAACAGCGGGCTGCGCAGCACGGTGGCGAGCGCAAGATCGTCTTGCGGCAATAGCAGCGCGTCGGCGAGCGCCATGAGATCCATGACCGCGATGTGCTCGGTGAGCACGAGACGGTCGGCGCCGGCCACCTCGACGCTCTCGTTCTTCAGCGCGCGGATGATCGCCTCGAACAGCGGCCCGCGCTGACGCACCAAAATGAGCACGTCGCCGTAACGCGCCGCGCGGCGCTCGATACCGACCGGGATGCGGCCGTCGACAAGTCCCCGCACATTACGCGCGATCCTTTGCGCGAGCTTTACCCGCGGGCTGGTCTCGCTCACCGTGTCGAACGGCGCGTCCCAGCCTTCGATCGCAATGCGTTCGTCGGGCTGTTCCGGCTCCCAGATTTCGACCAGGCTCGGCGGCGCATCCGGCAAGGCGATGTGCGGCGGAAAGCCGTCGCTATCCTCGGTGACACTCGCCGCGATGCCCTGTGCCTTGAAAACTTCGTCCACAGCGGCAAGCACGCTCTCCCCCGATCGAAACGAGTGCTCGAACTTATGGACGATAAATTCGAGGTCCGCGTCTTTATGCGCGCGTTCGAAATAGCGCCGCATCAGGGCGAATTGCTTGGGCGCGGCGTCCTGGAAAGAAAAGATCGACTGCTTTTCGTCGCCGACCGCGAAGATCGTGCGCTTGAGATCGCGCGCGCCTTTGCCGGCGGTAAATTCCGCAACCAGGCGGCGGACGATCTCCCATTGCTTGTCGCTGGTGTCCTGCGCCTCGTCGATCAGGACATGATCGATGCCGAGATCGAGCTTGTAGTGCACCCAGGCCGCATCGACGTCGGTCAAGAGCGCCAGCGTCTTGTCGATCAGGCCATCATAGTCGAGCAGGCCGCGGCGTTCCTTTTCGGCGGCATAGCGGGTCAGAACGGCATCGGCGACGATCAGCAACGCGGCACTGCGATCGCGGCAGATGACGGCATTGCGCCGATCGAGAATGGCGCAGACCCGCGTCTGTTCCGCGCCGAGACGCTTGACCAGGTCCGCGTCCTTGATCGCCTTGGTCACGATGGATTTGCGCGGATTGCCTTCGTCCGTGCAGAAGATTTCAAGGTAGAGCTCAAGGCGATTGGCGCCGGCAAGCGTTGTCAGCGTCGCGAACCGCCGCGCTTGCTCGCTGTCGGTCTTGTTGCCTTCCATCAATGCCGCCGCAATCGCAGGCCACTCGGAAGATGGAATCAACAAGTCCGTAAACAACTCGGCCTCAATGCTTTCGAGATTCTCCTGCGGCTCCACGCCAAGGGCGAGTGACAGATCGGCGATCGCCGTCTCTACGCTGCCTGCCTTCTCACGCCAGCCGATGATGGCGTCACGCCGGTTAATGGCTTCGCGCACCACGTCGCGAAACGTCTGATCGGCGCCCGCCGTCATGGCGATGCCGAGCGCGCGGCCAAGCGCGCTGTCGAATGCGGAAGCCCCCTCGAGCAGCGCATTGAGCGTCAATTGCTCAAGGAGCTGGGCTTGTGCGGTTTCGTCGAGCACGGTGAAGCGAGCGGCGACGCTTGCTTCGAACGGAAACTGATGCAGAAGCTGCGTGCAGAAGGCGTGGATGGTCTGCACCTTGAGACCCCCCGGCGTATCCAGCGCGCGCGCGAACAGCCGCCGTGCCGAAGCCCGCCGGACCCCGAGCGCCCCGCCCGGCCCCTCGCCGATGGCGGCATCGAGCGCGTCATCGTCGAGCGTGGTCCAGCGCCCGAGCGTGTCGAACACGCGCTTCGCCATGTTGGCGGCGGCCGCCTTGGTGAAGGTGAGGCAAAGGATTTTTTCCGGCGCGACGCCGGCAAGCAGAAGATTGATCACGCGCTGCGCCAGCACGTGCGTCTTGCCCGATCCCGCATTGGCGGCGACCCAAGCCGAAACGGTGGGATCGGAGACTTCGCCCTGTAGCCGCAGCACGTCGGCTGGAATGATGCTCGGCGATCTCATCGGCGTTTTCATGGTGCACCCGGAATATCGTCTTCGGGGCCGCCGGTGCTCGACCATTCCTTGACGCGCGCGAGGTGGTCGTAATCGCCGTAACGCGCCTTCCACATCGGGTGCACCAGCGAACGATAGGGCTCGTTCTCGTCGTCGAAGCGCCGCACCAGCGCCGAAAGTTTTTCCAGCGCACGATCGGCCTGAAGATCCGGCGTACTGTCCTTGAAATCGATCGGGAGGAATTCGCCAGCCCGCGCGCCGCCTTTGAGCGCCACGTAAGCCAGCGCGGCGACTGAGCTACCGGCTGGGATATCCTTAAATCCGCCCTCTCGGAGCATGGCCGCTTCAAGCGTGAGCTGCGGCGCGAGTCCGGTCCGCACCTGCTTTTCGGTTCGCACCGAGCCGGTCTTGTAGTCGAGGATGACATAGCCGCCGTCGGCGGTGCGCTCGATGCGGTCGGCAATGCCGCTCAGCTTGAACGTGCCATCGCCCAGCGAAATCTCGAGCTCGCCGCGGATTTCGGCAGCGATCAGATTGAAATTCGCGCGGCGGCCGGCCTCCCAACCACCGAGCCATTGCGCGATCCGCTGGAATCGCGGCCACCAGAAAGCGCGGGCTTCGGGGAAGTTTTCGAGCCTCGCGAAATGCTTTCTCCCCATCTCGATAAGTTCGGCCGCCGGATCGGAAGGCAGATTGTTCGCAAAGCGCTCGCTGAAGTCGCGGAGCACCGCATGGATAAGATTGCCGCGCTCGGCGGCGCCCGGCGCGGCGTCGACCTCATCGAGTGGCGCCAGGCGCAAGACGTGCTTGGCATAAATCGTATACGGATCGCGCAGCCAGTGTTCGATCTCGGTCACCGAGAGGCGCTTTGGCCGCACCGAACGCGGCGGTTGCGGTGCAGGCCGCGACGCCGGCGTCACGCTGTCGGGCCGGTCGAGCGCGCGCCCCCAGGCGAGATAAACGTTTCCCCGATCGATCGCCGCCTGCCACGGCCGCTCGCCGGCAACGGCGGCGAGGCGCTGGATGAAACGCGAGGGAGCGGTCGGAGCGCCACCCATCTTGGCGGCGCGAGTCAGGATCACTTCGCGGGCGCCGAGCATTTGTGCGAAATCGTGCGCCGAAAGGCCGATGCGGCGCTCCGGCAGGTCGAGACCGAGCTGCTGGCGCATCGGCCGGCTGAGCCACGCGTCGGTTCGGCTCTCCGGCGGCCAGGTGCCCTCGACCAGCCCGCCGAGCACCACGCGGTCGCTGGCGGTGAGCCGCGCTTCAAGGAGGCCGAGGATGCGCACCCGCGCGCCGGGTCGTGGCGACGGGCGCACCACCCGGTCGGCAAGCATAGCGGAAAACAGCTCGGCATAATCGGATGGAGCGATGCTCAGCGCCGCGGCAGCTTCACTTGTCGCCAGTTCGTCGAACGCCTCAGCGAGCTTTGCGCCGTCGGGACCGGTGAAGGCGTGCTCGCGCTTGCCGTCCCGCGACAACGCCCCCACGACGTCACGATGACATGCCACGATATCGCTGAGAGCTCGCTTTTGTTTGCCCATGCTTTCCAGTGGGGCCAGCGCCTTTGCAAGCCCGGCAACGAGATCGGCGGCGGCGGCAAGTTCGCTGTCGGTCAGAGCGGTGCGCGGATCGGAAGGGTGTAGATCGGACGGGTCCTTGCGCCGAAATTTTTCGAGCTGCGCGCGAATAGCGTCGAGCGCGCGGGAAAGCCCAGCGCTGCCGGGACGCGGGCGCGGTCCGCGCAGGATTGCACGCTCAAGCGTCGCAACGGCGCGCGCGGGATCGCGCGACCCGATCCGCAGCAGCGGATGTTTGAGCAAGGCGAGCAAAGTCACCGGAGCAAGCTCGCCGAGCGCCGCGTCGGCCGCGAGTCGGGCAAAGATGCCGGCCGGCGTGTCGGTAAGCGCATCACCGCCCGAATCCTCCGCCGCAATGCTCCAACGTTCGAGCGCGGCGTTGACGCGGCGCGCCAGGGTGCGGTCCGGCGTCACCAGCGCGGTGGTCTTTCCTTCCTCCACCGCTTCGCGCAGCGTGACCGCGATCGCGAGCGCCTCGTCTTCGGCGTTGACCGCTTCGATCATGGTGACGGTGCGGAGCGCCGCTTCTGCGGCCGCCTCGAAGCTCGCATCCGCGGCGCGTTGGCGCCACAGATCGGTCGCCGCCGCTGGCCGCAATACTTCCGAAACCAGCCGCTCGCGTCCGCACGGCTCGGCCAGGCGTTCCACCGCGTCGCGCGCGATCCCGATGCGGGCGAGCAGCGCGTGCATGGCGAATTGCGGATGCCCGGGCGCGGGCAAAATGTCGGCGCGCTCGTCGCCCCCGAACATGCTCCAGGTTTCTTCGTCGAGATCGGTATCGAGACCGGGTAACACCACGGCGCCGTGCGGCAAGCGCGCGATCGTTGCGATCAGTTCGGCGGTTGCCGGAATCGAGCCGGTCGAACCTGCGGCGATGACCGGCGCATCGGTCTTGCGCGCAAGCCGCGCGGCCTCCGCCTTGATCAACGCGTCGCGGCGCGCGGCCGGCTCGATCCAGCCGCGCTCGTCCACCAGTGCCGGCCAGGCCTCACGCGCGATCTGCAAGAATTCCAAGGTCAACTGCCAGTACGGATCGAGGAAGTCCGGGACCAGACCGTCGAGCTTTTCCCACGGCACGCTGCGCATCGTCATGTCGTCCATAAGCCGCGCGAGGTCGTCGGCGAGCGCACAAGCCGCCGCCGGCGT
>Ga0187860_1003655_pt1 | contig 12024 bp, 20 predicted proteins | sample June2016WEW_10_4_FD_132981 | JGI IMG/M metagenome (GOLD analysis project Ga0187860, IMG submission 132981) | Peatland microbial communities from SPRUCE experiment site at the Marcell Experimental Forest, Minnesota, USA - June2016WEW_10_40 | ecosystem: Environmental > Terrestrial > Soil >... | reverse complement strand
CAACCCGATTGGTTAGATAGTAGTCAGTATAAATATTATCCATATTTTAAGGCAGAATCCAATTATAAAAGTTCGGGTGCTTCGGGGTTCGGTTTTTCGAGCTACTTCTGCGGTGGTTGGTTTGCGTGTGTCGGTTCGCGCCTTTGCACATATTCTTCAGAAGTTGCTAAGTATATTGGAAAACAGTTTGAAGACCTTTATAATGATTATTTAAAATGAGAAAAGATACCATTTCAGTCATATTAAATGTTTATAAACGACCTCATACTTTAGAACCGCAAATTCAGGCAATAAAGAATCAAAGTATTAAAATAAAATCTGAAGATATTCATGTTTGGTATAATAGTATTGAATTTAATGAAAATGATAGAATTCAGCATTTAAAAGATTATAATCAAGAATTCCCTATAGATGAAAATATAAATTGGTATGACTGTTCATGGAATACGAAATTCTATGGTAGATTCACAATTCCTTTACTTTTAGATACTGAATATGTTTTGTTCATAGATGATGATATTTTGATAGGTTCAGAATGGTTAATGAATTGTTTAACTTCATTTAAAGAAAAACCAGGAATTTACGGTGGTTCAGGAGTTATTTTACAAAATAGAGATAAATATTCACCTAATATTAAAGTGGGGTGGAATGGCTCACATTTTGATACCACTACTGAAGTTGATTTAGTAGGTCATTCAATATTTTTAAAAACAGAATGGATAAAATATTTCTGGTTACAAGAATCATATACCAGAGATAATGGCGAAGATATTCACCTTTCTTATGCTCTGCAGAAACATTTAGGTATTAAAATATATGTGCCTAAACATCCAGAGAATAATAAAACTCTTTGGTCTTGTGATCCTGATTTTGGTTTTAATTATGGTAATGATAAGAATGCTACATGGCTTCATGTAAAAAATCATAATAACATCAGGGATGAAATTGTTAAAAATTACGTCAGTGATGGCTGGAAATTGGTAAACTTTTAAAATAGATATTATGAAAAAAAATAAAGATTTAAAAAGATATGAGATTATGGCTCCGTTTGTAGGATGTTTGTTCGTTAATATTCTTGCAACATCAGAAGAAAAGGCTAAAGAAGATTTTTTAATTAGTTTGGGTGGAAATTATAATTTCAAAAATGAATATAGTTCAACTTTTCATAATGTTCGTTTAATTGATGGAGAGAATAATATTAATATCGATGAATTGAATATTCTTTTTCCTAAAAAAATAACTGAAATTAATGAATTTAATGATCATTATACTGAATTTGATATTGAAGAAATCGATTTAATTGGTAGTGATACTGTAGTATCATAATTAATAAAAACTTTAAAACAATTTAAGCCATAATTTCGTATTATAAATTAAAAAACTAAATTTATGAAAAAAATATTAATACTATTATTTGCAATATTTATTGGATTTAATCTTCAATCACAAACCATAATTTTAAAACATAAATTAAATACAACGGTTTATGATACTGTTAAAAAGGTTCCGGTATATAGTCAATACATTTTAACCAAATCTCAAGTTAAAAATGTAAGTAGACCCACGAAATTCACGGCTGATCCTCAATTAAATATTAAATATCAGGTAGGTAATGCAGCATATGCAAATTTAAATAAAGGTCTAGGTGGTGACAAGTGCCGGACATATGATAAGGGTCATTTGTCTCCAGCTGATGATTTCAGAGCAGATAGTGTTGCCGAAAACGAGAGCATGTATTATACTAACATAGCACCACAGGTTTCGGAATTTAATCAGGTAGAATGGCGTACTTTAGAAAACTATGTACGAAGTCTAGCTGTTAAATATGATACAATCATTGTAACTACCGGTTGTATAACAACTACTAAAATAATAAAGGGATTATATATTCCAGATTATTATTGGAAACAGATTATTATCAAAGCCAGAAAAGATACAATGACTTGGAAAATGCCAAATGAAGCTGGAAATGGAGATTTTACTAAATATAAGATTAAAAATTGGGAAATTAAAATAAATATTATATGAAATATACAATTCCTATTGCTGAATTAAATAAAAGAGTTATTATAAGAAATGATCAATGTAGAGATTTTTTAAATAAAATGACCAATGAAGAAATTGATCAATTTTATAAAGAATTAAAAGAAAATTTAATAGAAAATAATACTATTAATGAACCATTTGCTGAAATGTGTGCATTAACAGATAGAGATATTTTATGTAAAATATTTCAAGAATTTGATCAAATTAATAATGATAAAAGAATTTAATAATATTATAAAATGAAAATATTTTTTAGAAGATTATTTTGTAAACACGATATTAATAAAAATAACTTAATGCAAATATGTACTAAATGTGGTTTTTATGAAAGAAAATATAACATAAATAAAAATTATAATATCAAAATAAGTAATTTAATAACTAACATATTAACGATAAAAGTATTTAATTTTTAAGATTATGCAAAAACAATGTGCAGTAGAAATTTGTAGTAAAGAAATTCCAAGCCTAACCGCAGATTCTAAACAAGAATGGATAGATATTAATGATTTTGTTCCAAGTCATTCTAAAGATAGTCATAATTTTAATAATCATTTTGAATATCTTTGTATTACTGAAAGACCTCATGTTTTTTATGTAAACTCATTATCTTCTCGCGATTATGATAAACTTGATAATCCGGTTGACAAAGCTTTTGAAATGTGTTATTGGAATGACTTATCGATGCGTTTTTAAGATAGTAAAAGAGAATATGTGAAGGTTACACACTGGCAACCTGTTTTGACTAAACCTGATCATAATATTATTATAATGAGTAGGGAAGAAATGTTGTTGAAAATAGGGTTCGATATTCTAAAAATAGTAAGTATTGGTGAAATGGATTCAAAGGATTGGAAAGCATATAGTAAACATTCAGTGCTTGGAATTTCGTATAATACTCCAATCTATTTAAGTTATTTAAGTACTATAAAAAATGAAAAAGAAATAGATTATATGTATTGTATATTAAAATAAATCATATTTGTCCCAAATATAATCTATAATTGGGACAAAATAATGATAAAAGTGTTTAATTTTTAACGTTTTGCAAGGTTTATTATATTTACTAGTTTTACAAAATAAAGAAGCATTCAAGGTTGGAATTACAAATCAAAGGGAACTAGATAGGATTAAGAATTTAAACAAGATTTATAATTTCGATCTTAAAAATTCATATATTTTAGAATCTGAGGATGAAAAAACGACTCAATTATTGGAAAGACAAATTCATAGTGATTATAAACCCTATCATTACGAAATTCTATCCAAAACTGATGGTCATACAGAATTTATTAAAATAGATCAACTTGAAAATATTATTGAGGATATCAGGCATAAATGTAGACTAAAACATTTGGGTTTAAATCTAAAACAAGGAGTTGTTTTAAAATTAAAGCCGGTTAAAATTAAAAATGAAGAACGTAAAAAAATAAAAAAACAACATAACGATTATTCAGATTTTAAAAATATTGATAAAGTTTTAAATATAATCATACAAAATAAAGATAAATTTAAATATAAAGAAATTCTACATTATAATGATAAAAATGAAGCAACGTATTTAGAACCAATTTTAGTTTTTAATGAAGATTATCGAGATGGTGAAAATTTTATGAGAAAAATATTTTATGATAGAGGATTTATGATAAAATCTAAACATGTTGAAAATTATGGATCGTTATTTTCATGTGTTGAATTTTGCAATGAAATTAATTATTTTCAAGCCAGAATAACTCCAATATATAAAAAATATAAAAATTCTACCATGGGCGGTAAATATATACTTGATGTTAATACTAAAGTAAATGGAAAATTAAAGGAATTTTGTTCGGTATTAAAAAGAGAAATAAAACCTTTTGAAAATTTGGTAAATTAAAATAATTTATTTATTTTTGTACTAAAAAAAAGTAATGATCAAGAATTTTAAACAGGATTTTTACAAATTTAGAGATAAAATAGCTAATCGTGAGCCATTTGCATTATCTAGATGCAATGATGGTGAAGCAATAATTATGTTTGATGAATCAATCGATATTAGAAATAAATGTAATGGTGAATTTTTTTATATACCTACTGAACCATTACATAAAAAATATAGACAACAATTAATAGATTCTGCACAATATAAAGGAGATAATTATTATGTTGGTATTGCTTGTAGAGACTGTATTCCAGAAGATAGACATTTTAAATTAAAAACATTAACAACTCAAGACGAAGAACATCTTACCTGGGGAAACATTTTTGTCAACGCAAATTACCCTCTATTTCAAAATGAAATTTTACCTTTATTTAATAATTTTGATGTTATTCTGATTGCAAATTATAAAGCAAATCCAAATCAATTACCCTTTAAAGATAAAATAATTAAAAAATTTGATGTTCATACAAATTGTTGGATGGAAGATCAAAATTTATTAATTGAAGTTCCAGACTATATTAGAGAAAATAATATTAACGGAGCTATAATTTTATTTGCTGCTGGTCCTTTTTCAAATATATTAATAATGGAATGTTATAAACAAAATCAAAATAATTTTCTTTTAGATATTGGCTCAACTTTAGATCCCTATATGAACCTAGGATATACTCGTGGTTATTTAGTTGGTTCTGAAACACTTAATAAAATTTGTATTTGGTAAAATAAATTTTAAAAAACTATGGAAACAGAAGGAATAAATAAATATCATTTAAGATTATATTACAGATTAAAGGCTAAAGAAATAACTAATAAAATAAAAGAATTATCTATTAGCAACTTGGCTAGAATTTCGTGGGAATCAAGACTTCTTCAAATTCTTGAAGATGTGGATTTCTTTAAAAGATTCCACGGTTTAACTATTTTTACTCCTGAAGAAATTAATTATTATCACAATCTTTTATTAGAAATAAAATGAAATTAGCTTTCGCTCATAACGTCTATAATAGACCCAAAACTCTTAATGAAACTATTAGGATAGAAAGAGAATTATATCCAGATAGTACAATAAGTGTAGCGTACAATAATTGTATCATTGAAAATCATTTTTTATCTGGTATAAAATATATCTATTATCCACAGGAAAGTCATAAAATTGGATGTACTAATGGTTTTATTTTATCAATAAGAAATATTATAGATTCCGATTTTGATGTTTGTTGTTTTTCACATGATGATGTGAGAATTTCGAATATTAACGTTTTTAAACGAAATTTAGATTTTATTTTAAATAATGAATTTGATATTATTTGTAGAACACCAGGAGGAGATTTTGGGAATAAGTATATAATGATGGAATGTGTTTTTTTTAATAAAAAAACAATAGTAAAAATATTTGAGAATTTAAAACCATTTAATAATGAATTTGAAATTCCAGTTGATCATCGCGGCAGTATTTCACCGGAAGTATGGTTTGGAAATTTATTATATGATAGTGGATTAAAAATGAAATTATATATAACTCCAGAAGTTAAACAAGAATATTATAATTCGATGCTTAATGAAATTATGGGGTTTGAGCATTTAAATTCAGGTATAAGAGGATGGGATGATAATTTTAAAATTTAATTTATGGATAAACGTGAAGATTTTTACAATAGTTATTTTCAAGGATTTAAAACTTTATTTCCAGAACTTACCAGAGAAGAATTTCTAAGTTATTATGATGAGGATCAATACTTAGGATATCCTGATTTAGAAAATAGTGGTGGAGGTGTTTGGACATCAGAAGGAATATCAATATATGTTTTAATTAGAATATTAAAACCGAAAAATATTATTGAATTGGGAAATTTTGTAGGCATTAGTAGCAATCATATTTTATCAGCTGTTGAAAAAAATCAATTTGGAAATGTAACACTATTAGATAAAAACGAATTTCTTGATTATGATAAAATACATAATAGAAATTTTATAAGAATTATTGCCAATTCATTAGATTATTTAAATAATTCGTTTGATTATGATTTAATAATACAAGATAGTGATCATTCGTATTCAGTAACTAAAAAAGAAATTGAAATTATATTAGATAATAATATTAGTAAGAATTATTACATTTGGTCACACAATTATTTTACACCTATATCTGCTAATATAAATGTTTATGATGCTTTAAACGATATGAAGATAAATTTTTATAAATTTGAAATGTTTAAGGATTCAATAAGTGATTGTGGATTTAGTATTGCTAATATAAATAAATTATAATATGATAGTTAATTTAGAAACCCAATGCTATGAAAAAAATTGGGAATATGTCATAAAAACTAATAAAATTTTAAATCTAGTTGAAAATTCTTCATTTAATTTTAATAAAATAACATTATTTATTAATAATGTTAATAAACATGATTTAGTTTCTAAAGAAGCCGATAAATTAATAAAAAATAAAATTATTGATGATTTTATAATTGTTAAAGATTATGCTGAAGAAGCATTAGATTTTTTTAATATTGATATAAATTATTTCTCAGGTGGTTATTATTGTAGTATTTCCGAAATTGTTTCAATTTATTTAACTAAATCAGATTATTTAGTACATTTTTCAGCAGATTCTGATTTATTAAATAAGTATAATTGGATTGATGATTCTATTAAAGAAATGGATAAAAATAGTAATATAATTGTTAGTTGTCCATCATGGACTAATAATATTAATAAAATTAGAGAAGAACAAAGTAGTGAAGATGAATTATTTCATTATTGTCAAGGATTTTCAGATCAAGCGTTTTTAATAAAAACATCAGAATTTAAAAATAAAATATATAATGAAGATAATTTAATTTCGGATAGTTATTATCCTAAACAATGGGGAAAATCGTTTGAAAGACGAATTGGAGCATATATTAAAAATAATAATAAAATAAGAATAGTTTCAAAAAACTCTTTTTATGAACATAAAAATTTATAATAGAATATGAATGATTATCTAAATAATAAAATAAATTATGGATAAAAAACAAGAAGTCTTAGATTATCTAAGTCAGGGTTATTTACTACATTTGAACGAATATATTCCTACCGGTCAGAAAACTAAGAAAAGAATATATTTCATAAAAGAAAAACAAGTAGATAAGAATGATTATAAACAGGCAATAAATATTGATCAGAAAGCTGCCAAGGATTTAATTAAGAATAAAGAAATAATTCTAATGACTTATCATTTGTATTCAAAAACTTATATTTTAAATAAATGAAAATATTATTTTCAACATATCAACTTAGCCTTCGTGGAACCGAAATTGCCGTTTTCAATTATGCCGATCATAATGAAAAAATATTAGGTAATGAATCTTATATTATTGCTAGAGATCCTGAAATTTATCCATATTCACATCCACTAGCAATTAAAAAATTTCAAGATAGATTTCCAAATAGGGTTTATTTTTATAAGGATTGGAAAGAAGTGGAAGATTTAATTAAAAGAGAAAATATTTCATTACTTTATATGATCAAGAGTGGTGAAAACGATGGTTTATGGAGTAATAATTGTAAAACTGTTATACATTCTGTCTTTCAAAACTATCAACCTCATGGCCAAGTATATTCCTATGTATCTGAATGGCTTGGTAGAATCTTTAATTCACCATTCGTACCACATATGATAGATTTACCAAATGTTGATGGTGATCTAAAAGAAGAATTAAATATACCTAAAAACTCATTAATTTTTGGCAGATACGGTGGTTCAGAGACCTTCAACATAGATTTTACTCATCAAGTAATTAATGATATGATAAAAAAACGTGATGATATTTATTTTCTATTTATGTATACTGATAAATTTTGTCCAGATCATAAACAAATTATTCATTTAGACGGCAATCCAGATTTAGAATATAAGGTAAAATTTATACAAACTTGTGATGCTATGATACATTCAAGAAGTCAGGGCGAAAGTTTTGGATTGAGCTGTTCAGAGTTCTCAGTTAAAAATAAACCAGTAATTACTTTCAATGGTGGTAGAGATCAAGCACATTTAGAAATGCTTGGTGATAAGTGTATTAAATATAATAATTATCAAGACCTTTATAATATTTTTAATGCATTTATTCCACAAGTAAATAAAGATTGGAACGCATTTCGTAATTACGATCCTCAGACAGTAATGAATAAATTTAAATCGGTTTTTATAGATTAATATTATGAAAAATTTTAAAATTTGTTCTCATGTGCTTGTCTTTAATCAAGATCTTGATATTCTAAACAAATATATAACTATGATTGGTGAGGCTGGTATTGAAAAACTTTATTTAAGTTATTCTGAACAACCATGGAATGCATATAATTCTAATGCACGAAATTTATATAAAAACAATTTTTCACCCGATCAATTAATTAATCATAAATATTATAATATAATAAGTTTTAGGAAGGGTTTATTTTCTCTAGAGGAGGAACAACGTAATGACTGTGCTAAAGCAGCCAGAGAAGAGGGTTTTACTCATTTACTTGTGATGGATTGTGATGAATTCTACAAAATTCAAGCCCTAAAGGATATAATAGAAACTATTAAACAAAATCCAGATTATGACGTGTATTTAGCGCCTTGGATAAGTTACTGGAAAGACCTTCAACATATAGTCGTGGATCAAAACGATAATCCGATAATTGGTTATCCTGAAGTTTGTATGAATTTAACTACAGGTGTGAATTTCGTAAGATGTCGTAGACCCGATGCTAGAACTTCGTATAAATTAAGTAGCTTATGTCATCATTTATCATACGTATTAAGTGATGAGCAATGTTGGATGAAAATAAATGTATGGGGGCATTCTCATCAATTTAATAAGGATCAATGGTATAAAGATAAATGGCTGAATTGGAATGAAAATACAACCGATTTACATCCAATAGATCCGCCATGTTGGAAACGGGCAATTATATCAACATTTGAATTGCCTGAAATTTTAAAAAAATTAAAATAAATTTGGAAATATGAATTAAATTTCGTATATTTGCAAAAATAAATCTATTATGGAAACTAAAGAAAAAGGAAAATTGGTACAAATGAGATTATCTGAAGATGCTTTAAATAGAATTGATAGATTAATCGTATTACTAGGATCTAAGGGGAATAAAACACAATTAATTACTGATGTTTTAAAATTTGCTGAAGATTTAATTATTGAGATGCGTAATGGAAATAGGATTTATATTGAAAAGAAAGATGATACATACTCGGTTAAACTTCCAGATTTAGAATATTAAATAGATGAATGACTTAAAATTAAAAATAATTGAATTTATTTTAAAATCAGAAGATCAGAATAAACTTGAAAAAATTCATAATGACTTTATAATTGATGAAGATGATACAATTACTTCAATAAAATTGATAGCTAATGGATGGAAATATATTGAAAAAAATCCATTCACTGGTAAATCTGTTTGGGTTAAAGATATTCACATTAATGATTGTGGTCATGAATGTGATAGTTTTATTTATACTCCAGAATTAAATAGAATATACTATTCGGATGGGTATAATGGGTCATCACCAGTTATTAGAAGTGTTTCTTTATGGAAAGAATTGATAAATTTTTATGATGTACTAAAAATTAAATAATTAACATGCCAGTAACTTGTTTATCTATTGGTAATTATGGACGATTAGGAAATTCTCTTTTCCAACTTTCTATGCTTATTGCTATTCGTGAAAAACTTGCATACGAAATTCTAGTTCCCGATCAAACACATGCAATTTGGGATGGACAGAAATCTTTATTAAATTGTTTTAATCATACGGTTAAAACTTTAGGCAATAATGATAAATTCGCGTATAATTTTATTGAAACTACAGAATTTCAGTTCAAATATAATCCCAAAATTTGGGAAATTCCAGACAATACTAACATATTTGGATTTTTTCAAAATTTTGGATATTATGATTTTTGCTGGTCTACAATACAAAAAGAATTAGAATTAAAGTCAGAATATTTATTACCAAATATTGAAAAATTTAATAGAATTAGAGAACAATATAAGGGTTATGAAATAGTTTCATTACATCTTAGGCGTGGTGATTCTGCGGGAAATATGTATGATGGAAATTTTACAACTTCATTATGGTATCAGTATTTTAATAGAGCCAGAAATTATTTCCAAGATAAAAAAGTGAAATTTATAATTTTTACCGGTGGAATAAAAGGAGATGATAGTGATCAGAGCGAATATGAATGGTGTAAAAGTGTTTTTATTGGTGATGAATTTATTATTTTGGATGAAAAAAGAAATCCGATTGATGATTTTACATTAATTCAACAATGTGATCATCATATTTTAAGTCCAGTTTCTAGTTTTGGTTATATGGCGGTTGCTTTAATTAAGGATAAACCTAATAAAATTATTGTTGCTCCACAAAATTATCATTTTCTTGAAACATCATTAGGCGATGATTTATTTTATCCTAAAGAATTTATTTTAGTTTAAAATTTGGATTACTCAAAATAATTTTTTATATTTGCAAAATTAAAAATAATATATTTTGGATATTAAAAACACAAATAGAAAACCGAAAAATTATTGGAATTATCAACATTCATTAGAAGCGGCTTTAATGTGTGAGACTAGAAGTGAATTTAGTAAAAAATATTCTCAAGCATATGATGTTGCACGTAAAAATGAATGGTTGGAAGATTTTTGTAAACATATGCGAATTATTAGACCATCTAATGATTATTGGAATTACGAGCATTGTTTAGAAGTTGCAAAATTATGTCAAATACGTTCAGAATTTCATAGAAGATTTCATACCGCATTTATTATTTCTAAAAATAACGGATGGTTAGATGATATGTATAAACATATGAAAGAATCTAATAGAAATAATAAAATTTGGTCAATTTATTCATATGTATTTTATTTTAATAATATTAAGTATGCTTATGTTGGAGTTACTGATAATCTTAAACGAAGAAAATATGAACATTTAAATAAGAATAGTTCTAATAGTTCAGTGTTTGAGTTTATATGTAAGAATAATATTAATAAAAACGATATTATATATAATGTTGAATTTATTAATATTGATAGTGAAAATATTGCAAGTAATTTAGAAATTAAATATGAAAATAAATATAAAGAAGATGGATATATTTTATTAAATAAAATAAAAGCTGGTAATTTAGGTGGTAATGGTAAAAAATGGACTATAGAAAAATGTATTGAATTAATAAATTCTTGTAAAACGGTGAATGAATTTATAAAAAAATATTATGGTGCATATTCATACATTAGAAAACATAAATTACAAGAACTATTATTTAAAAATTTAAAATATAATAAAATGCCTAATAATTATTGGACATATGAAATGTGTATTGAAAAAGTTTATTTATGTAAAAGTTATAGTGAATTTGTTAAGCAATATAGTGGAGCATATTCTTCTTCAGTAAGAAATAATTGGATTGATGAGTTTTCTAAAATTTTAAATAAAAAGAATATAAAACCTAAAAATTATTGGCAATATGATAATTGTAAAAATGCTGCCAATAATTGTATTAATAAAGAAGAATTTTATAATAAATATCCAGGTGCTTTTAGTGCATCTAATAAAAATAATTGGTTAAATGAATTTTTTTAAAAAATAATAAAAATTATGAGAGTATCGAATGGTTATACACATGTGGAAATATGTAGACAGGCATTAATTGATGATAATGTATATAATAATTTTAAGACTTATTCAGCATACAAAATAATTTTAGAACATTGTTCTATGGAACAAGGAACAGAATATCTTAATAAAATTAAACAGAATAAAAAGTTCGATGAGTTGGATTGGGATAAATATCAGGAAAATGATTTAATCGGAAATCCTTTAAAATGTTTATACGAAATTCAGGAAAGATATAGAAATATTGCCCCAACAACATTAAGATATATTTCTACAGGATTAGATATAATCAATCATATTCAAAATTTGAAACTTAATAATTTAAGTATTGTTGAAATTGGTGGTGGATATGGTGGTCAGGCAAAAATTTTATCGGATT
>Ga0187860_1003651_pt1 | contig 12032 bp, 11 predicted proteins | sample June2016WEW_10_4_FD_132981 | JGI IMG/M metagenome (GOLD analysis project Ga0187860, IMG submission 132981) | Peatland microbial communities from SPRUCE experiment site at the Marcell Experimental Forest, Minnesota, USA - June2016WEW_10_40 | ecosystem: Environmental > Terrestrial > Soil >... | reverse complement strand
GAGCAGGCGCGCGATACCAAAGTCTTGTGGACGGTGGTCGGCGGCAAGACTGTCTACGGCGCGCAACCCTGAGATCTGTTCTGAATTTCACAATCAAAGGAGAAGCAATGAACCGATCTGCGCTACGTCTTCCGACGTTTGTGCTCTTGCTTTCTCTTGCTGGCGTGATCGCGACGGAGATTACGCGGGCTGAGACTTCCAAGACGATCGAGAACTCGAGCCTCTGGTCGTCAAGCAACCAAAGTCTACTCCGGTCGAGGGACCCGACATTGTTATGAAATCAAGTTGCTCCTAGTACCCAAACTTTTAGGGTTTGTCATAATTAAGTATGCATACTGGAGCTTCGCCCAAGTGATCGCGCACCACACCAACGCAAGTGGGAGCAACGCCAACGATTCATCGATCGCGTTTGCAGAGCATTTCGGGTGGATAACCCCTAATTGAGAGGAGTGGGTACTTTCTATGAACAAGAGAATAGATGAAATGATTAGAGCGAGGGGCGCCCTGTTGATCGCAGCTTTAGTAGCAGTCTTGTGCGCTGGCACGGCATGTGCCCAACAAGCGAACTCCAATTCAACTGGTTCGCAAAAGGATACTCCGCATCTGGAGTTTGTCTTCGAAGAGTTCGTAACGCTAGGTGCCAGTATTCATCCTGGTGAAACTCCGTTCGGAGAGCGAAATATCGTTCCGATAACTGGGGGAACATTCTCAGGACCAAATATCCGAGGCAAGGTAATGTCTGGCGGATGGGACTGGCAATTGGCGACCAAGAACGGGTGCCATTCGATTCAAGCCGACTACATGATCCAAGCCGACGACGGGGCAATCATCAACGTCATCAACAAAGGGACATCCTGCGCAAGTCCGGGTGCGAACATCAGGCTTATCACCACACCGACCTTCGAAGCCCCGTTGGGGCCACACGCTTGGTTGAATGGTGGCGCATTCGTTGGAACGCTGGAGCTCGCCACGGTCGACGGAAAGCCGGCCGTACACATTCGGTTCTATCAAGTGAAGTAACTGACATAAGGATCCGTGATGGATGTCTTGCGTCTGCGTGGCGCACGGGATTCGGTGATGCGGTGATGGTCCTGGACAAGAGTGTAGGGATGCAGCCTCATCCCCGCGGAGCGCAGCTCGATTTTCTAAGAACCCATTCTGAAAAAAGCAGGTGAGATCGAGCCGTCGCCTATACATCTAGCCCCGATTATCGACTTATTCCTGAATACGATCAAACCACGTTTCTCCGCCTTGCTTCCTGTAGGACGCAAAGTAATGGTGATATACTCCCTGAATTCGCTCGAGCCAACTGGGCTGTGGGCTACATGTCTGAACCGAATCTCGCTCAAGCCCCGGTCAAACACTGGATCGTGCCGTTTACGGCAACGGTCTTCGCGATGATGACTTTGCAGATGTCCAGCCTTGGGTTTTCCCCTCTTTTGCCCGACATTCAGCGAGATTTCGGTATCAGTTATTCCCAAGTGGGACTATTCAGTGGCGTTTACGGACTGGCTGCCATTGCGTTTAGTATCCCCGGCGGAGTGCTCGCGAAACGCTTCGGAGAAAGGATCGTCTTGTGGCTCGGATTGCTTGTCGTGACGCTTGGGCTTGTTCTCCTGAGCCAGTCTCCTAACTTCGCCGTCGCGCTGTCAGCTCGCACGATCTGGATCATTGGTTATCGCGTGGCTTTTGTGTGCGTGATGACGGCGATTGCTCGAATTGTTCCGTCTCACCACCGTAGCATCGCAATGGGGATTCTGGGAGCTATGTCGTCACTCGCTTCGGTTATCGGCGCGCCATTCGGCACGTCAATCGGTGTCGCATTTGGATGGCGTAACGGCATACTCGCTTTTGCCGGCATGGGCCTACTCGGGGCGATTGTGTTCTGGATCTTCTATCGCGTCCCAGAAGCGATTGCGCAGTCGTCGATCCAAGAACACGGGCCCGCACATTCTTTAGATGCCAATGCGTTCAGCAACCCGTTGGTTTGGTCCATGGTCTTACTGGGGCTTACCAACATGGGTGGATTCAGCGCCACCTTCTTTGTGCCTTCGGCCGTGAGAACTACGTTTCATCTGGGACCAACGCTTGCGGCTTACATCATCAGCGCATCATACGTCACCGCGATCTTCGCAAACCTGCTTTGCGGCTATTTGGCTGACCGGCTGAATCGTTGGGGCGTCGTCATCGCAATCATGCTGCTCCTTATCCCGGCTTCCTTTGCCATGATGACGCCCAATCTCTTCGTATTCCGCGTCGCGACGGCGCTTGTGATCTCGCTCGGTCTTTGCGTGACGAATCAGATTTTCGCGATCGCAAGTGAAGTTATACCGGGACGCGAGATTGGACCGGTTATGGGAATCGTCAGCCTTGGGGGAGGAATTTTCGGATACGTCGGGCCGCAGATGTTGGGCATCCTTCGCGACCGCACGGGCAGTTTCACCGCAGGCTGGTATTTCGTTGCCATCGGCGCCTTGATTGCGCTCCTGGTCATACTGATTTTGAAACGCGCGGCCGGCAAAGCGCAGTTGTCGCGGATGCAGATTCTTAGCGGAGCCTAGATGCCAAACCCGTCTACCAAGGAAACGTGTATTCGCCCTCTTGAAGACGTCACTGTGCTCGACCTGACGACGGCACTTGCCGGACCCTTCGGAACCCTGCTCTTGGCCGGCCTTGGCGCTCGTGTGATCAAGATCGAAAATCCGATCTCCGTGGACTCGTGTCGCGAGAATCCCCCTTATCTAGGGAAAAACGGGGCCACACTTGTGCGGCGCGACGCCGATGATGTTTCCGTCTCGGCGATAAACCGTTTGCGAAACAAACAAGCAATCACACTCAATCTAAAGAAACCCAAAGCACGCGAGGTATTCGCTGACCTCGTAAGGCGAGCCGACGTCGTTTTCGAGAACTTCAGTCGGGGCGCAATGAATCGCCTCGGCGCCGGATATGCACAGGTGCGCGAGATCAATCCCCGCATCGTGTACTGTTCGCTGACCGGCTTCGGCAGCGAAGGGGAAAACGGTTCAGGCAAAGCGATGGACGCAATTATCCAGGCGCTCAGCGGATTCATGATGACCTCAGGTTCGCAAGACGATCCTCCGGTCCGCGTCGGCGTTCCGGTGGCTGACATGTGCGCTCCGCTGTTTGGCGTGATCGGCGTGCTGGCGGCCTTGATGCAAGCCCGGCGCACAGGAGTGGGCCAACACGTAGATGTCTCGATGCTGGGCGTTATGTCCATGATGGTCTCGGGCGAGCCCTTCGACGTTCTCGAGCGCCTCGGCATACCGCAACGCACCGGCCTAAGCGTGCCGCGCCTTGCACCCTTCGGCACGTATCGCACGCGAGATGGATTCGTTTCCATCTGTGCTCCGATGGAGGTGTTCGCCAAGGCGCTGTTTGAAGCGATTGGCCGGCCCGAGTTGAACTCGGATCCTCGTTTCTCAACCCGGGATAAACGGGTGGTCAATGTTCGCGAAGTCGACCGCATCATCGAGGATTATACGCAACGGTTCACGGCGGCCGAGGTAATCGCGACTCTCGAAGCTGCGGGCGTTCCCGCTGCTCAGGTACGAAACACGGACCAGGCCGTCCGTGATCCACGCGTCGTCGCTCGCGGCGAAACGGTGAAACTTTCGCATCCGAAGTACGGCGAAGTGGACGATGTCTACGGGATGGGAATGCCGCTCAAGTTTTCCGGCGCCCAGGTGGGCTTCGATCAGCCGCCGCCGGCAGTTGGGGAGCACAACGAAGCGGTTTACGGCGGACTCTTGGGCTACCCTTCGGAGCGCATCGCCGAGCTTCGGAGAGACGGCGTCATCTAACCACTCATGTCCGGCGCCTATGAGAAACTTCTCTGGCACTACCAGCACCGCTCTGCCGAAGCGCTCGCACAACACAAGGCTGGCGTGCCGGTGGTCGCATTCACTTCGAACACCGTCCCTTGGGAATTGATCCGCGCGGCCGGATGCTTTCCGGTTCTGATTGGGCCTGAACTCGATGTCCTCGACAAACCGACGCCGCTTGCCGATTCGCTCATGGAGCCGGTGTTCGACTCCCGAATTCGGACCATCTTCAATGACGTCCTTTCCGGCGCTTGGTCATTTCTTCGATTACTGATCATTCCGCGCACGTCGGAGCCCGAGAACAAGCTGTATCTCTACCTTCGCGAAGTTGCCCGGCAGAAATTGACGGACAAACAACCGCCCGTATATCTCTATGATCTGCTTCACACGCGCTCGCCTATCAGCCGCAAGTACGGATTCGACAGGACGAAGGATCTAATGCGACGTCTGGGAGAAATCGGGTCCATCAGCGCAAAATCGTTGTCAAATACGATCAAGGAGTCGAATCGTGCCCGAGCGGCGCTGCGGCGTCTGCACAATTTGCGAAGAGGTGAAAAGCCGCGCATTGGTGGAAGCGACGCTCACGCGATCACCGGGGCTCTTTACTTCATGGACCGCGAGGAATACGCACGGTTGGTCGACGAAGTGTGCCGCGAATCCAAGGCGGCGAGACCGTTGCGTGGTCCGCGGCTGCTGATCAAGGGTGCGCCCCTGCATCACGCTCGCCTTCACCAGGCGCTTGAGGCGCATGACGCTGTCGTGGTTGCGGAGGACGATTGGTGGGGTTCTCGGGCAGCCGATGGAAACATAGCGCTCGCTCACGGCTCCGCCTCTCTCGTTCGGGCGATTTTCGACAACTACTATCTGCGCACTCCAAGCCCACGAGTATCGCCAGCCGCCGCTGCTGATCGTTGGTTCCAGAACGCTGTGCGACAAGGGATAGACGGCGTGGTTTTCTATCTTCCGCCGGATGACGACGTCTACGGTTGGGATTATCCGCGCCAGCGCAATTTCCTACGTGAGCGCTCCATTCCGTCATTGCTGATTCGCGAAGACGCCAGCCGCGGGCTCTCGGCCGACATGACCGCCCGAGTCCAAGAGTTCGTCGAAACGATCCGCAGGAGGTCCCGTGTCTCGCGCGTCTGAGAAGCAACTCGAATCAACACGCGCCTCATCCGAGCACCAGAAGGCTTGGTTCGCCTCGCTTCGCCGCAGTGTTTTCGACGAAAAGAAGCCTTATGCGATCGCTCAGGCCGACATGCCGCTGGAGCTCTTTCAGCTCCTTGGCGTGCCGGTGGTCAGCAATCAATGGTGGGCCGCTGTAGTTTCTGCGAAGCAATTGTCCGGATACTATTTCGACGCCCTCAATGCTGCCGGTTATCACGAAGGTCTTTGCCGCTATTGCAGTCTCTCGCTGGCCTCTTCGATTTCGGGCGATCCGGCGAAGGCACCTTGGGGCGGACTCCCTAAGCCTGCCTTGCTCGCGGCTCGTCTCACATGCGACTGCATACAACGCGTCTTTGAAACGTGGGCCGCCTCTTTTGGTAGTGACTTCATCGCTCTCGATAGCCCCGGCGCAACTCACCTTCCTCCGCGCTGGTGGGAACTGAGTCGTCATCGCTGGCGTGAGCTCTACGAGCCCCATCGTTTGGATTTCATGGTTGCGCAAATTCGCATTCTGATCCGTGCTCTAGAAAGGGTCAGCCGCAACAAGTTTAGTCACGCTCGTCTACTTTCTTTAATGGAAAGCGTGAATCGCCAGGAAGAATACTTCGATGAAGTCCGCGATCTGATTTGTTCCGCCCCGCAAACGCCCGTCCGCATGAACGAGCAAGTCATCAACGTCATGAATGCTCAATGGCATCGCGGCACGGAATGGGCTGTGAGCCACGCGCGCGCCTTTCGAGACGAGGTGCGGCAGCGAGTGGACCAGGGAATTGCCGCATACCCCGGAGAGAAGCTGCGCCTAATGTGGGTCGGCGCGGGCCTATGGCACGATACAGATTTCTACACGGCATTTGAAGAAAGCCTGGGCGCAGTTTTCGTTTGGTCCATGTATCTTGCCTTCGGACCTGACGGCTACATTCGTTATGGCCTCGACGACCTCTTGCGAGCTCTTGCCAGTCGAGTCGTCAGCATGAATGAGCAACTGCACAATCCGCCTTGGGCGAACGAATGGATCGTCGAGCAAGCCAGGCGCCATCGCATCGACGGCGCGGTGATTCTGGTGCCCGAGAACAGTAGACCTTCCGCGACCGGTTCATTCTTCATCAGGCACGCGCTAGAAGACGCCGGTATTCCGGCGCTTGAGATCTGGGCGGACATGGTTGACAGCCGCCGGTGGGATGCAACATCGATGCGGCAGCGTGTCGCAAAATTTATTGAGACTCAGGTCCGCGTAGGTAGGCAGTGTCGGTGAAATCATCCTGCAATCAACCCGCCGCTTTTGTCGGCTCTCAGGCCGCCCGAATCTGCGGGAGCCTGTGGAATAGCGTGCGATTCGCGGTCAGCTCCTGACAAACTCGGATCATGGCCTTCGTTCGAGGATTTGTGCTACTTACTGCGATAACGATCGAAAAAATCGAAAACCGCAGGAAGCACTAACGGCACCATGCCACCATGGTCGGCGTCGACTTCGAGATATTCCAGATCAAATCCCTGGGCTATCATCCAATCCCGCATCAAATAGCTGCCTTTCACTGACGGCAACGCCTTCGTCCCCTCGGACATCATGATGGGCATGGGCCGAATGCGGTCCCAGGGATAGTTCGCCTCATCAACAAAAGGACCGGACATGGGCGCGATGGCTCGCCATAACTGGGAGTACTTTGCCCCGAGATACCAGGTCCCTCCACTGCCCATCGAGTGACCCATCAAGAAAACGGATGTCTCGTCTATCGGATATTCATTGAGGACTATCTCGAGGACATTCAGGACATCCTTTTCGCTGAGTTCCAGCGCCCGCTCCTGTTCTGGTGTCACAGCGGCTCTTTGCTTTGCAGCGGCTTCGGGCTGCCCGAAGACCGCAGGAAGTCTGAGCGGAGTTCCATAGGCACCTAATGGGCTATAGCCCAGAGGCGACACCAGGGCGTAGCCGTGCTGCTCGGCCAAGCGCAGAAGTTGCTTACCGTTGCCATCCAAATACCGGTTCTCGTCTGAACCGCCTCCGTGAAGCATCACGATGAGAGGCAATTTCGATTGACCGTCCCACGAGGTTGGGATGTAAAGGCGATACGGCATGTCCGTTCCGGCAGCGGAGAATCTATAGGTGCGATGTTGGTCACCTTTGGCCCGCCACTGAGAATTGCCGAGTACCGCTAGGCTTTTCGCCAGCGAATGCGATTCGCGGATCTGCTGGTCTGCGTCGATAGCTGAACCGAACGCGATCGGCTGTCCCGAACACGGTGTCGACTGAGAGACGCAGGGCAGTACAGTCGCCGGCGGATTCTGTTGTGCAGCTGCGGCGCTGACCAAAAGAGCTACGGCCAAAGAAATGCGCATCGTTATATTCATTGTCCGCGTTGTCGCCCTCAGTCCTAGAGCGTTCCTCAGAACGCCATTTCATCGGTCCAAAACGAAAAGAGCTCTCTCGACATCAGTCGATATTCTTCTTTCGAACCACCCACCGAGGATTGACGCAGAGCCCGCAATTCGCTCCCTGAAACATCAGGCTGGCGTGCTGATCGCCTTTCAGCTGCCAATTCAGCCAGGCAACTGCGACGCCGCTGAACTCGCCTCCGTTTGGTTGACGATAGGTGCCACCATGAGTGACTCCTCTTTCATAACCTCGGAATATCGGAACGGACGCGATGCGTTCGAAATCGTCGTCAGCGTTTGCGAAGGCGATGTCTTGAGCGTCGCCGCTGATGTAAGCCACGGGCGTATGGAGCGATTTTAGGTCGTCCTTGCTCATGGATTTCCCGCCGGCCATTTCGGTCGGCTTGGGGAAAAGGCCGCTATTCCAAATCATGGCGGTCGTTATGCGAGGATCCGCCGCTACCTCGATCGCCTGAACGCCACCGCAAGACTGGCCCATTACCGCAATCTTCTTGCTGTCCAACCGCTGATAATACTTGCTCTCTGCACGTTGATTTTCGCCGATAGCCCAATTGATGGCTTCAATCAATTGGGCAGAATGGGTCGCTGGCGGAGGCAGATTGGGTGGAGGTTGAGTAGGATCAGAACCTTGAGGTTTCGGCGGCACGGCCGGGCCCGGTGGGAATCCTGCCGCGTTTAACTGCACTATTGGACCAAGGGCGATAACAAGATACCCGTATGAAGAAATCTCTGTAAGAAACGGTGCGAAGAAATTCCCGGCATTTGCACACGCACCGTTACCCCAGACGACGATCGGCAAAGAAGTGCCGTTCAACGCCGACAGATCTTCCGGCCGATATATTGTGCGCCCGGGGAGACCTGGATCCATTTCCATGATGGCCTTGTAAGGTCCCGAGCCAACCGTCGGCCCAGCCCCAGGAGACCTGCCGTCGGGTTCCTGGGCCCCTGCCCCTGAGGCTGTCCCAACCATCCAAAGACTGAACAAGCACAGGAGGCAAACCGCGGTAGGGACGGAAATAGTCTTCATTTTTCAATACCTTTCGAGGTGAGTTACCGACATTCAAGCGACTTTTAACAGAGCTGTCTAACAGTTCTGATGAGCGGCGAGACAAGGGTCACGCCTAGTTAGGAAATTCCTCCAACAATGACCATGCACAGAAAAGCTAGATCGCAAATAGCTGAAGCTATCCCGGGAAAAGAATTCTTTCGATCATCTCGCGCGATTGGCGCGCGGGATCCTTAACTACTTCGCTCGTCGAGTTGATCATCATTACATTGCGATCCGCCGCTGAATACGCAGGCCAGCGCGGAAAGCCTTTCGAATTCGGACTCCCTGTTGCGGCGAATGCAGCCCACGCGCCGCTGACTCGTTCGGCCAGCGGGAAAATATCGGGCGCGCCACCTGTGAGCTTTTGCACAAGCGGGTCGCTTACGTTATCGAAGACGAACGGCATTTCGATCGTATGCGGCGAGCGGAGCTTGCCCTTGAGGATCGGCGTCTCCCAGGTGAATTCGTAAACGAACGTGGGCGCTTTGCCGAGGGCGGCGCGACGTTCGGCAATTTTGGCGGTGAACGCTACCGTGGGATAGGCGCTCGCGATCAGGAAGTATAGACCCGTGGGATTTTCGTTTGGGTAGTCGCTGCGGAACGCATGGATTGCGGCTTCGGCGCGATCGCCAAGGAGAGATCGGATGCGTTGGTGCAAGCCGGCCTCGTCGAGTGTGAAAGCCGTGGGATCACCGGCGGCGAAAAGCGTCAGTTCGGTGCGATTGAAACCGATGAGAACCGGCACATCCGCGGAGACTTCCGGTGCGACCGGATCGAAAGGATTCTGCGGGAGAGAGACTCCGTCAACGACGGGCGAGAAGCCCGCGATCATCCCGGGTATGAAGCCGCCAAGTTTGCGACTGACGGCACCCTGTGCGGCCATCATGCGATCGAGCGACAGGGACTGAACGTCCGTGACGCCATCAGGCTTGATGCCGAGCTCGGCTAGGACCATATCGCCGACTTTTATCGCGTAGTCGAGCGAATTCATCTTCACGCCCGGGCCGCTTTCAATCACGGCTCGATTGAAAAGCCCTTTGGCCGGGGGCATAGCGAGAAGCGTGGAGACTTTCTGGCCACCGCCGGATTCTCCGAAGATGAGAACTCTGCCGGGATCGCCGCCGAAATTAGCAATGTTGTCGCGCACCCAAGCGAGCGCGGCGACGATATCGAGCATGCCGACGTTGCCGGAGGCCTTGAACAGGTCGCTGGCGTGGCCGAGGTAGGTATAGCCGAGCAGGCCGAGGCGGTGATTGATTGTGACGACCACGACATCGCCACGACGGGCGAGATTCGCACCGTCATACAGAGGAGCGGAACCGGAGCCAGAGGTGAATGCGCCTCCGTGACACCAAACCATCACGGGGCGCTTATGGTGGTCCTTCACACTCGGCGTCCAAACGTTGAGGACGAGACAATCCTCGCCTTCGCCGATTCCCGCAGGATTCGACGTGGAGGCCATGAAATCCGCGCCGGCGAGAATGCCGGGCGCACCGGGGATTGTCTGCGGAGCGGAGTGGCCGTGTTCGAGGGCGTCGCGCACGCCGGCCCACGGTTCGGGCTTGACGGGCGGCATGAAGCGATTCTTCCCTGCGGTTGATGCGCCGTAGGGAACGCCCTTGAAAACGCTGACGCCTTTGTTCGTAGCACCGCGGATTTTTCCCGTGGCCGTCTCAACAACCGGCTGCGAATCGGTGGGCGGCGCGCCTGCAGCGAGAGCGGCGTTCAGAGTCGAGCCTGCGAAAAGCTTGTGCATGATCGCGGCACCTCCCCCCAGAAGCGACGCTTTCATCAAGGAGCGGCGCTCAACGCCGATTCCCGAGCGTTGGCTCTTTGTCATCAGGCCCTCCCAATTACGTTGGGGCCGATTCTAACTGAGTTTCAGTAAAACGTGTCGATAATGCACGCGGGCACATGCGCGTCTTCCACTTCCTTGTGCGTGGCTTCGTCGCTGACATGGTACGCTCCTCCCTTTCAGCTCGCACTCCCGTATACGATCCTCACGAACTCCCTGAGCTGGAGATTGCCAAATATGCGAGCAGCGAAGATCTAACGAGCCAATTCCGCGATTTTCAGAAGCGCGCGATCGTGTTTCACTCAAATCCATCACCCAAAGATGTAGAAATTGCGGGGCACATGCGCCTTAATCTCGCGGTCCAGTCAGATGCTCCGGATTTCGACCTCTGGGCTCAGGTCTTAATGGTTCTGTCTGACGGATCAACGATTCAGCTTGGCGAAGACATAAGGCGTGCCCGCTTTCGAAACAGCTTCTTCAAAGAAGAGCTTTTGAGGCCGGAGCAGATCGTCGAGATTCCGTTTGAGTTTTATTGGATGGCGCGGCGCATCCCAGCAGGCGCGCGGCTGCGAGTTATCATCGCTCCACTCAACTCCTCGTTGTACCAGAAGAACTAAAACACGGGCGGTCGCATTGGCTACGAAAAAATCGAGGATGCCAGGATCGCTCACGTCAAAGTATTTCACGACACACAGCACACAAGCGTACTGGAGCTACCTCTTGCTGCTTCCAGAAGACAGGGCCCAGTAGCAGGGTTCTTTGGCGTCGCAACGCCCGTGCTACTGCTACTGTTAGTAGGCATTCATCGCGCCGGGGATGCCGTCACACAACACATCTCTTTCAGGAAACGCGGACAAGGCAAAGGTGATGAGTGAACAGTTTCCCGACCTCGGGGAGCATCCCTTTCGATTTGAATGCACGCTTTGAGTTCTCGAAATTGCGTTGAACCCGGACTGTGCACGAACTGTGCACGGATGGCTTGCTTTGAGGCTATTGGGGTTAGCTTTTGAGCGAAAGCAGATTCCCCGATTTGTTGTAAACGCTAGTAGTTAAAATGAGCAAGGCAGTTGTTGGAAGGGACTCTCGCGCTTTGCAAGCAGGGGGTCACCGGTTCGATCCCGGTCACGTCCACCAATCAATTCAACGGTTTAGCGGCAGCGTCGGAAACGACCTCTTCGAGTTGGTGCACGTTCTGGTGCACACCTACCCCCAAAAACGCCTGTTTCGGCCCTTGTGCGATGGCGTCTAGAGCGGCGCGCTTCGCGTCCGTACGGATGCGGCTGTAGTGTTCGAGCATCCTTTTGCTGACGTGCCCCGCGATGGCCATAATGGTTTGGTCGCTCGCCTGAGATTCGGACAGCTTCGTAATACACGTAACGCGGAGGTCGTGAAAGCGGCAATGGAAGCCCGCACGCTTGAGCGCGTGACGCCAGGCTGTGCGCCATCCCTTTGTGGGCCGCAACGCAGAGAGAACGCTCCATCAGATGAGGGCTGAAAAAGGCGGCATCGTGCCGTGACGGCCGCCTCGCGGTGAAGCCCGAGCGCGAACATTCTCTCCGCGACTTGTCTAGCGGAGTCGCGAAGCAGTCCGATCCCGTAAGGTTGCGCTCGCAGAAATGGTCGGAAGGACTGTTCCCCATGCGACCGCCCAATTCTACTTGCCTGGTTAGTTCTATAAAAGGGAAAGTCAAGAAAAACACTTCGCCTGCGACCGGATTTTTTCTTGGCTTCCAGCCCCTGTCATTGAGCAGGATGTGTTCTTGCCTTCCGCTCCATGAGCTCGGGACGT
>Ga0187860_1003648_pt1 | contig 12037 bp, 8 predicted proteins | sample June2016WEW_10_4_FD_132981 | JGI IMG/M metagenome (GOLD analysis project Ga0187860, IMG submission 132981) | Peatland microbial communities from SPRUCE experiment site at the Marcell Experimental Forest, Minnesota, USA - June2016WEW_10_40 | ecosystem: Environmental > Terrestrial > Soil > Wetlands... | reverse complement strand
ATCGCTGCGAGCCGCCGACACGGCCGCTCGGTTCGGGGGCGACGAGTTTGCAGTCCTCCTTGAGGACACCGGCCCCGAGGCTGCCTGCCGGTTGGCGGAACGCATCATCGACGAGCTGCGCGTGCCCTTGACTATCGCGGATCGGGAGGTCCAGGTGCGCGCCAGCATAGGGATCGCCCTCAGCCCCGCTGGAGCCGAAGACCCGGCCGAGCTGCTGCAAGCGGCGGACGTGGCGATGTATGCGGCCAAGGGCCGCGGCAAGGGTCGTTATGAGGTGTACCAGCCCGCCCTGCAGGCGGTCATCACGGAGCGGCTGGAGCGGACCGCCGAGCTGCAGCAAGCCGTCGACCAACGAGAATTCGTGATCTACTACCAACCGATCGTGAACCTCGACGGCAACACGACCGTCGGGGTAGAGGCGCTGGTCCGTTGGCGTCATCCCGAACGCGGACTGCTGCTCCCGATGGAGTTCATCCCAATCGCCGAAGAAACCGGTCTCATCATCCCGCTCGGGCGATGGGTGCTAAAGGAGGCCTGTCGACAGGCGCGCCAATGGCAGCTCGACCACGGTCTCGCCGGGCGCCTGCGCATCAGCGTGAACATCTCGGCCCGGCATTTCCAGCATGACGGCCTTGTGGAGGACGTTTCGACGGCCCTGGAAGCGGGAGGCCTCGACCCTGAAAGCCTCGTGCTCGAGATCACCGAGAGCGTGCTCGTGCAGGACGCCGACTCCGTCGTCGCACGGATGCTGGAGCTCAAGCTGCTCGGCGTGTCCTTCGCCATTGACGATTTCGGTACCGGTTACTCCTCGCTCAGCTACCTGAAGCGCTTCCCGATCGACATCTTAAAGGTGGACAAGTCCTTCGTCGATGGAGTGGGAGAATCGCCGGAGAAGGGCGCCCTGGCGGAGGCCATCGTCCAGCTCGGAAATACCTTGCATCTTCAGACGATTGCCGAGGGGATCGAGGAGACACGCCAAGTTGACGGCCTTCGCGCCCTCGGGTGTCAGTTCGGGCAGGGTTTCTATTTCGCGAAACCCCTCCCGGTCGAGGAGATCGATGAGTTGTTGTCCGGGCTCTCGTCGAGCGAGCTCTCGCCCGAGGCCGCCATGCTCAATGGGGAGGCCCTGGGATGAGCGGGAGCTCCACGTTCGCGGCCGACACACAGTCCACGAACCGCTACGGTCACGAAGTGAAATCAGACCTCGTTCGGCGGGACCAGCGGTTGGCGGACATCGAGCGGCTGCGGGCGGCGCATCCAATGATGGACGCGGTCATCGACGAGGTACGCGGCCGCCGGATCCGCATCGGTAATCATTGGCTCTGCGACTTCGCATCGTGCAACTACTTGGGCTTCGACCTGCACCCGGAGATCATTCAGTCGGTCGAGCGCGAGCTGTGGCGATGGGGTACGCACCCGAGCTGGTCTCGCCTGCTCGGCAATCCTCGGCTCTACGTAGAGATCGAGGAGCAGCTCACGGACCTGCTTGGAGCGCCCGACACACTTGTTCTGCCGACAATCACGCTGATTCATACCTCAGTGATACCGGCCCTCGTCGGCCAGGGTGTCGTGCTGATCGACTCCCAGGCACACAAGACGCTGTACGAAGGAGCCGCCATCGCACGGGGCGCGGGCGCGACCCTCCGTCGTGTGCGGTCGAACGACTACGAGCACCTCGAGGAGGTCCTGCGTTCGCTGCCGTCCGGGCTGCCGCGCGTCCTTTGCATCGACGGGGTGAACAGTATGACGGGCAACGCGCCGGACCTGCCTACCTACGCTCGCATCTGCCGGGAGTACGAGACGCTGCTGTACGTCGATGACGCCCACGGCTTCGGGGTGATCGGGGAGTGTCCGACACCGGAGATGCCCTATGGGCGGCGAGGCAACAGCATCGTCCGATACTTCGGGGAGACGTACGACAATGTCGTGCTCGTCGCGGGCTTCTCCAAGTCGTACTCGTCACTGCTGGCATTCTTGGCGTTGCCCACATCACTGAAGAACCACCTGAAGGTCGCCGCCTCGCCTTACCTGTACTCGGGACCGTCACCGACGGCGTCGCTCGCGACCGTGCTCGCCGGCTTTCGGGTCAATGACTCCGAAGGCGACCACCTCCGGCAAGCCCTGTGCCGCAAGACAGCTCGTGTGCTCGAGCGGATCGCCGAGCTCGGCTTGCTCACCTTGAACACCTCCGGCTTCCCCATCATTGAGCTTCCACTCGGGGATGGCGACGACATCGACGCGGTCGGGCGATTCCTCTTCGACCGGGGCATCTACGTGACGCTCGCGGCATACCCGCTTGTGCCGAAGTCGCAGGTCGGCTTCCGGGTGCAGGTAACTGCAGCCAACGGCGACGACGAAATCGAGCAGCTCAATGAGGTTCTGGGCGAACTCGCGGCATGCTTCGACATGCAGCGGGCGCCAATCCCAGGCTAAGCCGACGGCAGCCGTGCGACTCACGACACCTCTGCACCGGCGCGACTTCCGTCTCCTCTGGACGGGCATGGCGGTCTCGCTGCTCGGAGACGGGGTCTTCATCGTCGCAGTCGCCTGGCAGGCCTACGCCCTGGCGGACCGGCCGTCCACCCTCGCCTACGTCGGTCTCGCCGCCTCCCTCCCACAGGTCGCCATGCTGCTCGTCGGCGGCGCCGTCTCCGACCGGCTTCCTCGCCGCACCGTCCTCTTCTGGGCAGACGCCGCCCGCACCGCTGCGGTCGGGGCGCTCGCAGCGCTGACCATCACCGGCGACCTCCGGCTCTGGGAGCTGTACCTTGTTGCCGCTCTGATCGGCATCGCCACCGCCTTCGCTTCGCCGGCCCTCGACGCCCTCGTGCCGCAGCTGGTGCCCGAGCACGAGCTGACTCAGGCGAACGCCATCGACCAGTTCGTCCGGCCGGTCGCCATTCAGCTCGCCGGGCCGGCGCTCGGCGGCCTGGCTGTTGCCACCATGGGTCCGGCGGGCGCCTTCAGCTTTGACGCCTTGACGTTCGCGTTCTCGGCCGTCTGCGTTCGGCGAATGACCCGGCTGCAGGCGGCCGTCACGCACGACACGCCCGCCCGCTACCGCCACGAAGTGCTCGAGGGGCTGCGATACGTGCGCCGACACGTCTGGTTGTGGGGCACGTTCGTCTCGGCCACGTTCACCTACCTGCTTTTCATCGGACCGACCCAGGTGCTGCTTCCGTACATCGTGCGAAACTCGTTGCACCAGGGCGCATTCACCTATGGCGCCGTGCTCGCAGCGGGAGGCGTCGGTGCCCTCGTGGGCGCCCTCATGATGGGTCGGGGGCGGGAGCCGCGCCGCCCGATAACCTGGATCTACGCCTGGTGGACGGTCGCCACCCTGGCTGTTGCCGGCTATGGCTTCGCCACAAAGGCGTGGGGCCTTGCGCTGGCGGCACTCGTCGTCAATGGTGGTGAAGCGGTCGGCGCTGTCGTCTGGGCCACCTTGAAACAGCGAAGGGTGGCGAACTCGATGCTGGGTCGTGTGTCGAGCATCGACTGGTGTGTCTCGACGGCGCTGTTGCCCCTCAGCTACGCCTTGACGGCACCGGTGGCGCATGCTCTCGGGGCGCGCACCACGCTCGTGCTGGCGGGCACGCTCGGAGCAGCAGTGACTCTGGGGTTCCTGTTCGTGCCCGGCATGCGCGACGGCGAGCAGGCGGTGCCGTCCTTCTCGGCGGGCAAAGTGCCCAATGGCGACGTGGCCGAGCTTCCCGGAGCGAGTGGCACGGGCTCCTACTGATCAGCGTGGTCAGAGATGCATTGGCGCCGCGCTCTCCGGGATGTCGACCCCTCCTGCCGCGTAGGTCAGCCCACCCGAAGCTCAGCCACGTGGACCCGCCGCTCCCCGAACGTGCAGTCGCCGGCGCTGTTCCAATACCCCGTGCACCCGTCCCAGGCGGCGTACACGATCCACGCCGTGCCGTTCGGAGTCCGGACGATCGAACCACTACCCGGACCGAGGTTCGTCCGCGGCGGAAAGTCGTTGCTCGCAAGGATCGGAGCGTCGCCAATAGGCGTCCGATCGCACGAGCCCGCCCTGATGAAGTCCCACGGTCCGCAGTTCACAAGACCCAACTGGTAGCCGGACGTCTTCCAATTGCCCGCCGAGAACAGTAACTCGAAGTCCCCGGAAGCCGTGATCAAAGGAGCTGGGGCCTCAAGGGTTGAGACTCGTATGTAGTAGCCAAACGACCCAGTCGGACCAGTGTATGCCAGCTGCGAGGCAATCACGACCGTGCTATTGGGCACGAGCGCAGTGCCGGCCGCGTCCAGCTTCGCCATCTCGATGGTGGCGGCTGGTCCGCCCGTAACGTTGCCTTCCTTCCAGAGCAGGTAGTTGGCGCCGTCATGGCTAAAGGGCTGCGGGTCAATCGCCCCATCAGGCGAGCAGACGACCGGCGACGTATCGGGCACGCTCCAATTCCCAACGAGACTGGACGCCGTGGCGTAATACAGGCAGTAGTAGGCCGCATCCGCTGGTGGCGGAACCAAGAACGGCCCAGCAAAGCACGACTCCGGCGCCTGCCGGTTCGCCATGTCAAACCACATCACGTAGCGGTTCCCCACTTTGAACACACCCGGCGCCTGCATGGGGCAGTGCATCGTGTCCCATCTCGGCGCTCCCACGGCGTCGTAGCTTGGCCCACTGATCCACGTGCACGACGTACCGGCGCAGCTATAACTGAGCTTCTCGCGCGTGATGTCGTCCCGCGTCGGGTGGTCCGCGGAGGGAGTCGAAGTGCCGGCGTACTCGTCAGCAGACGAGAAGACCTGGTAAGTGGAGGTGTCGCCCGACGTATAGTCGAAGATGGCGCTGGGATCGGCGGAGTCCCCGTCGGAGAGTGGTGTTGTCTCTCTGTCGCACACTGGCCCGGTCACCCTGCACACGACAGCCGCAGTCGCCGCCTGGGCGGGTGGGACGATCAGCCCGAGGGCCGTGACACCAATCACCACTGCGAAGACCGCACGTTGCCACCGCGGGATCTTCACTCAGCTCCACCTCCGGTCACATCATTCAGAGATGCGGCCGCCTGCGGATACCCATCCAACCTGGGTCCAAGAGCTTCCTCAGGCCGTGGCCTCAACTCAGTAATTAGCAAATCCCCACTCAGCAGCCTGTAAGCCGGCCAGTTGCCGCGATGCCCAAGCTACAGGGCGGCGAGACCTGCTTGCCACCTGAACTGTTGTCTATCGAGTTGGAGCGAACGGCACTGGTAGGCCCTCCGTTGATACCCAGGTTTGATAACCATGCCATCATGATTGGAGGCAGGCCCGCCGGTTATGCGCGAGGGCGTCGCTTTTCCGGGTCATAGATGGCGAGCGGAGCGACGGTAGCCGGTACCGTCCCAGCACCGACGCCCACCTCGACGCGCTCGTGGTCGCGTGCAGCCCCCGCTTCGAGGATCGCGAGCGCTATCAGACCGAAGCGCGGGCTCATCGCCGGGCTCGTGAGCGTGCCGACCGGCTCACCGCCACGCGTCACCTCTGCGCCGTACTCAGGAAGCTCGTCACCCTCGAGCCGGAGTGTCTTGAGGCGCCGGGGTGGATTCGCAGCGACGGCCTTCAGGGCGTCGCTACCAAGGAAGTCCACGGTTCCGAGTGCGACCATCCGATCGAGCGACAGATCGTAGGGGGTGCGCTCATGGGCGGCGTAGTCATAGTCGAGGACCACGAGCCCAGCCTCGATGCGCAGGCTCTCGAGGACGCCTACCCCGAACGGACGGGCGTTCATCCGGGACACCACGACGTCCCAGAGGTCGGCCGCATGCTCTGGACGGCAGAAGAGCTCGTAGCCGAGCTCTCCGCCGAAGCCGGTGCGCGACACGAAGCACGGGACACCCCCGACCTTCGTCGGCTCGGGGATGAATCGGAAGTAACCCAGGCTCGAAATATCCGCCTCGCAGAGCGGGCCGAGCGCCTCCCGCGAACGCGGCCCCTGCAACCCAAGATGCGGCATCGTCCGCGTGACGACCTCGATCTCGACGTCGAGTCCACTGGTCGCCTCGGCGAAGTGTTCGGCGCGCTCCGAGCCGTTGGTCATCACCCAGACGCGGTCGGCAAGCCGGTAGACGGTGCCGTCGTCCATCATCAGCCCGGCGGCGTCGCAGAAGGCGCCGTAGCGGACCTGGCCGACGCCGAGTCCGAGGACGTTGTTCGTGTGTACGCGCTGCGCCGCGGCGAGTGCGTCGGGACCGCGGAACTCCCACTTGTTGAGGGGTGAGACATCCCACACACCAAGGTCGTCGCGCACACCCCGATACTCCGCATCGGAATCCCCGAAGCCCTCGGTCCAGTACCAGCCCGCTTCCTCCATAAAGCTGGCGCCAGCAGAGGCTGCGGCCTCGTAGAAGGGGCTGCGAATCGACTCGGCTTCCATGTCCCAACCGTAGATCTCAAAGGGCATCGCTCGACAACGGGCGGGGCCGCCCCTCTGAGGGACAGAGATCGACCCGCGACGGCAGAGCCGAGCGATGCCGCTCGGTTGGGGTCGGACCCGTGCTCCGCCGTGAGGGTGCCGCAGTGCAGCGGCAGGCAGAACTTGTTGCAACCCGCATCGGTGCCTTGCAGACATTAAGAAGAAGACCATGCGCGTTCGAGGCTTCTGCTGTGGCTGGCTCGGTGCGGACATCGGCGGCCTGATCGACGGCGAGAAAGGGTGGATACGCGCTCCCGTTCCTGCGTACCTGATCGAACACGCCGGGTCGGTGCTCGTCTTCGACTCCGGGTTGCATCCGGACGTCCGAGATGACCAGTCCGCGCGCTACCGCGCGCTCGCCCCGTACTTCAACTGTGACCTGCCGGAAGGAACCGATCTGAGCGAGCGGCTCGAGGCGTGCGACGTCGATCCGGCCGACGTCGAGCTGCTCGTGCTGAGCCACTTGCATTTCGACCATGTAGGAGGAAGCGGTCTCGTCGGTGACGCCGAGTTCGTCGTCCAGCGAGCCGAGTGGCTGGCGGCCATCGCAGACGTCGACGGCGAGACCTACATGGCCGCCGACCTCAACAGCGGACGGAGGCTACGCTTGCTGGACGGGGAGTGGGACGTCTTCGGCGATGGGCGCGTGACTTTGCTGCCAACGGCCGGGCACACCGCCGGGCACCAGTCGCTCCTCGTGCGGACCGACGACGGCGGCGAGCTCGTGCTCTGCAGCGATGCCTGTTACTTGAGGCGCTCGCTTCAGGCGCTCGCCCTGCCGCCCCACGCCTTTGACCGCAATGCCCAGCTGCAGGTGTTCGAACGGTTGCACCGCTTGGAGTCGGCCGGCGCACGACTGCTCTTCGGGCACGACCCGGAGCAGTGGCCGACCGGGCCAGACGATGACCGAATCGTGGAGCTGTCAGACGCCTCCCTCGGATCAGGTGGCATCTGAGCCTGGCTCCGTGGACGTTTCGAGAGCCGTCCTGTGAGGCTGAAGAGGGGGTGAGCCGACCACCGTGTCCAGCTCCGCCGGCGCCCGCTTCAACGACCATCCGATGGAGCGCCTCCCTGGCCTCGGATCTGGTGCCCTGCACCGTGCGCGACAGGCGCCGTAGCTCGCCGGAGACAAGGTCCGAGTCGCCGGTAACCTGTAGCCGCCGACGCGATATTCCCCTATTCGGTCGAACTACTCGAACGGCAGTTCACACCGGCGGATTCAGGCGGATGTTCTATTAATGAGGTATCGCTGTTGAGAGCAAGTACAGATCGACCAGGGCCATCACGCTCGTCGCCATCATGAGCACATACACGACGCGGGCCGAAGCCCTATTGATCTCGCGCCGCCTATGAGCATGAACCACCTGTCGTGCTAGTTGCGCCGGCATGACAGTGGGGGCATCCCAGTCCGATGTGGCGGGTAGGGCGTAGTCCGGAAGATTCCAACTTCGCTGCTTCGATGTCACGCCCTTGGCACCTCCTCCGCCATCTGCGAATCTGGCTGAGGCGATACCGGCCCGACTGCCCCGACCAGCCCAAAGCCGTCCAGCAACATAAGCGCCTGGCGGGAAAGCACAAGGAGCACGAGCACGAGCGCCATCAGCCAGTCGGAGAACGGCAGCTTGCGGCCGAGGGCGACCTCCAGGGCCGAGGCGGCCAGCGCAACGAGAACGGGCACGAAGGGTACGACGATTGACGCCATCGATGACGCAGGCGAGACGGGCGCCTGCTCGACGACCTCCTCCCCGCTCGAGGCCAAGCCGCCGAGAGCCAGGCCCAGGTAGCCGGCGACCCAGCCGATGTCGACCAGGTTGCCGGTGGCGTACTTTCCAATCTCGGTCAGGTAGGTATATGTGCTGTCCGCCAGTGCCATCGCGACGATTCCGCCGAGCACGCTCCATAGCGCGAAGCGATCGCCGGTCTTCATCGCCCGAATGACGAGCACGACGAGGAGGAGCATCACGATGTCCCCAAAGGGGTAGGCCACTGCCACGATGCCGCCAAGCGATGTCAAGTCTGAGTGACGCCAGAGCGGGCCGAGCACGAAGGACCAGCTCAAGAACAACAGCGAGGTTGCCAGAATGATCCCGTCCAAGGTTGCCCGGGTCTTCGCCTGGCGCTTCTGGTACATCGCCGGATGTGACACGAGCGCGGCCACTGTCAACGGGATGGCTGACAGGTAGCCGACATCTGCCCACGAGGGGACCGGGACCGGCACGTTCAGCACCAAGTCGTAAATCGCCCAGATCACCTCTGCGATCGTCCAGGCCGCCGATGCCGCTGCCAGCAGGAGCCAGAAACGGCGCAGCCTGGCGTCATGGGTCAGACCGGCGCGTAGGCACATCACGGCGGCAGCGAAGGCGGCGAGCGACGTCACCACATCGTCGAACACCTTGACCGACGTGGTGCCACCGATGTGCCACCCGATCCAGGCCGCGAAGATCGCGACGATGCCGAGGGCACCGATGGCCCCTCGGAACCTGCGTCGCGCAAGGCGGACAGCCGCCCGATTGGGCTCAACTCCGACGCCGGACTCCTGTGCAGCGGTCCTCACGGGCATCCACATCGGCAAGGAGCGACGGGTGCACTAGGGCCGAAAGACTCTTTTTTGACCGAAACCCCGTCCGTTGGCGCCTCGCCTTCTCGATGGCCTTCCCGCCGCCGCCGACTCGGCCTCAGGGATCGCGAAGAGTCAGCACACCACCGTCATCGAGGTGGTGCACAGTGCCATCGACGCGTTGGAGCGCAGAGAGTTCTTGCGTGGACTCAACGACGACTACCGCCGACTTCGCGAGGACCCGGAGCTCTGGCGGACGTACGTCGCTGAGCATGAGGAGTGGGACGCGCTGGCTTGATCTGGCGAGGTGAGATCTACGACGTCGATCTCGGCCAACCGATCGGACGAGCCGGCATTCGTCCGGCCGGCCGTCATCGTGTCGGTGGATGTCTTGAACGACGGTCCCGGAGAGCTCATCGCTGTCGTCCCAGTTGGATCGAAGGCATATGGACTCCGCAGCCACGTGGAACTCGAGACTGGCGCAAGCGGCCTTGACCGTGTGAGCTACGCCAGATGTGACCAACTGCGCACGATCTCTATGAGGCGACTCGTAAATCGAAGGGGCGTCGCGAGCCACGACGAGATGACGCGCATTGATCAAACGCTTCGATTCGTTCTCGATCTGTGACCGCGTTCGGCCGTTCCCGAGCCGTCGTTATCTCAAGTGGGAAATGGGCTGTCTACGACGTAGCTGGCGCAGGGTTTGAGCCTCGTCGTAGACACGTTATCTCAAGCGGTGTCCAGACTGTCGCGACTGTCGCGCTCGGGTTGCTTTGGTCAAACAGACGTTGCCTCGGCAGGACCCGAGCCGAGCGAAGAAGGACCAGGGGCCCCGTTCAGCGTGTCCTGACGCCCGTCACCGACATCGAGTCGTGGACGGTGCTCGGCAACGCCGGTGCTGTAGTGGCGCCGCTCGAGTGGTACTTGCGGCTACCTGAGCGCGTTGGAGCGGTCGCCGAACACGGCCCGCGCCCACGGGATGATCCTGAGGCTGTGGTTGAGTTCCTGGGCGAAGTCTGCGCCGGGTTGGCCGATGTCGCCGTGGAGGCCGCCGCCCGATTGGTTGCATCGCTTCGGGCTCGGCGGACGACATGATCGTGTCGGACACGGCGCGGCGCTCGCCGGCCACGATGAGCCGTGCTCGGAGACCGGCTCGCCCGCCAGCACGGTGATAACGCGCCGAGGTTCGAAACATCCGGCCTACCGCCCGGCGTTGAAACGGACCTGACCATCCGCCCAGAGCCTCACGTTCGCGACATGTCTACGACGCAAAACTGCCCTTCTATCGGGACTTCTTCCAGACGGGCTTGAGATAACCGTCGATCTGTGCGCGCCACGCAGGTCCGGCAGTGAGAGCGCTGGCCGCTCAGATCGACTGATACGGCACCCCCGTCACAACACGGCTCACCGGGACCTCGTGCACTTTGCGACTCTCAACGCCGAAGGAGCCGACGCCGGACGCGTGCAGCGAGTGACCGGGCGAGCTGTGCCGCGATGCCTGCTCGGCAGGGGCCCTGGCTGGTAGATGATGAAGTCATCGAAGGTGTGCGATCCTGGCTTGTCTTGCGGTTGAGGCTGTCGAGGAAGGCGGGGAAGTCGGGTGCGTAGAGGCATCCGTTGTCGCCGGTGAGCAGGAAGCCAGTCCATGGGTCCTAAACAGTGATGGCCGCTTGGTGGTGTCCCGGCGTTCCGGTGATCTCCAGGCCCTTGGGAGTGAGCTTCCAAAGCGGCACGTCGGACAGGGCCGGCTTCAGGTGGCGCTCGGTCAGGCTCAGCCAATCGGCACGGGTGCACGGCCCGAGCGTCGCCGAGGCCATGAACTGGTCCAGCAGGTCCCCGACGGTGACGCGTCCACCGCCGTATAAGCCAGCGCCGGCTTCGACGACCATGTGCTGCAGCGCCTCTTTAGCCTCGAATCTGCTGCCCTGGACCGTGCGCGACAAGCGCCGTCGCTAGCCGGAGACAAGGTCTGAGTCGACGGCGACCTGCAGCCGCCATCGTCCCGAGCCGCGGTCGGTCATCGTGCCTGTGCGTGGTTTGGTCATCACCCAGCTTGCTCGCTCAGGCGAACGGCACCCGGATGGCACTCGAAATCCAGGCCCGAATGCCTGCAGTTTCACCAATCACGGGACCCTGACCAGGGAACCAATCAGAGCAGGGCACCTGCCCTACCCCGCTCTTGTTCGATGAAGCTCCTGGTGGAGCGTCTTTTCTGTTCGTCCTGGTCCGGCCTCGTATGTCTCGATCAGGCCCGTAATTGCCGGCTTCAAAGCCGCGATGGCTGCCGAGACCGACGCGCTCCTCGCCGGGGAGTGGGAGAGAGCCAAGGGATTGACGCCTCAAGCCGGTCCGCACTTCATCCGATAAAGAGAAGACGAGAAGAGCCGTGTCCTCAGGTCCTATCGCATGGCAGGTCCCCGTCATCCCCTCCACGGCAACCAAATCGCCTGTTGAATCATTGACAGCCCGTCCCACTATGCTGACCAAACACCTGACTTTCCTGAGTGGTCCTCAACCTCTAAAGGAGGCGGTGTGACTCCACTCGCCGACAGTACGCTGGTTGGACTTCTCGATGCGGCACCGGACGCGATGCTCGCGGTCGATGAGGCGGGCCTGATCGTACTGGCGAACGCTCAAGCCGAGCGACTCTTCGACTATCGCCGTGAAGAACTCATCGGAAGGCCCGTCGAGCTGCTCGTCTCCATTGCCGATCCGAAATTCCGACCGCGTGCTACTGGCTTGCAGATGGCGGGTCGACGACACGACGGTAGCGAGTTCCTGACGGAGATCTCATTGTCGACGATGGCGACCGATGCCGGACTCCTGATCTCTGCGACAATTCGAGACGCCACCGAACGGATTGAGGTGGAGGCAGAACGCGTTCGCGTCAAGACCGAAGCCGAACGCGTGCGCCTTGAGGCGGAAGCCGATCGCGTCAAGGCCGAGGGCGAGAAGACCGAAGCCGAACGCGTGCGCCTTGAGGCGGAAGCCGATCGCGTCAAGGCCGAGGGCGAGAAGACCGAAGCCGAACGCGTGCGCCTTGAGGCGGAAGCCGATCGCGT
>Ga0187860_1003647_pt1 | contig 12039 bp, 5 predicted proteins | sample June2016WEW_10_4_FD_132981 | JGI IMG/M metagenome (GOLD analysis project Ga0187860, IMG submission 132981) | Peatland microbial communities from SPRUCE experiment site at the Marcell Experimental Forest, Minnesota, USA - June2016WEW_10_40 | ecosystem: Environmental > Terrestrial > Soil > Wetlands... | reverse complement strand
AGGAAGACCGACGCCTCGAACAACTGGAACTGGTGGCGCTTTGAGCGCCTCACGATCCTAAACAACCGCTTTGAGCGGTTCACGCTATCTCAAGCCTCCGGCTTTGCCGGAGGTCGCTGACTTACGACTCTACGCCGGCCTCATTTCCTGTCCAGAATAAGTTATCCACATCCAGAGGTGTGCCTTCTATTGCGAATCAGATTGGCAGAGAAAGCCGGCCTCTCCGCCGTGTTTATTAGCCGAATCAAGCGGGGAGTCGAATCCCCGTCGGTGGACAATCTGGTGAAAATCGCCAAGGCTCTTGGCGTTCGGGTGCGGAACTTGGTTGCCGGATTTTAATGCTGGTTGACAAATGCCGCTTAATCCAGTCGTTGATTGTGCTTGAAAGCAACTTCCAATGTCAGATGCGCCACTGAGAATAATTGTCAATGGAGCCGCTTTACACCAACCCGAGTCCGCCGCTGCCCATCAATTACCTCGACACCAATTCACTCACCCGTCCCAACGGCTACTACCGGCTTAAATCCTGGCATTAAACGTGGGAAGATGAGGAAAACTTGGAGCGGGTGAAGGGAATCGAACCCTCATTTCAGGCTTGGGAAGCCTGCATTCTACCGCTGAACCACACCCGCCGGCAGCTTGCAAATTTATTCGAGCGCTAATTGACACGGCAAGCTCGCCACCATTGCAACATCGGCTTCGGCCTGTCGGGTCGTAGCCCGCAGGGCGAAGACCGACGCGGCAAACCGCGTTGAAGCGGCAGTTGCTGGGACAAATGAAAGAGCGATTGGGGCCGGAGCGGCGGGAGACGACGCTGCCCCTCAAATGGATTGCGGGCCGGTTGCACCGGGCGATGGAGTTGGTCCGGCGACGGACTTTGCCGCAAGGGTTGCTTGGACAGGCGATTGATTATGCGCTGAAAAGGTGGACTGCGCTGACGCAGTTCATTGAAGACGGTTTTTTGGAGATTGATAATAACCAGATCGAGAACAGCATTAGGCCGAGTGCAATCGGAAAAAAGAATTTTTTGTTCATTGGCCATCCTGAAGCCGGGGAACGCAGTGCGGTGATTTATACCCTGCTTGGCAGTTGCCGGCGGCACGGAATCAATCCGTTCGATTATTTGAAAGATTTGTTCACCCGTTTGCCAGCGGCCAAGATCACCCAGATTAAACAGTTCACACCAGCAGCGTGGGCCAACGCCAAAGCAAAGGAGCAAGTGGTTGTCCAAGCAGCTTGAGCAAGTTGGCAGCCGATCAAGGCAGGGGCCAATAGGCGCGGTAGAAGCGGCGGGGGAATTGGGCGGAGTTGGTGTCCTGCAAAAGCAATGAACCGTTTGTGTCGGTGAACCCCCAGCCGATGTTGGTCCAAGTCGTCAAATTCGTGGAGGCCAGCAGACCAAAGCCGGTGTTGGTGGTGGATGTTAGGTTTAGCTGGACGCTTTTGTTCGTTTGGGAACGCTGAAGGGAGAGAGTTGGTGGGGTTGGCGGCAAAGGCAATGCCATAGTAAAGACATTTGGAGTTCCTTCTTCGCCGGTCTTAGTGCCGCCGGCCACAAAAACGTAATTATCGGCGACGGCCATCCCGAACGCCCACGTGTCACTCGGCGGCGGGTAAAATGATGTCCCTGTCCATGTTAACAGGTTTGTCCACGTCCCCAGAGATCCGTCGCCCGCCAGCGCCGCGCTACTTAGCTCATTTATAGGCCCCCCCGATGAAACCCCAGCCATCACGATCACCTGGCCTCCCGCAACCACAGCACCGAATTCTGACAGCCCCACTGGCAAAGGCGTCGTTTGGTTCCAACCGGCCAAAGTCCCGTTCGCGTTGATTCTGGAATAATAGACGCTGTTGGTCCAACAAGAGTTTACAGAACCGCCCAGCACGTAAATGTAACCGTTGGCAACAACGCTCGCGTGGAACTCAACCGTCTCAGGCAACGGGGCCTGTGCTACCCAGGATGACAGGCTGCCGTTGGTCTGAATCTGGGCTGACCAAACGGCGTTGGTCATGTAAAGACCGTTGTTGCCGCCGGTCGTGTAAATTCTGCCATTCCAGACGACGGCATTCAAACCAAACTCGGGGCTGGGCAAAGGGGTTGTCGTCTGCCAGGCACCGACGCTCCCGTCCGGGTTGATCTTCGCGTAATACACACTGTTGTTTGCGTATGGACCCTCTGAATCAATAGCACCCGACAGGACGTAGAGAAAACCGTTGGCTGCCACGCCGGCGGGATATCCGACCGCATCAGGCAGCGGAGTGGTCGCATTCCAAGTTCCGACAAGGTTGTTGACTATAGAGTAGCTGAGACCGCCATACGTCGAGTTTGTTGTCCACACCACCATATTCAAGTTGGTCTGAACTTGTGCATACAATACGTCGCCACATGACCCATTACCATTGCCGGAGCTTACGCCTCCGGCCTGGTAAAGGAATCCGTTCCAGTAAACGAGCGACTGCTGATAATAATAATTGGGTAGTGAAGTGGTCTGGCTCCAGCCTGGGGCAGGCGACGGAGGGATCATCGCGAAAGCTGCATCGACCCACATGGTCAAGATAACCATCATCAGGAGGAATGCTCTGGTAGTTTTCATAGTGGTGCAATCTGGGTTTTGGAGCAAGACCGGCACAAGCGAGTTGAAAGTGCGAAGGTGTCGGCTGCCCAGAAATCATCCGCCGTCATGGCCAGATTCAAGACGCAAAGAATCATTCCCTCGGCCAGAAGCCTTGAACCAGAATGCGCTGGATTGAACTGCGCTTTCACGCGGCTAATTTACCAGCTTGCCTGCCGGAACAAAACTATTTTTCAGCGTGGCGTCCGCCCGGCAGGCCAACCCGAAATCAGACGTGTTCCGCCAGACGGATACAGACGACACTGCCCCTCAAATGGATTGCGGGCCGGCTGCATCTGGGAAGTTGGAAGAGCCTCAATGCGAAATTGCATCGATGGGTGAAGTCCCATTCAAATACCCGCAAATGACTAATGAGGAGAAACTATGGTTTTGACCCCTTACTCGCCGCGAAGTCGCAGAATGCCTGCGTGTCGCATTTGCCGTTGAACGCAGGCGGGCTATTGGGACCAACTGACGGAGAAGGCCGTGCCCTTATCGAGCAAGGAAGATGGCGTAGCTTGCCCGCCACCCAAGTCAATCATGGTCAGAGGATCGGAAGGCCAGAAGCTGATGGCCTCGGGTTTCCCACTGCTACCAGTTGAAGTTGCATTGCAGCCGGAGAAACTGACGGTGCCAAAGTCCGCCAGTGGCAAAATCTCCCATGACGAGGGCGCTTCCGCGACCCATTCGGCTGAGGCCCGCGCCGCCGAGGTGACCGTTGTATAGCTGGTGGGAACGGAAAAGGACACGTTTTTTGTGGTGTTCTTAATGGTGAGCTGGAAAACGCTCTCTTCCACGCTCTTTCCCCTGCCTTCTCGCATGTTGCTCTTTCCCCTGCCTTCTAGCACGTTGTTCTGTCCCACGTACTGCACTTGCGCGCTTATCGAGTCCCCTGGGTCCACCGGAAAACCCTCGATCTCGTAAGCACCACTTGGGTACATTTCAAACCAAACATAGTTTTGCTGCCCTCCTCCCGTCCAGTCCTGCTCGGTCCCAATCTGCTCGACCGTTCCGGTGTCGTAGCCATCAAGCCCCACCCAGGTGGACGAATAGGTGGTGCTCCGTTTTTTGCCCGTCACGGTAGGCACCGTCCAAGTGCCTTGCACGTCGCTGAAGGTATCGCTGACGCCACTCGTGTCCAGCGGCACTGCATAGCCGCTCCAGTTTCCGCTGGTGGATTCCCAAAGGCGGATACGGGGTATGCCAGCCTGTTGGTGATGCACGGCACGGAAGGGAATCCGTTTCAAAACATAGCCCGTCTGAGACCGGCGGCTCGTGCTGGGTTGAACGGGTGCGGTCGGATTTGTTTGGAGTTCGACAGCCGCGGCGGTAAGCGCGGCCGCTACCAAGAAACGCGTTACGCTCTTCATGACTTTAAGATCTCGGTTCATGGTGATTGCCAGCTAATAACCTGCATTAATGGATGATGTTACCTGAAACCGGAAGAGCAAGCAAGGAAAATTTTGCTTCCTCCAAAGAATCGACATCCAATGTCGGGGCAGGCCGCAGCCCTGCCGTCTGGATTTATGGAGGCACTCAGGAGTGTTTGTCTTCACAAAATCGCAACACCGATTTTAATAACTATTGCTTGACCAAATCATGTCTGATTATTAAAAACTGTTTTGAGAAGTGCAGCAGGGGCTTCGCGGCACGAAACATCGGGAACCAATTTTTGGAAGGGAAATTATGGAACGGGTTAAATTTGGTCTCACCTCCGGAGTCTCAAAATTATTTGGCGCCATCTTTAGCGCCGTCATACCGTTTGTATTCGTGGCGACCGCACCGGCTCAACCAACCAATCTCGCCGTCACGGTGCGCCATGCGCCCAGTCTCAACGGCAACGGGCTGATTGAAGGTTCATTGCAGCAACTGCTGGGTGAGAACGCGACGCTCAACGGCGGGTTCACCATGACCGGCGATTTGCTGTTGCCGGGCACGCCGTCGCTGCGCGTCAATGGCAATCCGACCTTTGCCGGCACGATCGCGGGCACCGGCGGCACATCACCCACCGGCTATCAAATCACGCTCAATGGCAATTGTTCGCTCCGTTACCTGCGCACGCGCACGATGTCGGGGTCGCTGCCCACAGTAACAGCCCCGCCGCAGCCGTCCGGCACGCGCAGCGTGACCATCAACAGCCTCGGCCAGTCCATTGGCGACCCGGCAACGCTCCGCGATTTGACGCTCAACGGCAACGTGGGGCAGGTGACTGTGCCGCCGGGCACTTATGGCACATTCACCGCCAACGGCGGATCGGGCTTGGTGCTGGGCGTTGCGGGTGGGCTTCAGGCAGTAAATTACAACCTGCAAAATCTGAATTTGAACGGTAATTCCACGTTGAAAGTGGTCGGGCCGGTGGTGTTGACCGTGGCCAACGGATTTACGGCCAATGGAACTGTTGGCGCGTCAAATAATCCGGCGTGGTTGCAACTCCAGGTGGCCAGTGGCGTTTTTACGCTGAATGGCGGCTGCACGGTCTATGGCCTGGTGCTGGCACCGAATGGGACGGTAATCGTCAACGGCAATTCCACGCTGGTCGGCACTTCGGCCAGCGACCAGTTTATATTGAACGGCGGCGGCGTGGTGCGTTGGGGCGGTTCGCCCACCCTAACGAATCAGCCACCGGTGGCCACGCCACAAAGCATTACGCTGGCGGAAAACAGTTCAACCAACATCACCCTGACTGGCTCTGATTCACAGGGGAAAACGCTGACTTTCTCGTTGTTGACACTGCCAACACACGGAACAGTCAGCGGCACGCCACCCAGTGTGACATACAAACCGGCGACAAATTACATCGGCAGCGACGCGTTCACATTCAAAGTGAACAATGGAATCACCGACTCATCACCGGCGACTGTTTCGCTGACGGTCACACAGGTCTATTATCCGCCAACCGCCTTTTCGCAATCGCTCACGAATTTTGAAGATACCGCGCTGCCCGTGACGTTGACCGGCTATGACCCGCAGGGTTATGCCTTGACCTTTTCCGTATTAACGCAGCCGGCACATGGGACCTTGAGCGGGACGGCACCCAATCTGACTTATAAACCAGCCACGAATTACTTCGGCAATGATTCTTTCACGTTTCGGGTGGGTGACGGTGTGTCCAATTCCCCCTCCGCAACCATCAGCATCACCAACCGGCCAGTGGACGATCCTCCAGTGGTGGTCGCAGGACCAAATCAACTGATCATTTTGCCGGCCAACTCCGTCAACCTGGCTGGAGCGGTTGCTTATGATGTCTTTCCCGGCACGGTGGATACAATTGTCTGGAGCAATGTGAGCGGTCCGGGTAACGTCACATTCAGCAATCCTTCAAATACCCTGACGACGGCGACTTTCAGCCAGCCAGGTATTTATCGTCTGTGCCTGTTTGCCAGCGATTCATTCTTGAGCGGCAGCAACGATCTTTTTGTAACGGTGGATGCGCCGCCCGTGGTCAACGCCGGTCAAACCATGACCAATACCTTCCCCGGCACAATCATCTTGCCGGGTTCGGCCAGTGACGACGGCTTGCCAACCAACGGCACGATGACGGTTGTTTGGAGCAAAATCAGCGGGCTAGGCACGGTTGTGTTTGGTGATGCGGCGGCGACGAACAGCACGGCGACCTTCAGCACCAACGGGGTTTATGGGTTGCGCTTGACCGCCGATGACAGCATTGCCACGAATCACTCTGATGTGACGGTCATTGAAAATTTGCCGCCAGTGGTCAATGCCGGGGCAAGCATCCTCACCAATGGCCTTAAAGCAACCCTCAATGGCAGCGTAAACGATGATGGTTTGCCTGGGGGATTTTTGTCCATGCAGTGGTCGCAGGCCGGCGGGCCGGGCACCATCACTTTTGGCAACACATCGGCGACAAACACAACTGTCACCGCCAGCCAATCCGGCACTTATGTTTTGGTTCTGGCAGCATATGATGGCGCGGCGACGAATTCAGGCGAGGTGGTTGTCACCTTCAACCTGCCGCCGGTCGTCAACGCCGGCCCGACTCAAACGGTCAATTTCGGCACAACCGTCATGCTGGCTGGGACGGTCACTGACGATCAATTGCCGCATAACATCCTGACCAGCACATGGACTGAAGTGAGCGGGCCGGGCAATGCCACCTTTGCCAACGCCAGTCTGACCAACACCACGGTGACTTTTGATCAGCCCGGCAAATATATTCTACGGCTGACTGCCAGCGACACCCTGGCGACAACCACCGCTGATGTGGTAATCCGGGTCAACGCCGCGCCGGTGGTTAATGCGGGAACGAACCAAATCATCACCTGGCCCGCCAGCCAGGTTGTTTTGCAAGGAACCGCCACGGACGATGGCATGCCCGTCGGCAGCAGTCTGACCACCAGTTGGAGCAAGGCGAACGGGCCGGGAACGGTTGTGTTTGCCAATGCAAGTTCAATCAACACGACCGCCACATTCGGCACGAACGGGGTCTATATATTGAAGCTGGCCGCCAGCGATGGTGTTTCCACCAATAGCAGCAACGTGACTGTCATCGTCAATCAGGCGCCAAGCGTATCAGTGACGGCGGACAAATTTACCGTGGAAATGCCTGACAGCGTCACCTTGACCGGCATTGTTTATGACGATGGCTTGCCGAATGGAACATTGACTTGCTTGTGGAATCAAGTTGGCGGTTCCGGCGCGGCCACGTTCAGCAATCCAGCCGGGACAAACACCACGGTGAGCTTCAATGCCGCCGGAACTTATATCATCAAAGGCGATGCCCGCGCGGAACTCACCTGGTTCGCCGCCAGCCGCACGCAATTAAAACTGTGCTGGCAGGTCCTGTTCACCAGCCAATGGCGCGATGAAATGTATTTGACCCTCGTGGCCGCCGATACGGGCGAGATTCTGTATCGCCGGAATCTCACCACCGAAAGTTCGGCCATAACCTGCCGCGTTTATACCAATGCCAGCCCCACACCGCTCCTGCCCGGGTGGTCCACGCCCAATACCGCCCAACCAGCTCCGGTGGAACGCGGGCTGGTGACGTTCACGGCATTGGACGACGCCGCGTCACCGAACGGCTGGATCGCCGACGGCGACAATGAAACGCGCGGCAACAACGTGGACGCGCACCTCGACCGCAACGACGACAACCTTGCCGACCTGCCGCGTCCGACCGGCAACCCGTCACGTGTATTCGATTTCCCGCTGGATTTGACCACCGCTCCCGCAAATTACGGCGAGGCCGCCACCGTCCAGTTGTTTTATTGGGACAACTGGATGCACGATGCCTTGTATCAACTCGGATTCACCGAGGCGGCGGGCAATTTCCAGACCGACAACTTCGGTCGCGGCGGCCTGGGCAACGACGCCGTGCAGGCGGACGCCCAGGACGGCCTTGGCCTGAACGACGGCCGCCACGCCAACAACGCCAACATGTCCACACCGCCGGATGGTTGCGCGCCGCGGATGCAAATGTATGTGTTTGATGGCGCTTCGCCTGCCCGGGACGGTGCGCTGGACGCACAGATTGTTTTGCACGAATACACGCACGGCTTGAGCACCCGGCTGGTGGGCGGTGGCGCAGGCATTGACGCCCTTCAAACCGCCGGCATGGGCGAAGGCTGGTCGGATTTCTACGCGCTGGCCCTGTTGACTGATCCGGCGGCGGACGTGGACGGGGTTTATCCCATGGCTAGCTACGTCGCCTACCACGGTTTCGGCACGACCTTCGACCAGAATTATTACTACGGCATCCGCCGTTATCCGTATTGCACGGATACCAACAAGAATCCGCTCACGTTTGCGGACATTGACCCGGGGAAAGCCTCCGCGCATGACGGCGTGCCGCGCAATCCGCTGCTCGGCCCGTTCCGCGCGGACCTGGCCAATGAAGTGCATTCGCAGGGCGAAGTCTGGTGCATGATGCTTTGGGAAATGCGGGCGAACCTCATCAACAAACTCGGCCCCGAAGCCGGAAACAACGTCGCCCTCCAACTCGTGACCGACGGGTTGAAACTCTCGCCGCCCAATCCGAACTTCGTGCAGGCGCGCGACGCCATCCTGCTGGCCGACCGCATGTGGTCCGGCGGGACCAATGCGGCGGAAATCTGGAGCGCCTTTGCCAAACGCGGTCTCGGCTTCAATGCCAAAGCGCCGGAAAGCTACACCACGGCCGGCGCGCAGGAATCCCACGACCTCATGCCCGCGCTCGCCACCGAGCGGGTGGAAATCCAGGGCGGCAGCGGCTCGGTCGAACTCGGCGTCAACAACAACCTGCTGATTCACCTCCGTAATCAGGGCGACACGGCGGCCACCCACGTCTCCGGCCGGCTTGCGACCGCCATACCGGGCGTGGCCGTGCTGCAAAATCTCTCGACGTATTCGGACATTCCTCAAGGCGGGTCGCGCGCCAATGACGCCGTGTTCCAGATTCAGACCGGGACCGGCTTTATGGAAGGCACCCCCATTGACCTGGCCTTCGTCATCACCTCGGACCAAAGCGCCGGCACCAATTATCTGCGACTGTTCACCGGCGTGCCCGGCGCGGAAATCCTGTTCGACAACTACAGCGCCCTGGCCGATCCCGCCACAGATTCCTCCGTCACGAAGGATTTGACACCCATGGACCTTGGCAACTTGGAACCGTTGTGGATGGCCGATGACGCCAGTTGTCTGCTCAAAGCCGGAGCGGGCAAATATGTCTTGTGGAAACCGGACGGCACCTCGCTACCAATTGTAAACGCCAATTTTCTGGCGCATCGGTTGACGCGGAACGGCGTGGTGGTGGGGACGATGACGTTGACGAATACGTTTGACGAACTGAACAATAAGATTCCACATTCTGTGGGAGCTTGGTGGTTCTTCCTGCTACATCAACCCGTTCCACTCACGCGGGACGAATATCGCTGGCCCACGAATGCAGCGCCTCTGTCGCCCGCCGGCAAGGCTTATTCATTGACCAACTTGATAAACGGTCAGCCCCAATTTCTCACGAACGTCACCCGTTATCCAGAGTTGCAGGATGTTTGGGATCAGAACAGTTCCGGCATGGCGGTGGGTTCGGTTTCCGTGCAGGAGCCATTCAGTTGGCAGCAGGTATTGTTCGGCGCGGATGGAACGATGAACTGGTTCAGACCATCCGAACGCGGGCTGGATGCCGGTCCGGGAATCAACTCGGTAACGGAGTTGAGATATTATGCGCTGCTGTCCACTGCGGCGCAATTCAACAACATCAATGACTGGCGCTGGCTGGGGCCGTTGAGTTGGGGCTACAGCACGGCCATTGCGCTATTGGTGAATGATGCCGGGATGATTGCCGGATATGGTGGAGTCTATGCCGGTAACCCAACCTTCGATGCGCTCCGGCCCACGCATGCCTTCCGCGCGCCTGCATCCGGTGAATTCGACGGGTCTGCCATCATCCTGACAAATGACCTGGGCGTGTTGCCTGGCGGCTTGCACAGTTTTCCACGCGCGATGAACCAGGCAGGCGAACTCGTCGGCTACTCGGATTTTGATGTGATGAACACGGGAGGACTCACGTACGACCCGCTCAATTCACACGCGGTGTTCTGGGGACTGACCAACCAAACGCCGGAGTACTTGACCAACCTGCCGCCAAGCGCCAAAGCTCCGTACGGTTATGGCGACGCTTACGCCATCAATGACAGCAACCAAATCGTGGGAGCCTCCATGACCGTTGATGGCCGGCTTGCCGCGGTGATGTGGCAGCTCAATCACAACACGAACAGCGCGCCGTTCTGGGAGATTACGGATCTCAACGACCGACTGACGGATCCGAGTTTACAGGTATTCAGGGCCGTAGGCATCAACAACGACAGCCTTATTCTGGCTTATGCCCAAAATGCGGCAGGCGAAAATCACGCGGTGCTGCTGATTCCGATGGCTATGGCAGTGGACAACAATCGCGACGGTAGAATCACTTTTGACGCTGCCGACCAAGCGACCGCCGACAAGCCGTATCATTTTTGGATCAATGACTCGCAAGAAGGGGGTGACGAAGTATTTGTAGCCGAAGATCAAATTCCCGGCAATTATCCATGGGAAGGAGGAGGAGGAGGAGGAGAATATCCACCTCCCATTCCCATCCCAAACCACGAAAAAAATCAGGTAAATGGACGTTCCGACTTGGTTAATTTCTTCCCTGTTGCGCTGCGGTTGGGCAACAACTTGCATCTGTTGTCACCCACGAACGGCTTTGAATACCACCTTGTGCAAGACTATAGCGCGGTTAAATTCGTTTATACCGGTCTGACACTCACCAACGCTTTTGATTATCTCACCAACACTGCCAGCACCGGCTATGGCGCCAACTTTGACAAGGCAGTAACGAATGCAGACACCATTCGAGCAGGAACCGCTCCGGGTGCTGTGTTGGACACGAACTGGCTGGCCCAAGTCCAAAAGAATGGTGGCACGGGGGTGATTCTGGTGGAAGGCTGTGCGACAAACACGCGTCCATTGATGCTGGAAATCTGGCGCAACGGCAAACTGTTGGTCGGGACGCCGTTATCCTTGAGCATCAGCGGGGTGGAACAAATGTTCCGGCACCTCAACTTTTGCTCAGCCGCGAACGGTTCCGTTGAAGTCGCCCCTCGGGCCACTGCTCCGAATGAGCCAGAAACGAATGACAAAAACTTTGTGTTTCTCCACGGTTACAACGTCAACCAGCAGGAGGCACGAGGCGTGCTCTCAGAAGTGTTCAAACGCATGTATTGGTCTGGATCAAAAGCGAAATTTTACGGCGTGACATGGAACGGCGCTGTAACGAAGGATTATGCCATTATCCAAGCGCTCCCACAGAATAAAAGGTTTACGCCGGATTATCACACCAATGTCTATAACGCGTTTCTGACCGCGCCGCACTTTGCGGATTTTCTCGGCAGCTTGTCAGGGGAAACGGTGGTGGCGGCTCACAGCTTGGGCAACATGGTTGTGTTAAGTGCGTTGAATGATTGCACCAACGTCAATCTTAAGGTGAACACCTATTTCATGATTGACGCGGCTGTGGCCATGGAAGCGGTTCAGAGCATGGCCTACGATCCAGCCATGATCTATTCCAAATGGCGATCGTATTCCAACCGGCTTTTCACCAGCGATTGGTGGCAGTTGTTTCCGGCCGACGATGTCCGCAGCACATTGACTTGGAACAACCGTCTGGCCGACTTTCGGAATACCGACACATACAATTTTTATTCCAGCGGCGAAGAAGTATTGCGAAATTACAATGTGGATCCCCCGGCTGGCGTGTTGCGCGGGACGGCGACGGAAATTGTGGAGAATTGGGCCGGCCATCCGTATGGCAGTTACGTTTGGGTGTGGCACCCGAATCCTTAGCAAGGAATTGGGCACGCTTTATGAATTGGGTTTTGGCGGTTGACGGAAGCGGATTCATTTTTTGGAAGCACTGCGTTGGCCTTGTCGTTGAGCGTCGTGAGTGTTT
>Ga0187860_1003645_pt1 | contig 12048 bp, 11 predicted proteins | sample June2016WEW_10_4_FD_132981 | JGI IMG/M metagenome (GOLD analysis project Ga0187860, IMG submission 132981) | Peatland microbial communities from SPRUCE experiment site at the Marcell Experimental Forest, Minnesota, USA - June2016WEW_10_40 | ecosystem: Environmental > Terrestrial > Soil >... | reverse complement strand
TCCTTGTTGACGGCGATGATGTTCTTGGAGCCTTTCATCCCGACCATGTGCTGGGTGGCACCGGAGATGCCGCAGGCGATGTACACGGTGGGCTTGACCGTCTTGCCTGTCTGGCCCACTTGGTGCGAATAGGGCACCCAACCGGCGTCCACGATCGCCCGCGACGCACCAGCGGCCCCCTTCAACAACTTCGCCAGCTCTTCGATCATGGCGTAGCTCTCCGCTGCGCCGAGGCCTCGCCCACCGGAGACCACGACCGGCGCGTCGTCGAGCTTCGGGCCGCTCTGTGCCTCCGCATGGCGGCTGGTGATCTTGGCGCCGTCGGTCGCTCCGGTCTCGGGCAGCTCGACGGGGACGACCTCAGGCGCGGCCCCTGCGCCGGCGGCCGGCTCGGCAGCGAACGACTTGGCTCGCACCACGAAGATGCCCGGGCCCTCGCCGGTGAAGCGGGCCTTCAGCACCTGGCTGCCGCCGAAGATGCCGTGCTCGCTGATCAGGGTGCCGGCGTCGGACTCGAGCCCGATGATGTTGGTGAGGACGGGGCGGTCCAGGCGTGCCGACAAGCGACCGGCGATGTCGCGGCCGTCATAGGTCGTCCCCACGAAGACAGCCTCCGGCGTCGCCGAGGGGTCCGCCTCGATCTGGGTCGCGATGGCTGCCGCCACACGCGGACCAGGCAGCGAGTCGCCAATGTCGCCGGCGTCGTAGACCCTCGTCGCCCCGTACTCGCCGAGCACACCGGCGGCGCCTGCGCCACCACTGCCCCACGTGAACGCCTCGACGTGCCCGCCGTCACCGACCAGCGAGCGTGCTGCGGTGAGGAGCTCAAGAACGATGCCGAGCGGGCTCCCGTCACTTTGCTCGGCCAGTACCCAGATGCGGTCCACGTCTCCTCCTAGAGAACTTTGATCTGCTCGAGGAACGCGACCACGCGCTCGTGCGCGTCGCCTTCGTCCACCACGATCTCGCCGCCAGCGCGCGCTTCAGCGGCTTGGACCGACACGACTTGCTGGCGCGCTCCGGCGGCACCGACCTGCGACGCCTCGAGGCCGAGAGCGCTCACCGTCAGCTCCGTGACCGGCTTCGACCGAGCGGCCATGATCCCCTTGAACGACGGGTACCGGGGCTCGACCACCCCTGCAGTGACACTGACGACCGCCGGCAGAGGGCAGGTCACCTCGTCATAGCCCGCCTCGGTCTGGCGCCGGACCTTAACGATGCCGTCGCCGACTTCCACGTGCTTCGCGAACGTCACCGACGGCCAGCCGAGGAGCTCGGCGAGCTGGACCGGAGTGGTGCCCGTGTACCCGTCCGTCGACTCGGTGGCGGTCAGCACGAGCTCGGGCTGCGGGTCTGCCGTCCGGATCGCCGCTGCCAGCACCTTGGCGGTGCCGAGCGCGTCCGAACCGGCGAGAGCCGGATCGCTCACCAGGATGGCACCGGCAGCGCCCATGGCCAGCGCGGTTCGCAGTCCGCTGGTCTCGTTGTTCGGGGCCATCGACACGAGGACGACGTCTCCACCGCCCCCGGCCTCGACCAGCTGGAGCGCCATTTCGACTCCGTAGGAATCGGAGTCGTCAAGGATGAGCTTGCCCTCACGGACAAGGGTGTGCGTGTTCGGGTCGAGTGCCATGGACTCGGCCTGATCCGGTATCTGCTTCACACAGACGGCGACGTTCATCCCTTGATTGTTCCCGAATACGGGTTGGTCTGACCAACTGAGGCCAGCTTGAAGCCGCTGCCTGGCTCTTTGCCTTGCTGCTGGCGACCGGTTGCGGGCGGTCGCTGGCGGTCGCGGGCGGTCGCGGGCGGTCGCGGGCGGTCGCGGGCGGTCGCGGGCGGTCGCGGGGTGACTCTCGGGTCGATCGGGAACACATGTGTCCCATGGCGGGCAGAGAGTCGCGACGTGGCCGGCCAGCCCGACCCGGCCTCACGCACGGCCGAGCGCTTTCAAGGCAGCGGGCACGTCATTGGTGATGACGGCGTCGACCCCAAGTTCGCCGAGCTGCGCGATCCGGTCCGGATCGCTCACCGGCCAGACGCGAACCGCCAACCCGTCATTGTGCGCCCGCCGCAAGTAGGCAGCATCGACCACCGTGTCGTAGGGGTGCACTCCCTCCAGCCCGAGAGTCCCGAGGACCCCCTGTGACCAGGGCGCGGGCTCAGTGGAGTCGTGCCACAGCAGCCAGGCAAGTGCCAGGCCGTCCGCCGACTCCCGGACCGCCGCCAAGGCGGCGATGGAGAACGACGATATGACGATGCGGCTGTGCTCCTGTGCCTGCGCGCACAGTGCCGCCGACGCCCGCGCACACAGCTCCGCCGGATCGTGATGCGGGCCGGCGAGCTCGCTTTTCACTTCCACGTTTACATCGAGGCCGAGGCTCGCGCACAGCGCCAGCGCATCATCGAGCGTCGGGACCTGCGGCGGAAGATCGCTCCGCCGAAGGCCCGACACCGGGCCGAGCCCACTCGCCTCGAGGTCGTGGTGGAGCACGACACAGCCGTCGGCAGTACGCCGGACGTCCAGCTCGACCCCGTCAGCGCCCAGCGCGGCGGCCGCGCGAACGGCATCGAGCGAATTCTCGGGAGCGGCCTCGACCGAGCCGCGATGGGCAAGTATCGATGTCAACGGGGTGAATGCCTCCTGTGACCGGGGTTCCGGTCCCTGTGCTCGTGAGCACATGCTTGCAAACGGCCTTGATCCCGCCTATTCTGGCTCCCCGCAGCTCCACTCGCTCTCGCCTCCCCCAGCCGTCGTCTCGGCGTTCTTGCTGGTATGTGGTGGCCAGGGTTTGTGACTGTTTTCACGAGTCGACCGGGCGAGTGGACACCGGGCATGGACGAAGGAGGCGACCTTGGCGCTCACCTGGACCCGCTCAATCGAGTGGGATACCGATGACTGGCGAAAGAATGCAGCGTGCCGGGATACTGACCCCGACCTCTTTTTTCCGATCGGCACCACTGGCCAGGCGATCGATCAGATCGAGGCAGCGAGGGCGGTGTGTTTTGGGTGCGACGCTCGTGAACCCTGTCTCGAGTTCGCTCTGGCTACCAACCAAGAGTCAGGCGTGTGGGGCGGCACCTCCGAGGAGGAGCGCCGCAAGCTGCGTAAGGCGTGGCTGGCGGCTCGCAGGCGGCGCACAGCCTGAGCTTCGCCCTGCCGGGTTACGACATTGGCGCTCGGCCACGGCCACGGCCTCGAGCCACGCTCCGGCCGTCGGTCAGCTCAGCGCTGAGTCTCGCAGCCCGACGCCACCCCGATCGGGACGTCGCCTTCGACGAGCCCTGATCGGAGGTTCTCGCAGAACGTCGTCCGGCTCACCTGCCAGATGCCTGACGAGCTCAGCTGGGCGTCCCCGGTCTCCAGCACTCCCCCACTCACCCGGTAGATGACCTCCGCCGCCCAGGCGGATCTGAACCACACTTGGCGCACTTCCACCGCGCCGTCTCCCGGAGCGCCGCCGGATCTGGCCTGCGCCGGTTCCTCCGTCCTCGCCGGCGAGCGCTTTGACGATCGCACCGGCGTGCTCAAGGACGCGCTGTCGCTCACCGCTGCCAGGTTGGCGGCAAAGCCGAGCAGCGGGTTCGCTGAGTAGCCCTGTTCAAAAGCGGCGATGATCGATGCAGCGGCAAGGGGTGGCTCGGCCGGTTGGCTCGAAGATGCCGACGAGGGTTCGGCTGGCAGCTTCAGGGCGGAGCAACCCGGCAGGTCGGACTCGGTCGCCGACACGCCGACCGCCCTCGGTCCCGAGCCCAACAAGAAACCCAACGACTCGTCTCCCGCCACCCCCTCCGCCACGGCGCTCATCTCGCCGCTGGCAGCGCTCGAACCCGACATGGACCCGACGATGATCGCGATCCCGTCGGATGGCTCCGCAACGACGGGGGCGCCACCCAAGTTCTCGGCCGCGACCCGCGACACGCCGCCTCCGACTGCCGTGGTGACCCACCAAAGCTGACCGCCGCCGGAGACCTGCAGGACCCCGGACGAGAGGATCTCGAGGCCGCCGGCGCCGAGGCTTGGCAGCCCTGCCACGGACGTTCCTCCACCGAACGAACCGCCCTCCCCGACAGTCGTCATTACGATCTCGCCGGTCGCACACTCCAACGACGCGCTCCCCTGCCCGGAGATGGCCACCGGCATCATGAGAGGTTGCACGGTCGCCGTCACCGTCACGCCGTTGCGGAGCTGTTGATCGATGACGGTACGGACAGCCGCCGGCGCCGGCGCGACAGAGTCCGCGCCTGACTTGTCACCGGAGACTGACTTGGGGCGGTGCCGGGACTTGCCCTCATCCGTCGGCGCAGCACCGGTCTCACCCTGCTCGTAGCGGGACGCGAACGAACTGCTCGACTTCGCCCGAGGAGCATTTGCCATCGCCCCGGCGAGACCACCGAGGGACGCCGAAAGCACGACTATGGCGGCGCCGAGAGCCAGGCGCTCGTGGCGCGTCGCTCGCCGCTCGCTCACCCGGATCCTGGAGCTGAGGTCGCGGAGATCCGGAGCGACGCGGACGCTCGTGGCCTTCGCCTGCAGCTGACGACCGATGTCGTCTTCGATGCTCACTCTTCCAACGCCTTTCGCATCCGCTCGAGACCGCGGTGGATCAGCGAGCCCACGGTTCCCGGGCGGCACCCGAGTATCTCGCCGATCTCGTTCTCCGACAGGTCTGAGTAGTAACGCAGCACGATCGCTGCTCGTTGGCGATACGGCAGCGACAGGAGCACATCGTTGAGCTCGCCGCTGCCACCTGGACCGTCCTCATCGCCCGGCACGACGTAGAGCAGCGGCCGCTTGTCACGCTCGCGCCCCACCCGGCGGAAGTGGGAGCGAGACGCGTTGACGACCGAACGACGGATGTAGCGATCGGGTGCATCGACGTTCTCGTAGTGGCGGTGCAACCGGACGAAGGAGTCCTGCACCAGATCCTCCGCTGTCTCGCGGGAGCTCGTGAGCACGTAGGCGAGACGGACGAGGCTCTCGTAGGACGCGACATAGAAGGCCTCGAACGAGGCCGGGTTGACGACCGAATCGCGCTCCGGGTCCGCCGTAGCCTCCTCCTTGGATCGTGCAGCACCCTGCCGCCGCCCCAATGGCGCCGGCAGCGGGAAGCGGAGCCGGCTCTCGCTGGGTCCGGCAGGCACCCCATTGATCGAGCACGCCTCGGCAACCTCCATCGGTGCTAAGACGCCACTGCCGGTCGCTTCCTTGCGGGCAATCTTGCCGCGATGCAAGCCAGTGCCGGTCGCGCCCTATCGCCCCCCGGCCCGCAGGCTCGGGACAGGTATCCGGAGGCGGACCAGCGTGCCGTGATCGGTCGCCATCGTGATGGAGCCGTTGAGCTGAGTGCGGACAAGATCCCGCACGATCGCGAGCCCGAGGCTCCGTGTGCTTTCGATGTCGAAGCCTTCGGGCAAGCCGGCTCCATTATCCCGCACCACCACCGCGTAGTGATCGGGGGCGTGCTCGAACGTGAGGTCGATCCGTGGCGATATAGCCTCCGCCTCATCGACAAAGCCGTGCTCGATGGCGTTCTGCAGCAGCTCCGCGAGCACGACCGCCAGTGGCGTCGCTATCTCTGCCGGCAGGTCGCCGAGCTCACCGTCCACCCGGACGGCGACCGACGCCGAGCCATAGCTCGACTCCTGCGCCATCCGAACGAGCGCGTGGATGATCTCGTCGAAGGGAACCTGATCCCCGGCCTCGCGGGACAGGATCTCATGGACGACAGCGATCGCCCGGATGCGGCGCTCGGCCTCGGCGAGGGCGGTCCGGCCTTCCGGCACGTCGATCCGGCGGGCCTGCAGCCGCAGCAACGACGAGATCGTCTGGAGGTTGTTCTTGACCCGGTGATGGACCTCACGGATCGTCGCATCTTTCGTCAGCAGCAACCGGTCACGCCGGCGGACGTCGGTCACGTCACGCACAAGGACGGCACCGCCGGTCACCTCGCCCCGGGCGAGCAGCGGGATGCACCGCAGCAACAGCGTGGTGTCGGAACGACGCTCGATCTCCTCCACGACAGGGAGCCGCGTGGCGAACGAGTCCTGGATGAGGGTCGTGTCAAGCCCGAGCGCCGGCAGCGTCGTCCCGTGGATCGCGCTCACGATCCCGATCCGGTGGAGGGCACTGACCGCGTTCGGGGACGCGAAGCTGATCCGGCCCCGGTCGTCGACGACGATCACGCCGTCGCCGACCCGAGGGGCGGTCTCGACCGGGAGATCGTCGTCGGCGAACGGGAAAATACCGTCGGTGACCATCAGCGAGAGGCGCTCGAACAGCTCCAGGTACACGCGCTCGAGGGCTCCCCGGCGGCGAGCGGTCTGCGGCGACCACACCCGGCACATCACGGCCACGACCTGTCCCGAGTAGCGGACCGGGATGCACTCGAGCCGTTGATGACCGTCTCCGAGGTCGCTGCGCTGCTCACCGATCGAGATCGCACCGGTCCGGAGCGCCTCGAGGACGAGCGGGAGCTGCCGTGCCGTCACGACTTGACCCACCAGGTCGATCTCGAACAACGTCGGGTTCGTCGTGGGGCGGACCTGCCCGATTGCCACGAACGGCGTGTCACCCTGCCCCGCTTCGGCGCCGGCGAGCCGATCGGCGGGGACGTAGAGCAACATGTCAGAGAAACACAGGTCGGCCAGCAGGTTCCACGACGCCATGAGGCGTTCGAGGTGGCGGCGCGCTCCGGGCTCGAGACCGGCCGTTCGATAGGCGAGCTCGAGTGGAGAGCTCACGGCACGGACTTGGAGTCGGTGAGATCGGCGGCATCGTCCGGGTGCTCGGTGACCGCGGCTGTGCCGAGTGGAACGTCGTAGCCCTCCCGCTTGCGGTAGGCCCGCAGAGTCGAATAGCCGGCAGCCTCCGCCAGGTCGTGCAGCTCGTGGCTGCGGTCGGCGATGTGGCTGAGGCCATGGGTGTCCGACGCCGTCGTGAGCGGCACACCTCGCTGGAAGAAGCGGTCCAGCAATGTCACCGACGGGTACGCCTCCCCGACGGGTTTGCGGAAGCCCGCCGAGGAAAGCTCAGCCGCCATGCTGCTCGAGGCGGCGGCCTCGGCGATGCGCTCCTCTACCTCGGTGACGACACCGGGATCGGCGATCCTCCCCGTGACCTTGACCACATCGGGATGGGCGAGCACGTCGCAGGTCCGGGTGCCGGCGAGCTCCTCGATCGCCTCGCCGTAGGCGCTCCAGGTGGCGTTCGTCCCCCGTTCGGCCCAGACCCTCATCTGTTCGGGTGAATCCACGATGTCGAACATCCAGGTGCCGAGCCAGTGGATCGATCCAAGCAGGACGTCGAATGGGTAACCATCGAGGAGCGATCCGACCTTGTCCATCAGGCCCGGGTAGTAGTCGACTTCCAGGCCGGCGACAATGGGCAGCCCGGCATCCTTCGCGGCCAGCACCGTCTCGACATACCGATCGAGATCGACGGTCGCATGGTGGTCGAAATAGTGCGAGATGTAGGTGCGGAGGTAGTAGTCGGGCTCGGTCGCCCACCAACCCTCGACGATCTCCCGGCCCCGAGCGAAACGGTGATAGTGCTCCGTGAGGGCGATCTCGGTCACGCCCGCAGCGACCGCCCGCTCGCAGTACACCGCCAGCCGCTCGATTGCGAGGTCCGTCTCGTCAGCGCGCTCCGGGTGAGGCCACAGGTGGACGTGATAGTCGAGCATCGCCTGATCAGCCAGCCGCGCCGAGGCGGCGGATCAAGGTGACGCCGTCTCGGACCGTGAGCTGGACGCAGCGAACCCGAGAGTCAGCCACGACGTGGTCGTTGAACGCCCGGATCGCTCGGGTGTCGGTGGAGTCATCCTCCGTCGCGAGGACCCTCCCGCTCCACAGCGTGTTGTCGACGGCGATCAGCCCGGAACTGGAGAGCTTCGGGAGGGTGGCCTCGAAGTAGTCGAGGTAGCTGGCCTTGTCGGCGTCGATGAACACGAAGTCGAACGGTCCCTCCAAGCCAGCGATCGTCTCGATCGCGGGGCCTTCACGCAGCTCGATGCGGCCGGCGAACGGGCTGGCGGCGATGTTCTTGCGTGCGAAGGCGGCGTGCTCAGGGTCGACCTCGCAGGTGATGATCCGGCCGCCCTCTGACAGCGCTGCCGCCATCGAGATCGCCGAATAGCCGGTGAACGAGCCGATCTCGAGCACGAGTCGTGCTCCCACCGCATGAACGAGCATCTCGAGGAAGGCTCCCTCCAGACGCCCGACCATCATCGATGCGTCGGCATGCTCCGCTCGCGTACTGCTGGCCACCTGCTTGAGGTGGGTACCGATCGGAGAGGAGTGCTCGGTGGCATACGCCTCGATCTCGGGGTTGACCAGATCCATTCAGGGCTCCTTGTCTTCGGTGCGCTCTGCCCCGTCGTCACCATCTGCGGTGCGGGCGGTGCGGGTGGTGCGGGTGGTGCGGGCGGTGCGCTGAGCGGCCTTCCTACCCGCTGCGGTCCCGCTGTCAACCCTCGGCGCGGCGGACCTGCGAGTTACGGCCGGGCGCGCTCGCCGGCTGGTCGTGGCCGTCGAGGTCATCGACGGCATGCCCGGCTCGCCCGGCTCCGGGTCACCCCAGATCCTCGCGCCGATGGCGAGCAGCCCTGTCAGGTCCGTGATGTTGCCCGGCCGGTAGCCGACGGTTGCCGTGACGTCGTGGGCCGCAGAGAGCTCCCGGAGCAGCTCGGCCTCACGGTTGGCCACCAGACGGAAGTTCGAGAAGCTGCGGGCGACCTCCTCGAGAACGCCGGCCACGACTTCGTCGCCGACCTTCGGGCTCAGCTCACGGGCGATCTGTCCCGCCAGTTCAGCCGCCTCGCCACCGAGGCGGTCGGCGACTCGCTGGGCAGCGGGATCCGACAGCGTTGCCGGCAGCACCTTGTTGCACACGAGCAAGCCGAGGTGGAGGTGCCGTTCGAAGAGCGCCTGAGTCATCTCCTGCGCCTCGTGCGCCGGAACCGCCTCCAGCGTCGTCACGAGCAAGAACGTGGTCCGCGAGTCCCGCAGCAAGCGGTTGACAGCTTCGGCGCGGGCCACGAAACCCTCCCGCATGGTCTGGAACAGGATGAAGAAATCCGCCAGATCCTGCAGCAGCTGGCTGCCGAGGATGCGGTCGGCGATCTGGTAGAACGGCCTCGAAGCCAAGTTGACGAGGCGGGAGCGGTAGGGCACGGTGAGCCAGCGGAGCAGCCGCGACGAGAAGAACTCCGCCATTCGAGCGGGGGCGTCGAGAAGATCGAGAGCATTCCGGGACGGGGGCGTGTCGACGACCAGCAGGTCGTAGTGGCCCTCCTCGTGAAGCTCGTACAGCCGCTCCATGGCGATGTAGTCGTGGCCCTGGGCAAAGCGACGGGTGATGTTCTGGTACAGCGGGTTCGCCAGGATCTGACCTGCGGTCTTCGTGTCCGGAGCGTGGCGATTCACGAGAGCATCCCAGGACTCGGACATGTCGAGCATGGCAGCCCAGAGCTCGCCCTTCGGGTGCACTCCAGCCGCTTCGAATGCATCGTCGGGCACCCGTGTGGCGGTGTTACCGAGCCCGACGAGCCCGAGCGCATCGGCCAGCCGTCGTGCCGGATCCACGGTGACGACGAGCACGCGGCCGCCGATGCGAGCGGCCGCCACCGCTGCGAGCGCGGCCGCCGCAGTCGTCTTTCCAACCCCGCCGGGGCCGCAGGCCACGACGACCTCCTTGGCGGCGATGAGCTGTTCGATCTGGCGCTGCGAGTCGGGGGCGGGACGGGATCGCGGAGACGGCGCCATCACAGCTCCTCACCGAGTGACTGGGCGACCTGACGGATCGCCCTCATCCCGTGCGCCCGGCCGAACAGGTACGGCAGGTAGAGCAGCGGGACATCCTGCCCGATCGCCGAACGGAGCCGCTCCAGGTGTGCCGAACCGTCACGGCGGATGGTCACCGCCAGTCGAGCTGCCGCGAGCACAGAGGCCAAGTCGACCGCGTCGACGTCGAGGTGATCGGCGATCCGGCCGATCTCTGCCGGAGCGACGAGCTGATCGAACACCTGCTCCTCGGTGCGCCCGAACAACTCGGGCAGCACACGATTGGCGATGACGCAGGCGAGGTGCACCGGCGTCTCGTCCGCGAGACGGCCGGCCAGATCGATCGCCTCGGTCACCGGCATCTCCTCTGGAGTGGTCACGAGCACTACGCCGGTCTGGAGCGGGTCTCTCAGGATCTCCAGCATCCACTCGGTCTGCTGGCGCACCACGCCCACGTGCACCAGCTCGTTGATCCCTGTGGGAGCAGCCAGCTGGCCGACCACGGACCCAGTCGCCGATGCGTCTACGACCACGAGGTCGTAGTGGCGATCCCGCACCTCGAAGCACAGCTTGCCGATCGTGAGAATCTCCCGAATGCCTGGTGCGGCCGTGGCGACGAATTCGAATGCCCTCGCGACCGGCGAGATGCGCCCCATCACCGGCACTCTCGTCACCTCGCGGAGGTACTCGCGGAGCGACGCCTCGGTGTCCATCGACATCGCAGTCAGGTCAGGTGCCACTTGGCGACCCTTGAACGGGGTCGGTCCGCACTCGTACGCGACCGAGAGATCACCCTTCGGCTCGACCTCACACACGAGCGTGCGCTTACCCTGCTCGGCGGCGAGCAGCCCGAGCGCGGCAGCGACGGTGGTCTTGCCGACACCACCCTTGCCGGTGACGAAGAGCAACCGCCGTGCGAGCAGCTCCGTCATGTCGCGCTCATCGTCAACTGTCCTTGGACCGCGAGCTCCACGCTCGACTCGGTAAGCCGCCGCGCCTATGGAGCTCCGAAGCCAACCCGACGATCGTCGCTCGTCGCCCCCACCTCGACGTACGCGATCTTCGCCGACGGCACCGCCACTCGCCGGCCTCGCTTGTCGGTGAGCCAGAGGACACCCTCGGGCTCCGACAGCGCCCGCTCGACATCAGCGATCACCTGCTCGCGGTCGGCTCCGTCGGGGAGCTCGACGTCGAGCTCTTTCGGAGTCTGGATGATCCCGATACGAACGTCCACGCTGCTCCTTTGGTCCTTCGGCCGATCCGACGTGCCGCTGGCTGACGAACAGAGCCCGGGCGGCGGGTCGAAACTGACTTCGGCTCGTCACGATGTTGTGTACCCAGCCGGCGGCTGCCCGCGGCTGTCTGGGCCATCGTAGGGCCCAGCCAGGCGCAAGCGCCCAGTTGCGCCGAACCGACGCCGATGACTATGCGGAGTCAAAGCCCCTCGGCAGCCGGTCGGCCGGCCAGCCGAGCCGTGCGATCGCCTGGACGCACGCAAACCGATCAGTCATCCCCGCGACGTACCCAACGGCCGAGCGAACGACGGAGTCAGAGCCGGCTCGTGCATCGGCGAGATCCGTGCCGAAGTTCGCCGGCATCTCGGCCGGATGGCCGGCATAGTGCTCCACCAGCGAACGCAGCATGTCCACGACACGGAGCGACTGCTCGATGGAGGCGGACCGGAGGTAAATCCGCTCGTAGTCGAAGCGCCGGAGCTCGGCAAGCGCCTCCCCCATCTCCTCGCTCAGCCCGACAAGGCCCGTCGCCTGCGTCACCCCGACGACGTCGTGGACGAACGCCCGCAGCTGCTGGCTCCTCGTGCGGCCACAGCGCTCCACGACGAGCTCCGGTAGATCGGACACATCGACGATGCCGGCATGGGCAGCGTCCTCCAGGTCGTGGGCCGTATAGGCGATCCGGTCGGCCAGCGCCACGACTTCGCCCTCAGGCGTCGCCGGCGCAGGGCGAGACCAGGAATGGTTGCAGATGCCGTCGAGGGTCTCGGCACACAAGTTGAGCGGCGCCGCGGTCACCTCCGCGCCCCAGACAGCGTGGTCGAAACCGCCGGCGACGAAGGGTGACAGGGCGTCCTCGCTGGCGTGCCCGCCGGGACCATGGCCGCAGTCGTGCCCAAGCGCGATCGCCTCGCACAGCGCCACGTTCAACCGGCACGCCCTGGCAATCGCCGTCGCGCCCTGCGCGACCTCCACCCACGAGTTCAGCGTGCCTGCCGTGTCGAAGGTGAAGATTGCCGAGATCGGGTTT
>Ga0187860_1003641_pt1 | contig 12056 bp, 10 predicted proteins | sample June2016WEW_10_4_FD_132981 | JGI IMG/M metagenome (GOLD analysis project Ga0187860, IMG submission 132981) | Peatland microbial communities from SPRUCE experiment site at the Marcell Experimental Forest, Minnesota, USA - June2016WEW_10_40 | ecosystem: Environmental > Terrestrial > Soil >... | reverse complement strand
TTCGAAGAAGCCAGCCTCGAAGAGCCCACGATCGAGCTCGAAGGAGCCGGCGGTCCCCTACGGCACCGCGTCGTCTCTTACCGGGCCCTGATCGGTCTGGCCGGTACCGGATTGGTCGTGGCGGGTGTGGCCATCGCAGTCGGGTCACCCGCTGGTCTCCGATCGGTACTGGGCATCCCTGGGACGCTCTTTCTCCCTGGGCTCCTGTTGAGTTTCTCGATCTTTCCGCCCCATACCATCGACGGCACGTTGCGCTGGGTCGTTTCGGTCGCTCTATCACTTACGTTGGCAATGGCAGTGGGGCTCTCGGTAGTCGAGATCTTGGGACGCGTAAACGCACAGGGCGTCGGGAAGTCCGACATCGCGATCGCCCTGTTGTTGGTGTGGCCAGCTCTTGCTCGCGCGAACCAACAGAGTGTCTCCATCCCCATACCACGCCACATCAGTCGGGGAGTCCTGGTGGTGGGCGTCTGTGTGCTCGGCGCTCTGGTGGCGGCGATCATGCTGATGAGAGCACCCGCGCCAGGGTCGAAGTTCGTAACCCTTGCCCTCGACGCCCGGGAAGGTCGTGTGCCTGTCGTCCAGGTAGCGAACCACGGGACGGGCCACAATGCCTATCTCCTGGTGGTGCACACCCAACAGAAGCAGGACGTGCTGTCGCGCGTGATCAACCCATCACCTGGCGTCGTTCTTGACCTCAGACTCGGCCCGGTCGAGCAGCTGAAGAGCGGGACAAGAGTTTTCGTGCAACTCCGACCCTTGAGTGGCAGAGTGTTCCGCTCCCTGTCGTTCTACGTGCAAGCGGGCCGAAGCGGAGGGACGGCGGCAGCATGAAATTGATCCTCTATTTCGCGGACGCATTCGGATGGCAGTACACCGAAGAAGCCCCTTTCATGGAGGGCTTCTGGTCTCAGCGCCGGCCGCTGCAGACCATCCTGGGTTACAGCTCGACGATCATTCCCTGCCTCCTCAGCGGCTCACTGCCACGGGACACCGGGGTGTGGACGGAGTATTACAGGGCCGACCGGCCTCAGTCGACGCTGGCGAAGGTGATCGTCACATCGAAAGTTCTCCTTACGCCGACGAACCTCGCCCGCCTGATCGTTTTCCGGTTTGCACGGCTCCGCGGATTGCCTGCAGCGCACCGCCTGCGCATACCGCTGCAGTTTGCACATCTTTTCGCACGACACGACATGGACTATCGCAAGTTCCCACCTGTGGCATTGCCCGTGCCCACCTTGAAGGACGTGGCGTCGGGGCTTGGCCTGCGCTTCAATTTTCGCTATCTCGGACACCAGTTCGACCTGGAACAGGAGCTCCGACTCTTGAAGGAACAGGTAAGAGACTCGGACGTGTTCTTCTATTACGACGCATCCATCGACTTGTACGGCCACCACAGAGGAGCGTCGGTTGAGTCGGTGTCTTCGGAAATCTCCCGTGTCGCCGCGTTTCTCACACAGGCGACAGCCATCGTCGAGGAGCATGAAGACGCGGAAGTACTCCTCTTCTCGGACCATGGGATGACTGACGTCTCGTCGACCTATGACCTGCTGCGCGCACTCAAGGGACTTACAATCGGCACCGACTATCTGACCTTCATAGACAGCACATTCGCCCGATTCTGGTACAGCGCGCCTGGTGTGAAGGTGGCTGTTCATGAAAAGCTCGCGGCCGCTCCGGCGTCGTTCCTGACCAGGGAGGAGCAGAGCCGATACGGGATCGACTTCCCGGACACCCGATATGGCGAGGACATCCTTGTAGCGGACGAAGGTGTTGTCTTCCATCCAAGCTACATCGCACCCTCGTTCTTCCGCACCAAAGGGTACCCAGAGAAGGGCACCCACGGGTATCGACCGGAAGCGCCAACCACTGTGGGCATCTGTTTCTACCGAGGGACAGTCATAGATCAAGAGCTAGCGGACCCGGTTCCGGCCACACGAGTGTTCGGTTACGCGTCGGCCATCATGAATGCTCTCGCCGGAGGCGGCAAATGATTGAATCCGAGGTTACGCGCTCCACTCGGTCGATGGCATGGTACGCGCCTCTACCACTGGGGTCGGGTATCCAAGCAATCGCCTATCTGTGGGCGCGGACGTCGCAATCTGGTGCGCACCTGCTGTTTTGGGTCGGTACTGCCCTGATCATCGGCGGCGTCTGCATCGCCATCTGGCGCAGGCGACCGGCGCGAAGAGAGGCATTCGTCCTCGCGAATGTCGTCGGAGCGCTGCTCTTCTTGCCGAAGTTCTACCGGAGTCCCAACTACTTCAATTTTTACGACGAGCTCGCTCATTGGCGGGCGACACAAGGCCTGCTCGACGGAGTGCTGCCCTTCGGCCGTAATCCCCTCAACCCCGTCGTCGGGTATTACCCCGGGCTTGAAACCGCAACTGCCGTACTGACTCGGGCTACGGGTTTGTCGATATTCGCGGCAGGAAACCTGTTGATCCTCACAGCACACACGATCCTGGCAGCCGCCGTGTGGCTGATCGCAGAGCGCTTCCTTAAGTTGCCGGTAGCTGCGACCTTTGCGTTGGTCGTGTACACAATCAGTCCTGGATTCTTCTACTTCGACTCGCAGTTTGCCTACGAGTCCCTGGCGCTGCCCCTTGTGGCTGTGGTGGTTCTACTGGTGGTAAAGATCGCGCAGGGGGACACCCCGCAAAACGGCCTGACCGTGGTGGCGATCGTTCTCAGCATCGTGGTGGTCTTCACGCACCATGCGTCCAGCTATGTACTGGGCGGGATGTTACTCCTCGTGCTCGTGGGCACACTCGCACTTTATCGTGCATCACCCGAAGCCAGATCGGCACCGCTTGTCCGGCTTTCGATCGTCGCGGGTGTCGCATGTGGGGCGGCAGCTCTTTGGATTTCCGTTGTGGCGCCGTACACGGTCACGTATTTGGGCCCCCTGTTATCAGACAACGTGCACGCGCTCGTCGGTCTGGCATACGGCACCACGCACACGCGCGCCCTATTCTCCGGGGCCGCGACTCCGCTCTATGAGATGGTTGCGGTATACGCGAGCATTGTGCTCGTCGTGGGTCTCTATGTCGGAGGAGTCTTCATCTTGTGGAAGAAGGATCGATGGCGGAGCTACCTCGGCTGGACGCTTTCGCTCATCGGGCTCTTCTACTTGGTGTCGCTTCCCTTTGTGGCGGTGCGGACCGATCAGGTGGCCAAGCGAAGCTGGGGATTCACCTTCATCGTACTGGCGCCGGTGGCCGGACTGGCCATCTCAAAGGTCGTGGGCCGTAGCGCACTCCGTACCGGATTCATATCACTCGCCCTTGTCGTCGGTGTGGTCGGAGGAGCGTCGACGCTTTCGGGCATCAACATACGGTTCCCGGGTCCCTATCAGCCCTCCTCGGATCCGCGTGCCATGACTGCCAACGTGATCGCGGCCGCCGAGTGGCTTCGAAGTACGGCTGGGACGGGCAACCGGATCATGGCGGACCGGGACACTGAAGCGATCTTTGCCTCCTACGGCGACCAGTATCCGGTCGAGGAGGCCTACGAGGGCTATCTAGCCGCTGCCGTGTTCAAGAGCCATTCCGTGACGCCTTTTGTCCTGAACGAGCTGCGGCGGAGCCGCACGCGCTATCTCGCGGTCGACGCTCGGCTGCCAACGGCAGCACCTCTGACCGGCTATTACTTCGACGCAAATGAGCCGCTCATCAGTACGACGCATCCGACGGTTACCCGCGAGGACTTGGCAAAGTTCAATGGCGCGCAATTCGAGCGCATTTATGACAACGGCACCATAAAGATATTCAGGTTTGTCGGGTGATGCGGCCAGAGATCACGAGTCGAGTCTCGGCCTTCGTAGCCCGGTTACGACAATCAGGGTTGTGGCGGCGCATCAAAGCCGTGGTCGTCACTGGCTCTGCAGCGCGGGGAGAAGAGGTGTGGATCGGAAGTACCCTCTGCAGCGACATCGACGTGATGGTGGTGACAAAGTCGGAGAGTCTCAGGCTCTCTGCGGCGATCGACCGCATGATAGGAGAGTATCGAGAGTGGGGAATCGACGGGGGGCGAATTCCTACTAGGTCATTGAGATCGTACGGCACCCTCTTCTTTTACGAGGCCCGGCACGGTGGTGTGATCGTTGCCGGTGACACCGCAGTCCTGTCTCTGGTCCGGATGAAATGTCCGACTCAGATACCAACGTGGGAGGCGTTTCGGGTCCTGGCGAATCGTGCTCTGGAGGTCGTGAAGGCAAAGCACGGTGTCATCCCCCCGGAGACGGCCGTAAGGAAGTGTTATGAGGCCCTGTGCGACGCCTGTCTCGTGCTCGAAGGTCGCTACCGTCCTTCCTTTCGAGCACGCCTCGATGAGATTGCGCGCAAACCGCTTGATCCAATCGTAGACGGCCTGAACGACATCGCCCGAACCACGCTTGAGCGGCGCTTGGCAGGTAGCTCGACACCGATAGGACGAACCATCGAGGAAGCGTGCGGTGACCTCATTACCGGTCTCACCGTGGCTCTTGCGAGCTACCTTGGGACCACAGGAACCGCGGAGGATCTATTGAGTGTCCTCGGCCGAAGTGAGTTTCACCCTGGGCACCGCTTGTACTGGGCGGCTCGTGACCTTCGTGCCGGACGACTTCCCTCTCATCTTCGCGTGGATCCCGTCATCACCGTGTGGTCTCGCGCGCTTAACTGCCTGCGGTCAGAGTCCGAGGACTGGCGATTGCTCGATGATTGGGCTCGGTGCCCACAGATTCTCAAACCTCCGGTCCTCGACAGGGGGCGATCGTGTTAAGGGCACGACTCAGTGAGCATATGAGTGAGCCGCTGTACCGGCAGTCGTACCTGATGCTCGCCGCTACCGGGATTTCGGCTGTAACTGGATTTCTGTTCTGGATCATCGCCGCCAGGTTTGCCACTACTCAGGAAGTCGGTCTCGCCGCCGGGTACTTCGCGGCTACGTCCTTTTTGTCCTACCTAACGAGCCTTGCGCTTCCGTACGGCTTACTGCGATTTGGGTCGTCCGAGCGTTTCGCCGGCGCTGTAAACGCAGCGCTCTGGCTCTCTGCGGCTACCTCGGTCCTTGGCGCAGTGGTCTTCAGGCTCGGGATCACGCTGTGGTCCCCGAGGTTGCTCTCGCCTGTAGCGAGCATGGACAAGGTCGCAATCTTTGCGTTCTTCAACGTCGGACTGGCGATCGGGCTGTTGCTCGACAGCCTGTTCGCCGCACGTAGAAAAGCCGGGCTGGCGGTTGTTCGTGCCACCATCTCGGGCCTCGGAAAGCTCGCCCTTCTCCCTGTGCTGGGACACTCGGGGTTCGGCATCGGTGCGTCAATATTGCTCCCCACCGCGCTATGCAGCATCTTGATGTGGATCAGCCTGCCTATGTTGCTGGCTCACCACTCCCATGGCGTTGCGATACGCAGCGCGGAGACACGTTCGCTGTGCAGCTTCTGTCTTCAGACCTTCCCGGCCGCGCTTCTCGCGGGTGCTCCCGCCTTCGTCTTGCCGTTGTTGGTGCTGGGAACGCTCGGAGAGAAAAGCATGGCTTACTTCTACGTCGCCTGGAACATCGCTTTTGTGGTCCAACTTGTCCCCAGCATCATCTCGCAGCTCACCCTGAGTGAAGGCGCGGTTGACCTCGGCTCTGTTAGGCGGAAGGCAATTCGCTTTTCCTTAGCTGCCACAGTCCCACTAGTCGCGATCGTTGTGCTCGGAGCTTCCATCATTCTGCGCGTTTACGGCGGGGCATACTCGTCACATTCTGAGGTGGCGTTGAGGCTCTTCTGCCTTGCTGCGGTCCCCACCGCGGTTGTCTCGATCGTAGGCGCCTTCATGCGCGTTCAGCACCGGCACGCGCAGATCACGATCCTTAACGGCGTCTTGTGCGTGCTCGCGTTGGGCTTTGCGGCGCTCGGGGGACGCTGGCTGGGGCTGTCGGGCCTCGCGGAGGGGTGGTTGACAGGTACGGCAATCGCCAGCGTCCTTGCGGCGGTCGTGTTGATGGGTTCGTTGGCGGCGAAGACCGATGACCGCGGCGAGGCGATTCCCCTGACGATGCCCGGGCCGTGAGTCGTCTAGGTCTGTCTGACATGCGCCGAGCACGCAGCGTTGTGGTATGTGGAGCTTTGGCAAGGGACGTGATGCTCTCTTGCTCTACGCAGTTCCGCGAGCACTTGTTGGATCACCCCGGCACACTATCGGTGACTTTCCCTGTCGAACACGTTCGGGTGCGTCCGGGCGGTGCTGCGGCGAACATAGCGTATGGGCTGTCTCGATTAGGTCTGCGTCCATGCCTCCTCGGATCTGTCGGCGAGGATGGTGCGCCGCTGCTGGAGCGGCTCGCTCAGTCTGGCGTCGATGTCGATTCGGTCTGGGTCTCAGGAACCCAGGTGACCCCGACCTACTACAGCGCCACTGACACCGAAGGCGCCTCGGTCGGGTTCTTTTACTCGGGGGAGGAAGCAAAGGAGCTTCCTGAAGGCCCCAGCTTGAGTTCACTACACGACCGGCTGCGGACCATCGACACAGTTGTGATAACCCCACACAGACCCAGCTCCATGTTGCGCTACGCAGAGGAAGCTCAAGTGTTGAATGCAACGGTTATCGCTGATCCGGGCCAGCAGGTGACCGCATTGTCGAATACCGCTCTTGCCAGGTTGGCAGACCTTGCGTCATTGGTCGTTCTGAATTCCTATGAGCGCGCCCTCCTGCGGCGGCGAACAGGGTGGACAGAGACAGAGCTTCTGCAGAGATCAAAGATTCTCGTTACCACGGCGGGATCAGATGGATGCCAAATAGAGAGCGAGGGATGCTCCATCACGCTTCCTGCCGTCATAGCAACCCTCAGGCACGACGCTGTGGGTGCTGGCGATGCATTCAGGGCCGGGCTCGTGGGGGGCATTTTGTTCGATCTGGATCTCACGAGGAGTGCGCAGCTCGGCGCCGCAATGGCGTCCTTCGCAGTGGAGGCCGACGGTCCTCAGGAATATGAGCTGGATATCGCTGCCGTGATCGCGCGTCTGCGCGCTCAGTATGGAACGGATGCAGCTGAGACGATCCGAGACGTTCTACCCAGGTAGCCAGTGCATCGAGGTGCAAGCAGCCCTTTATGCTCGACGCGGCAGCGAAAGTGTGAGAGGTACGGCTGATGTGCCACTACGCCAGACGTATCCGAGGCCTGTGATTGTTGCCGCAGCCGTGCAGAGCAAAGCGAGTCTGAGCAAGCGGGAATCTCGGTGGCGCAAGGCACCACGGAGGTAACCAGGAATCGCAGGAAGCAGTATTTGTTTGAGGTACTCGGCGTCATAGCCGAGTGACGTTTTTCCTCCGATGAGCCGGACGTCAGCTTTGGATATGCCCTCGGCCCAGCAACGCTGCCAGGTGTAGCGCCACGTGAGGCGGGATAGAGGCACGTAGTGATGGACTATCGCATCAGGTGCATACCAGAGGCACTGTTGACCAAACCTCTCCCTCAGCGCGAGCGCAAGAGCAAGTTCTTCGTTGGAATGATTCTTGGGCTTGTTGCCGGATGGGCCGAATTCTGTGGAGAATCCTCCAACTCGGAGAACAGCATCACGCTTGAACGCCATATTGCATCCGATAGGGCGTGAAATAGCTTGAGGTTGGGTTGGGTGCCCCCGGTAAGTGCAGCCTGCGATCCAGAGGACCTCCTCTGGGAGTGCAGCATCTCCGGTTTCGTACCAAGGGAGAATTCGGCCACCGACACCTACTCGTTCCGGTGATTCTTCAAAGGTTCGAACGATCTCCTCCAGCCACCGTTGATCCGCCCTTGCATCGTCGTCGATACAAGCGATGATCTCGCCCTCGGCAGCCCGTAATCCTGTGTTTCTGGCAGCGGATGCTCCCCGGCCTTCACTGCTTAGGATATGAACGTGAGAGTCGAGCTCATTCACGAGTGCCTTCTCTAGCGCTGGGTTCGAGTCCACAACGACCAAGACCTGCTCGGGGCGTAGCGAGCCAGCGGTAATACTTTCGACACATGAGCGGACGAGCCAGATGCGATCGAGGCTATGTGCGGGGATTAGGACAGTTGTCCCCAGCGTGGTACGCCTCACAGGTTATGGGAGTCGGTGCAAGGTTGGGGTCGCACAGGCCCAGGACTCAACGCCGATCAGCGGTCTCATGGGGACAAGTTTATGCGATCGCTTTGTCCACAGTGTCATTGTGACCCCAACACGGCGGATCGGAATGCCGCGAAGGAAGGTTTGAGACTGAAGTCATACCGGACAAGGCCGAAGTTGTCGTCAGGGTTTTGCGGATCGGCCGCCTTGTCGCGTGGAGAGTACCAAAGGAGCACAGATATCCAAGGCCACTGGCGAATCTGGCCAAGGGCGAGCTGCACCATCTGTGCTTGGCGGGCTTCACTGATGGCGTGGGTTGAAGTTCCAGTAGGAGCCCCGTATTCGGTCAGCCAGACGGACTTTTGGGCATCGCCATGACTGACCATGAGATCGTGGATGGCCGGAAGTTGAGCGAACCCGTTCGACGCGCCACCAGCGGTGTCCGTAGGCAGATAGGGATAGCTGTACGGATGTATTGCCACACCATCGAAGAACGGGCCTGCACCGGCTTGATAGACAGCTTGTAGGAAGGCCTTGGGTGCGATGTCGCTCCCACTTGGAGTCGTTGCGACAGGTGACAAACCGCCAGAAAGCACCACGGCTTTCGAATTCACAGCGTGGATGGCTACGGAGGTGGCTTCGAGTAGATGAGCATATGCGACTGGGTCCGGCTTGGGCGCCCAGTATTCCGCGGAGTTCGGCTCGTTCCAGATCTCCCAGACATTGACTTGCTGCGGCGCGTAACGAGCCGCAACGGCGGCTGCGAAGGTGGCGAAGTAAGACGGGTCTGACGGTGCCCATTGCCAAGACGTTCCAGGTGGGCGATCCCAAGCGGGAGAATAGGAAATGACTCCGATGATCTTGAATCCCCGTGCGGATGCCGCGGTCACGACGCGGTCGGTTTGGGCCCAGGAAATGGAGGTCGGAGTCGGCTGCATGTTGGCGCGGGAGAAGTTGAGCCGCAACCAGGTTCCGCCCGCCTGGGACATATCATTCAAATCGGTTGTGAGCTCGGCGTTGGGCTCGGTAAGGATCAGGTTCCCCGTTGAATAGCCAGCTCTGTCAGAGAGGGGCGAAGAAGTAGCTGAAGCAGAGGAAGAGACAGAAGAACTCAGCGCCACGCCCGGCGTGGGAGAAGCCACCGCGACAACCATTCCCGCTGTTAGGGCTGCGATGGAGACGACCAATCCCGTGCTGAGCAGCTTTAGCGCTCTCGCTTGCTTGGACTTCGCGAGCGGGCTGCGACCAAGACTTTTTCCGATCATTCCGATGGTCCTCGACTACTACAAGCGCTTTGGTGATCACTGTGCGTGATATCAGCATCGACACCCTGCGTGTCGCACTTGAGGACCTGGTGAAGGAGTGGAAGAAGCCATGGTCAGTGAGGGGCTCGATCCGGGTCGAGGTGTGCGGATCCCCATTGGCCAGCCAAGGGGCGACCATTTCGTCCGGTCCACCATTAGGCCCGCCGGCCGGGCCAGTGTTCCCGCGCGACCAAGCTCGTCCCGGCCGTCGAGGCCTGGCGTACGAGTTACGGGTCAAGCCTGATGGTGCTCGCAAAGGCTCGCCAGAAGCTGGTGGCTTCCGGGGGTTCTGGAAACCCCGTGGTTCGGCATACGGAGACCTAGCTAGCGTGGCTACTGCCTTCCGGGTGCTCGCGGTACCGAACCGTGAGAAGAACCATGGTTCGCGAGGAGCGGCCGAACGCCAAGCACATGCGGGTCAGGTGTGCGCTTCGATTATCCTGCCGGCGGGGCAAGGCAATGCACGACGCGAGGCGGGTGCATTGCGCCACGGAGACGAACTACTCTCTGTACCGTCTCATGACAACTCACACGCCACTTCGTGTTCTGTTAGTCAGCGATTTCTACCCTCCGCAGCCGGGCGGCTTGGAGGCGCACGTCCGGCGCCTCGCTTGCGAGCTTCAGACTCGAGGGAACACCGTAATGGTGGTGACAGGGGGAACCGGCGGGTTGAGGCCGCCAAACGATGGGTTCCCCGTCGAAACCATCGCGCCCAGCCTAAGCAGGCTGCCGTTTTTGCATGAATCGGCGTCCCGAGTGTTCCATCCACCGTGCGCTGATCCGAAGTTTCAGCGTCGCCTGCTCGAAGAGATCTCTAGGTTCAAACCGGACGTCGTCCATGCCCATGGATGGGTCGTGTTCTCGACTGCTCCGCTTTGTCATCGTCGTCGTGTCGCCATCGTTGCAACTGCGCACGACTATGGCTTGATGTGCCCAAAGCGCAACCTGAGAAGAGGAGACGACATCTGCGACGAGGGACGTGGTATGCGTTGCGTTACTTGTCCATCCACCGAACAAGGACTCATGAAACGCACCGGTCTGGCTGGATTGCTGGCTATGACTGGGGCTCACACATATGCTCGAGTCAATCGATTACTAACGGTGTCGACATACGTACGCAGTCGTTATCTGGAGGCCGGGATCGCCCCGTGCGCCATGGACATTGTGCCGAACTTTCTGGATCCCGGAATCGCCAGCGACATAGGAATCGACCCGGGTGTAGCAAAGGATGTGCTCTTCGTCGGCCCTGCGAGCCCTCATAAAGGGAGGCATGTCCTCGAACAAGCTTTTAGAGAGCTGGGGAATACGCAATTCCGCCTCGTACTGGTGGGTGACAATGCATCATCGGTGGCGCCACCGGAAGCGAACATCGTGCGATTTGGTCGGCTTGAAGGTGATCGATTGTGGAGATGCTTTCGAGCAGCCGCGGTAGTCGTCATTCCGTCGACCTGGGCGGAGCCATGTCCGACAGTGGCCCTCGAAGCTATGGCATTTCAACGTCCCATTGTCGCCAGTTCGGTTGGCGGCCTCCCTGACATCGTGAAGGACGGCCAGACCGGAGTCTTGGTTCCACCGGGAGACCCGGCTGTGCTTGCAGGAGCCCTGAAGAAACTCGCTATGGATTCATCAACCCGAACGACAATGGGTCAAGAAGGTCGTCGGAGGCTCGAGGTGGTTTTTTCTTCCGAGACCGTGATCCCTCGCATCGAAGCTGCTTACCACGCAGCGATGGGTCAACTCGTGCGGCATCCGGCGTGATTCATTCGAACAGATCCCGACTCCCATAGCACGCTCCTACTGGACGCACCCGTCTCGGTCTGGCATCTCAACGGCCTCCTAGGGGCAACGCACAACAAATCGGCTCCAACGCTGCTCCGGCAGGCGGAGACGGTCCGAAAGGATCGTGCCGAAGTAATGAGCCAGGCTTGACGGGGGTCCTCTTCACGTAGGGAACCCCCACGAGCGGCTCCGCCGTCACCTTCGTGAGCGGCGTGGCCACTGGAGTCAACGCACCCGGCATCACGCTCTGTGATTCCCAGAGTGTCACGTTGACCGTCACCGACAATCCAACGAACATGACCGGCACGACAAGCGTAACGGGTTGTTGGTGGTACTCCGACATCGTTCGCTTTAATCGCTGCTGGTAGTCCTTCCTTCATCGACTGTGGGACCAGCATCACAACCGATCTGAGCACGAACAGCACGTACAACGAAGTGCTGCACATGACCGACACCTACGACAACGATGCCACCTTTGCGAACACCACCGAAACGCTCAGTCTCAGCTATGGAGGCGAGTTGATTGGGATGGTCGGATCGGACCCAACCGAAAGCCCCACCGCGGCGACTGTGGCCGCTGGAATTTCGATCGCCACGTTATGGTAGCTACGGCTCAACCATCGGCCTCAGTGACAGTAAGGGCCAAAATGGCAATCTCTTCGTTTCAGGTTCAGGGGGAGGGTCGATCGGCCAAGTCGTCTTCAGCCTGACCCGGAACTAGGACTCACCATGGCTCTAAATACACGCGCTGCCCGCTTGGTGTTGACGCCTTGTCCACTGGTCCGGTCACGCGGCGTGGTGGCGTCTCAGCGCTGGTGTAAACGGCTCGGGGCGAAGACTCCATATTGATACTACGCAGCGGCTGTGACGCTGTCCTCTGTCACCTCCTCGACTTGTTGATCGTGCAGTAGTTCGCGCCG
>Ga0187860_1003637_pt1 | contig 12062 bp, 11 predicted proteins | sample June2016WEW_10_4_FD_132981 | JGI IMG/M metagenome (GOLD analysis project Ga0187860, IMG submission 132981) | Peatland microbial communities from SPRUCE experiment site at the Marcell Experimental Forest, Minnesota, USA - June2016WEW_10_40 | ecosystem: Environmental > Terrestrial > Soil >... | reverse complement strand
GCATCACCGCGATCAAGCTCTCGATATGCTCGGGCCGAGTCAGCGGTTCATCGCCCTGAACATTCAAATAAACATCTGCCGAAATCGCGTTCGAGATCTCATGGACCCGATCGGTGCCCGACCGATGCGCCGCCGAAGTCATGCGCGCGGCAAAGCCTCGCTCTTCGCAGAACCGCATGATTTCATTCGAATCCGTGGCGACAACGACTTGGTCCAGCGATGAACACCGCCGCACTCCGCGATACACCCAAGCCAGCAACGGCTCGCCGGCGATCGCGCGCAGCATCTTGCGGGGCAGGCGCGTCGAATTGAGGCGCGCCGGAATCACAGCGATGACTTTCATGCGCCCAGTTTCGCATGGAGCCACGCGGTTTGACACTCCATTCGTTTGACACTGCATTCCATGCACTTTTAGAATAAGTCAGGGACGCGTCCACCCGCGTCTGCGGGATTCTGTGCCCATTTCCGGGCTGTCCCTGGTTCCCTTCCGCGTATTTCCGGATTGGCGGTGTAGCTCAGGTGGTTAGAGCGACGGTCTCATAATCCGTAGGTCGTTGGTTCGAGTCCAACCGCCGCCACCAAGCCTAACCCTCTGGAATCAGAGAGTTCAGTTTGGCAGGATAACTTTTTCTGGGGCAAACGGTGCACAACCGGTGCACAAGTCGTCATGTTGACGATTCACCGCGTCGATTACTGCCTGCGGCAGAACCTTAATGTAGCTGCGAATCGTGGTTTTCACGTCGCCATGCCGCAGCACATCACGCACGGTCAGATCATCTACTTTCTGGTCATGCAACCGAGTGGCAAGCCCACGACGGCAGGCATGGTAACCGTGCCACTGCATACCGTGTTCGTCCAGTATCGGCCCGATGACACGATTGGCGAGGTTGTTTAAGTCCAGCGCCTGCCCTTTGGCGTTGATGAACATCGGCCCGGTCATAGGATTCCTGCACGCTAATCTGTACTTGTCCAAGATGCCTTTCAGCACAGGGGAAACATGCACCGTGCCTCTACGTTTCTTCGTTTTCGGCTCTCCAAACTTGCCGTGCACTCTGGCACGAACTACGTTCCGAAAGAGTATTTTGGAGAGCCGTTAGAAAACCCTTTTAAAATCTGGCCTCTTTCGACCCGCATAAACATTGGGTCGCGCCACGGCCACCTCGGACGTTAGAAAAGTGTAGTTTTCTAATGAGGCCGTAGCATTCCCGCGCCCACCGGAAGTCCTGACCCCGACATCCCCAGGGGCCTCGATCTATCGGCGACCACCGTCCGGACTCTGGCGTGATGCCATCAGTCGCGCCCTCGGCACGGTGCACCGCCTCAGGGGCCGCAAACGCCCGCTTCCTGTGGAATGGACGCCCTTTCTTGCACCGCCAGACTTGCCGCCGCAATTCCATAAAGAATGATTGCCATCACTCCGAGGACGACGATCCCGCCGACCATGACCAGGTTCTCCAGCCCGCCGCCAACCACAGCTCCCAGCAGATTCATTCCCAGGGCCTGTGCGGGTTCGGTGCAACGCTGAAAGCTACGCGAGAAGATGAGACCCGAGAAGAAGACGGGCAGAGCCGTCAACGCGCCAGCCGCCAGGATCCTCAGAAGCAGCGGCAGCCCTTCGAGCAATGCGTACGGGAAGAATCCGGCCAGCACCAAAGACAGGAATAATAGACTATAGGCGACACGATAGGACACGGAACGGAGCATGATCGTCACGTTTGCCGCCATCGCCATCACGATAAATGCAGAGATGACCACTGTATTCGTGACCCAGGTGGCGCCAAAAAGCAAAGAAAGTTCCGTCACGCCTTTTGTTTCCAGCAGAAGGAAACCGGCACCCAGGAAAAACATGTGCAGTTTCTCGGGGTTTGTGAAATTTCGCACCTGCAGCGTGCGTCGGCACAAGATCGCGACCAGAGCGATGAACGACAGCAACACGAACAGGATCGAGACCGGCACTCTGCGCCTTGCCAGAAAAAGGAAGGGCCACTGGTCTGTCGCCAAGACGACCGGGCCAGGACCGGACTGAAGGCCGCCGCCAATCTCGGGAAACTCGGTCATTGCAGTCAGGTTCGTCGGCTTGCCCTCTACAAAAACCACGCCGGCGGTGTCGTAGCCCGTCCAGTATGTCAAGGGAGGAACACCAAAAACGGCGTTGAGCATGTGATAGAGCCGTGTCGTAACGAAGGACTTGCCAGATGCAAAGATGAGCACCATCGTGCCGGTGGGTCGCAACAGGCGCCTCGCCTCCCGCAGGCTCTGGAGCGTGTAGACGTTATTCTCAAGGCGCACAGACGAGTAAGCACTCATCATCGTGTGCGAATCCAGGTAACCAAAGATAATGAGGTCATAGGACTTTTTGGTCTTCTTGAAAAAAGCCCGCGCATCGTCGTTGTGTACGGTGACGCGGGGCGAAGCATACGGCTGTTCGGGGTGAATACGGCGCCCAATCTCCAGAATGAGAGGATCGATCTCGACGGCGTCAATGTGCCCTGCGCCATGCCGGAGAGCAGCCGCGACATCGTTTCCCGTCCCGGCCCCAACGATCAGGACATCGTCCGGCGGATGGGAGAGCAGCCGATAAGGGAGTTCGTACTGGGGGAGCGCCGTTCGATTGGGCTCTGCGGTTGGGTTCTCACGCAGAAAGTCAGGCGACAAATCCAAGGCCTTTTGAAAGTAGTCGTGGTCCACACTCAACACGTAACCTCTTGGCTTCGACCACCCCGGCGGCGCTGGATACTCCTGTAGCGCAATCCGATAATAGGGCGACCACATCGCCTGTGGCTGTGACACCGCCACCGCCGGAACTACCAAGGCGAAGATTGCCAACGAGCTATAATCACGAATGAAGAAAGGTACGAGGAGAAGGAAGCCGACCATTATCCAAACCCACGGCGGCATATAGAGGAACGCGAGGAGCGTGAAAAGTGCAATGCCAACCAGGCTGCCAAGCAGATTCACTCCGTACGCCCTGAGTTGGGGGAGTTCCACCAGGTATTCTCCGACAAATCCTCCGAGCACAACAAAGAGCCCAATGATCAGCCCAAGAAAATAAAGGACCACAAGCACATAGACCAGAGTAAGAGAGGAAACAGGAAGGCTCGCAAACGTAAACTGCCAATAATCAATCGTCGGCATGGGAACATGCGTAAGGTGTATGACCGAGGCGTTCGCGATCAAGAGGAACAATAGCGCAGCTAGGACGGGGAGGGTGCGTCGATGCTTGGATTGTGGACGGCCCAGAATCATGCCTAGTCCTATGCCAAAGAAGCTGGCGATCAGCGGCATGTTCTTGAGGTAGGCAAAGACTCGAACTTCCGAAGCCAGATATCGGATGATCACTAACTCGAAGTACAGCGCCGCTGTGCTGGCAATGAAGAGAAGCACTCCTGCGTTCTCGCGAGGCGCGCTCACTTGTACGAGCAAGCCATTCTTTTCCGGCATCACAGATCTTGTCCGTCGGCCGACACGACAATTCGACCCGTGGCAGTAACCTTGCCGTCTTTCTTATTGGTTAACTCGGTCATGCGGTCATCCAACCTTCTTGTACGGACCGCCGTGTCTGAAGCCGGATCGCCGGTGAGGGGGTAGTCTTTCCCGTCGAACTTTCCCGTCCACTCGTTGTGCGTGGGCTTACCCTCGCCATCGGTGCCATCCACCGTGACTTTCACGTTGTCATCCACGGCCTCGTAGACAACTGTGGTGTTCTTCGGTGCCATAGGTGGAAACTTCGACTTGGCCTCGTTCAGCTTCCAGGTGCCCATATTTGGATTGCTGGCGAAGCCCACTGCCACTGCAACAAAGCACAGAGCCAGAGTCAATACAATTGTTCTTGTTTTCATGTCTTTCCTGATTGAGAAGCAAAGTTTCGGACCCCCTCCACCGCCGCCGCACCTGGTGCTTTATCCCAAGAAAGTGAAATCTGACGCGACCGTTTATGCGGTGTTTGCTATCGAGTAGACTAACACCGTTTTCCTGATAGTTGTCTCTACCAGGCGTTCTCACCAGCTTGCGCCGTTTGTTCGCCGGGAACCAAGGTGAATGAGTGAAATGGCGATTTTTCGCCAACTACCGATTGGAGCCTTGTTTGAGCCGCGTGCTACGATTCCATCGTGTTCAATCTGGGCAGTCCGAAAACGGGTGGCGACTGGATAGTCCATATTGCGGGGGCAATCGTTGCGATATTCCTTGTTTGGTGGATGCTGCGACTCTATGTGCTGTAGCGGCCGCCGGCGTGCTCGTAATAACCAAATCAGTCGATACACCGGCGCCCGAGTTCTGAGTGTAATCGGGATGTTTCGACAACTATGCGTGGGGACTTCTATCAGTTTCTTGGACGCTCTCTGTTGTACTTTTCCAGTGCCGCTGGTAGCTACCTTCAGCTCTTGTTCCAGTTTGGACAATCTCGTCTTCGTGAGGCTCAGGCCGTGCTCGCGCGGTGACAAGCTTGAGGTCTAGGGTTGCTACCCGTGTCTCTAGCTGATCGCGTTTCAAATCCACGTCAAAAGCATACTCTTGATCTAGAGGAAAACCGGTGTTTTCGAGCACGTCGATCCTGCCTAGTAACCTCATAGATCTAAACCGGAATTTCTTTTTGATCTCGAAAACGGCATCATTGTGCGCTCGTGTCGCCTGATCGCGAGATTGTGAACCTAGACCCACCATTTAACCTTGTGTAGCACTTTCTGGAACCACCGAGGCACCTTCGCCTGCGCTAATTACGAAATTCTGCTGCAAGCCCTGCGCGGCCATGAAATGTTCCATTGCGGCAGAAGCCACCCCAAGGGCTCTCAAGCTGCGGTTCGTGGACAGTTTGGGACCCACGACAATGTTCCCACACTGTGCCCAACAGCAGGATGCAAGACGCAACCGAACGTCACCGAACGTAACGCCCGGCACCAGCCTTAGCACACCATCCACAACGAGTCCGGCGCCGATTAAGGATATGCCGCGGTTGACGGGCAGAAGAAAGCCGGGGAGCATTTCCCCGGCTACTTACACGAAACACAAGCAAACTAGAGGTTGATCTTGCGGCGAATGATGCCCGCAAGTCCGAGCACGCCCGAGCCGAACATGGCCAGCGTGCCGGGTTCCGGAACAGCGGTCGGCAGGTTGGTCTCGAAGTACGCGGGAGCGCCACAGCACTCGCCGTATACCATTTCCAGCGTGCCGCCGGTTACGGTTGGACCCGTGTAGGTGAAGGTGCTGAGCACAAAGGAGGTCGGACCAGGGTCGCTGAAGAAGGAGGTGCCGTTGATGTAGAAGCTGGCACCATCATCGTGTCCCAGTGAGAAGCTGGTGTTATGCGGCAGGGTGAAGTCGTTCACGGTCAACGTGGTGATGGTGTCATTCAGCCCCTTGTCCACGCCCGTAAAGGCACTAGACGGAACGCCGCCGCTCTCGAAGAACGCATACACACTGGCGTCATCGGTGCTGGCGAAGTTCAGCGCGGACGAGGTCGTGAAGGTGAAGGTGATGTCGGCCAGTGTGCCAGGCACCGATGCCAGTACAGCATTTCCTGCTGTGGCGTCGCTTACCGACCATACCGCACCATTGACTGTAACTGAGCTGGCTTGGGCGCCAATGGCGGCCAGAGTCAAAGTGACAACCAACAGCAATTTTAGAGTTCTGCTCATGGGATGCTCCATTTCCGGAAATCTTCTCAGAGTCTTACAAGCGGCAAGTACATGGGGTATACGGCAAGTTTGCTTCCAAAGGTACTCCCGTTGCCATTAAGGCAACTTGTCTGAAATCAATATAATGGTTTGCGAATCAACACGAGTTGAAATTGCTGTGTGCAATTACTTGCGACTCTCTGGGAAAGGATTCGCCCACAACATCACACCTTGGTTACCAGGCAACTTCCAGCCTTCACCGCACCTACGCATGTTTGGCAAGCGAGTGTTCCATCCTTCTCGCGACAGAGAGCGAAGCTTCCGCAGTGAAGACACGAGGGAAGAGTGTTTGGCCCTCCTCGGGCTGTACCATCCTTTGGGTACAATGACTTAGTAAGGGGTTGGTACAAGATAGACTAAAGGCTGTCGGTTTCCGTTGCGGTAACATTGTTGGGGTTGCCGATATGGTGCGCTCGTTGATCTGGGTCGAGGGCGAGGCAAAGGGCTGGGCCTGCTCCAATTGTCAATGGAGATTCCTCGTCCCCACGCTGCTTACCGGAGAAGAGGCTAAGGGTGCTTACGACCGCCTAGCCGCTGGGAAGTTTCGCGAGCACCAATGCGAGGCCGGAGCCAGTTTTTTTGCGGCGGAACAGGGAACAAAACGGGACGCTAGCGCTTCTTTTGCAGAGCGTGCTCGGATGCTCATAAAGCGAGGATACACACCGACGATTGCGGTCGAGATCGTGTTTCAAGAGATGGAATTCGAAGTAGGCCACAATCCGAAGGTTATGGAGAAGGTGCGTGCTGATGCCGAGGATTTCCTTCTGCGAGTCGCCAAGGGTCTCATCTGAAGTGGGACCAGCGTCTGGGTAACTGACGAAATCTAGGTAACTGACGAAACCAGGCGATTACACTCAGAACCCCCACCGGGGCCGGGTTGTGAGTGTAAACGCGATTTAGCGACAGTTGAAGTTTACAGGTTCAGGAAGTAGACGGGTGCCATTGCAGCCAGCACAGCTCCGGCCTGTAGCGCAAGCACGCGCCGCGTCTGCTTTGGCGCTCGCGGTAGCCACTTGATGGCGAAGTATGCCAGCGCGGGCAGCTGTCCCACCATGAGAAGCTGCCATAAATGAGCGATTGAACCCTCGTCGGGCTCACGCACCAGAGCACCCGCGTTTTCGTGAGCCCAAGCCGCGAAAGCGTATGCGGCTGGAAGCCCAACATCGGGGCTGGCCGCGGGGAAAAACCGTCCGGCTCTTCGACAGAATCAAGTGCTCACGCAGGCAGACCGACACGGCGAAGCAAATCCCGGAAGCGCTCTTCCGAGCGAATCGAATCAAACACCGGATCCACGGCGAGATACGACATCCAGACAGCACGATCACGATAGGCAGTCTCAAGCCACTTGTAGGTCTGCTCTTTATCATTCAGAGTGGCGTAGATCTGCGCCACACCGTAAGGCGAAACATAACGTTTGCCAGAAATGTCTTGCAGCTCACGAATGACGTGAAGGGCTTCCTTTTTTTCTCCGGCCAGACCTAGGCTCACTCCGACCTGGGCCATGTAAAGTGGGCTATCTCCGGAAAGATCGGCGGCTTTCTGCAGCTCATCGAGACCTTCCTTGTGCTTCCCCTGTTGTACGTAGCTTTCGCCGAGGATGAGGTGGGCGGCTGCAAAGTTCGGATCTAAGTCGACTGTCTTCTGGCTTTGCTCGATTGCGCCGTCATATCTGCGCGCGAGGTAGTAGCGCAATCCGACCCAAGTCCCGATCATGAGATTTAGCGGATCGAGTTTGAGTGCGCGTTTGGCCTCAACCAGAGCTTCATCATGCCGCCCCTGGGTCGACAGATAATCGCCGTACCAGTGGTGCGCATTGGCGTATTGAGGGTTCAACTCCAATGCTCGCTTGAACTCAACCTCCGCTCCAGGCCAATCCCACTTGTGATCAAGAACCAGAGCTAGCGAGGCGTGAGCCTCAGCAGATTGCGGATCGATTTCAACCGCCTTTTGAGCTGCTGCGTATGCCTTCGGAAGCACCTCCGCCGGGGACATAAACCCGTGCCAGGCCAGTCCACTGTTGCAATCGGCTAATCCCGAGTAGGCGGCGCCGTAGCCCGGGTCTTTACTTATTGCTTGTTCGAAATAAAGCGCCGCTTTGGGCATGCTGTCGGCGGTCCGCTTGTTCCAATAATAGCGGCCTTTCAAGTAGTCTTCGTACGCTTCCGGGTCTACTCTGCGCGCGGAGCTAAGCCTCGCGTGTTCCTCTCCGGTGATCGTGACCTCGACTTTTCGCGCGATGGATTGCGCCACGTCGCTCTGCAGGCTGAGCACGTCGCGCAGCTCGCGATCGTAAGCTTCCGACCAGAAGTGCTCGTCGGTTGCGCCGCGAATCAACTGAGCATGAACGCGGATGCGGCTGCCGTCACGGATTACGGAGCCTTCGACGATGGCATCAACCTGAAGGGTTCTCGCAATCTCTGGTACCGATAAGTGTGTGTCCTTGAAGCGCGTCACGGAGGTGCGGGAGATGACGCGGAGATTATGGATCTCGGAGAGGCGTCCGATGAGAGCCTCAGTCATCCCCTCCGCAAGGTATTCTTGTTTTGGGTCGCCAGAGAGGTTCGTCAGAGGCAATACCGCCAGCGATTTGATGGGTGGCTGCCTTGCGCCCTTGGCACTGCTGCTTCGGTAGAGCACCAAAGCGACAGAGAAGACGGCCAGCGCGGCTACTCCCGCGAGTAGCACCCTCCAGTGTGTGGGGAGGAAAGCTTTTTGAGTCGCCAAAACGGCGGAGTCCGAAGTACTTAAACCCGCGTTCTTCTGCCGAGGGCTTTCCTTCGACTCCTCTGCCAGCAGGGGAAGAGCCGCTGGCGCAACATCGGCCAGCCGCCCTACGAAGCGGTAGCCGCGCCTGGGAATGGTCTCGATATAGCGAGGTTTCTCCGCCGAATCTCCCAGCGCGTCGCGGATCTTTCTGACAGCCGTGTTCAGCCCGTCGTCAAAATCCACGAACGTATCCGCCGGCCACAGCGTCTGCTTCAGTTCGTCCCGAGTAACAATTTCGCCGCGCCGCTCCAGCAGGACCCGGAGCACCTGGAACGGCTGGTCCTGGAGCCGAGTTCGGTTGCCGCGTACCCATAGCTCGGCGGATCGCAGGTCGATCTCAAATTCATCGAAACGCAGGCGGTAGGAAGGTTGAGCATTGGCAGGCAAGTGTGACCCCGTTGGTAGGTAGCACTATAAGGCTTAGTGCGGATCATCGCAATTCCGTTTCGCGGCTTACCCAAGCGCTAAATTATTCCTCTAATTTGTTCTCTCGAGTCGATTTATCTGTCCGGCAACAATCCGGCAACAGTTCAGCCGCAGTCCATTGACTCTTCGACCCGCCCATCCAATAGTCGCCGTACCCCAAAAGGAGGGATCCCATGAAAAAGTTCTCTCGAATTACCTCAGTTTGCGCCCTGCTGCTCATCGGCATCGCGGCGACGCCTAGCCCATCCGCAGCAGCCCCGCCCGACCCAGTGTTGGAGTGGATCAACATCATGAACGACACGGTGCTTGCGGGCGGTACTCCCCCGTTTTTTACCTCTCGCATAGCCGCGATGGTATCCGCCTCGGTTTTCGATGCCGTCAACGGCATTGATCCGCGCTACCGGCCGATCCATGTGCCGCCGAACGCGCCGGACGGCGCATCGCCACGGGCGGCAGCCATTGAAGCCGCGTATGTGATCCTGGCGGACGCATACCCGATGCAGGCATCGGCGCTCACCACGCAGGTGAAGGCGTCGCTGGCGGCGCTTGCTCTGACCGAAAGTGCGCAATCCATATCACACGGCGCCGCTTGGGGGCAAACCGTCGCCGACGCCATCTGGGCTTGGCGCCTCACCGACGGCAACGCGCCACCGCCTCCTCCCTTTGAAGGCGTCCTCGGCATTGTCGGAACCCCTGCCGCCATGGGCTACTGGCGTCCCACTCCTCCGCCCAATGCGCCAGGAGCCGGTACTCAGTTAGCGACCATGACTCCTTGGGTTCTCGTGCGGGCCTCCCAGTTCCGCCTGCCGCCTCCTTACTCCCTTGACAGCGCCCAGTACGCAGCGGATCTGAATGAAACGAAAACCATGGGTGCCTTTTCCGGCTCTCCGCGGACAGCGGATCAATCCGAGCTCGCGCTTTTTTGGCAAAGCAATACGCCGCTCACCTGGAACCGGGTCGCCGCTCAGATTTCCGCGGAGCGCGGTCTCTCATTCCACGAGAATGTCCACCTCTTTGCCTTGTTGAATGTCACCATGGCCGACGCCGTCATCGCCTGCTGGGATTCCAAATACCGCTACAGCTTCTGGCGACCGATTACCGCGATCCGCGAAGGTCTCACCCCAGCCGATGCCGACCCCACCTGGGAGCCTTGGCTCGACTTCTTTCCACCCGGCACTCCTGCCTTTCCGGAGTATCCCTCAGCCCACTCCTCAATTAGCGGCTCCGCGGCGTTCATCCTCGCCTCCACTTTCGGAGACAACACCTCCTTCACCGTTACCTCCGAATCGCGTCCCGGCACTCGTTCGTTCTCCAGTTTCTCCAGCGCCGTTTCAGAAATCGCTGACGCTCGCGTCTTTGGCGGCATCCATTTCCGCACTTCCTGCGTCCTCGGCAACACGCTGGGAAGCACGGTCGCGGACTATGTCTCGAGGCATGCCATACGCCCGCTGTACGATGAATAGGCCGATTATGCACTGGGCGACTCCTGTACGACGCTTTTGGGCGCGCCTGAGAGCGGGACGAAAGTCTTTTGCCAAGATCGTATATTGAAACTCGTATGGCGAGTTGACTGCAAAGGACGGAGCTCGACTGCATGCGCACGAAAGGAAGGTTGCCGACCATCCTACTGGCAGCAAGCCGGTCGGCGCCGGCAACACTGCCCACTACAAGAACGGTTGCGTCAACCCGAACTGAAACGAGCGTGGCATCTAGAAGAATCTCTCCGCCATATGCGGACAAGCCGCCCGATGTCTGGGCGGCTCTTTTCTTGCATCACGCCGACGCTGGTTGGGCGGTAACTTCTGTAAACAGGCGATTACACTCATTGAGAATTGCGTGGGAATTGTGCGCAGGTCCCTTGTCGCTCGAAACACTGTAATGAAATTGTAATGATGGAAGGATCAGAACCGGTCAGATCGAATACACAACAGACAAAACGACCAGCCTTGCAAGCGATTAAAGAATCGAATAAAGTAGAACACCTTCAAAACGGCGCAACTTCCCCTTGTGTTCTCATAATCCGTAGGTCGTAGGTTCGAGTCCTACCGCCGCCACCACCTTCGGATCGGTCATCCGACGGGACGATTCTCGACCCAGGGGCGGCTGTCCCTACGCGAGCAGTGCACCCGGCTATTGTTGCGGAGTCAATGACTTTAAATAGGCAACGACAGCTTCGGCATCACTGCGGTCCATGCGAAACTGGGGCATCGGAAGCCGAAGACGATTACCGGTGGTCCAGATGCCGGTCGTCAGTAGTTTGATCATGTCATCGTCGCTGGCAGGTGGAATGCCGCCAATCCGCGGCGCGTCGAGGGGCCAGTTCGAGTCGTGCTTCGCCGATAGGTAGGGGACGGGCGCGCCCTGCAGCCATCGAGTCTGGTCAAGATTTCCATTGCTGTCGCGCGGGGTGTGGCACTCTCCGCACATGGCCACCCCCTCGACGACATACTTTCCACGAGCGACCTCAGGTCCCCCGCCAGCTCTTTCGCTCTGACGCTGCGGGTTGTTGTTCTGTGCAAAAGCGCGCGTGACCCCATCCGGGATCAGGGCGAGGGCGATTGCTGCAGAGATCGAAAAAACGGCCAAATGAAGGACCAGACTGCTTCGATGGCCCCTGTCGAATTGAGATCCTGAGAACATGATTGTCACCTGCTCAATGATACATTTCGCGGACGCTACTGACGTATCGCATGGATCCATGGACGATTCGCCATCCTCAGGAATGGCCGTTACGACAACATGCCCACTATCAAGCTGGGTTTTTCGTTTTGCCTCGGTGTCTGTCATGCGACAGGTCCATCACACTGGTAACTCATCGCGTCCGAGGCCAATATTCATTTTGTCCTGGTGTCTGTATCTGCCGTAATCTACAGCACTTAAGGCAGTACTTGGGTTCCGACCAAGCTTTAGGCGGCTCTGATTGAGACACAAGTCACCCCCAAATGTGATGAATGGCATAGCCGACCCTGTCACCAAGCGAGAAAATAGAAGGTAAACTAATCTTTACCGGGGTTATCCATGAAGAAAGTCTTGATTCTTGGAGCCGCAGGCAGGGACTTCCACAACTTCAACGTCTTATTTCGCAATAATCCCGACTACCAGGTAGTCGCATTCACTGCCACTCAGATTCCTGACATCGCCGGCCGCCGTTATCCGCCGGAACTTGCCGGACGCTTGTATCCGGAAGGCATTCCTATC
>Ga0187860_1003634_pt1 | contig 12068 bp, 6 predicted proteins | sample June2016WEW_10_4_FD_132981 | JGI IMG/M metagenome (GOLD analysis project Ga0187860, IMG submission 132981) | Peatland microbial communities from SPRUCE experiment site at the Marcell Experimental Forest, Minnesota, USA - June2016WEW_10_40 | ecosystem: Environmental > Terrestrial > Soil > Wetlands... | reverse complement strand
CTGGCTGGGTTTGCAGCGCCTCGACGATATCACCGAGACCTATAAAGTCTTCGCTCATCCTGGTCACTCGCCCCCCGTGTCCAGCCGAAGATATGGGTAATGATCAGCCCCTTGGGAGAGGGCAGACCCACTTTGCGGTGCGCTCCGTTTCTGATACCACGGATAGCGCTCTCCGGCTATCCTCGCTCAGAATGACAGGTGGCGGCCTTTTCCTCTAGGAGTGACGAACAATCCGTATGAATCGTACCTTCAGAATCCTCGCGGTAAACAGGCCAATGGGAACTGGATCAAATGCGCAGCCCTGTCCATCGCTGCCAGGTGCGTCACCTTAATTGGCATTCAACAGGAGAGCCTAAGTCACCTGCCCGTGCCGCTCAAGCTGACGGTCTGCGGGCTGCCGGGGTCGCTGTCACTGATGACAAGGGTGGCGGACCGCGCTCCCGCCGCGGTGGGCCTGAACGCCAGGTTGATCGTGCACCTCCCCTCGCCGGCTACCCTACTGCCCACCGCACAGGTAGAGCTGGATTGAATTGCGAAGTCCCCCGCATCCGTGCCCCTGAGGGTGAGACTCGCAATGCTCAGCGGCGCATCGCCCAGGTTGGTCAGCGTGACAGCGTTTGGGGCACTGATGGTCTCCACGGGCTGTGGGCCGAAGCCGAGGGACGTCGCGGAGAGCCGCACCGCCGTCCCCGTGCCCCTCAAGTTGACGGTCTGCGGGCTGCTGGGATCGCTGTCGCTGATGACAAGGGTAGCGGACCGTATTCCGGCTGCGGTGGGTTTGAACGCCACGGTGATCGTGCAGCTCCCTGGCCCGGCTACGCTACCGCCCGCCACACACGAGCTTGATTGAATCGCGAATTCTCCAGCCTTCGTGCCCGTGGGAGTGAGGGGCGCAAAGCTCACCACGGCGAGGCTCGAAATGCTCAGCGAGGTGCTGCCCAGGTTGGTCAGCGTGACAGTCTTCAGAGAGCTGCTGCCCACGGGCTGTGCGCCGAAGCTGAGCGAGGTCGCCGAGAGGCTCACGGCCGTCCCCATGCCCGTACCGGTCAGGCTGACCGTCTGCGTGCTGCCCGCCACCCCGTTGCTGTTGTCGGTGATGGTCAGCGTGCCGGTGAGCGAGCCGGCCGCCGTGGGTGAGAAGGTCACGTTGATCGTGCAGGAACCGCTGGCCGCGACACTGCCCGCGCAGTTGTTGGTCTGAACGAAGTTCGCGCTCGTGGCGATGTTGGTGATGGCGAGCGCGGCGTTGCCCGTGTTGCTCAAGGTAACCGGCTGAGTCGCGCTCGTCGTCCCCAGGTTCTGATTGCTGAACGTCAAGCTGGGCGGGGAGACCCCGGCCACCGGAGCTGGTGGCAACTGTAGTAATACTGAGACGTTGTTCCCGCCGGCGTTGGCAGTTGCCAGATCAAGCCTGCCGTCCCCGTTGAAGTCCCCCATCGCAACTGCCATGGGCCCGCTTCCCGTGGCCGGAGACGCGGCGGCGGGCGTGAACGTGCCGTCGCCGTTTCCCAGTAAGATGGTCAGGTTGTTGCTGCCTAGATTCGGCACCGCTAAGTCTATTTTCCCGTCCCCGTTCAAGTCCCCCACCGCAATTGCGAATGGCAGGCTTTCAGTGGCCGGAGATGCGGCGGCGGGCGTGAACGTGCCATCGCCATTTCCCAGTAAGATGGTCAGGTTGCCGCTGTCATTCGCCACCGCCAAGTCCAATTTCCCGTCCCCGTTGAAGTCCCCCACCCCAACTGCCAATGGCTCGATTCCAGTGGCCGGAGATGCGGCGGCAGGCGTGAACGTGCCATCGCCGTTTCCCAACAAGATCGTCACGCTGTCGCTGTCCCCATTCACCACCGCTAAGTCCAATTTCCCGTCCCCGTTGAAGTCCCCCACCGCAACTGCCACGGGCCCGTTTCCCGTGGCCGGAGACGCGGCGGCCGTAAACGTGCCATCGCCGTTTCCCAGTAAGATGGTCAGGTTGTTGCTGCCATTATTCACCACCGCCAAGTCCAGTTTCCCATCCCCGTTGAAGTCCCCCACGGCAATTGAGTATGGTTTGGCTCCCGTATATGGAAATGAATTGCCGGGCATAAACGTGCCATCGCCGTTTCCCAGCAAGATGGTCACGTCGCTGCTGGCCTCGTTCGCCACGGCTAAGTCCAGTTTCCCATCCCCGTTGAAGTCCCCTACGGCGATTGAAATCGGTAAACTTCCCATGTAAGGAAACGAGGCGGTAGGCACGAACGTGCCGTCGCCGTTTCCCAGTAAGATCGTCAAGGTATTGTCGCTCGAATTCGCCACCGCTAAGTCCAATTTCCCATCCCCGTTGAAATCCCCCACCGCAATTGATCTTGGAACAGCCCCCGCCGCTATGGGCGAGCCGCTCGCGCTGGCGAAAGCGACCGTGGTTGTGGGCGGTGTCACCGGGAAAAACACCACGTTCGAAGTCAGAGTCGAGCCAGGATTGGCCACGGAGATCGAGGCTGTGCCCCGCGAGGCGATATTTGCCGCCGGCACCGTCACCGTAAGCTTTTCGCCACTTACGAAAGTCGTCGCGAGCGCTGCGCCATTCCATTTGACCGTTGCGCCGGAGGCGAAGCCCGTGCCCTTGACGGTGAGAGTGAATCCTGGCCCGGCGGGTGGGACACTTGTGGGCACGAGGGGTTGGCTGATGAAGGGCACGGGATCTGCGCCCGTACCGGCCAAACTAACCGTCTGTGGGCTATCCAGGACATTGTCCGCAATCGTCAGGGCTGCGCTTCTGCTTCCCAGCGCCGCAGGTGTGAAGGTAACCTGGATGGCACAGTTGGCTCCCACCCCCACCGTGGATCCGCAGGTGTGCGCCTGGGCAAAGTCGCCACTGTTGCTCCCCGTCATTGCGATGTTGGTGAGAGTCAGCGGCACGTTGCCCGTGTTGGTCAAGGTAACGGTTTGCGCGGAGCTGCTGGTCCCTGGCGCTTGGTCCGGGAAGGTGAGTGATGAGGGCGACACTTCCACGCCGACACCCATCCCGGTCCCACTCAAAGTCACGGTCTGCGGGGTGTGGGGGGCCGTGTCGGTGAAACTCAATGAGGCGCTAAGGCTCCCCGTCGCGGACGGGGTGAACGTCACGCTTACGGAGCATGTACCATTAGGAATCACCGTGGCTCCCGTGCAGGTGTCGGCGCTCTTGGCAAAGTCGCTCGAGTTCGTACCGCTTATCCCGACCGTCAAGATGGTGAGGTTGGCTGTGCCGGTGTTGGTCACCGTCACGCTCTGCGCAGCGCTGCTGGTGTAGAGGGGCTGGGGTGAAAATGCGAGGCTGGGAGGGGACAAGCTCGCGAAGCTCGAAACGAAGCTGGCCACCAGGTTCGAGGCATTGACCGTCCCGATTCCCGTGGCGAAGTCCCACCCGGTCGTGGCGGCGAACGCCGGTTGATAGCCGTCACTGGTGTTAACCGCCAGCGCCGCGCACGTTCCGCCTGATCCCCCGCCTCCGCTCAGAATACACTGGGGCATGGTGGTGTAGCCGCTGCCGGCGGAGGTAAGGCTGGTCGCGATTCCCGGCGCCTCGGTCGCGGTACAGGTTGCGCCCGTCCCGTTGCCTCCGCTGAGCGTGCAAGTGGGGCTCGAGGTGTAGCCGCTTCCGAAGCTGGTGAGATACACAACGCAGACCTCGTTGTTAGCACAGAATTCTGCCGCACAACTCGCACCCGTTCCTCCGCCGCCCGTCAGGGTGCAGGAGATTGGATAGGTCGTATAACCGGAACCGCCGTTGGTAAGAGAAAGCGAGGAGACCACGCCGGTGATGCTGGGGCTGCACGCCGCCCCTGATCCACCGCCCCCGCTCAGGGTGCAGGAAGGAGCGCTTGTGTATCCGTTTCCCAGGCTCGTGACCGACACTGAGCTCAGAGACTGGGGGGCGGTGGAAAGCACTCCATAGGTTCCCGAGGGCGCATAGCAGTTCACCCCTAAGCAAGGCACGTCAATATCGCCTCCTGTGCCCGAGCCTGTGTGCAGTAGCGGAATCTGGGTTACGTCGTAGAAAATACAGTTGGGGGCCACCGCATTGCCAAGAGCGGAGTTACAAGACGTACTGCCACCGGAGCCGTACTCCGTCGCCGCCAGCGAGTAATAGGAGGGATTCGGGTTGCCCCACCGGGTCCCGGAAGCCTGATTGATAAGCGACTGAATCGCCGCCATGATCGGCGCGGCAAACGATGTCCCGCCATCCCGGGACCACGTGTCGGGAGCGCCACTGCAACTCGAGCCACGGTTGTTCGGGTCAGAAAAGCAAAACGCGTAGTAGTGCCCCCAGACTCCGTTGGCAGCGAAGAGCGAAACATCGGGGATGTCCCGCACCCCATCGCTCGGGTTGCCGATCAACCCGGACTGCCACGCGGGCTTGGGATATCCGGCGCAGGTGCCACTTACCACGCCGCCGGTATCCGGGGCGCCGGTGGCGCAGCCGCTGGGGCCGCCGCTACCGGAGACGGTGGTTATTAGATCGGAATAGATGGCATCGTTGCACAGTCCGTCCGAGCCATAGGTGGGCAAGATTCCCTTGTAGTCGCCGATCAGCACACTGGCGCAGGAGTCGTTCCAGGGAATCTCAGGAACATAGGAAAGGGCCGACCCGTAGTTGGCAGTGTTGCCGGAGTTCCAATAGGTGGCATTGGTGCCTTGGTAAGTATCGGCGAAGTCGGTGCCACCCACCGATACGTTGTAAGCTGTGGAGGTGAGTCCGCTGACGGTGATTCCGTGTACGGCTTCTCCGCAGGTGTCCGAACTGGCGGCGCCTTCGTCACCCGAGGAAACAAAGACGGAGACACCCTCCGCCACCGCCTGCTGATACAAAGAGCTAATGTACGCGTTGACGGAAGCGCCCTGATAGGACTCGGAGTCACCATAACTGATGCTGACAATAGCCGGCGGTGTGCCGCTGGCGTTAAGGAGGTTTTCGAGGGCAATGAAGCCGCCGAAGTTGGTATCGGTGTCCGCGCAGGACGCCAACTCGATCGCAGCGCTGGGAGCCCCCGCGCTCGCCCATTCCACATCGACGGCCGCTTCGATATCGTTAAGGGTGTAGCCTGGATCAGTGCAGTTATTGGTGGGACTGCTGGGCGGGTGGACTTGCGCCTGAGAGCCAAGAGGGTACGCTGAGGCAAGGCCCATGACGGAGCGGAATGTATCCCAATCCGCCGTACTATAGACGTCGGTATCTTCAATCAACACAATCGTCTGGCCCTGGCCGGAAATGCCCGCCGCAAAGGCCGGGTTGAAGTTGTAGATCGTCGCCAGGTCCGCCGGTACAACCGGGTATCTACCGTTCCCGACCGTGTAATTGGGGCGCGGCTTAAGCATCGGGTGAGGCCGGAAGTCATTCAGGGAAACGACACCCGATACCGTGGAAGCCAGCGCCGCCGGAATCTGCGGGTCGCTCATATTGGCGATATGGGACTCGCCATTCACCAGCAAGTTATGGATCTCCGTGTGGAAGGCTTGGCGGATCTGGCCCGCCGAGCCGGTGAAGTCGATCACCATTTGGTTGGGATAGACCAGGTTGACCTTGAAGCCCTGCGACTCGAGCCAATCCGTCACCCTGGCGATGCCGGCCGACGCGACGCCGTACCTCTGCCCGAATTCCGCCGCCGTGATCCAATGGTGAAATAGGGGCGAATTGGGATCGTGGATATCATTGATGAATTGCTGGAGCGCTTGCTCCTGCTCGGGAGTCCGCTGCAACTGGAGCATCATGTGGTGGATTATCAGGTCATCGGAAACTCGCCCACGATCGTTAATCGCCTTTGCTTCCGGGCGCGTGTTGCCCCGGAGGGTAACCAGGGCACCTTCTCCCGCGTCCGGCGCGGGAAGAGTGCTTGCTTGCGGGCCGGCGTTTACCGGGCTCGCAAGCGCGGCGGCTAGCCAGCGTCCGGCGTGTGGGTCACGCGGGCCAAACGGCTCAAGCGGGCCGGGAGGTTCGAACCTGCCCAATGTGCTCACGCCGGGCGAGGATTTCCCTGAGGTCAGGACGACCTCGTCAGCGGTGAAGAAATCAGCGTGGCCGCCGCCTTGTGCCGGGAATCGCACTTGGGCGTCAGTCTGGACCTGGTTGGCCTCAAAACTGAGAGGCAGCTTGCCAATAATCGCGACGGGCTCGGGTTGAATTTTCGTGGGCGCGGCAGAAACCTGACGGGCAGGGAGAGTATTCTCTGTGGCTTGCATCCTCTGAAGGAGACCAAACCCTGCGATGGCGAGAAATGAAAGGCTAACACATCCGCCGCAGACGGCAATGCTTTTTGTCGCGGTTTGCGCTTGCCTGCTAACGCTGGGGTGCATCGGCAATCTCCCTTCGGCACTGCAATCCGTGACACTATTCGATATAATGTGCCATAGGAACAGCACGAAAGTACCTTGCCAGAATCTCTAGGCGTAGAACACGTGGTGCCGGATTGTCGCCAATTCGGGGTGTTCGTCTGGGGTGTTCACGATATCTCTCTCGAACTAGCCGCCCGGATCCATTGCACGTAGGTAGGCGTAATATGGGGCTCCGCCGGTGGGGCCGTTGTCCTCTCCGTTCATCACCGTGGCTGAGATACGTTAGCAGAACGCCATGCGCCTGGCGCCGGCTTTGGTGTAGAGGCTCAGTTGCCTGTCGGTGGGGGTACGTCATCGACGCGAATGCATTCTTCTGCAGGAACACAGCGCGTATATTCATTCCCCATCCGCTCGTTCAACCCCGCCGTGTAACGTAGTGAGCATTTAGTGCGTGACCACAACCAGCCGGTCCATGTGACAGAGAACCCTTGTCGTTTCACCACCAACATGGAGCAGCGGTGCCGTCCACCTGACTTCAGGGAGGAGAGAATGCCAATGCTTCGTCTTAAAGCGCCGGCCAGCGTGGTGGCGGACTACCTTCGCCTGTTGGTGAATCGCAGGGCCTACACCCTGCAGTCCAACCGGCCGCACCCGGAAAGCGGCCGGCATTACTATTACCTGCCCAAGGACAAGAAAACCAGCCAGGGGCTCAGCCTGACGCCGGACACAATCCGCCGCCACCTCGAGGGCGAAATCACTATCGGCCTCTACTCGCTCGACCCCGCCACCCAATGCTCGAAGTGGGTGGCTATCGACGCAGACTATGAGGATTCGCTCGCGGACCTGCTCCAGCTCAGCTTCTAGCTCAGGCAGGATGGGGTGTAGTCAGCTACATGTATGCAGCGTTAAGCAGTAAGCCTTAAATCAAAACTTAATTCTGCGCAGCGCCGGCGCCGCTCGCAAGTGTCAACGCCGAATAATCCATAGTGATTTTAAGGCCAATCTGCGTGTCATGTGCGTCAACACTCATGGCGGTGTAGGGGTTGGCGTGACCGGGATTCTGTATCTGCCAAGCAAGCTGTTGAGCCATCTTCACGCCGTCCAAAACCTGCCGAAGCGTGGCCGCGTCCGCCGGCGTCGCGCAGTTGAGTTTGATATCCAGGTTCACCTTGTCCGCCGCATCAATGGAATAGGTCAGGGAATCCACTTTCTGGAACACCTGCCCCCAATCCAACTTTAAATTGTTTTGGCTGGATAGCCATGCGGCGAACCAATCGCCGACGGCTGCGCCCAAGGCGATTCCCCAAATGGAAGCCTGCTTATTGACGTCGCCGAGCAGGCTGGTGAAACGTTGGTCCGAATTCAGGTTTGGCGCCTGTCCTGCGTGCGCCTCCAGCAACGTCGTCAAGGACGAGAGCGGCCCGAAAGCCCCGAGGGAATCCTCCAGAATGACGACGCAGGTTCCCGTCACTCCCGCCGAGAAGCAATACGCCTGTTGTCCGGAAATCGGGGTGGGCGTAAAGCTTTGCGCGGCAGCGCGGTCAGCAACCTGCGCCTTGTGGAAATGGCCGGAGGCATAACCGTAAAGACCCATTTCCTTATCGCCGGGCTCCCATCCAATCATCAAGTCGTCGATGTCGTGCTCGCTGATTCCGATCTGGTCCAACGCCGACTCAAGCTGCTGCAAGCGCGGCCCTAGGAATTTTCCCCTTAGGCTTTGGTAATTAGGGACCGCACGCAGCTTGGAAGGACTGGAATATTCCACGCGCAAGGTCTGGATAGGGAACCCGGACATGGCCGTAGTGACGAAATCTTGCCCGGCAACTTTCTGGGGAATCCCCGCCAGCACCATCACAACCAAAAGCAAGAGAAGGGGTCGTCTCATATTCACCTCATATAGGAGCCAGCGTAGCGCGGACCTGATTTGTAGGGCTGACAGCCGACAGCTCAGAGCTTGTAGTTAAGTGCGGGCAGTGGGAGAGGGGCTGACACGATACCTATTGCGAACACGAAACCCAACACAACCGTGATCCTCTCCATTTTCATTGCCCGGGAATACTGCCGCATGCTAGTGTCGCGTCCCACTCAATTCTTTACAATCGACCCTGAATGGGTATTGGCCAACGACCCCCCTCACCCCCTGTCACCTCTCCGCCAAAGGAGAGAGGGGCGTACACTAGAATTGACTCTCCGGGGGCAGGGGGGGCAGGCGAATCGCTATTGTAAACAATTAAGTGTGACACGACACTAGAGTCCGCCGCCTGCTAGAGTAAAGCTACAACCAACGCTGGTTTGCATTTTAGGGTTGTCAGCACCATACCAGTTCACCGTGGCTGTGAACTGAGACGAAGAAGTTGAACCCGCAATGTTATCAAGGCTACTAACGGTCCAGCTATTGGAGTAACCCCCCGGATTTGAGACGCTTGTCGTCGTTATTATGACACTAGTCGCTGTATTCGCATCCCAGGTCCCGATTGAGACGTGGCTAATCGCCTTTGCACCGGTGAAACTGCCCTTGAATCCGCTGTCGCTGGAAGTGAGTTCGAGTTGAAGTCCGGGGACAGTATTGCCAGAGTTTTCACACTGATTGACTGCGACCCAGTGAGAACTAGCAGTCGCGAGAGTGTCGCCGTTTGTAATGGCCGGCGTTGGTTCGGCCACGGTCAGCGTGAAGTTCTGGGCTGCGGGCGAGCCAATGCCATTTGATGCGGTGAATATTATGTCGAACACATCGTTTACGACGGGCGTGCCACTAAGGGTGCCTGTCCCGTTGTGATTGTCAACGAATGACACGGGAATTGACCCCGCCTCCGTGATGATCGGGGTGGGAGTCCCGGTTGTGGTCACGGTGAATGAGCCAGCCACCCCCACGGTAAATGTCGTACTGTTCGCACTGGCTATGAGTGGAGCCTGAGTAGTTATGCTGGGTTTAGTCCCGCCGCAGGCCATGAGGAACAGCCCCATTATCACTACGAAGGCAACTAGCGGAAGGTACCTGGCAAGCCTCTTCATATAGAGTTCTCCTTATGATTTCAGATTAACACACGCTTAGCGTGAGGGTCACTACTTCTGCCGCCCAGGTAGGTGGAGTATAACTCCCCAACAAAGTGAGTGTCACGTACAAACAGTACACCGATAAACGAGAGGCGATCCTTGATCTGGCGGAGATTTTGCAGCGCCCCCGACATTGCTGAGCCAAGGGAACTGCCCTTCATTTGTGTTTTTGGACGCTAGCGCGCGTTTCTCACCACGGGTCTGGAAGGGCAGGGCTTCAGCCCCGCCGTTACAAGGCCTTCCTGATTATTCCTGTGTCCCGTGCCCCGCGCAGTCCCGCGCCTGCGGGACTGCGCGGGGCACGAGACCAACAGAGGGCGGGAGCCACGATCCCGGCGGGGCTGAAGCCCCGCCCTTCCGGCAGCCCGCTAAGAGCGTCCAGACGTGGTGAGAAATCCGGGCTAAGCGGAGATACTTGTGCATGTCACCCTACGACGTCGGTTATAATGCTCGCCTCTGGATCAGACTCCGGCCGTCAGGCCGCGGGTGGCGCCGACATCCCGCCTTGCGGGACCGTTAAGAAGCCAGGACAGGCCACGGCTAGGACGCGGTGACAGGGATGTTGCGCGTGTTCGTGGGGTGCATACATGAAAGATCCGCCGCGGCGGATATGCCACCCGCGGGCAGTCGCGGGCGGGTCCCCCGCAATGTCGCTGAGTGACTCGGGTTGATCGGTCAGGGCGACACAGGAGAAAATGGTATAATGCGTTTTGAGTGGGATGGGAGCAAGGCCAGATCGAACGTCAAGAAGCACCGCGTGTCATTTGACGAAGCTGTGACCGTGTTCTACGACCCCCTGGCTGCCACCTTTGGAGACCCAGACCATTCGCAAGAAGAGAGCCGGCTGATCACGGTGGGGTATTCAGCCCGCGGCCGGCTGCTCGTCGTCAGCCATGTTGAGCGAGGCGGCGCCACGCGCGTAATCAGCGCACGTCGCGCGACCCTTCGCGAAAGGAAACGTCATGAAGGCGAAGAGCCCGGTGCAGCGGGATGACATGCGCCCGGAGTACAACTTCGATTACTCGACGGCCGTCCGCGGCAAGTATTACCGTCGCATCATGAGGGAAGGCGCGAACGTTGCGGTCCTGGAGCCGGACGTAGCCAAGGTGTTCCGCAACTCGGCGGCAGTGAACGAAGCCCTCCGATCTCTGCTGCGAATATCCGAGACCACCCGCCGCCTGGCAAGGTCGTCGAGTGGACGGGCAGCCAGCGCCCGCCGCTGACCACCAGCGTTAAGCTGAGGAGTATTTTTTCTATAACTCCCAGGCCTTTAGCCTCCGAACCAAGACAAGCCGCAGACCTTGGCAAGCAGGTCCGCGCTACTTGCTACACCCTTGAAGTTGCCTGAGTAACCTGTCGAAAGAACAGGGGCTAGGGGCTGGGCGCATAGATGTTAAATTAAGGCTCCCGAGCAGGCCTCGCGCGACATAGACGCGCCACGACCCCGCTGTGGATAGCGTCCCGTTAGGCGCTCTCCGGGCAGGAGGGGTCCGACATTACACTTGTCCCGTATGCCGACTAACTGTCAAGCGGCTGCATCCTGCGGAGGACAGTTTCCGACTAAACATTGTTGGTATAGTTTCCGCCCGCAGTCCCTGTCGCAGGTTGAGGAAGCCCATCCGTTAGCCTGATGGCGGTTTTTGCGTTTCCGCCGCGGTCGTGGATATGAGTTGGCATTACGCATATACCCCGTACCTCTGGCCCACGCTGGCGGCGGCGGGGTTCGTCGGGGCGCTGGCCATCTATGGCTGGCGTCACCGCTCGTTGCCCGGCGCGCTGCCGTTTGCCGCGATGATGTTGTCCGCTGTCGTTTGGGACGGGGGGGCCGCGTTGGAACAGGCGGCCTTAGATGCGCCAGTCAAGGTCTTTTGGGACAGGATCCAGTACTTTTCGGTGCTTCCCGGCCTGAGCGCCGGGGTGTGGTTCGCCCTGGAATACGCTGACCTGGGGCATTGGCTAAACCGGCGAACAGTCCCTCTGCTGGCCGTTCCCCCACTGTTGTTCGGTTTGCTGAATCTGACGAACGACGCTCATCACCTGATGGTGGCCAGTGCCTCCGTGGGTGGGTCTATCCACCTGGTGCGGAGCATCGGCGGCTGGATAGCGGCCGGCTATGCCTTCCTGCTGATGGTAACGATATCCCTGGTCTTTGTCTGGCTCTTCGTAACCGCACCGGTGCACCGCCGGCCTGTGGCACTCTGCCTCTGCGGGCAGCTCGTCGTCCGCGGCGCGGCTGCGCTGACCGCCGCCGACGTGAATCCGGTCGCGCCGGTGAACCTCATCGTTCTCGCCACCGCATTCGCTTCAGCCATATATGCGCTCGCGCTGTTCCGCTTTCGCATGTTCGATCTGATCCCGATCGCCCGCCGAACCGTGATCGAGCAGATGCGCGAAGGAATGCTGGTTTTGGACAGCCGGCAGCGGATCATGGATCTGAACCCCGCGGCCGAACGAATCTTGGGCATCGCCGCGAGGCGCGCCCGAGGGGCTGTGCTGACTGAGGTGTTTCCGGCTTGGCGCATGGCGGAATCCGAGATCACCCTCGGCACCGGTGATGCGGCCCGCCATTATGCGCTCCATCATTCGCCGCTAAAGGAGCGGCGTGGCCTTCCCCTCGGCTCCCTGATCCTGCTCCACGATGTGACGGAGAAGATGCAGGCGGAGGCGCAAGCCGGTGAAGAGCAGCGTGCCCTGGCGACGCTGCGGGAGCGCGACCGGGTGGCGCG
>Ga0187860_1003630_pt1 | contig 12075 bp, 12 predicted proteins | sample June2016WEW_10_4_FD_132981 | JGI IMG/M metagenome (GOLD analysis project Ga0187860, IMG submission 132981) | Peatland microbial communities from SPRUCE experiment site at the Marcell Experimental Forest, Minnesota, USA - June2016WEW_10_40 | ecosystem: Environmental > Terrestrial > Soil >... | reverse complement strand
GCGCAGCAACGAAAGCCCGTCGAGCTTCGGCAGCATGATGTCGAGCACCGCCGCGTCGTAGGTGATGGTCTGCGCCAGCGCGAGACCTTTTTCACCATCGGACGCATGGTCCGCGGCGAAGCCATTTTGCTTCAGCCCGTTGACCAGGAACGAGGCGATCTTGCTGTCATCTTCAACTACAAGCACGCGCATAAATCAAGTGGTGCGAGAGTATCCGAGACTGTGGCGCAAAGACATCTTTAAAAGAATTCACCCTCCTGTCTCGTGCGGCAGGAGGGCGAAGCGATCGTCAACCATCAATGCCCTGCCACGGCCAATGTGGAGGGGTGGCGCAACATCGACACGTAATCAGCCAGGATGCGCTCAGACTCGCGCAGGACGGGGTCACTTTGCGGAACGCCAGCCCCCGCCTCCTCAGGTTCGTCAGCGGGGGACTCCGCCAATTTCGCCACAGGCGGGCCTATCGCGGTTTCGGGCGCGGGCAGGCCCGGAGCGCCCGCATTTTTGAGCGTGATATCGTAGGTGGTCGGCGGGCTTTCCTTGCGGGCGGCGCGTTCCTGCTTCCGGACTTCTTCGCGCGCCTTGGCTTCTTCCTTTTCCTGGCGGCGATCCGCTTCGTTTAAGTCAACCGTTTTGGCGGCGATGCTCTTCTTGAATTGCGCGATGTCCTCGCCAAGATAGGCGAAGTCCTTGTCTCCAGCCACGCGTGCGGCGGATTGGGCCTGGAGTTCCGGCCGGAAGGCACTGACATGGTCCTCACGGGCGAAGTCAGACGGCGGCACGCGGTCCCACGGTAACGGGTCTTTCAACTCGGCTTCGCCCACGTCGGCAGCGTCACTCAGGGACGGCAGCGCGATGTCAGCCGCCACTCCCCTGAATTGGGTGGAAGCTCCGCTCGGACGGTAGAACTTCCGAATGGTGACTTTGAGCGCGCCCGGGTCCACGGAGTGCGCGAGATGATGCTCATCCATCAACGCCGCCAGCGGAATGACGGTTTGCACGGTGCCTTTGCCAAAAGTTGACTTGTCTCCGACGATTAAAGCCCGGCCATAATCCTGCAATGCCCCGGCCAGAATCTCTGACGCCGACGCGCTGAACCGGCTCGTGAGCACGATCAGCGGTCCATCGTAAAGTTCCGCCGCATCGGCGTCCCCATCCACTTCCGTCCTTCCGTCCGGTTCGCGGGTTTGCACGACTGGTCCTTTGCCGATGAACAAACCGGTGAGGGTGATCGCTTCTTCCAGGGAACCACCGCCGTTCTGTCGCAAGTCCAGGATGAGGCCGTGGATGTGTTCGGCCTCCAGTTTGCGGATGAGCTTCGCCACGTCGGCCGTGGCGCTACTCGGCTTGGCGCCCGCCTGCCTGTCGTCGCCGCCGTAGAAGGAAGGCAGGTCAATGAGGCCCAGGCGCAGAGTGGGACCGTTCTTTTGTGGCCAGTCCACGATGCGCGCCTTGGCTTGCTGATCCTCCAATTTAACCTCGTCCCGCACGAGGGTGATGGTCTTGCGCACGGAGTCATCAGCGGCCCCCGCGGGAATGAGCGTCAGCCGGACGCGCGTCCCTTTCGGGCCGCGAATCAACTTCACCGCATCAGACAACGGCATCTCCACGATGTCCACGGGCTTCTGATCCGCTTGCCCGACCGCGACAATGCGGTCGCCCGGTTTGAGCAGCCCGCTCCGGGCCGCCGGGCCACCGGGCACCAGTTCGTAAATTTTGGCGTAACCATCCTCTGCCCGCAACGTTGCCCCGACGCCGAACAGGGAGAGGTTCATAGCGATGGAGAAGTCGTCCCTTTGCGCGGGACCAAAATAATCTGAATGCGGGTCATACACATGCGCCAAGGCATTGAGATACACATCCAGCACCTGCTCGGAAGTGAGTTTGCTCATGGTTTGCGACAGGCGGGTGTAACGACGCGTGAGGGTCGTAACGATGTCGGCGGGTTTCTTGCCTGCGAGCTTTTCCTGCAAATACTCAGCGCGGACATTTTGCCGCCAAAGTTGACGGGCGGCATCGAGATCCTGCGGGCGCGGGGCCTTCTCGCGGTCGAACGAGTATGTGTCGTGCCCGGTAAAATCGAACTTTTCGCTCTGCAGCACGTTGGTGACATACGCGCCGCGCTGGCCCAGCCGCTCCAAATAACGCTGGAAGATCCTGCGCGCTGGAGTGATGTCGCCTTCGCGGCGGGTCATCTCGGGCAGGCGCGAACGGAAGAGGTCGAACTCCTGCGCATCGGACTGAAGAAACAGCATGTGGGCCGGGTCGAGTGAATCGAGGTAACGGTCGAGGAATTTGGAGGCCAGTTCGTCATCGAGCTGGTGATGCGAGAATTGGGATTGCTCCAGCAGGCCAAGGCCCGTTTCCAATGGGACATCTGGATCAACGGCGCCCAGATCAACCCCGCGGTGGCAGAGGGCAAAGTGACCCTCACCGGCACGATCGGAAGCGCGATCAGCAAATCGCGCGCCTTCGATGATGCCTGGGTCAACGGCGTGACGTCGGTGGATGACAATGGCTTGAAAATCGAGCCGCAGGCCCACACGGTCGCGCATCAAGATTTCACAGACGCCGCCAGATCTGACAGCGATATCAAACTGGCAGTCCAGGCTTCTCTGCGTCTTGACCCGCGCGTTAAGGCCTTTTCTCCCGACGTAACCGTTGAAGGCGGAGTGGTCGTTCTTGGCGGCAATGTGGGAAACTTGAAGGCGAAAACCTCCGCGGAACAGGACGCGATCAACATAGCAGGCGTCGAGGGGGTGGACAACTTTCTGAAGGTGAGACCAAAAGGGCGACCAACCGATGCGCAGATGGGTAACGAATTGAAAGCGGCCTTGTTCTGGGATCCGATGGTGGACAGCTCCACCATTACTGTGGCTGTCATCAATCGCGTCGCGTACCTCTCCGGGGGCGTGGATTCAAGTTTTGAACAGAATGAAGCTCAGGATGTTGCTTCGCGGATAAAAGGAGTGTTGGTGATCCGCAACCATCTTAAGGTTGAACCGTATTCGATCTCCGATTACGATTGGCCCTACTACTCCGACTATGGCTGGCCCTACTCCTACTCCTACTACGACTGGCCTTATTATAACCAGCCTCCTTCCTACGGTTACGAGATGTCTGGGCCGCAGTCAGAACTGAGCGACGGACAGATCAAAAAGCAAATCGAGGACAGGTTCTTCTGGAGTCCCTTCGTGGATAGGGCTGACATCAAGGTCACCGTGAACGGAGCGGTGGCCACCTTGACCGGCACCGTCGGGACGTGGATTGGCTGGAATGAAGCTTACAAAGACGCCCATAAGAGCGGCGCGACCGCAGTATTGGACCAAATCAAAGTCAAGAAGGGCCATTGGTTGTGAGAGCAGTGGGAAACCGGGGGCAACAAATGAGCAATGAGTTTCTTCTGATTGCCCACGGTTCCGTGGATGAGATAACCCGCGCCAAAGAGATCCTCAAACGCACTAATCCGGAGACGATGCAGCATCATCAGTAAACGCATCAGCGACTGGCCGTGCTGACATGAAAGAAACTATCTGCGGAGATGATTGAAACGAAACAAAACAGCTTGTTTGCAATATTGATATTAATGGTGCAGGAATGGTTTCACCGCGCAGCAATTGGCAGATGGTTTGCCATCCTGCTGATGGCGGTGGGAACGCAAATGATGGTCTTGCCACCGTTACACGCGGCGGCAACGAAAAAGGAAATCACCGACCGCAGCATCACCTCCGCAGTTGAAGGCGGATTAAATCTCGAAAAGGGAGTGTTTCCGAATGATGTGGATGTCAGCACCAGGCAGGGAATCGTCACGCTTTCCGGCTCGGTGGACAACCTCCTCGCCAAAGAGCGATCGGTCAAGATTGCAGAGAGCATCCGGGGTGAGCGCGGGGTGATTGACCGGATTGCCGTGACTCCGGTGTCCCGTCCCGACGCAGACATCCGCAAGGACATCCAGACGGCGCTGCTGCAAGATCCCGCGACGGAATCTTATCAGGTGGCGGTTTCCGTCCAGGACGCAGTCGCCACGTTGACCGGCAGCGTTGGTTCCTATGAGGAAAAACAACTGGCCGCGCGGATGGGCAGTGGAGTCAAGGGGGTCAAGGAGGTCCGCAATGATGTCACGATCAACTATCTGGCGAAACGCACTGACCCGGAAATTGCCGCCGACGTCAAGGCCCGTCTCCAATGGGACATCTGGATCAACGGCGGCCTGATCAGTCCCGTGGTGAAAGATGGCAAGGTGACGCTCACCGGAACGATCGGAAGCGCGATCAGTAAATCGCGCGCCTTCGATGACGCCTGGGTCAACGGGGTGACGTCCGTGAACGACAGCGGCTTGGCAATCGAACCACAGGCCCGCGGCAGCTCGCACCGGAAGTTCAAAGACTGGTCTGACTTAGAAATCAAACAGGCCGTCCAGGTTGCCCTTCGTCTTGACCCGCGCGTTTCGGCCTTTTCTCCCGAGGTAACCGTCGATGAAGGAGAGGTCTTTCTCAACGGGGATGTGGGGAATTTGAAGGCGAAAACCTCCGCTGAACAGGACGCGATCAACACGGCAGGCGTCTCGGGGGTGGACAACTTTCTGAAGGTGAGACCAAAGGGGGAACCCACTGATGCCGAGATGGAGAAACAATTGAAAGCGGCCTTGTCCTGGGACCCGTCGCTGGATGGAACCACACTACATGTGGCCGTCATCAATCGCACCGCGTACCTCTCCGGGGCGGTGGATTCGAGGTTTCAAAGGGCTGAAGCGCAGGATGTGGCTTCGCGGACAAAAGGAGTGGTTTCGGTGCGCAACCAACTGAAGCTTGCCCCTTCGATCTTCGACTACCATTCCTACTATTCCGACGACGAATGGCCCTTTTACAACGGGGCGCCTTACTACGATCCCAACACGGCTTGGCCCAAGCCGCATCTAAGCGACGCACAGATCAAAAAGAAAATAAAAAACGGGTTCTTCTGGAGTCCCTTCGTGGACAGAGATGATATCAAGGTCGCCGTGAAAGGCGGGGTGGCCACTTTGACCGGCACTGTCGAAACTTGGATCGGCTGGGGTGAAGCTGATAAAGATGCCCATCAGAGTGGCGCGACCAAAGTGTTGAATCGTATCAAAGTCAAGAGAGGCGCTTGGTTGTGGCGGCTCTTCCTGAAAGTCAATGGATAACAATCCAGTCTGATGAAGATCATCTTGGCGTTATTGGTGTCGTTGGGCCTTTTTAGCACGATTGTCCCGTCTCATGCGGGGGACGTGGAAGAGGCGGCGCGCGCGTATAACGGTCTTGGGTTCCAATTGCTGGCCCAATGCCGCCAGTCGCTGCCGAAAACCAACTACTTTCTCAGCCCGGCCGGCTTGGCGATCGCATTGTCGATGGTGCAAAACGGCGCCCAAGGTGAAACGTCGCGCCAAATCATTGCCACCCTCCAGGTCGGCAACCTCCCGTTGCCACAGTTAATGAAGCCAACAAGGCCCTGCTCGACCATCTTTCAAAACTTGATCCAAAAATCAAACTGGAAATCGCCAACGCGCTCTGGATAGACCAAAAGGCCTCCATCAAACCGGATTTCATCTCCGTCAACCGCCGCGATTATGATGCCGAGGTGGCCACCGGCAGTTTTCAGGACCCGGCCACCGTCAGGAAAATAAACGATTGGGTCAGCGCGCGCACGCATGAGAAAATCCCAACCATTCTTGAACCGCCCTTGGACCCGAGGCTCCGGTTAATCCTGCTCGACGCGATTTATTTCAAGGGCGAATGGCTGGCGCCATTTGAAACCAACCTCACGCGCGATTTGCCGTTCACGCTGGGCAACGGCCAAGCGGTGCAGCAACCGCGCATGAGCCGCACTGGCCGATACGCTTATTGGGAAGGGGACGGTTTCCAGGCGGTGGAACTGCCTTATGCCGGCGGGCAGATGAGCATGTTTGTTTTTCTGCCCAAGGGCGGGTTGGATGAGTTCCTAAAAAAGTTTACCGTGAAAGACTTCGAGGCCTCTGTCCAGCGGATGAGTTCACTCAAAGGCACCGTCGAGTTGCCTCGTTTCAAACTGGAAAACGACTACGACTTGACCGGGGTCCTGCCGGCCATGGGCATGCCCCTGGCTTTCACAACCCTGGCGGACTTCAGCCGCATGTCGGACGAACCTTTGTGCATCAGCTTTGTCAAACAAAAAACGTACGTCGCCGTAAACGAACAAGGGACCGAGGCGGCGGCGGTGACCGCCATTGGCGTCCGTGCGATGGCAATGCGCATGGAGCCGCCGCCGTTTCATTTCGTGGTGGACCGGCCTTTCTTCATGGCCATCCGGGAAAGGCAAACCGGGCTTATCCTGTTTCTTGGCGCGATCTCCGACCCTCGTTAGTCATCGAATGGCAATAAAGTCATTTTCCTGCACAAGTTGAACCGGTGGGCTTGCAAACTTGTAATCTCCGGGAAAGCACGCGGCAATGCGGCAGTGTCCTATTATGGGCAGTAACGAAGGCGGCGGGCGCTGGTTCAACAGTGCCGCCGCCCGAAAACAGACACAAATGAATATGCAAAGTTTTATGAAAGCAAAACAGCTCGTGCCCCCGGTTTTGGCCACGCTGGCTTCTCTTGTTCTCGCCTGCTTCGTCACGGCGGCCACCTTGGGAAGCCCAACGGCCTCGCTCGCAGCGGCCGCGAATGATCCGACCGACGGCAAAGAAGCTGAACAACACCAAGATGAGTGCGACCACCAGCAAGAGGTGAATAAACGAACCCAATGTGTATCCGGTCACCAAGCCAAGCAGCCACAAGATGATTAGCACTACCGCAATTGTGTATAACATATAATTTATCTTTCAGTTTGTTTTTTTCAGCCGCGAACCCGTGTGCTTTCGCCCCCGCCAACGGCAATTCGCCGATTCAGTTATCTCGTCAACATAACAACGCACCTCCAAATGGACTTGGGGTGCTCCCATAACCACCAACGGATCGAATAATTCCGTGGTGGGGTTATAGGCACCCTGCGATGACTCATAGCTGCCCAACGCGGCATTGATGGCCAGCACAACTCCGTCGGCTGGCGCTTTGACTGAAAACTTTACCAACAGCGCGTTCGCCGCCTGGTAAGCCTGCTGGAGTGCCGCGTATTGCTTCTCCTGGTTGGTGATGTCGAAACTCCAGGCCCCGGCTTTGGTCAGGTCATATTGCTTGCGGGCGACATCCAGTGCCGCTGCGGCCTGGTTGACGGCGTCTTCGGCGGTATCCAGCACGATCTTGCTGATGGATTTGGGGTCGATGTCGTAGGAGGCGCGGTCCTTGTCGTACTGGTCACGCGCCTCTTTCAGATTGGATTCGGCCAGCCCCACCTGGGCGACGGCAATCGCCAGCGTCTCCGGCCTCGGTTCGGCTTTGAGTTCCTCCAGAAGAGCCAGGGCGGCTTCCGCCTGTGACTTTAGCTGCTCGGTTGTGGCTCTCTGCACCGAATCGTCAATGGAGAACAGGGGAGTCCCAGCCGACACCTGCTGTCCTTCGCGCACCAGCACCTTGGTAATTGGACCGGCAACTTCAGGAAAGATATTGATGTTTTCACCGCTCGACTGATCGCTCTCGATAATGCCATTGGCATAGATGGCCGAGTCGTAAGGATTGCTGACCGGTTTAAACACCGGTGGCTGGGCCTTTCTCTGCAACCCAAACCAGTAGGCAGCGACCAGTGCAGCCAGGACACCCAATATCGAGAGAGTAAAGATGATCTTGTTTCTGAATTCAGATTTGGGTTTGGCGGGTTTGCCCGCGGGTGCAGGCAAGGCTGCCGCGGATTCCACCTTCGCTTCAGATTCAGGCTTGGGCTTGGCAGTTTTGACCTCGGGTAAAGTCGGGACGGTTTTTGCCTCTGGCTTGGGTTTGGCGGCTTTGACTTCGGACTTTGGTTCGCTTGCTTCGGTGCCAGGCTTGGGTTCGGCCTTGGCCGCATTTTCCAGAATCCCTCCCTCGGCGTTCTCCCAAGCCAGCACTGCTCGAACTTCCTCGCGCCCGAGCTGTGCGTAAAGCTCATGGACTCGCTGGACGAGTTGTGGCGTCAAATCGGACGGTTTCAAGGCTTTTGCCTCAGGTTCAGTCCCGGCTTTAGTTTCTGGTTTTGGTTCGGCCACTGTGGAATCGGGCTGGGTCGCTGCCGCTTCAGGCTTAACCTCGGCCGCCTTGGCCTCGACTGGTGTAGCTTTAGGTTTAGGCTCGGCTGGAATTGCCTCAGGATTAGGTTCGTTTTCTTTCATTCAGTACCCTTGTCGAAGGCGGTTAGGCGTCCATCTTCCATGTGCATGATCCGATCCGCATATTCGTTGATGCGCGCATCATGGGTGACGATCAGGATGCAGCGATTTTCATTGAGTATTTTCTCTTTGACGAAGGCGATGATCATCCTCCCGGTGTCACCATCCAGAGAGGCAGTCGGCTCGTCGAGAATCAGAATCTCCGGACTGCTGATGATCGCACGCGCGATGGCGACGCGCTGTTGTTCCCCGCCGGAAAGTTTGACGGGCAGAATCTCGCTCCGGTCTTTTAATCCGACGATCTCCAGGGTCTTTCGTGCTTCCGCAACGGATTCGTCCCAGTTGCGCTGCTTCAGGATCAGCGGAATGGCGACGTTCTCGGCCGTGGTCAGGCGTGGGAACAGATGGAAGTCCTGGAACACGAAACCAACTGTATTCAGGCGGAAGTCTGCCAACTGGTCATTGTCTAAGGCCCAGATGTCGGCGCCTTTGACTGTCACCTTGCCCGAGTTGGGCCGCAGGATGCCTGAGATCATGCTTAACATCGTGGTCTTGCCGCTGCCAGAGGGGCCGACGATGAAGAGCATCTCACCAAAATGAGCCACCAGCGCGACTCCGTTCACGGCCGTGACTTTGGTTTCGCCTTCGCCGAACCACTTTGTCAGATCAGTCGCGACAATAGCCTCAGTAGTCAATGATTTTGGGCCGGCAGAACTCATAGTTTTAGCAGTAAAACCCCAGGTCAAAAAAACAGGCCGCGTATTCCCGGCTAGGCAAATATACGCGGGTCAGCCTTTGGGGATGTGGGTGGTGACAGCCGGAGTTATTTCTCGGACACCGGGCTCACGACTCCCTCATCCTGCACAGGCGTCCATTCGCTGTCCGGATTGTATTCCTTCATCGTCCCAGCAATTCGGGACGTCTTCTCGCCAAGATTTCGCTGATAAACCGTGCCGTCCTGATTGACGATAAAAGTCATGATGCCCGACTGGTCCCAATGCTCCGGGTAAGCCACCAGGGCAAAACCCTTGGTCAACTCGCCGTGGCTGATGTAATTCATTTTCCCGCCGGGCGCATCCTTGCCTTGCCGTGTCAAAATTCTGAAATAATAACCATGGAACGGATGCGGGCCTGTGCCGCTGCTATGTGTGACATAGCCCTCGGCATGAGCTTCCGCAACGGATGGACCGAATGGGCTGGCCGGTTCGTTCTCCGCCGCCGTCCAGTAGAGTCCATCTTTCTTGCCGGGCGTGCTCTTGAATTTCAGGGCGTATTTCGCTTCTCCGCCCGCATTCGGGTTCAAGCTCGCGTACTGCCGTTGTGCGGTCACGTAAGCCCGGCAAACGCCGATGGCGTGGAGTTCGTCCTTCCCAATATGCCGGTTGATGATTTCCTCCTTGCCCGCCGCCGTGTCGAAGTGCCATTGCCCATCCGCTTTCACCAGTGGAATTGGCATCGGCCAGTTATTCGTGCCAACCTCCAGAGTGATTTTGTCTTCCCCTTCCTTCACAGGATTGCAACCCTCCGCCATGACCGTGGCGAACTTTTGCGCATTATTCGCGTCCTGCACCTTGTCGCCGGTTGAAAGTTCGTGGTACTCCTGTCCGAAGATTTCGCGCAAGGCCGCTGTATCTTTGGCTGCGGTGGCCGCCTGCAAGGCTTTGATGGCGTCATCCGGCGACGCAAACAAGCGTTGCGCGACCACTGGTTTCTGTGGCGCTTCGTTCGGTTCTGCCGCGTGAAGAGCCGCCGCCAAAAAACCCCAGGCACACGCCAAAAGCACGGTGGCGGAAAGTTTCGAGAAACATGTAGATACAGTTGACTGTTTCATAAATTCATCAGGTCTGTTTTTATCCAACGAGTTGTTGGGTTCACCGCTTTCCCCCTCCGCCTCTCGCTCCCCCGCCGCTCGGGTGCGCCACCGCGCGGCTGACCGCTCCGCGATGGCTGTAACCACGCACGTCGCCTCCCCTATCATAAATGCCGCCGCCAAAGAGCGGATCAACCACCACCGTACCGCCGTAACCTCCATCCACTCCCACGTAACCTCCCACACATCCGGTCAGGACCGCCAACAATGCAATCCCGAGCCCAATTTTGATTCGGTCAGCCGGACCGTTGGTCTTGTTCATGCGGACCTGCCTTTCGCGGAAGGGTTTAATATATGCGGCAGCCCTGGCAACACCACCAAGCCAGAGTTTATCGCCAAGCGCACCATCTTTTCGGCCAGACGCGCGCCCCAGACTATGTATGCCGCTGTTCTCAAATCACTGAGTGTGAATTTGTTGTCCTGTTTCATTTTCATGCGTCATAGAATAACCTCGGAAAACTTCCCGCCGCTATGGGGTGTTTACCGGTCATCGAGGTTTGGGCAACAGCACTGGATGTCAGTCCCGACCATGTGACCATCGCCGATTTCCAAGCGGCATTGCCCTCACAGTTTGTTGGTTTTATCCATGACCGGTTCGCTTGACCAGCCGACACAGGATTCGACTTCGCTCATCAGCCCTGTTTGGGTTTCACGAAAAGCAAAATGATCCCTCCGCCGACGAGCGTAAGTGCTCCGAGGACCTGCGGAATAAAGTGATGATGGGGGTGTTGAAGAATGCGCAGGCCGCGAAATTCCACTGCCTGTCCAGGGGTCGTGAAGGCGATGCCTGAGTAACCAAGTGCCACGACGCCTAAAATGACGAGAATAACTGCAACAATCGCCCTTGTGTTCATGCCGAATGTCCAACCTTCCTGCTTCGGTCTAACAGCCTCTTAAACCGGCCGGCGGCCGGAAATGAGGTTAACCAGAATCATGACGACGGCGAGAACCAACAAAATGTGAATAAATCCGCCCATCGTGTAACTGGTGACCATACCGAGCAGCCATAGGACGATTAATACAACCGCAATTGTGTATAACATATAAATTTTCTTTCCTTTTTAATTGCAACTTGTGAAAGGTAAGTTCGCCTCAAGGTGCGATTTTGTCGCTTGCCCACTGACGCGCCTGCTGGAAATCGTCCTTCAAGCCATTGTAGGCTTTCTTGGTGCCGGCTTTGACGCTGTCCCAGGTGGACTCCGTCGCGTTCTTGGCCTCATCGAGTTGCTTGTTCAGTCCAGCCGCCTCGTCGCGCAACGCCTGGAGTTTGGGTTTGGCGTCCGCCTTGACCGCATCGCTGGAGCTCTCGATTTTGGCGGAGAGCGTGTCTATATCCTTATTAAGAGCGTCCAACTGACCTTGCATTGTTGCCACGAATTCAGCCTTTTGTGCGTAGGCGTAATCCTTCATCTCCTGCGCGTCTGCTTTCGTTTCGGTTTTGACCTTGTCGAGTTGCTGCGAGGTGGAATTATCGTCTGAAGGTTTGCAGCCCACCGCAAAAGCCGCGATGGCGAAAAAGGTGATCGCAAGCGATGTGTTTTTCATAATGATGTCTTTTGTTTATTCGTGCTGCTAATTACCAACTACGTCACGTTGCGCGCCAATCCAGCCGTTCGCTATCAGGCGTTCTCCCCACTGAAAGTTCAAACTATGCTTGAGGTTTTGATGCGCTTATTTCGGGCAAGCAGGCCACTTTCAGGACGGAGTTTCTTCCGCCAAAAGGGTTGGGCACGGTTTCTCTGGCCATCGGATCCGGCATCCATTGGCCATCCACCACCAGGCAGTATTCGTAAGTGCCGGGTGCCAAAGCAGTTTCCTTCCACCAGCGCCCGCCTCCTGTCGAATGCAAAGTCTTGGCTTCGGGTTGCCAATGGTTGAAAGTGCCCGCCACGCAAACGGTCGTAGCTGTCGGGTGAGTGAATTCAAAGCGAACAGGCACCAGTTGGGGACCGGCGCTGCGGACGTTGTC
>Ga0187860_1003628_pt1 | contig 12079 bp, 32 predicted proteins | sample June2016WEW_10_4_FD_132981 | JGI IMG/M metagenome (GOLD analysis project Ga0187860, IMG submission 132981) | Peatland microbial communities from SPRUCE experiment site at the Marcell Experimental Forest, Minnesota, USA - June2016WEW_10_40 | ecosystem: Environmental > Terrestrial > Soil >... | reverse complement strand
TCGCCGTCGCTGCACGTCGCGAGCGTCTTAAGCCCAAGATCAATTCCGATTTGACCATTACCAGTCGGAAGATTGTCATCGACCTCGCATTGGAAAGCGACATACCAGCGCCCCCGAGCGTCTTGCGTGAAGCAGCCGCTCTTGATGGGACCGCCGATGTCGCGCGAGCGCCAGAAGTGGAAGGCGCGCTTCATATAGGTGACGCGAGCGCCGTCGATTTGCACGGCGCGATTGATAAACGGAACCCAGCCGAGAGCACGCTTCGCGCCGCCGCTGGCGCGAAAACGCGGACAATGCTTGTGCTTGTCGCGCGGAATCACGAACTGGCGGCAGATGGTCTGCACGGTGTCGGAATGCAATCCAAGCTCGCGACCGGCCCCGGTGCAGAGTTTGATAAGATCGAATGCGCTAGGCCAGCGCGCCTTTCCGCCAGCCTTCCAACGGGCTTGCGCCTCGCGCTGGATTTGGCAGCAATAGTTCCAAACCTGATTACAAGCCCACGCATGGCGGTTCAGGTGCTTCCTGACCGTGGCGTCCTTGACGCGATATTTGAACGTGAGCATCATGCACCCTATATATTGGTCTGCGTGGAGGCGTTCAAGTGGACAAGTCAGAATATCGTAGGGGCCGCCATTCGGTCACGAAATTGGTCTGCCACCTTGTTTTTGTCACCAAATACCGGCGCAAGATTTTTGACGACGCGGCGGTCGATTGGCTCAAGGCGCACTTCGCCAAGGTCTGCGAGACGATGGATTGCGTCCTTATCGCCTGTGATGGCGAGCGCGATCACATTCACTTGCTGGTCGAATATCCGCCGAAGTATTCCGTCTCGGTTTTGGTCAACGCGCTCAAGGGAACTTCGTCCCGTCTGCTTAGAGCGGAGCGCCGCGACCTCGCCGCCCGCTATTGGAAAGGCGTCCTTTGGTCGCCGTCCTATTTCGCCGCCAGCGCCGGCGGGGCTCCGCTTGAGAGGGTCAAGCAATACGTCGATGCCCAACGGGCCGAGACAGAATAGAGGGCGCGCGTTCCTCCCCGCCATGAATGGCAGGGTTTCCCGCGCGCAAAAACGATGACCTCGAAAAGATATTGAAAGAACTAGCTGTCGTCGTCAAGGCTTTCAAGAAGAAATACAAGTATTAACAATCCCCATCAATAAAGGCATAGAGACGGAAGGATGGAGTAATGCATCTGGTATCGACTGTTTGCCCTAGATGCGGCGGCGCCAATGTCTATGTGAAAGTCGGCAGGAAGCCGAATGGCAATCTTGGCATCGAGCCATTTAGTAAGCCGGGCCTCATTGAGGTTTATTGTCGCGATTGCGATGGCCCATTGAAGGAACCGGAAACCAAAAACCCAAACTCGTGGCGATGGAATAAATTGAGGGATGGAGACAAGGCAGTTTCCTAATCCACCAAGAGCAAGTGAAGGAATAGGGGAATGAGCGAAGCCGGATATTATGATCTAACTAGGCTTTATGAGGCCGCGAACAAGGCTTGCGTATCTGCCTTTGAAATGAGCCATACAATCAAAGGCGCAATCAATTGGGCTGACCTCGGATGCACGGAGGCGCGCTCGTGGACGAACCATCATGGAGAGACAGGCTATTCGCTGATTATCGAGGAAGCCTCCCCGGATGCCTATGAACTGGCGCAATTCATTCAGGCGGAGCTTGATAAAGCCGGGTTCAAAATCATTGAAATTCAACTGGAATGGTAGCGGTCGCTGATTTAATTTTCGTCTCCCCGCAACTTTCCTATTGCTTTTCGCGCAATGTCGCGGTAGGTTCAAACATCGAAGCAACGCAAAGGGGAGACGGGGAGATGACCAACATGAGGGGGGAATGGCCTGTTAAGTTGGAAGAAGAGGCCAAAGCAAATGCCGCGCTGATAGCCGCAGCACCGGACCTCTACGCCGCGCTTGTCGAGGCCATCGCGGAGCTTAATGCGTCATGCGAGGAAATCGACGGCGAAGGATACAGCAATCCGAGGTTCAACGCGATCTTGGCTAAGGCAAGAGGAGAGACGCCATGAGTTTCGTCAGCGTTTCGATCGGTTTTTCGATCCTCGGAACCGACTATCACGCCATCATCGACGCGAAAATCACCTCGCGCTCTCACGATGGCAGCGTTGGCTTCAACTGGCTTTACGGGCCTGACGCGCCATCGGGCTGTGAATGGATTTTGGAAGACATCGAACTGCATGAGGACAAGCCGACTGGCCTCGGTCCCGCGCTCGAAGTCCCGGCGTGGCTCCGAGCGATCATCAACGAATCCGACGCGCTCGCGGATGCTGTTTCCGAGGCAGAGCGAGAACTGCCGCGCGGACGCCGCGCGAGACATGCGGCTTAACCACAGAGGGGATGAGGATGAGTGAGAAGATAACTTTGGAAGATTTTGAACGCCGCGTGAAAGCTCACGACCTGACTTTCGCCTATTCCGATGATGGTTCGGTTTACAGCCGGGGAAGCGCTGACCTCTACGCTATTCAGGAAATGGCAAAGCAGTTTCCGATTGAGGACGTTAAGCGAATTTGGAACGCAATGGTTGATGCGTTTCTAGTCGAGAGCGTACGCCCTGATTTTTACTGGAAGCTGGTGCTTGTCAATGGGAATTGGGTCCACGACAAAACCGCCGCCTAACCCGAAACATGGAGCAAGACGATGAGCAACAGCTACTCAATGGAATATGGCTATCAATCATTAATTTATCCGGCGCGCATGTTCAAGACACGCGAGGATGCGAAGTCGTTCGATAGCGTGCAATCCAGCGAAGTTCTCATAGGGCCGTCTTTCACTCGCTATATGGTCGAATGTATCTCGAACGGAACGGTTACAGAACTAGATCAAGAAAATGCCCGCGTCGTTCTCGCCGCTCTGCGATGGGTTGTGAATGCCGTTGAAGATGCTGAGAGCGAAAAGCGCATGGAAGCATGGCGCAAGTCGAAAGAAACGGCAGACGTTGATCAACCCGTTGAAGTTGAATAGGAGATTTTAATGACCCCCGAACAAACCGCCGCGATGCTCACTGTCCTATATGACGCAAGAGACCTGTTGCTCGCGATAGATCGAGGATGGGTGAGGATCGAAGTTGGCGAAGGCGACAGCGAGTTCGTCCAATCCCTCCGCAAGAGCGTGGCCCACGCGAAGACGCTTCGTATCCCCCCGCCTCCTCATGAAGGGCCAGAGCCGGAAGTAGATCCGGTGTTCGCCGCGATGATCGAAAACCCGACGGTTAATCCCGTGGATCACGAGCAAATGAAATAGGAGCGCGCTATGACGAAGGAACAGTTGGCCGAGTATTTTGAATATCTGGATGAACTTCTCGAGTCCGGTGAAACTAATATGTTCGGCGCTCGCCCCTATCTAGCTCGCCAGTTCGGGCTTGATTTGAAAGATGCCGGAAAAATATTGTCTGCTTGGATGGCGACGGATTTTAAACTTCCGGCTTCGGCGCGAGCCGAGGAATGTGGGTTGTTGGGAAAGGCAATGCCATGATGTTCCGTCCACACATATTCGACAGCGTTTCGCCCAACGGGAATTTGCTCGCGCGCGGACGGTCATACAGCGACCCGATAGGGGACATGGTAGCGTCAGTCCCGCCCGGAACGCCCCTGACGCCAACGGCTATCACGGCTGAGCTTTTCGCCGCCGGGTTTTATCTCGCGCTCATAAACGCGAGCATGGGACTAATCATGGCGCGGATTGAACGGAACTGCGCCAACGCGGCGCGCGACGTTGTGGAGGGTTGAATGGCGATACCGGAGAAGATGATAGAGGCTTTTCTGACGTTTTGGTATCCCGGCGAGTGGCCAGACAACCTTGGTCTCACCGGCGGAACGGAAGCTGACGATCCTTTCAAGGTTAGATGTCGCAAGGAATGTCGCGAAGGGCTCGAAGCTGCCGGGGTTGGGGAGTTGATCGAGGCGCTAGAAGCTCTCGAAGAGTATTGTGATAATCCTAGCATCGATAACACGCAAGAGGCTGAAGACAAAATGCGTGCCGTCCTAGCGAAAATAAGGGGGACCGAGCCATGATCTTGTTTCTTATCGGATGGGTCGCGTGCGCGGTCATTGGTTGGATGTTCGTCTATGGAGCCGGGAAGGCGAGCGAGCAATGCGACCCGCCTCTTGATCCTGACGAGGAACGCGCGGCGCATCGTGCGGCAGTCGATGCGGGGTATGCGAGCCTCGCGGGGTATGTGTCGAAATATGGGAAGGACGCAAAATGAAAATATGGGCCAAAACCGAAGAATTCAAAGAGGGCAAGTTTCTTGTGGTGCGCCGCGACGGCTCGGCGCCTCACTGGCCGCATTTCGTGCTTGGGGCGCGTGATCCTGCCGCGCCGGTTGCTTTACGCGCCTACGCCGAAGCCTGTTACGGTCTCGGGCTCGACCAAGCCTATGTCGATAGTCTCTATGACCTCACGCGCGACTTCGAGGCTTATCGCACCGAACAAGGCAACGGCGACCCTGATGCTCCGCCGCATCGGATCGACAACCCGTTCGTCATTCTCGCGATGCGAGGACAGCCAACGGCTATCGATGTGACGCCTGACAAGGGCAACGTGAAAAAATGACCAACCGCGCCTCAGCCGAACTCGCCGGAACTATAGCGACCATCCTTTTTGCTCTAGCCATTCCATGCGCGGTTATAACCCTGCTTGGGCTGGCGCTGGCGTGTATCGCGCTGTCACCGTGCATGTTCGTGGTTCGCGCGGCGTATGAGGCGCGGGTGAAAGCCGATGCGTTGTGGAACAATCGCTCAATGGAGATTGAATAATGAACGAGCACCACGACCTGTCGTCGATCATCGGAACAAATCCCTGAGCCAACCAGGGAACCCGTGAATAGTCACATACCCCACGGCGCTCAAGGCCGCCACCACCACGGCGCCGACCTTCGCCAGAGCCCATACCGCGCCATCCTTAAATGCCTCTGATTTGAGGCGCGCGGCTTCGGCCGCGGATTGGGCTAGTATTCGAGCGGCTTCTTTCTTATCGTGATCCCGTTTCCACTCTTTTAGGTTTTCTATTTCGGCACGGAGTTCGCCGATAGTCTCGAAGCAGTCATCAGTCGGCATTTCCATGCTCCAGCCCTATGTTGGATCATTCGTGCTGGACTGAGCGACAGACTCGGCGACGGACTTTTCATTGGCTTTCACAGTGGACTGCTCGACCTGCGCGATGGTGCTGTGAACAACGCCATCCTTGGCGAGGATAAGCCCAAAGCCGCCAGAGATAAGAGTCCAAGGATCGGTTGTGACCGCTACTCCTTGAATCTGAACGTGCATCAGCGACATGAGCCCCGCTATAATCATGATCGCGCCGACAGAAGACGTTCGCCAGTTGGTTATCGGGGGCCAAGTGATGATCGAGGGGATTGTGATGTTCATGGCGTCAGGCTTTCGAGTTGGCCGATAGTGGCGGCAGGGTATGGTGCGTTAGATTTCGATGACGGCGGCGTTGATTGGTGGTTAGAAGTCGTCAGTCCCGGCAAGGATTGGCGACTTCGTCATTATACTATATTTGTTCGCTTTTTCTATCTATATTGTTCTATTTAGCCCTCGAACAAATGGTGGGCGTCATGATCGCAACGGTCTTGGTCCGATCGAAGTGGAGGACGTAGCACGGCGGCTTTTCAACGCGCCGTGCTACGATGGCGTCGATTTCCGGGACCGCGATCCCAGCGACGCCGAAGATAATCGAAAGCAGCGCAGCCGGAATCGCGAGCATGATCGTTGCTCCGTTACGAAATGTGGGCGCCAGCGGCGAGAACCGAAGCCTGCTGCGTTGGCGTCAGCGAGGCGAAAGCAGCGGCGGAGATCGTCGGAGTCGCAGTCGAGGTGACAACGGCCGGAGCGGTCGCGGTGGCGGGCGTCGAGGTGGTGGTGTTGGGCTTGAAGATAAGGTGCAACGGGTCCAGAGCGTTCTGTCCGCCTTCCGACTGCAAGCCGGAAAGGATGACGGTGCCGGCGACGCCGGTGGCGACCTGAGCGGCGATGGCCGAAGCGGAAGGCATCGCGCCAAGGATAGAGCTGAGAGCTGTTACTGGGTTCACGGTATTTCCTTTTGTGGTATGGTGGCCGGCAATTAACGCCATCGGGAACGCCGGCCGAAAGAGGCCCGATGGCGATGGGGAATTAGGGGCGGTCGAAGCCGGGATGGCCGAAGCCAACATGATCGCCGACCCCGCGCATCCAGTCGGCGAGATGGGCTAGCTTCTGTTCAAGGTCGGCGCCGCGCGCGGTTAGCGCCGAAATCTGGGCTTCCTGCTGCTCGAAAAGCAGTTGCTCTTGCGGGTCCATGTTTAGCTCCTTAGTTGACGCAGATAAGGTTAAGCGCCCGTGGCGGGCGCGGCAGCCGTGGTGACTGTTGCGGCAGGCGCGAGGCTAGTGGGCATCGCCGGAACGATGCTCTGATAGGCGGCGATCTGCGCGTTGATCGTCTCGATGGCTGCGGCGATGGTAGTTTGCAACGCCGTCAGGCTAGCGAGATCGGCCTGCAACAGATTTAGTTGTGCGCTCGCCGCCGTCGTGTAGCCTGAAACGGTGGAGGGGATTTCGGAGTTTAGGGCGTTTAGATCGTCGGTAAAAGCCATGATTTGTGCTCCATTTTGCTGCGAGAACCGCTCGCGCGCGGATTACTGTACGCAGACGATCCTACCGCTCGGGCAATTGCCAATCGGAACCGGCGCGCAGGCTGGTAGCGTGAGAATGAGGATGATGGCAAGAGCGCGCATTAGATCGGCCACCAGCATATCATAGCGACCCGACGAGCGTTTCTGGACGGCGGTATTGTGACTTGCCACCAGTTCAGCCCGCGATCAAATAGGCCGGAGTTGTGGCCTTTATAGTTCCAGATCAGCCTAAATGTTTGCATCATCGTCCCTCCCGCCAAGCCTGAACCGTTCTCTCACGGACATCAGGATTAACCGAGCGCATGTAGGCGTCGCGCGTGGCGTCATCCACGACCGCGCAAGAGAACCGATCCGAGCCATCTCCGTAGGTGCGCACGGTATCCTCGCATACGTCCTTCAGCATCAACGCCAGCGTATTGCATGGCGCCGACCCTTCCGCATCGCATAAGGCATAGAGACCGCCGTTTTTAGGATAATCGCAGTCATCGGCGGTCGCGCCAAATGTCCCGCAATTGTGGTAAGCCTTCGCCCACGCGGGAACGTCTGACGTCTGAGAGTGAGCTTCTCGTGTCCACACAGCGAACGCGAGGCCGGTAATCATAATGATGGCGATTAGGATGGAACGCATGGTTCATGCCCCCCAATAGACGAATTGAACGTCATCGGTCTCGTATAAATCCCACAGTTGCGGGTATGTGATTGTCTCGAACTCGGCCCCGTGCGGCTCTTGCGCTGCGGCGATGGCGGAGTAGAATTCCTGAATCTCGTCCATATCTCTCCATCACCGTTTGTAGTCAGCAGCCTCGACGACCATCTTGCGCCATTCGGCCCACGACATATGGATTTCAGCTATCGGCCCCGGATAATCGCGGCCATTCGCATCATTGCGAATACGCTTTCCGCGCAGGGTTATGCAAACGTCGTCGCCGTGGTCATGGATGGAAATTAATGCCGGGAGATGGTCATCCGCATCGGTGAAAGCGGCAATACCCTTGCGCATGTCAGGCTCCCGCGTCATAGTTGATATTCGCTGGAGGAACATCGCTGATGTCGATACGAATTGTGCGTGAAGGCCAAATGGTATCGCCATCGGTCGAAGTGGTCGTGATGATGAAAACAAAATCATCCATGTCAGGCGGCTTTCGCGGTTGCGGCGGATTGATGAAGTTTCAGCGCTAGTTCCGCCCAACGCAGCCGGTCGGAGAATTCAGGAACCCCCGGACGCTCGTAATAGTTCATGAAGGCGCGGGTAGCTTCCTCAAGCGTCTTTGCCTCGCGCAAATGAACAATGACATACGCATAGCTGTTGCGCGGGTCCGCCCCGGAAAGCTCGTGAACGAGGTATCCCCAATTCGCGGAAGGCGTGCGCCAATCGAGATGGTTGGCCGCGCACCAGTTCAGAAACAGGATGTGACGCTGGCCTGTCCATTGCCCGTAACCATAGCCGCCGCGTCCAGGCGGCTGGCCAATCTCTCGCAGTTGAGTGAGCCCAGTGCTTTCGTGGCCAAAGTTGCCGACCGGGCCGGAGGCTTGGAAATCAGCGAGATGGAACCACCGCATGAGCGCATCGACGCCAGCGGGAGCTTCCTCCTTGAATGTCTCTTCAGCGTTCATTAGTTTCTCCTGTGTCGCCATTGCATTGATCACAGCGGCGTGGGCGCGTCTGCCGGTTCCGATCACTGCATCCATTCCCGCAGATCGAAGTCATCCGAACACGGTGAGTTCACGTCACGCTTATCGGCGTATGCTTTCACGATCTTTAGATAGTCGCTTGGCGTGAGGCGAATTCCGAGGAATAATCCCTGCATTTGGATTTGCTCGAAATGATGCTCCAACAGCCATCGCGAGATAGCGAACGATACCACTTTTTTAAGCTCTTCCTCGTCGGATGGCAGAGCCATTCTCGCCTCAGTAGCCGAGCGCTTCGGAGATACCCGGCCAAAGATCGTAAGCAATCTTTAGCACAAACGTCGCGACGAAGAACACCATCGCGGCGTTCACTATCGCCTTAATTTTAGCCCAATCATCGGGAGAAAGCATTTCGCTACCTCATGCGGTTTTGAGCCAAAGCGAAATACCGCCCGTGATGCTACCGAGCGCGATCACGGATAGCAGATTGAGATACACGAGATCGGCATGTTCGGCTAACAGCTCAATTTGTTCTAGCAGCATGACGAACCCCTATCTTGGAGACGTTGGAGTAAGGTAACACAAGCACGCCATCATCCACTCCATGCTCGCGCCGATTGACTTAATATACCACGCATGGTATACCGGAGCAACAGCTAAAAGAGAGCGGCGATGAAAACTCCGAGACCAAATTCAGAGGAAAAGTTCTCAGCAGCCTTTCCGTTGGGAACACGGGAGAGAATAAAAGCCATATGCGGCCATGCGGTCACGCGGTCAACGTTTACTCGCGAGGCCGTCCTGAAAGAACTAACCAGGCGCGAGCGCGCGAAAGCCAAGGGAGAAACGAAATGAGCGATCCTGTGATTGAGAGCGTGGCGAAGGCGCTAAAGGATGAAGGCGTATACGGTAGCGTTGCCCCTGCCAAGGATTTGGCCCGCGCCGCGGTCACCGCGCATCTCGCCGCCCTCACGGAAGCGGGGTTCGTGGTCATGCCACGGGAACCGACGAAGACGATGACGCTTGCCACGAGTCGTTTTGAATTTCAGGAAGGCTCTGCGACCGAGGCGTCCATAATCGCGCACGCGCGGGAGTGTTGGTCGGACATGATTGACGCGGCGGAACGCGAGCGCGCTAACCCACAAACTGATGCCACAAAAATCTCGCCGCCAAAATAACCAGAGAGCAAGCGAGCGCTGCTTTGAACGAAAACGGCGCTCGCTCTGTCATCGCTAATCCAGAATTGCGACTGTCACAGGCGCGACGCCCTTGCGGATAATGCCAAGCCTTGCAGCGGCTCCGCGAGACAAATCCAAAGAGCGGCCCGTGCGGATATTTGGTCCGCGGTCATTAATGCGGACAACAACAGATTTTCCTTGATAGCTAACGAGAATGCGCGTGCCAAATTTCAAGCCTCGATGTGCTGCCGTCATCCCCAAAGGCTGGAAGCGCTCGCCATTGGCCGTGCGCGCGTTGAGATGTTCGCGCCCTCCACCATAGAAACTCGCCAGCGCGGTGAATGCGCCCGCGTCAGTCGGCAGGGCGGTGAGACAAAGAGCAGACGCGATAACCTGTATGAACTTTCTCATTTCGATCCTTTGCTAAGATTGGAGGTTGCGGGCCTGCCTCGTTATCCTTTCATCTGACGGCCAATGATGGTTATCTAGTTTTATTTACCCGCTACGGTCCAACTAACGCCGTTATCCCCGAAGGCCGGAAGCGTTCGCCCTCACGCTGGGTAATAGCTGCGAGTCCTGCGGGACTTGTTTTCATCCAATTATCCAATTCGTTCCGTTACTGGTTACTGGCGTTAAAATAGAGCCCGTTGTTGACGACAATATCGCTCCAAAACTAGAGGAGAGCGTCTGGCTTCCATTGGGGAGAAAGCGGTCAGCCGAACGAATACACCACGTTCCTAAATTTGATGTGACTCTGACAAGAGTTTGTGCCCCTGCGTCACCCGCTACTGAATACCCTTGAACATTAACAGTCTGCACCGAAGCGGTGATGCTGGCGGCCTCGAATGAGGCTACGTTCTGAAAGCTTGAGTTACCGCCGCCGGAAGGTCCGGTCGCGCCAGTAGGTCCAGTAGGTCCAGTCGCACCAGTAGGTCCAGTCGGACCAGGAGGAATTAAAATGTCACCCATCAGAATGTCTCCATAACGCCAATTGTCTGTGTTCCGCTCGCGGAAATTCCGTAGATCGCGGCAGTAGTATCAATGGTAACGGCGGCGGCTGCTGCCAATGGCATTCCGGTAGATGAAGTGACGCCGCTTGTTGGCCCAAAATAGACCGTTTGCGTTCCTGTGTTATAAAGCGTCACGGCGATGCGCCCCGTGCCAGGCCCTCCCGTGCGCGCGGTGACAATAAGAGAGGCCGACGTTCCGATGCTGGCCTGCGAGGTAGCAAATGAACCGGAGCCTATCGGATTTGGTGAAGGGCCATTTGGCGAAATAGAAACGACAAGCGCCGGGTCGCTGGCGATTGGCGCCGTGCTGCCGCCTTTGACCGCCGCGACATTGGCCGACGTGGTTGGGTCTCCTATATTGATTCTCTGTCTAAAGACAGTTTGTGAACCGCCATTCGTTAATTGCGATAGGTCAAACAGCTTGCCCGCCTGATCCGGGGGCATACCAAGTGTTGCGTCCGTCATCTTGTATTCCTCAAGGCCGCGTTATTGTCGGATTGATATTGACGGCGCCCGTCGCGACCGTGGATTGCGCGCCGCCATCCACGATTAACAACTCGTAATAATGACCGCCAGGAGATAGACCATCGGTATCCGCAGCGCTGAAATCAACATAGGACACCCACGTATTGATTGAATTTATGAGCACCTGGAATATGCGAACGCCGCCTTCAATTGATGAATTCTTTGACAATGCCGGCATCGCTCCTTCCACCGCGTAGGGCGTGAAAGCTAGAGAAAACCACGCTACCGGCGCGATATATGTCGCTGGCGTTCCGTCAGGATTTAGCAATGGAAAATATAGCGAAAACACGTCTCCTTGACTTACCGTCTCCGGAGGATTTTTATAGGCCATTATCATTCCCCGGCTTGCTGATTTATTGTGGGTATTGACACAACGCGCTTTGATTGAGGATTGAAGTTAATATACCTGATTGCGAGATGACCGGGTATGGCGTCACCGCGCCTAGAGAGACAATCAGGCGAATAAATTGGGTTTGTGTCAGCGCCGGCATTCCGAGCACAGCCACGCCGATTGATGCGACGGAATTAGCTGGTCCTAAACCAATAATCTCAATAAAGATCGGGATTCCTAATCCAGCAACACCGGATGAAGCCAACGCCAAGGCCGTCAGGGCTTGTATTTGAATGAATTGCGGCGTCCCCAATATCGCGACGCCAACGGATGCCAGCGAGGTCGCGGCCAAAACATCGACCTGAGCAAATGCCGGCGAACCTAACCCCGCAACAGAAATAGACATTATCCCCATGCCCGCGAGCGCATCAATTTGAACAATCGTGGGGGTTCCGAGCATCGCGGTTGAGATTGATGCGATGGGATTGGCAATCAATTCGCCGGGGACCGCTATAGTTGGAGTTCCAAGCGAGGCCGTCGTGATCGACGCCAGCGATGACGCGGTAAGAATGTCGGTCTGGCCGAACGCGGGAGAACCAATCGCAGCCACGCTAATCGACGTAACGCCATTCGGCGTGAACACCCAGTAGCGTGTCAACGCTGGCGAGCCCTCGGTCGCGACGCCCGCGCTAACCACATTATTCAATGAACCAAGAATACTAATGCCCGCGAATGTGGGCGAACTTTCGGTCGCGACACTTGCCGACGCAATGCCGTT
>Ga0187860_1003625_pt1 | contig 12081 bp, 10 predicted proteins | sample June2016WEW_10_4_FD_132981 | JGI IMG/M metagenome (GOLD analysis project Ga0187860, IMG submission 132981) | Peatland microbial communities from SPRUCE experiment site at the Marcell Experimental Forest, Minnesota, USA - June2016WEW_10_40 | ecosystem: Environmental > Terrestrial > Soil >... | reverse complement strand
AATACAACGTCGCCCGCGGCTCGCGGCGCTGCTTCGGCCTGAAAACCGCCGTCTGCACGGCGTTCGCGGACAACGACGTTGGCCGGCTGCTGGAGGATTTCATCCTCCAGGGCGGCGTCGATACGGAGTTCATCAAGTGGGTGCCGTATGACGGCGTAGGGCGGACGGTGCGCAACGGCCTGAATTTCACCGAGCGCGGCTTCGGCGTGCGGGGCGCAGTGGGTATTGCCGATCGCGGCCATAGCGCCGCCAGCCAGCTTAAGCCGGGCGATTTTGACTGGGACCACATCTTCGGCCAGCTCGGCGCGCGCTGGCTGCACACCGGCGGCATCTTCGCCGCGCTGAGCGACACGACTCCCAAGCTCGTGCTCGAAGCGGTGCAAGCCGCCCGGAAGCACGGCACCATCGTTTCTTACGACCTGAACTACCGTCCGTCGCTCTGGAAAAGCATCGGCGGCCAGAAGCGGGCGCAAGAGGTCAACCGGGAGATCGCCCAGTACGTGGACGTGATGATCGGCAACGAGGAGGACTTCACCGCCTGTCTCGGTTTTGAAGTCGAGGGTGCGGATGAACACCTCTCCCGGATTGAGGTAACGGCCTTCAAGAAGATGATCGGCAAAGCAGTGAAGGCTTACCCGAACTTCAAAGTCGTGGCCACGACCCTGCGCGCGGTCAAAACGGCCACGCGCAATGACTGGGGCGCGATTTGCTGGGCGGGCGGCAAGTTCCACGAAGCGCCGATCCGCCAAGACCTGGAAATCCTGGACCGCGTGGGTGGGGGCGACAGTTTTGCCAGCGGCCTGATTTATGGGTTGGTCAGGTTCAACGATCCGCAGAAAGCCGTGGAGTACGGCGCGGCGCACGGCGCGCTGGCCATGACCACGCCCGGCGACACGTCCATGGCGTCGCTCAAAGAAGTGGAGGCGCTGGTCAAAGGCGGCAGCGCGCGCGTACAACGCTGAGGTTACAGGGCGGACTGGAGGATAGACTACGCACCGTGTCCCCCCGATCTCTCCCCATGAGATGGGGAGCGGGAAAGCCGCCACACGTGCTGAGTGTAGCGTATGCTACGGACTCCTCTTTAACTATTTGCCGGCCTTTATCACCAGCAGCCAATCGCCGGGATCAGGCGTCGGGAATTGGCAGGAGCGTCCCCCCACCACCGCCACGGCGGGGTTGGTTTCGCCCGTGCGCGGACTAAACCAGCCGACTGAGGGCGAGTGCGGCAGCACATTGAGGAACAATTCGAGCGTGCGGTCCTCCGGCACATAGACGATTGCAAGGGTATTGGCTTCATTACTGGCCGCGGCGATGAACCGGCGCGGCGACTGGTCGCCCGGCTGCGTGGCAATGGCTTTTGGCTGCGGGCGCAAAGTCCAGAAGTCCATCGAGTTCATGAATTTGGCGAGATACGCCATCTGCTTGCCGGCCGGCATGAACATTGCCTTCCGCCACATGGGCAGGTCGGCTGCTTTCGTTTGTTCGTGCTGCGGCCCGACGGTCGGGTCCCAGTTCGCCACGCCCTGGGCGCCGTAGCTGACCCCGGCGGTCGGTATCATGAGCACGCTCCAATAAATGGCGCGCCGCACGTCGTCTGAGCTGAATCGTTTGCTGGACTGCGCCGCGAAGCCATTCTCGTAAGGCACAAAGGGGATCAGCGGGCGGGCCGGTTCCTTTTTCCATTCCGCCGCAAACGGCCCGGACAAGGTCCACTTGAGAGCGTCGTCGCTAACGTCGGCTACGCTTTGATAGCCGAAAACGTCAATCCACTTCTCATCGCGGAACTCGTCGAACAGCCACTGCGTCCCACCGGGATACAGAATGACGGGCGCGTGCGCTCTTGAGCCGAAGACACTCTGGCCGATTCTCTTCCAGCGCCCAACGTTCTTGGCTGAAGTGTCGCCCTCGAACGCGACCAGCCAGGCCACCGGCTCCGCTCCCCAGCGGGCGACGACATAACGAACGAGCAACTCCGCCTGCTCGTCGGGCAAGGGTATCGCCGCGTTCTTCTGCGATTCCAACTCCAACAACGGGACAATCGCGCTCAGGATGCCCGCCTGGCTCAACGTGTCCAGTCTGGCATCCAGCCGTTGGAAGAAGTCGGGATTGATTCCAATGCGTTCCGGAAAGCCGGTGTAGGCGGACTCCTTTTCGACGTCCTCACCGGGCGCCACCGCCCATTGTGCCACCGTGAAGCGTTGGCGAGCGCGCGTTCCCGCGTAGAATTCCCAGTCCTTGAGCTCAGCCGCGCGGGCGCCGGTCCAGACGGTGTCCGCCAGCCAGAAAAAGGGCGTGCCGTCGGCGTGTTCGAGATGCCGCTGGTCGCGGGCGACGCGCACCTGGCCGTGTTTATGGAAACGGGTGAGCCCAATGGGGGCGGTGCAAAGGAATTCGCCGGTCTGGTTGTGCAGCTCGAAGTTGGCCGTGTCGGAGCACGTCGTCTTGAACTTCCACCGTCCCGGCTGGTCGGGTGAGAAGCGCACGCGCCAGGTCTTGCCGCCGTCCCAGAACCCGTCCACCTCGCTGGTGTCGCCCAGCGGCGAGGTGAAAAGCACCGTGAGCGAGGCGTCCTGCAGTGCGTTCGAATAGACCACGCTGCTCTTGAAGACCTGCTCGAAGCGGCCCCATTTGGGGATAACCGGCGTTTTGGCCGAAGCGGCTGCCGTTAGGACTCCCCCCGGCAGCAGCAACAGACCCAGCGCGGCAACCTGCGACCATCTGAAAACAACATTGCGTATCATGTGAATTCCTTTCGGTTCGTTCATGGCACATCAGACACCAAACTGTGGATTGTGTCAACCCATACCCGATTCCACATTCTCGGCACGGCTTCCAGGCGTCCGGGCTTGACAAATCGCGGGCTTGCGGCACAGTTGAAGCGTGACTTTGCTCTTTGGCCGTCGCATGTAGAGGGCGCTGTTGGAGGAGGCCAATCGGGTGGCCGACCAACCGGACACATCGCCGGCGGAATGGTTTCCGATGCTCGCGGCGCAGGTTGCGCGGACCGGCAAGGGGCCTCTCAAACGGCAAGCTCAGACTGCCGATCCGGTCGCCGGAGCCTGGCAGCAACAGGCGGCAACCGTGGAAGGTGTTTGCCGGTGGTGGGAGGGCAGAAAGAGGGCGTAAACAAAGGAACAACAAAGGAACAACAAAGGATAAACAAAGGACTTTCTCCATCCCCCCACCGTCCCACCAGCATCCCCTCACCAGGGCATTAAGGGGGCAAGCGGCTCGACTCAAGCTCACTTGCCAGGGATTGCTTGGGGACTGGGGTGTTGCGTTAACGTTATCGAAAAGACGGGGGCTTGGGGTCAGCGGGAAAAGGGCTATTGGCCGGTTAGTCTTCTGGTTAATCCGAATGCCCTAAGCCGGCAACATGCCGGCGCTCCGTCCTCTCGGCGTTCCGCGCGTCCAAGCATCCGGGCCATGCCGTAGCGAGCGACGTTCATTCCGCCCGAAAAGACTTCCCTCGGGCAGCAGGGAGAGTATGCTCGCCACAAGTGTTGTGCTGTGGAAGACCGGTGATATGGAATCGAACCTGATACTTGAGGAAGACTGGCGCACCAAGAACGAATTGGCGCCCGAGGCGGATCAGGATATTCAGCGCCTGTGCCAGAACATTTGCCAGTCGGTGGTGGAGCATCCCCATCCCAGCGCGATCTCGCATGGCGGTGAAGACCCGAAACCATTTTAGGCTCAGCATTGAACCCCGATGAATATCCCGCGCACCGAAGCTGACCTTCAATCGCTCATCAAGGGGCGGGTCGAAGAATCAATCTCCCTCGACTACAAGGACGGCGCTGCCCTCGCACGCGACGATAAGAAGCGCGACGAAATCACGAAGGATGTCAGCGCCTTCGCCAACTCGGCTGGCGGCCTCATTATTTACGAAATCGCTGAAGGCCGAACCGCAACGACAAAACATCTTCCTGTGGCTCTTGCACCGGTGGATCGCACACAGTTCTCAAAAGAGTGGCTGGAGCAGGTAATCCAACGAATCCAGCCCAGGATCGAGAGCATCGAAATCATCCCGATCCCATTGGGCTCCGCACCCGACCATGTCGCTTACGCTGTGAGCATCCCGCAGGGCGACACCGCGCATCAAGCTGCCGATAAGCGGTACTATAAGCGCCACAACTTCATGTCTGTGCCGATGGAGGACTACGAACTCCGCGACGTAATGAACCGCCTCACACACCCGATCATTGAGTTGGAGGCTGAAATCGTCTGCGAAATGGCGTCGCCTTCCAGCATGTATCCTGTGGCACCGCGGTCACCATATCCTGAGCACTTGATGCACATTCGAGCATTCAATCGAGGCAAAGCCATCGCGCATCACATCGTCTGCTTTGCCAAGGTCCCAACCGATCTGCTCGACAAGAGTGAGAAGAATGACGATGGAGCCATCGTCTTCGACAACCACATCGCCCAGTTTACCGGCAACGTGCAAGCTGGATTTGCGAGCTACGGCAATCCCCAGTGGATGCCTATCCTGCCGCAACTGAGCCGAGAGCTCCGCTCGCTCAGGCTTCGTCCCGACTTCTACCGGCACCTCGCCGATGAATTCACCATCCCTTGGGTCGCCTACTGCGACACGTCGCCCGTGCGATCTGGTGAGTTCACCAAAGCCAACGTGAAGTGGACTGTCAGCGAGGAGTTTCGCCAATTTGTTACTGGACCCTAAACCGCTCTACGCAACTCCTTTGTCATGCGTCTTTTGTCATGCCCATCGGATTCCAATACGACGTATTCCTGAGTCACAGCGCGAAGGACAAGGCGGTGGTGCGCCCGTTGGCGGAGCGGTTGCGGAAGGACGGGCTGAAGGTGTGGTTCGATGAGGGGGGCCTCGGCTTGAATTGGCGCGTTGACGGTTGGAATGGATGCTGCGATGCTGTTGGCATGGCTGAGGCAAAGGTTTTTCCGCCGGGTGCACAGACGACTGCTGCCGGGTCGTTTCGGGAGGCTCCTGCCCGGCTGCATTTCGACCGGGAGCGTCTTGGCCACTTGTGCCGGGAGCGAGGTGTGGCGCGGTTGGACGTGTTCGGGTCGGCGTTGCGCGAGGATTTCCGGGAGGACAGTGACGTGGATTTACTGGCCGGGTTGCGGCCCGAGGCTTGTGTCACTTTGCTGGATTGGGCGGATTTGCAGGAGAAGCTGTCGGAGGTTTTCGGTCGTCCGGTGGATTTGGTAAGTCGGCGGGCGGTGGAGGGGAGCCAGAATCCGTATCGGAAACAGGCGATTCTCTCGACGGCCATACCCATTTATGTTGAGGGAGCGTGAGGCTCACTTAACCAAACTGCCACCCCCGCCCGGCTGACCCGGAGAGGCGAGGATTGGAAACGAAGGCGCGAAGGGAGCGGGAGGGGTTGGCGATTCACGATTTACGCGCGGCTCGCGGTCGGTGGCGAAGGGCTTCCAATTCGCGGCGCAGAGGGAGCCAGCAGGCGCGGTCGGCCTGGCGTTCACGGTCTTCCTCGTCGCGCAGGCCGCGTTCCAGGCCCGAGTTGTCGCCAAGCCGGGCGCAGGCCAGCAAGGGACGCCTTGCCGGGAGGCGCCGGCACAAGGCGGGGTGGCGCCGGGCCAATTCCAGCAGCAGTTCGGGTGTGCGCAGTTCGAGGAACCAGAAGGCGAGTTGGCTGGCGTTGGCGGTCGCGCGGTGTTGGAAGTAATGGGCTTCGACCAGGCGTTGCAGCATGGGCCAATCTTTCTCGCGCTGGGTCTTCTTGGCGTTCACGAGGTCGGGCAGGGACATCAGGTCAGCGGAAAAGCCATCGGGCAGAGTGACGGTGGCGCGGCGCGCCCATAGCTTGTTGAAGGAGTCAACTCCCCGCATCACCGACATGACGTCAACGCGCATCCGAAAGGCTTCAGGATGGCGGCAGCGGAAATGCACGGCATGGCCGCGGCGGAGGTATTGCAGGCGGAGAGGCGGGACGGCAATGACTTCGGCCTGGAGCGCAGCGAGGGCGGCGCGCAGGCGCGAGAGGTTGGCGGCGTCGGCCAGAATGGCGAGGTCGGTGTCGCGGCTAAACTCGGCTGCGCCGTAAAACACGCAGGCTTGTCCGCCCATGAGGAGGGCGCGGACGCGGTGCGTTTGGATCGAAGAAAGGACTTTGCGTATCGGGTTCGGGATCAAGCGAGCCTCCCAGCATCAGGTAGCCGGCCCAGAGTTTCTCGCTCTCGGCCCAGCGCTCGGCGGGGGTCAGGCGGTACCATTCCGCCCATTCCGCGCCGACAAGTTGTTCCGCAGACACCACAGGACAAGGTTGCCACGGCTTTGGGCTGGCTGCAAGAAATTGGCGATTGGCGATTGGCGATTTACGATTTACGATTTACGCGCGGCTGGCGATTCGTGAGGTCGCGGTCAGGGCGGCCAGAGGGTTACAAACGCGTGCAGCTTTTATAGATGCGGAGGGGCAATAAAAGGAGATGTTGACACGGTGTAACGCAATTGCTAATCGTGCGTGGTTACGTGCGGTTGGCAGTGGGAGAAAGGCTCGGATTAAATATGAAGATTATTCTATCGCTCGCGGTAATGACCGCTCTGGTGGCGCTGGAGCAGGGCACAACTTGCCGCGCCGCCGATGAGGACGGCGTGGCGCTGGCCATTATCTACGATACTTCCGGCAGCATGCACGATTCGGTGCGCGACAGCACGGGGCGGTCCGCGCCCAAATACATCATCGCCAACCGCGCGCTGGCGGCGGTGGCGAAGCAGATTCAGGCCTTTGCGACCAACAATGCAGGCGGCGCGCCCCGGAAGGTCGAGGCCGGTCTGTTCGTGTTCAGCGGGGAGAGCGCGCGGGAGGCGGTCAAGTTCGGGCCGTTCGATGCGGCGGCGCTGGAAGAGTTTGCCCGGAGCTTTTCGACTCCGAGCGGCAACACGCCGCTGGGCAACGCCTTGAGTGTGGCCACCCGGAGGGTCCTGCGTTCGCCCCTCTCGCGAAAGCACGTGCTGATCATCACGGACGGCATGAACACGGCGGGGCCGACACCGGCCGCGGTCATGCCCAGGCTCAAGCAGCAGGCGGAGGAGAAGCAGACGACCGTGTCCGTGCATTTCGTGGCGTTTGACGTGGATGCCAAAGTGTTCGATGGGGTCAAGAAGCTCGGCGCGACGGTGGTCGGGGCATCCGACGAGAAGCAGCTTAACACGCAATTGGAGTATATCCTCCAGCGCAAGATTCTCCTCGAAGAAGAGGAGCCGGTGAAAAAGAAGTAACCAGCAAGCAATAGAAAGGAAACCTATGTTTAGAGCGATCAAGCGGTTGTTTATATGGATGGGCCTGATGGCGGAGCAGGCGACTGAAACCGATGCCATCAACCAGGCCGTCGTCGAGCGCGGCATCCGCGACTCCAAGGCGAAGGCCGACAAAGCGCATTATGCCAACGGCCAATTGGCCGGGCAGATTGCGCTGCTGCGGGACCAGATCAAGCGGCAGGAGCGCCAGCGGGAGGAATTGCAAAGCCTCTTGCAGGCGGCGGCGGCGGCCAATGACGAGGCCAACGGCGCGCATTACGCCGACGAGCTGGCCACGGTGGAGGCGGACTTGAAGGATAACAAGGACCAGGCGGACAACCTGGAGCAGCTTTACAAGCAAAACACGGAGATCATCGCCGAGAGCCTGCGTGAGATTCAGAAGTTCCAGCGCGAATTCGAGGCGGTCAAGGCCAAGGTGGCGATCGGGCGCTCGCTCGAGAACCTGTCGGGCATGATGAAGAGTTCGATCACCGAATTGCAGGGCATGATGGGCGGCGAGCTGGGCCAGTCCATGCAGCAGCTCCGGCAGTCCGCGGCCTCCGGCGAGGGCCAGATGCGCGCGACGCTCGATTTGGCCAAGGAAATGGGCTCGGGCATTGCGCGCGAGCAGGAAGCCCGCAAAATCCGGGGCGCGGCGCTGTTCCAGGAATACAAGAAGAAGATGGGCATGGTGCAACCCGAAGCGGCGGCGGCGACGCCGGCCCCCGCGGCCCAACCGGAACGGCAGAAGATCCCGGAGCAATGAAAAGAACAAACGGAGTGACGGAGAATTGGAGTAATGGAGTAATGTGCTGACAAATGAACACGGTGTTGGAGCAGAGGCGTGTTGGAGGAGCGGGATTGTTCCCATCACTCCACCACTCCAGTGCTCCATCACCCCAATCCCCTTAATGCTATGACAACACGTGGAAAGATAGTTTTGACAATTGTGCTCCTGGCCGTGGTCGGCTTTGGAGTGTACCGCTGGTGGGACAAGATCGCGCCCCAAAGCAAACCGCAGAATGTATCCGTTGACGTCGCCAAGGTCAGGGATGACATCGCCAAGGCCAAAGCCGTGCCGGTGGACATCCCGCTGCTGGCGGGCACCAATGTGGCGACGCTGGTCGAGCGCTCGGGGATTCCCGCGGTGAGCGGCGTCAGCGACTACAAGAAGGAGATGAAAGACGGCAAGCCGGTCGTCGAGTTCCCCATCAACGTCTGGCCCGGCTGGGCGCCCATCATCATGGCCAACGCCGGCATGGAACCGAGTGACCAAAGCGTCTTCGCCAGGAAATATGGCTTCTATGTTCACCTCGCCATCGTGGACGACCCCGTGAAGGCGCGCGACCTCTTCGCCAGCGGCCAAAGCCACATCCTATGGGGCACGCTGGACATGATCGCGCTGTTCGCGCCGGAACTGGTCAAGGACTCGCGCACGGTGCCGGTGGTGTGCCAGCAAATCGACTTCTCGGCGGGCGGCGACGGCGTGGTCGCCCGGGGCGACATTCGCAGCGTCAACGATCTTCGGATCAAGGACGGCAAGCGCAGGAAGGTGGTGCTGGCCCAGAACTCGCCCAGCCATTATCTCATCATGTCGCTGCTCATCGACGCGGGCATCGACCCGGGGGACATTGATTTCAAATGGTCAGCGGATGCGCCCTCGGCGGCGAAGATATTCGTGCAGGACCCTAGCTACGACGCGTTCGTGGGCTGGTCGCCGGACATCTATAATGTCACGGACAAGCTGAAAGGCTCGCGCCTGGTGGTGACGACCGGCACCGCCAACCACCTGATCGCCGACGTGTGGGCAGTGCGCAACGATTTCTACCGCGACCACCCGGAGATCGTGTCGGGCCTGGTGCGCGGCATCCTGGAAGGCGTGGATATGGTGCGCAAAGACCCCGGCCGGGCCGCCCAGGCGCTGGCCACCGGCTTCAGCCTGCCGGTGGAGGATTGCAAGAACATGGTCGGCAAGGACGGCGGCATTACGGAAGGCGACGCCCACCTGACGAACTATCGCGAGAACGCGAAGTTCTTCCTCGACCCGTTCAACCCGGCGAGCTTTGAAGTCGTCTGGAACAGCGCCTCGACCATCTACAAGTCCCTGGGCACGATCAGCAGTTCCGTGCCGGCGGCCAAAGTCAAGGCGGCGACGGTCCTGGCCGCCATGTCCGAGGAATACAAGGATGTGCGCGACCTCTCCCAGCCGACCTTCAAACCCGATGCGCTGATGAAGATGAGCGCCGAGGCGGGCGCCGGCCAGGTGCTGACCAAGGCGGTGCAGGTTGCCTTCGAGCCGAACAAATCGGTCCTCAACGCGGAGTATGACACGACCATCCCGGCCACGCTGGAGGAAATCGGCAAGCTCGCCGGGCGGTTCGGCAACGCCTACATCATCATCGAGGGCAACACCGATGCCAGCCGCAAAGGCATCGTCCCCACCGACCTGGTCCGGCAGCTCTCCTACGACCGCGCCGACGCCGTGCGCAAGGCCATTATGGACAAGTACCAGTTCGACCCGAACAAGTTCAAGGTGGTCGGCAACGGCTGGGACAATCCGCTGCCGGGCTGCACCGACCCGAGCAACGCCGAGCATAACAAGAAGAACCGCCGCGTTGAGGTCAAGGTCTTCCCGCTCGAATCCGGGTCCTGAGTCCGAGTTGGCCCGAACCAGGCGACTAGTGCCAGCCTTCGGCCGGCACGCATAGACAAGCAATGACCCGTTTTCGAAACCGAGACGAGGCACGGCGCCCTCAGGGCCAAGTGTCAATAGTAACGGGACAAGCGAGCACCCCGGCCCCAGCGGGGCATTATGCCATATGCCAGAATCCTTCCGCTTCCTGATCTTCGCCGTGGTGTTCGTGGTGGTTCTGACGCTGGTCGTTCGCCTGACCAGACTGCGGGTCCGTGGGGACTTGCCTTCAGCCAAGATGATAGGTCTGACGGCCTTGTTTATTGGAGTCGTCCTGGTGGCCTGGTGGTTGGTCACCCGCGGCCAGCCGGAAAAGCGGATGATCCAATCGCTCATTTTGCCCAGCCCGACGGAAGTCCTCAGTGCTTTCAAGCCGTTGCACTTGGAACAAGGCCTGGTGCGCAGCGCCTTTTATTCATGGCTCCGGGTGACCGCCGGCTTTGGGCTGGCCGCCCTCGTGGCTCTGCCCCTGGGGGTTTACATGGCGACCTTCCCGTCAGTCGCCGCATTCTTTCGGCCCCTCTCCCTGGCGGGGACCTACGTGCCCATCGTGGTCCTTATCCCCTTGAGCATGACATGGTTCGGCACCGGCGAAGCCCAGAAGATGGGATTCCTGTTCATCGGCTGCTTCGTCGCGTTGCTGCCGTTAGTCATCAAGGACATCGCCGACGTGCCGTCTGCTTTCTTGGATGTGGCGGTCACGAAAGGCGCATCACAATGGCAACTGGTCCGACACGTTCTGTTCCCCGTAGCCCAGGCCAACATCTGGGACCACATGCGCGGTGTGTATGGCGTGGGCTGGGGTTGGATCATTATGGCGGAAGTTTTTGTTCGGCCGGAGTATGGGCTCGGCGGCTTGATCGATGTCTCCACCCGGCGCAGTCAAACCGGCTCGGTTTATGCGATTATCCTTGTGATTGTGTTGATCGCCGTGGCTTGCGACCAGTTGTGGCGGCTGGGGGGTGAATTGCTCTTCCCGTACCGCAAGACGGAAGAGTGAGTTATGCCGGAAGCCAGTCATCCCAGCGACGGTGCCGCGCCTCATCACGCGAAGCCCGACCAGGCCGAGGGCTTGCTCGCGGCTCCGCCGGAACAGCGGCTGCTCGCGCCCCCGGACGTAGTGACCTTCAAGCACGTCTCCAAGACCTTCGGCCACGGACCGGATGCCAAGCTGGCGCTTCAGGACATCGACTTCACCATCGAAGACCTGCCCAACACTGGTGAGCTTATCACGATTGTCGGTCCCTCAGGCTGTGGGAAGTCCACCCTCCTGCGCATCATCGCCGGCTTGAAACCGCATTTCCCCCAGACCAGTGGCCAAGTGCTCGTGCAAGACAAGCCGGTGCAGGAACCGGGGCCGGACCGGGGCCTGGTGGACCAGAAGTACTCGCTGCTGCCACACCTGAATGTGCTCGAGAACGTCGCCTTCGGGCTGAAGTTGCGCGGGGTGAAACGCTCGGACCGAATCGCCCGCGCGCAGGAATGGGTGAAGAAGGTCGGCCTGGAAGGGTCGGAGAAGAAGTTCCCATCCGAGCTTTCAGGCGGCATGCAGCAGAGGGTGGCCATCGCCGCGACGCTCATTCTCCAGCCGCACATCCTGCTCATGGACGAACCTTTCGGGGCCTTGGACCCCGGCATCCGCCTGCGGATGCAGGAACTGCTCATCGAACTGTGGAATGAACAGAAAAGCACGGTGTTTCTGGTGACCCACTCGGTCGAGGAGGCGGTTTACCTGGGCGACCGCGTGTTTTTGATGGCCCCCAGCCCGGGGCGGCTGGTGGAGATTCTGAAGGTGCCACGGCCAGCCGAGCCGCCGGAGGAAAGCCGCCGCAAGCCGTGGTTCATTAACTTCTGCCAGGCGCTGCTCCATCGGCTCGAAGAGGAATCCCCCGCCCCGCATGGCGTAAAGGTCTAGCCGCTGAACTTTTGTGTGTCCCCCAATTCTCGCCTGCGCTAGACTGCCCGCGTAGAACCGCATGGACGAGCAAGCGCCAAATTATCATCGCGAGTTTCTGAAAAGCCCGCAACACGCGGCGCTGGGGCTGCTCACGCTGGGGGCGGGCTTCATGAGCGGGATGATGCTGCCGCTCATTGCCGGCGTAACCTGCTATACGCTGGGCTGGATTTATCTGCCCGACCTGCCGTTCTT
>Ga0187860_1003619_pt1 | contig 12089 bp, 12 predicted proteins | sample June2016WEW_10_4_FD_132981 | JGI IMG/M metagenome (GOLD analysis project Ga0187860, IMG submission 132981) | Peatland microbial communities from SPRUCE experiment site at the Marcell Experimental Forest, Minnesota, USA - June2016WEW_10_40 | ecosystem: Environmental > Terrestrial > Soil >... | reverse complement strand
CATTGTCTGTCCCTTTCGTAAACTTTGAGCGGTTCACGAAACACAGACTCCGCATTGACTCCCGGAGCTGTCAAACTTCGGGAGTCCTCCGGCAGAGCCGGAGGGTTTCCTGTTGGACTAAAAACTGCGGCTCAGTTTGAAACCGTAATACTTGCCGTCTGCATCCAGTTCCATGTTCCAGCCCTTATACGGCTTGGTGAAAAGGTAACTGCTGAGGATGCCAATGGCTGCTCCGGCTAGGACGTCATGCGGATAATGCTGGCGAGACTCCACACGACTGTAGCCAACAAATGAAGCCAACGCATAAGCCGGGACGCCATATTCCCACCCGTAACGCTCGCGCATGAACTCAGCGGCGGAGAAGGAAATCGAGGTGTGCGCCGAAGGAAAGGATTGGCTGCCTGCGTTGGGCCGCCGCTCATTAACCGCGTATTTCAGGCCGTAGGTAACACCGAGCGTGAGCGCGGCGGACTCCCCAAATTCCAACGCACCTTGCCCATCTTCGTAGCCGAGCGTCAATCCGGCTGCGGCTGCCGGCAAAACGAACTGCAAAATGTCCCCTGCCGACTGGATCTTATCGCTCGCGTGTGCCTCAACGCTCGCGCTCAAGCAAAGGAAAAGCGCCAAAAACCGGGATGCTGCACCATGCATGTCCGCCAGTTCACCAGGAAATAATGACATGGACAAGAAACATTTATGGCACTTTTTGTTGCAATCGCTTGGAGAAGTTCCGACTTATTTCCGACAGGCTATTCACACCTCCAGAACCCTTTTCGTTCACGTTCCCGCTCCCTCCGCTGTTTGCGTTTCAGAGGAGCCTTGCGCAGGAGGATGCCACAAGAACGAGACGTTCAGCCCCCGATGCAGCTCATGGAACGCGGCGGCGGGACGAAATCCGGCTCGCCAATGTGATGCCGCGCTTCCTTCTGCAACACGACCTGTTCGAGCCAGCCACCAACCGCTTCGTCGGATCCACCCCCGCGCAGCCGGGAACGCAGGTCATGCTCGGTGACGCTGAACAGGCATGTGCGTATCTTGCCGTCGGCGGTCAGGCGAATCCGATTACAGTGTCCGCAGAACGGCTCGCTGACCGGAGTGATCATTCCGATTTCGCCCTGGCCATCGGGAAACATCCACCGCTTCGACGTCGAGGACGGGGTCTCCGTCCCCGCGGGCCGCAATTCGAACCGTCGTTGGAGCCGCCCCAGCACCTCGCTTCCGGTCACGACCATTTCCTTCTGCCAGGCGCGGGCCGAGTCCAGGGGCATGAACTCGATGAACCGCAGGCTCAACTGGCGCTCCCGCGCGAACCCGGCGAGGGCCTCGATCTCCCCGTCATTGATGTCCCGGATGATCACCGCGTTGACCTTGACGGGATGGAAGCCGATCTCCTGCGCCAGCCGGATGCTCTCCAGAACCTCGTTCAACCCGTCGCGTCCGGTGATTTTCTTGAAGTTCCCGCGGTCCAGTGAATCCAGGCTGAAACTGACGCGGTGCAAGCCGGCCTGCCGCAATACCCGGGCCTTTTCCGGAAAGAGAAAGCCGTTCGTCGTCATGGCCAGATCGGTCACGCCGGGAATGGCCGAGACGCGGGCGACGAGTTCCTCCGCATGCTTTCGCAGAAGCGGCTCACCGCCGGTGAGCCGGATTTTCTGAATGCCCAAACCGACGGCGATTCGCACCGCGCGCTCGATCTCTTCAAAGCTGAGGATGTTCGATTTCGGAACCCATTGCTGGGCGATGGGCGCGGGGTTGGGCATGTGGGCCCAGTGACCGCGATAAAAATTCTGGGCCGCCTCGGTTTCCGGCAGGCAGTACAGACAGCGGAAGTTGCAGCGGTCGGTGATGCTCACGCGCAGGTCCCGCAGAACGCGGCCGTGCGAATCGATGAGCAACCGTTCCCCCATCAATGCACCGGCGCTGTATTCGTCGCTGCGGGAGGCGGTGAAGTCGCCGCGGCCGGGTTGTTCGTCATGGGGGGAATGACTCTGACGGTGCCGTCGGAACTGACTTCCACGTTCAAATCATAGGTGGGTTGCCGGGGCGGAGGGTTGGTGATGGCCGGGTTCTTCTGCATCAATTGCTCGCCACCTTTCTGCTCGGCGCGGGCAAAGAGGCCCTGGCGGATCCATTCCAGCCGGCGTGAAATGCTCAGTTCTTCCTTGAGCTTGGAAACCTGCGCCCGGAGGACGGCGAGATCATTGAACTGGCGTTCCAGTTCGGCCTTCTCCGTCATGAGCCGTTGCAATTCCTTCTCCAGGAACGCCTTGTCGCCCTCCGAAGCCGCCAGCTTCTTCTGGGTGCTGTCGATTTGCGCCGTCAGGTTTGTGATGGCCGTGCTCAGGTCGAGCGCGCGCTGGTCCAGGGCCTGGTTCTGCGATTCCAAATCGGCGATCTTCGCGTCGCATTGGGCGACTTTTTCCTGGCTGCTCTTGAGCGAGTTCTGCGATTGCTCGAAGCTGGTCGAGACCTGGGTGTACGCATTGGTCAACTCATCGAACGCCGTTCTTTGCTTCTTGAGATCCCCTTCGAGCGAGGTATTGACCTGACGCTGCTGGTCCAGGCCGGCGCTGGTCTCCACCCACTTGTTGGAATAGCTGCCGATGCTGGCCTCGTCGGTGGATTTCTGATCCGACGCATGCTTTTGACTCCAGATCAGCGCGCCGATCAGACCCACACAAATCAACAGGAGAACAATGATCCCCGTTTGGTTTTTCATAAGGTGACCAAGATGACGTCATCATGCGATTTTGGCAAGCATCCATCTCCATCTTGAATAAGCGGCGAGTTCTCCTACATTGTGGGCATGAGAATTCCCCGCGAGGCGGCCGTCATGACGCTGCCGAATGCAACGCTGTTCCCGCAAGCCTTGCTGCCGCTCTACATTTTCGAACCGCGCTACCGCCAGATGCTGGCCGAGGCCCTCCATTCGAGCCGCATGTTTGCCGTGGCCATGCAAAAGCCGGGCAACACCCGCTAGTCCCCTTCACCCGTCGCGGGCCTGGGGTTGATCCGCGTTTCCGTGGGGCATCGCGACGGCACGTCGCACCTGATCCTGCAGGGCGTGGCGCGGGTCGGATTGGAGGAGGCGGTCCGCTTCAAACCGTATCGCATCCACCGCATCCGGTCCCTCGAGATTCCGCCGTGCGACAGCGTGGCGGCGGACGCGTTGCTCGCCAAGGTGCGCGAGTTGCTTGAGGAACGGGTGAAACTGGGGCTGCCCCTGCAGTTCCCGGGCGCGCCAATCCCTCCGGGCGGTTCGCCCAAGGACATCCTCAAACACCTGGATTCGATCGCCGATCCGGAACAGGCCGCGGACCAGGTCTGCTGTGCCGTGCTGGCGGGAGCCGCTGAACGGCAGACCCTACTCGAGACGGCGGACGTGGAAACGCGGCTGCGGAGGCTCATCCAGTTTTTGCTGGCGGAAATCCGCAAGCAAAGGAAAGCTGACGGACATGGATGATACGCATGCCACCGAACAGCCGATGAGCGGATCGGAACGCGACGAGGTCCTGTCCGCGCGCTTCGCGCAAATGGTCCTGCAGCAGGCGAACACGGCGATGCTGCTGCTGGGCAAGACGCCGCATCCGCAAACGGGCCGGACTTTGCGGGACATCGAAGGAGCGCGGATGTTCATCGACCAGATGGAGATGATCGAGGCCAAGACCAAGGGTAACCTCACCAAGGAAGAGCAGAACCTGCTCAAGCAAACTCTCCTGTCGCTGCACATGGCCTTCGTCGAAGTGGTGCAGTCACCGGAGCCGGGCGGGGCAGCCCCCGCGCAGCAGCCCGCGGCCTCGGAGAATCCGGAGAAACCCGGCGAAGCTCCAGTCACCGAACCGGCGCCCGATGCGGAGTCGAAGAAGAAATTCTCCAAGAAGTACTAACAGGGTCCGGAGGGTCCGGATCTGCAAAGGTTCGATTCAAGAATTCAACCGCAGATGGACGACCCTGAACGCAGATAAGGCCGATTCACTTTTCTCATCTGCGTCTGTCTGCATTCATCTGCGGTAAATCGATTTTCTTTGATTCAAAGACAGCGCGCTGACCGCCCCAGTGCGGCTGGTCTCCACCTGCAAGAGGTTGCTGGATCGTTACGGGGCTGTTCCAGGAGCCTTCGCCGCACCGCCTGTGTCGGACGGGGCCGGCAATTCGACCGACTTCAACCGTTCATCGAGAATCTGCACACCGGCATCTTTTCTCAGACCTTGGACGTAGGCCGGGAACTGCTTCTGTATTTCACGCTGGGCAAGGTAATCCTTGATGTCCGAAGCTTCCTTGTCGAAATCCATTTTCTTGGCCGGAATCTTCTCGTAGAGCTTGATGATGTGGTACCCGTAGGTGGTGGTGACGATGTCGCTGATTTGATTGGTATTCAATGAAAACGCGGCGGCTTCAAACTCGGGCATCATCTGACCGCGCGGAAACGTGTATTCGCCTCCGTTATCCTTCGATCCGGGATCCTCGGAGTATTCCTTCGCGAGTTTCGCAAAGTCCTCCCCCGCGCGGGCGCGTTTGAGGAGATCTTCCGCCAGCTTCTTCTTCGCGGCCTTCTGGTCGTCGGAAAGTTCGGTGGTCTTGGGACGCCCGCCGGATAACACCGCATCCGGGTCGGTGGACCGGGTGCTGATGAGAATGTGCGCCGCGCGGACCGCCTCCGGCTGTTCGAATTTCGCCGGATTCTCGTCGTAAAACTTCCTGGCCTCGTCGGTGGTGATGTCGATTTTCAATTCCCGTTGCAGCACAATCGGAAGCATCGCCCGCTCGATGCTTTGCTGCTCCCATTGCTGCCGCGTCAGATCCTGGATCCGGAGCTGTTGATTGAGGCGTTGATTGAACTCCTCGTCGGTGAGCTTGCCGGCAATCTTGAATTTCTGCAACGACGCCTCGAACTGGACCTTGGCCTTCGCCTTGTCGGCCTCGGTGGACTTGGACAGCAGCAGTTGCCGGCTGATCAAATCATCCAGGACCTGCCGTTCGACCGTCGGCGCGTCGTCGGGCAGGGGCCGGCCTTGCGCCGCCAGCAGAGACTTGATGCGGATCAGTTCCTCGTCCAGCTTGCTGCGCGAAACCGAGACGCCCTTCCCCTTGGCAACGAGTGTATTGGTAAAAAGACCGTCGGCGGTGACCGCCGCGGCGGCCGCGGCGCCGTTGGTGGATCCCGCGGTTGCGCTGGAAGCGGACCACAGCAGGAAAGGCGCGACGGCGCCGAGCAGGACGAGCAATTTCATCGTTTTTCTCATAAAATCGGTTATTCCAGGATGGTTCTATAACTTGACCACCTCGACATCGGTGATATCGGGGTCTCTTCGAATCTCGTCCAGAACTTCAGCCGGCGGGACGCTATCCAGATTCAAGACGGTCATGGCACGACCGCCCGCAGTATCGCGGCTCAGGCTCATGCTGGCAATATTAACTTTGTATTTCGCCAGCAGCGTGCCCAGATAGCCGACGATTCCGGGCCGATCCTTGTTCCGCAACAAGAGCACAACCCCGAACGGAACAATTTCCGTCGGCTGGCTGAACACGCGGACGATTCGCGGATTGTCGGGCGAGCCGAAAAAAGTGCCACCGGCGGAAACGGCCTTCACTCCGCCGCTCGACGCCTGCACGTGCAGCCACTCGTTGAACGTCACCGGCTCGTTGGAACGCTTCTCCTCAACCGTCAGCCCGAGCGTGGAGGCGATGCTGCGGACGTTGACGTTGTTCAAATCCTTGACCGCAGCGCGCGAGAGAAACCCCTGCAGGATGGCGCGCGTAATCGGGTCGATGTTGGGCAATTCCTTCGCCTTGCCGCCATAGGTGATATGCAGCCGATCCACCTGCGGCGGCGCCAACTGGGCCAGCAACCGGCCGAGCTTCTCGCCCAGCACCAGATACGGCTTCACCTGCTCGTAGGTCTTCGCGTCCAGATAAGGCAGGTTCACCGCGTTGCGCACCTCCCCCGTCAGCAGATAGCCCGCAATCACCTCGGCGACCTCAATACCGCACTTTTCCTGCGCCTCACGCGTGCTGGCCCCCAGATGCGGCGTCAGGGTGATGGACGGATGTTTCCGAAATGGATGGTCTTCCGGCAGCGGTTCGGTCGAATAGACGTCCAGTGCCGCCGACGCGACTTTGCCCGAATCCAGTGCGGCCAGCAGATCGTTCTCCACCACGATCTCCCCCCGGGCGCAGTTCACAATGCAAACCTTCGGCTTCATCTTGGCAAAAGCCGCCGCGTCCAGCATTCCCCGCGTCTGGTCCGTCACCGGCATATGCACCGTGATGAAGTCGGCGTCCCGATATACCTCGTCCAGGTCCAGCGACTCGACCCCGAGAGCTTTCGCGCGCGCGTCCGTCAAAAACGGATCGTACGCCAGCACTTTCATGCCGAACGCCAGCGCGCGCTTGGCCACCTCGCCGCCGATGCGGCCCACGCCGAGAATGCCAAGCGTTTTGCCGAACATCTCCGCGCCCTGAAATTGTTTCCGATCCCATTTGCCAGACGCCATCGAGCCATGCGCCTGCGGCACTTTGCGGGCGAGCCCCAGCAACATCGCGAAGGCCAGTTCCGCCGTGGAAATCGTGTTTCCGCCCGGCGTGTTCATCACCACGACCCCGCGCTGCGTTGCCGCCTCCACATCGATATTGTCCACGCCCACGCCCGCACGGCCGACCACGCGAAGCTGGGTCGCCGCCTCGATGACTTTGCGCGTCACTTTCGTCTCGGACCGCACGACCATGGCCGCGACATCCGAGACAAGCGGCAGCAGCTCGGCTTCAGAAAGCCGTTTCGGCAAGACCGTCACCTGAAACTCGGGCCGCTGTTGCAGAAGGGCGATTCCCTTGGAGGAGATCGGATCACAAACGAGCACTTTCATAAATGGAATGCGGAGTCTAGGAGAACATCCCCGGCAGGTCAAATCATCAAAAACTGCGGTAGTGGGTCAGTTTGAAGTTTAGGCAGGCTGACGGATGGCGGATTTGAAAACGAAAATAGGCAGCGGCTGCCCGGAAACCGGGGCGCTTTCCCACTTTCCAAAGAGAACCACATCATCCCCCTGTTTCCACTTCATGGACGTGGCAGAACGGGTTGAACTGAAGCAGGAGATTTCATCATACGTCTTCTCCCGATATAAGAAAAACGCAATCTCCCTTGAATCTTTGCCTGCCCGTTGTGGCTTGGATTCAACAATTCCGCTAAGTGTAATACCCACAGAATTATTTTATCAGGTTTACAGTTTCTTCCAAGCTCCAAATAGGATCGGCAACGCCTGCCTCCATTGCCGGAGTGACTCGCAAAGTCTGGTGGATGCGAGCGAAATTGTAGTGCATGAAATGAAGGGCGACAGCCGCCTCATGGTTCTGGACTTTCTTTGAGAATGCGTTTGTGAGCCGGGTGAACCGGCGCATGGACAGGCGCATTGTCAGGTTCTGCCGCTCTGTGAAGCTGGTTGAAACATGCGCGAAATCCGGCAGCCTCGGACGCTTTGAGGCGATCTTGGCAATTCGTGTAATTCGCGGATAAACACTTCTCCTTTTGTTATCCGCGAATTTCGCGAAGTGACGCGAATTAAGGGGGAACCAAAATCAACTGAACTCCGAACGCCCAACCTCCAGCAGAAAGCCATCGGGCTTTCGTCACTGGATGTTGGGCGTTCGATGTTGGATGTTGGATGTTTTAATTCTTTTCTCAGCTACCGCGTTCCCTGCTCCTTGGGTGAACCCGTTGGCGCCGCCGCCGGCGCGTTTGTGCGTTCCTTTTTGAAAGCGGAGCGGAGGAGCCAGTGGCGTTTCAATCCTTGCACCAGGTCATCCGCATTGACAACGGCCCGGGAGATGGCGCTCAACATGTTCGTGTTGGCCTGCACCTGCCGGTCCAGGTTGCTGGTGATGCCGGCGAGGTTGTCGAGCGAGCGAGCCAGTTTCTCGGCGAGCAGAGCCAGGTTGGTGTTGGCGCCGACCAGCGTGGCGTCGAGTTTGTCGTTGATGTTCGTCGGCAGCAGCCATTCACCCAGTCCGCCGGGATGATTCAACTGCGCCGCCAGGCTGTTCAGATTGCTGACCGCCGGCCGAGCAGCGGCCGCGATCTCGCTGAAATCCGCGGTCATCGCCGCGCTGTTGGACAGGACGGCCGCGATCGGGTTGGTCAGGCTCAGAACCCCCGGAAGGGCGGTTTCCACCTGCGCCACCAACGCTTCCAGACGTTCGGTCAGCGCCGGTGATTCGTCGGCTCGCAGCCAAAACGGTTTGTTGGTCCGGGATAACACGTCGTAACAACGCCCGCGCTCGTTCCAGACGGCGGTCAATCCCTTTCGACGCCCGCTCCGGTCGAGAATGCGAATTTGTGTTTTGCCGGCGGCAACGAGCGCATCCAGGTTGGTCAGCGGCCGGAACGCGCGGGCGATCAGTTGCGTGCTCCCGGGCTCGTAAACGTCTTCGGCCAACCGCCAAGTCGTGTCCGCGAGATTTCTGGCCTCGCCAATGCCGACCTCACGCACCGGGAAAGAAATGTAAATCGCATGCCCGCCCGTGCCTTTGGTGACCTCCAGCATGCGCTGCCCCAAAAACCCCGCCGCGTCCACTTTGGCCCTCGAACCCTCCGTCCACATGTACCCGTAATTCGGCTCCAGGAGTTCGAATTCCACATAGACATTGTCCTTAAAATTCATCGGATCCATCGGCGTAATCTCCGTGATCCGCCCGGCGTCAAATCCCATCAACCTCACCGGGTCCCCGACCTTGAGCCCTTCGGCGGTCTCGACAAAGGTGAAGAACGCGGCCTTGGTCTTGAACCAGCCCTTGGTCCTGGCGGTTTGATAGAGGTAATAGCCGAAGCCGAAAGCCAGCAGCGCAGCCGCCAGCAGAACGAACCAGCCGACGGCGCGTTCCATGCGGCTCAGGCGCGTGCGCAATTCCGGTGTTAAATCCTGCAAAGCCATGCCGATACGTTGCGGCGCCGGGGCGCTCGAATGCCGGAGCAGCCGGGGGTTCCAATACTCCGATGCTCCGCCGTTCCATCGCTCCGCCTGCCTTTTATGTCTGCAACCATTTCAAATCCCTGTGCCCGCGTCAAATGCTCCCCGCTTCAACCGCCAGCAATTCCCGCACGCGCTCGTCGCCCGCCGCATTCACTTGCTGCCAGGAACCGAGCACGACGAAGCGCCGGTCCTTCAACACGGCAAACTGCCGGCCCACTCCCTGCCACGGACGAAAATCGTGTGTCGTCACCACCAGAGTCGTGGGGCGGCCCTCCATCCACGGGTGCCCCCGCGACAACTGCCCGAGAAAATTCAGCCACCAGCCACGATGCCTCAAATCCAACCCCAAGAGCGGATTGTCCAGCAGCAGCACTCGCGGCTTGAGCATCAGCGCACGCGCCAGCCCCACGCGCTTGCGCCATGCGAGCGCCATGGCTCCCGGCGTGCTGTCCGCCCAGGACGCCAGCTCGGTCAAGTCCAGCAACGGCCGCACTTCCGCATCGGCGCCGGCGACCGTCAGGTTGCGATGATACCGCAACGGCAACGAAACGTTTTCCGAAACGGTTAGACGATTGAACAGCTTTGCCTCGTCGAAAACCATGCTCAACTGCAATCGTTCTCCCAACCGGTGCTCTTCGAACATCGGCATTCCCTTGCCAAAAAAATGATACGCCCCGCTCCCGGGCGCCGTCAGTCCGCCGGTCATCAGAAGAAAGTCCGTCTTGCCCGAGCCCTGCAACCCGCCCACGACCCAGAAATCGCCCGGCGCAACGGACCAATCCACACCCTCGAGCAGGATCGTTCCCGGGTCGGCCATGGCGGTCACGGTGGCGCCGCGCATTTCCAGCGCGAGTCCGGCTGCGGCGGGGTTGGAGGCGGCGGCAGTCATCAGAAGATGAGATAAATGACGATGAACACGGCATCGAGGAGAACGCACGCAATGACGCTTTGCGCGACGGCGCGGACGGTCGCGTGGGAAACTTCCTCCAGCCGGAGCGGCTGGGCCAGCCCGTGATAGCAGGTCACGATGGCGATGATGAAGCCGAACAAACCGGTCTTGACGGCCAGCAGCGCGAAATCCAATCCGCTCAACGCGCCTGCCAACTGCCTGAAGTATTCGGCCGGCTGCAGTGGCACCTCCTGGACGAACGCCCACAAATAACCGCTGACAATCGCCCCCAGAATCAGATAAACCGTCAGCGAAAAAACGCCCACCGCCATCCCGAACACCCGGGGGGCGACGAAATAATGAATGGGATCGATGCCCAGCGCCTCGAGGACTTCAACCTCCCCCAGAGCCCGTGCCGTGCCCAGATCGACGACATTGGCCGTGCCGACGCGGGCCAGCAGGAGCATCGCCGCGATGAGCGGCCCCAGTTCGCGCACCACAACGATGACCATGATCGTGCCGAGATAATTGATCGCGCCGACGCGCGTGAGCCAGGATACGGCCTGGCCGATTACCACCAATCCCAGCGCCGCGGCCACGAACAAGAACATCGGCAGCAGTCGCAGACCCGCCCGCGAAACTTCATGGATGGCCAGCGGATGAATCACCCGGCTTGACGCGCGGCATTTGGTGATCATCACGCCCAGGGTGATGAGCGCAAACGCGCCCAGGCCCTGGACCGTCCGGAGGAACCGGAAAAGCCTTCGCCCCAGGTAATGGGCGCACGACCGCGGAACCGGCACGCGCATCAGGAACCGTGCTGGCGATGATTCGACCGTGCTGGCGTTCCCTCTGTGCACGCGATCAGACTAAGTTCCGCGCGGATGCTGGTCAAAGGGGAAGTGAGTGTTGGGCGCCGGCCAATTTTTCTTTCCCAGCGATCCACCCGGAATAACACGTCGTCTCCTGCGTTATTAGCGGGCTGCGGAATCTCGAGGACAATCTTATTGAAAGACCGCGCGGTCTTGGTACCGTGTTGTGCGATGAGTAACGAGAAACCAAGGCTTACTCACCCGCGCAGCGTCATAAACCCGGCGGCGGGGTAACAAGAAAAGTCCTATCAATTGAATCCGTATCCTTGGCGCGAGTGGGCCTGGCTTTTCATCGTGAACTGCGCCTTCACGGTTGTCATCCAATTGGGTTACGTCGTTGGCCTTTCCACGGGGCTTCACGGCACGGCCCTTCTTGCTTTCGCGATGGCCTATGTCAGTCAGGCGGGTTTTCTCAACCTGATCCCTGCCCTGCTCACAGCCTGGCCGTTGTGCTACTGGCCACACCGGACTGCGTCGCGGCTCTTCGCCGGGGCGATTTATGCGCTCCTGCAAGTGTCCTTGCTCGCGGACGTTATCATCTTCCGGCTTTTCCAGCGGCACTTCGACAGTCTGGTCTGGAACGTTCTGACGACCAGAGGTGCCGGCGACAGCGTGCGCGTTGACACGGCCAGCGTGCTGATTGCCGGGGCCGCTGTGGTCGCGATCGTTGGAATCAGCATGGCCTTGGCCTTGTCCCTCGCTCCGAGGCTGGTGGTCCGGCGGCTGCGGTTCGGGCTTATACCGCTTCTCATCGCGCTGCTGACGGAGCGAACCACGCTGGCAACGATAGATTTGTTGGGGGACAACTCGGCGATGCAAACCGTGCGGGACACACTGCCAATCTATCAACCCTTGACGATCAAAAGACTGGCAAAGAGGTTCGGTTACATACGGCCGCCTGGCGAAGTGCGCGTCCTGCCGATGAGCGGCGGGTTCCTCGACCTGCCCAAGCACCCCCTTGGTTTTCGACCCGCCCCCCGCACACCGAACATCATCGTCATGGCTGTGGAAGGCGGCCGTGCCGACGCGCTTGATGATAAAACGATGCCCAATCTCTCCGCGCTTGGCAGGGACAGCTTCCGGCTGATGAAGCATTTTTCAACCGGGAATGAAACACGCTTTGGCATATTCGGTCTGCTTTACGGACTCCCGGCCACCTACTGGAACAGGGTGCTCGCCCAAAGCATGAGTCCCCCTTGGCTCGATCTCCTCGCCAGCCGCGGCTACGAATTCCGGATACTGAGTGTAGTGTCCCGCAAATAACTACACATTCGTTTCGGCGGTTTTTCGGCACTTTGGCTTCGTGCAGCCCGGTTGGACTTGCTCCAGACGACGTCGGCAGCGGGCGAGTTTTTCAAGGATCGT
>Ga0187860_1003618_pt1 | contig 12094 bp, 11 predicted proteins | sample June2016WEW_10_4_FD_132981 | JGI IMG/M metagenome (GOLD analysis project Ga0187860, IMG submission 132981) | Peatland microbial communities from SPRUCE experiment site at the Marcell Experimental Forest, Minnesota, USA - June2016WEW_10_40 | ecosystem: Environmental > Terrestrial > Soil >... | reverse complement strand
GCAGAAAGCGCGATTCGTGCGCATCAGCGCCGCCGGCCTGCGCGAAAGCCACGTGCACGACGTCATGATCACGCGCGAAGCGCCGAACTACGCAGCGGAGTGAGGGACGCGGCCGAATTGACGACCGATTTGACTGCGTCTCGTCCCAATCTTGTGCGCGCCTGGTGGCCAGCCGTCGTCTGGATCGGTCTCATTGCGCTTGAGTCCACCGATTCCTTTTCGGCACAGAATACGGGCACGGTGCTGTACACGATATTCACGCGTCTGTTCGGCAACATCAATCTCTACCACTTCCTCATCTTCCATCACTATCTGCGCAAGACCGGACACGTCGTCGGATACGGCATGTTGAGCCTGCTCCTGCTGCGTGGTTGGAGAGCTACGCTCGGTCGAGTTCATACCTTGTTGTTGCGCGCTGTACTGCTGTCCTGGTTGGGGACCGTCTGCGTTGGCGGGATGGATGAATGGCACCAGAGCTACATTCCGTCGCGGACGGGAACGATATGGGATGTCGCGCTCGATAGCGTGGCGGGCGTAGCTTTTCTGGTGGTCGCGTATTTCTGGTTGCGCCGGTCGGATGAAGGTGCGTCTAATTCCCCGTAGAGACGGGGCTTGCCGCGTCTCTACCGATCAGTCTCGCGCGGGCGAATGGTGGGCGAGCAGGGCGAATGCTGAGACGGCAGCGATCCCCGCCGAAAAATAAAATGGGACCGCGGGGCCATAGACTTTCCAAAGAGTTCCGGTGATGACACTGGAGAGCAGCGTGGTCACGCTGGTGAGAAACGAATAAATTCCAAGGGCGCGGCCACGGACATCGCCAGCCACGCTTTCGACGACCAGCGCCTTGAGCACGGCATTGGTCAGCGCGTAGAAGAGTCCGTAAAGGGCCATGGCAAGCCAGATCGCCAGCAGAGACGGCGCGAGTGCGAAGACAAAATAGACGATGGCGAAAACGAAATATCCGCCGGCGGCGATGGCCGAGCGGGAGAAGCGGTCGCTGAACTTGCCCGCCGGCCAGGAAAACAATGTGAACATGATGTTGAAGACCAGTCCCAGCAGGGGCGCGCGCGAGGCCGGGATGCCGATATTTCCGGCGCGCAGGACGAGGAACATGTCGCTGGAATTTCCCAGCGAAAACAGGGTGACTACGGCTAGGACGTAGTAGAAGCCGCGCGGCAATTTTGACAGCCACTCGGATTTCACGGACAGGATTGGGACCCTTCGACTTCGCTCAGGGCAGGCTCGCGAGGGCGCCCGTCGCTCCACTTGCTTATGAACCTCGCGAATTCCGAGCCAGGCGACGATTACGCACAGAACTCCGGGATCGCAGCCGACGCGAACACGCCGCGCATGCCGAAGCGTCCAATAATAGCCAGTGCCAGCAGCGGGCCGGCGATGGCTCCTGCGGAATCCATGGCTTGAATCAGGCCGTAGGCGGAGCCGAGGTTTGACTCGTCGACCGACTCGGCAACCATCACGTCGCGAGCAGTTCCACGGATGCCTTTGGCAAAACGATCGGTAAAACGAATTCCCAGAATTTGCCACCACGAAGTGACCAGCGCCAGCAGCGGCTTCACCGCATTGGCCACGAAGTATCCGCCGACCACGATGGGCTTGCGGTGCGAAACCTTGTCGGCCAGGTAACCCGAGAAAAGCTTGGCAAAGGAAGCCGTACTTTCGGCGATGCCTTCGATGATGCCAAGTTGCGCTGGTCCGGCGCCGAGCGATGCGAGAAAGGCGGGCAGCACCCAGTACGCCATTTCGCTGGCGGTGTCGTTGAGGAACGAAGTCAGGCCGAAAGCGTATATGTTTCGGGGAGTGGATTGGGAACGTGGCGGGGGCGATGGGTCCATGCGTCCACGAAAATAGCATGGGCAATCCGCCGCTGCCGGGCTAAAATGACAACACATAACTTTACGCACCTAACTGACTGCGGTTTTTGAAGGGTTTAGGCGTTTTACACTTGACGAAACAATGATTGACTCCGTTGAACACACAACTGGTGTTGAGTCAGCGGTGTCACCGGTACAGGAGCGCCCCGATGACCTGATCGATCTTGCCGTCGTTGTCCCCACTTACAACGAGCGAGGGAACGTAGCGGAACTGATCGCGCGGCTGCAGCGGGTGCTATGTGGGTTCGAATGGGAGCTAATCTTTGTTGACGACGACTCGCCGGATGGCACGGCGGACTTGATTCGCGAGTATGCCGCGAGGGACCGTCGCATTCGATTGCTGCACCGCATTGGACGTCGAGGACTCTCTTCGGCATGCATAGAAGGCGTGCTCGCAACGCCCGCCGAATGCATCGCAATTATGGATGCCGATCTGCAGCACGATGAGAGCATTCTTCCAGAGATGGTCGGCCGGTTGCGTGCGGAGAAGCTGGACGTGGTTGTGGCCACCCGCAATAGCGAAGGCGGCTGCATGGGGGACCTTGCTCGTGAGCGGGTATGGTTGAGCCGCCTGGGGAAGAAACTCAGCCAGTTCGTGTGCCGCTGCCAGGTGAGTGATCCCATGAGCGGATTTTTCGTGGTCAGGCGCACGTACTTTCATGGGGTTGTCCAACGATTGCAGGACGGCGGCTTCAAGATCCTCGTGGATATGCTCGCCTCCAGCGACCGTCCCGTTCGCCTCGGAGAGGTTGGCTACCATTTCCGCAACCGGACATGGGGCGAAAGCAAACTCGACGCAAATGCCGCCGTCGAATGCCTCTTCCTGATCGTCAACAAGCTCCTGGGTGGGCTCGTGCCGCCCCGATTTGCCGCTTTCGGTTTGGTCGGCGCTACCGGGCTGGCGGTACATCTTTCTTGCCTGGCATTTCTGTTCCGGGTACAGCACCTCAGCTTCAGTGCCGCGCAGATTCTGGCCACGTTTGCGGCGATGACGATAAATTTCTTTCTTAACAACCTGATCACCTACTACGACCGGCGTTTGCGCGGTTTCCGCATGTGGGCCGGACTGCTCACGTTCTGGATTGCCTGCTCCTTTGGTGTGCTGGCAAACGTGAGTTGCGCTCGCTCGCTATTGCAGCTGCACATGCCCTGGTATATAGCAGGGTTGGCCGGGACAGCGGTCAGTTCAGTCTGGAACTACGCCGTCAATCAGATCTTGACTTGGCAGCGGCGCCATCCCTACAACTCATCGCCGTTCACGCGCGGTGGCTTTCAGTCCGCCAAGCTCCTGGAGAACGCACTTCCGGACCAGATAGAGACGCTTCCTGACGGAAGCGGAGCAGAGATCGTCGTATAAGAACTGCACATCGGAACTGCGCAAGCTGGAGACCCGCCGCACAGTTGGCTGGAAGATCGTAGGTTGGAAGATCGTAGGCTGGAAAAGGGGACGAGGCTTCTTGTCACAACCTAGTTCGCAACCCAGCTCGTATCAGCGTACCGTTCTCCGTTTCGTCTGGTTGGCGTCGTTCATCTCGCTCGGCGGAATGATCCTTTACACCCCGGGCAGAGGCTGGGATGTAGACATCTACTACTGGGCGATGCAAACCCTGCGTGCTGGCTTGGATCCCTATGCAGCGGGATTGGCGCGGCAGTATGCGGCGCAAGCCGCCGGGCAGCACGCCTTCGCCTACGTCTACCCGCCGCTGACGCTGCTGGCGTTACGTGCGTTCAATCTCCTGCCAGTATGGCTCGCCGCAGTCCTGTATTGGACGATCTATGGCGCGGGTTTCGTCGGCCAGGTGTGGGCCGGAACACAATGCTTCCGCTCACAAGACCGCGCCGTAATGCAGTACGCCGTGCCCCTGGCGATTTTTTTCCCGGGGCTCATGACGGGCGACGTTATCCTGAGCGGAAATATAGCCTGCATTTTCTATGGATTAATTTTCGCCGGAGCTGTACTTGGCTGGAAGCGGGGCATTTGGCGCTGGTTCTACCTGGCGGTACTTCTAGCCGCCTGCTTCAAGCTTCCTTTGCTGACGCTGCTGGCTATCCCGCTACTCGCGGGAGAGCGGCAGTGGCTCAAGGCGGCGGGCGTGGGAACCGCTGGCCTCAGCCTGTTCGCCGTGCAAAGCTGGTTCTGGCCGGCCCAGTTTCGCGAGTACCTGACGAGCGTCGGCCTGCAGTTCCAGTTCAACAGTGACTTCGGATCAAGCCCCGCGGGAGTTCTCGGCCGCGTCCTGTACCGTCACGGATTGCCCTATTCGACGCCGTCCACGGTGGCGTTCTTGATCTATGGTGGCTCTCTGTTCGCAGTACTCTGCTACTTCAGTAATCTCTACCACGAGCGCCGTATCTCCGCCGAGAGCTGGATTCCGGTGCTGCTAGTCGGAACGATCCTGCTGAATCCGCGCATTATGCAATATGATGTGCAACCGATCGCGTTGCCGATGGCGCTGATCGTTGTGCGCTCGGTGGCATCCCGGTCGAAGGCCGGCATAGCATTGGCCGCCTCGGTGCTGTTTCTAATCGTTATCGATCTGTTCGGCGTCAGCCCAACTAGCCTGGACGACCTTCGGAACATGCTCGTTGTCGTGGGCGTAATGGCCCTCGGTCTCCGGTCCCTGGCGGTGGAGGCTCGCCGAACTTGCCCCGAGAGTTTGTTCGTTTTTCCGAAGGCGGCCGCCCATGACCTTGAAACTTTGAAACCTTCGCCCAGGCTGTAGAATAAACCTACATGTCCGAACGCACCTTTACCCTCGATGAAGCGCAGATGCTCCTGCCGATTCTGGAATCGCTGCTCCGGCAGGCAATCCACGGCAAGAAGCTGATTGAAGAGGTGGACGCCGAGTTGCAGGAGACGGCGCACCGGGTATTTCTTAACGGCGGCATGATGCTGAATGTGGTCCATCTGGCGCGGCGCAAGGCGGAGCGCGAGAAGGCGATTCGGCGCATCAAGGATGCCCTCGCCGAAATTGACGCGACCGGCGTGCAGGTGAAAGATCTCGACATCGGATTGCTCGATTTCCCCTGCAAGGTGGAGGGCGAGATCCTCCTGTTGTGCTGGAAACTGGGCGAGCCCGCGATCGCGCATTGGCACGGGACAAACGACGGCTTCGCCGCACGCAAGCCAATCGACGAGCGGATCGCGAACGCGGGAAAGAAGCGGCCGAAATAGGAAAGAGCTGTCGGCTCCAGTTGATCTCCTTGCAATGCTGCCATGCTGAGCGAAGCGAAGGACCCATGCACTTGTTTGCAGCCCCCGGAATCCGCAGCCAGCTGGAAAACACTGCAAGTTGAGGATTGCGCGCCGTTCTTTTACTGGAGAGCGCTCCGAGCACGCGCTGAGCAGGACGGGCGAAGGTACGACCCAAGCCATGCACTATCGGGCATCGGGCGAGGCCGGACGTTCTGCTAAAATCACGCTATCTGAGGCGATCATTTATGTTGACTGGGCGCAAACTGGCGTTGACGCTGGCTTTTACGGTTCTGGTTGCGCTGGCATTCGGGGTCAGCTGCCAGGGATTCTTTCAATCTAATACTCTCAATTCAATTGCGATCCAGCCTCCGAGCCCGCAGATCGAAGTTGGTTCAACGACGACTCAGACGATACAAGCTTGGGGCACCTACAGCGACAACTCGAGAGCGCAGATCACAAGCGGGGTAGTATGGACGAGCAGTGACGCTACCGTGGCAGTGTTCACCGACAACTGCGGCGAGGGCATCCCAACTTGCGCGTCAGAGACGAGCGGCAACGCTACGGTAGAAGGGCTTACCAGCGGCACAGTTACAATAGGAGCTGCGGCGCAGGGTCTCAGCGCGACCGCGAGCGCCACCACGTATTATGGCAACATCTCCGGTTTTGAAGTGTGCCTGGGCACGTTTATGGCGGGCCAATCGTGCACCACCAGTCCCTGGTCGCCAAGCAGTGCGAAAGGGGGAACACAGGACTATTACGTGCAGGCTACGGTCAACGGCTCACCAGTAGATCTTACAACCACGTCCACTTTTGGAGCCATTTCGCCCGCCACGACGGCCGGATCGATTACGTGTACTAACACCTCCACTCCCGCGTCTTGCACGGTTGTTTCCGGTACTACCCCGACGGATACAACCTACACATTTACAGTGACGTACGGGACGACAAATTCAGTCACAGTCTCGATAGACTTGGGGCCGTAGGAGGTTGGTTTCGTTGGCGGCCGGGTGTGCCCCACTTCTCGCGCTTTTCGAGAAGCGGATTCCACCGCCGCGTAAAGCTCGGGACCTCCCGGAAGCCGAGGAATCCGCGCCATCCGGCAGAGGCTCGCGTTATATTGGATAGCGAGCTCCCGTGAAACGAATCCTCCATCAATTCTTCTTGTGCATTTTGGCGTGCCTTCCCCTTTTCTTTCTCCTGTCGTTGTCAGCCTGCAATCGCGGCCGCGGACGCGTGCTCGAGATCGCTTACGTTTCCGGCGTTCAGGCCATCCTGCGCGACCACGTGGCGGCGGTGTATGAGAAAACCGGAGTGGTGAAGAACGGCGAGCGCGTGGAAGTGCTCGATCACGACCGCCGCTTCGTCAAAGTGCGCACCGCAGCGGGCGTGACGGGATGGGTGGAGCAACGGTACCTCGTCAGTCAGGAAGTCTTCGACCAGATCCAGAAGCTGACCGCGGACAACCAGAACGATCCCGTGCAGGCGCAGGGCGCGGCGCGCAACGACACGAATCTGCACGTCGAGCCGGGGCGTGATACCGAACATCTCTATCAGATTTCTACCGGCGAGAAGCTATCGCTGTTGAAGCGAGGCACGGCGGAGAAGCCGGGAGCGGTTGCGCCGCCGTCGCGCTCTGCTACGCCGGGCAGCAATTCGCAGAACAGCGATTTGCAGAAAAACGATTCGGAGAAAAACGATAAGAAACAGCCCGTGCCGGTGATCCCTGTTCCCGTAATCGAAGATTGGTGGCTGGTGCGCGACTCCCACGACCGTGTCGGCTGGGTGCTGGGACGCATGATTGATCTCGACCTCCCGCTCGACGTCGCGCAATACGCGGAGGGCCAGCGTGTGGTTGCATTCTTCGCGCTGAATCAGGTGCAGGATCGAGACAAGAAAGTCGTGCAGTACTTGACCGTCCTGACCGAACCCAAGGACGGCCTGCCGTTTGACTTCAACCAGATTCGCGTCTTCACCTGGAACGTGAAGCGCCATCGCTATGAGACGGCCTATCGCGAGCGTATGGAAGGCGTCCTGCCCGTGACCGTTTCACGGGAAAACTTCGACAAGGAAGGCCTGTTGCCGGTGTTCATCATTCGCGTGAAGGACGACAAAGGCAACGTTACCGAGCGGAAATACAAGCTCAACACGCCGATTGTGCGTCGAGTGTATGGGCCGGGAGAAGAGCCGGTGCGGACTGTGAGCAGGAAAGCCGTGAGCAAGAAAGCTGTGAGTAGGAAAGCTAAGGGCAAGCCGTAAACCGGAACCTTTTAGCAGCGGAGAACACAAAGCGCGCAGAGATGAAGCAGGTCCTTCGCTTCGCTCAGGATGACAATTCTTCTACGTAGGTTTTCTCGGCGAACTCGGAGTCTCGGCGGTGAAGCGCCTTTTTAGGAGTAAAACTCCGCAATACTCTCGACCACCCGCCGGATTTCGGTCTCGGCCAACTCCGGGAACATCGGCAAGGCCAGCACTTCCCGGGCGGCTTGTTCGGAGACCGGCAGGTCGCCTGCCTTCAGCCCGAGGTAGGAGAAGACCGGCTGCAAGTGCAGCGGCAGTGGGTAGTAGATTTCCGATCCAATTTTTCGATCTGCTAGGAATTTGCGCAGATCGTCTCGACGCTGGGCGCGAATCACATATTGATGAAACACATGTTTGGCTTGCGGGCTTCGTGCCAGCAAGCGCACCGGTGCGCTGAGTTGGTTAGAAGTCTGGCTGGAAGTCAGCCCGGCGTTGGCAAACAGATGGTCGTAGGTCGCGGCGTGCTGCCGCCGGCTCTGGTTCCAGTCCGCGATGTGTGCCAGCTTCACGCGCAGCACCGCTGCCTGAATGGCGTCCATGCGTCCGTTCCAGCCAAATTCGTTATGGTAGTAGCGCCGGGGACTGCCGTGGTTGCGGAGTTGCCGCATGTGCTCGGCCATCTCCGGACGGGAAGTGGTGACGATGCCCGCGTCTCCGTAGGCGCTCAGGTTCTTGGTGGGATAGAAACTGAAGGCGGCGGTTATACCAAGCGAGCCCGCGCCGCGCCCGCTCCACTCGGCGCCAATCGCCTGGGCGGCGTCTTCGACAATTGCAACGCTGAATTCCTGAGCATATTCCGCAGCATATTCCGTAACTATGCGGTCGAACGCGTCCATATCGGCACACTGCCCGTAAAGGTGGACGGGAAGAATCGCGCGAAGATTCTCGGGCGGTTTGGTGCTGAGTTGCCGATCACGCAGTTGACGATCCTTCATTTCCCGAAGAACGAGCGCCGCATCGAGATTCAGGGTGCCGGGATCGACGTCGACGAAAACCGGCATTGCGCCCGCCCGCACAATTGCACTAGCCGAGGCAAAGAAGCTGAATGCTGTGGTCATGACTGAGTCCCCGGGCTTTACGCCGGCGGCGACGAGCGCCAGCCAGAGGGCCTCCGTTCCTGACGCGCAGCCGACGGCGCAAGCAGCTCCCGTCAGCGCGGCAATCTCACGCTCGAGCGCCTCGACCTCCGGACCGAGAATGAAGCTTTGCGAATCGCACACGCGCGCGATCGCGGCCAGCACTTCTTCGCGGATGCCATCGTACTGGCGGCGCAAGTCCAAGAGAGGAACAGCGAGGGGAACGGACTCGGGCACTGTGTTTCGTGCCGTCGTTTGTGGCGTCTTGCGTGGCTTACTTCGGGGCGATGAGAGACTGGACTTCACAAGAACAAGATTCTAGCAGGCGCGGTCAGTGCGCAACCTTATATCTGGCGGCGATCTAGCGACGCAGCATAATCTTCGGCAGGGCCGGGGCGTCATGGGGACGGACGTCCCGCCCGTTCAACTTCTTCCCGTCTTTTTTCTTCCCGTCTTTTTTCGCCCCCGCTCTCTCGGAATCATCCAGATACCGCCGCCAGAGTTCCAACTCAGTGCGGAGCCGGTCGAGATCGAGATCGGGAAACGAGCGATCCGCGCCGTTGAGATTGCGCATCGCACGCTCCAGAACCGAGCGCGCACCCAAATGGTTGCCAGTGGACTCGTGATGAAAAGCGACCGCCAACTGAATCAGACCTTGTACATGCAGACGGAGATGCCGACGCGAGGGGCGGTCGCGAGGCAGAGAGCGCCAGACGTCTTCGAGAACTTCATGAGCGTCGAAAAAGTGGGCGCGGTTGAACAGATTCACACCCTTGTTGAAGTCCCCGTTGTTGGGCGGCATGGTCATCACGGTCAAGGCACCACCGGTTGCGTCACTCTGTCTGACAATCTACATGTTTCCACAGATGAGCCTGGCGCATCTTTAAAAAAGGGTGGCAAGCGAGGTCGATGCAATTCACATTCAAAGCGGGGGCCAATATACGGAATTTGGTAGTTTGGCCTATTTCTATCTTCAGTTACTCATAGATAAAGGTAGCCATTGCAGTCGTAAGTATTTGAAACAATGGGCACTGTCGTTTGGTAAAAGAAGTGCGGACCTACCTCGGAAGCATAGTAGTTCGAGGCGCAGGATTTTGCCCACTTTACATTGGCGGACCGATTTCGGTGGATGGGATTGTAGAGCCCGGGACCTAATAAGGGTTGACAACGAAGGTTCATCGTAAAGATTCGCATCATGCACTTCGAAAATTTCCATTTTGAGGAGAACTCCCATGGTTAAGGCCGCGAAGGTATTCTTTAGTCTTGTGCTGGGCTTGCTGTTGACCGCAACTCTGGTCTTTGGCCAGGCGGAGGCCGGGTCGATTTCCGGGACGGTAAAGGACGCGACAGGCGCGGTCATCACTGGCGCCACGGTAACGGCAAAAAGTATCGCGACGGGAGCCGAGCGAATCGCAACGACGGGAGGCATTGGTCAGTACACGATTACCGCCCTTACCCCGGGAAATTATCAGGTAACGATCACAATCGAGAAGTTTCAAACTTACCGGACGACCGTGGAGGTCACTGTCGGTAGCGTTTCGACGGTTGACGCTCAAATGACGGTAGGCCAGAGTTCGGCTGTGATTGAGGTTGTTGGGGGCGCGCCAACGCAGGTGAACACGGAAACTCAGGAGTTGCAGCAACTCATCAACACGCAGCAAATGGCGCAACTGCCCAGTCTTACCCGCAATGCTTACGATTTTGTGGCAATTTCCGGCAACGTGAGCAACGGGGACACTACCTCGAATGGCGCAACTACGTCGATGGGCGGCGGTGGCCAGGAGCTCGGGAACCGAGGCGTGGGCTTCTCTATAAACGGCCAGCGGGAAGCAGGTACGGAGGTTCTGCTCGATGGCGTGGAGAACCTCGCCATTTTTACCGTTAGCATTGGCGAGGACGTTCCAATCGATGCCGTGCAGGAATACAGCGTAGTTACCAATAACTTCTCGGCCGAATACGGTCGCGCCTCCGGCGGCGTGGTGAATGTGACCACGAAATCAGGCACCAACGCTTTCCACGGTTCCGTGTGGGAATTTAACCGCCTCGCGGCCTACACAGCGAATACGTTCAATAACGATGCCAACGGCCTTCCGAAGGGCGGGTACACGCGCAACCAGTTCGGCTTCCAGGCCGGCGGTCCGATTATCAAGAACAAGTTGTTCATTTCTGGGTCCACGGAGTTTACGCGGGTTCGAAGCAACTCCGTCCAGACCGCGGAGATATTTGACCCCTCATTCATAAGCATGTTACCCGCAAACGCTCTGGCCTACTTCACCGCCTTCGGGGGCACTAGTGGCTTGACTTCCAGCGGCCCACCAATCACTGCGGGGGCGTTGGCGGCGATCAACCCCGCCACACTCGCGCCCTACCTTGTTGTTAATAAGATAAACGGAATCACGCCGGTTGCTGCGACTCAGCCAATTTTCGACCCCGTCAGCTTCACCGTACCGTTCAATGATGGCGGCGGCCCACCGCAGAACACGTTTGACCTTGTGGGGCGTCTCGACTACAACCTGAGTGACAAAACCCAGATGTTCTTCCGCGTCGGCAGGGAGCAGATCAACGCACTTACCGGTTCGGGTACCTACAGCGCGTATTCGCAATATGATACTGGCAGCCTCAACCAGAACATGATTTATCTGTTGTCGGTGAACCACACCTTTAACAACAACCTTCTCAACAACACCAAGCTCAGCTTTGCGCGCTACAATGACGGAACCTCATACGACAAGGCGTATCAGAGCGTCCCAAACCTGATGTTCTACCCGGGTAGCGACCCCTTGACGAGCGCTTCCATTTCAATGCCCGGATTGGAAAACTCAAATGCGCCGGGATTGGGGGGGTTGCCAGCCGGCGGACCGCAAAATACGATTCAATTCGAACATGACCTGTCATGGACCAAGGGCAAGCACAACATGCGGTTTGGAGTTCAGTATACCTACATTCAGCTCAACTACGGCTACGGCGCTTACGCGCAGGCAGTGGAACAGCTTGGCGGCTCCCAACAGGACAGCATGGACGACCTGGTTAATTTTGGGGGCAACCCGGGTGGAAGCATACTTAGCGGTAGCAGCGGCTTCGCTGCCCGAGTCGATCCGAATGGTGCGCTCCCCTGCCCAGTCGACGTAAACAACAACCCGGTCAGCCCATGTCCAGCAAACAGCGTCGTTACTCCGCCGCTGACCTCGGCTACCTACGGGCGAAGCTACCGCTACAATGACTGGGCCCTTTTTGCCCAGGACAGCTTTAGGCTCACTCCACGCCTGACGCTCAACTATGGTCTACGCTATGAGCACTACGGGGTGCAGCACAACAACAAATCAAATTTGGACTCCAACTTCTACCTCGGCTCCGGTGCTGCATTCTATGACCAAGTTCGGACGGGTCAAGTCCATATTGCAGATCAAAGCCCGGTTGGCCAGTTCTGGGCGCCAAGCTGGGGCACAGCAGCGCCGCGCGTAGGTTTCGCCTATGATATTTTCGGCGACGGCAAGAGCAGCCTGCGAGGCGGTTTCGGAATCAGCTATGAACGCAACTTTGGCAATGTGACCTACAATGCCAGCTTCAATCCACCGGCTAGCGCCGTGTTGACTACCAGTTGCCCGGCTCGTAGCGCAACCTGCACCTCTGCT
>Ga0187860_1003615_pt1 | contig 12099 bp, 7 predicted proteins | sample June2016WEW_10_4_FD_132981 | JGI IMG/M metagenome (GOLD analysis project Ga0187860, IMG submission 132981) | Peatland microbial communities from SPRUCE experiment site at the Marcell Experimental Forest, Minnesota, USA - June2016WEW_10_40 | ecosystem: Environmental > Terrestrial > Soil > Wetlands... | reverse complement strand
ACTTCGTCCAGATCGATCGCGAGCGGGCCGGCCTGGCCCAGAAACACCATGTCGTAGCCGCGCCCATCAATCGTGTTGGCCCAGACTGTCCCGTACGGGAACGACGCGAAGAAGGTCGCCAGCTCGCTCCGCACCGTGCGCTCGTCGCTCTCATAGAGCGGCACGTAGAGGGAGAAAAAACCGCCGGGGTTGAGGCGCTCCTTGATGGCATCGAAGTACTCCTTGGTGTAGAGCGCGGCGGTGCCTTTGACGAACACGTCCAGCGGATCCGAGGCGATGATGTCGAACTTCTCGCGGCTGGTCAGCACGTAGTGGCGCGCATCGTCGAATATGATGCGCGTGCGCGGATTGTGCAGCACGTCGTAATCCTGCTTGGCGAAGTAGCGAGTGGAAGTGGGCGGAATCACCGGCTCGATCTCACACACGGTGATCTTTTCGATGCTCGGATAGCGGGTGAAAGTTCCGGCCGAAACTCCGGCGCCGAAGCCGATTCCCAGGACAGTGCGCGGATTCGCGTGCAGCAGCGCGGGTAAGTGGCCGACCATGCGCTGGAGCTTCATGTCATAGGGCTCGGTGGTAGCTTCGACATGGCCGTTGACGTCGACCTCGATGTTGCCGTCGTTCCAGCGCGTGATGGCGACCGATGAATTGATGCCTTCGGCCGTGTAGAGCAGCGTGGCGGATTTCAGATTCACCGCCGTGCGGCGGCCATAAGCGACCACTTTTCCGGGCAGCGGATCGATGGTCGCGGCCAGCCAGAGTGCCGCCACCAGCGACACCGCCAGCGCAGCGGCGAGCGGGAACGAACGGCTCCGGCGCACGCACGGCGCCAGCGCGAAGACCGCCGCCAGCGCGGCAATCGCCAGCAGCACTCGCTCGGTCTGCTGGGTGCCGATGGCGGGCACCAGCAGCAGGCTCACCAGTAGCGCGCCGATGATTGCGCCCAGCGTATTGGCCGCGTAGACACCGCCCACCACGCGGCCCGCATCCTCACCCGTTTCCGCCACGGCGGCGCAGGCCAGCGGGAAACTCGCGCCCCAGAGCAGCGTCGGCGGCAGAATCGCCCACAGGCAGCGCGCCATATCCAATTGGAAGATGAGCCAGGGACTGGATGCCAGCAGCGGGTCGATCGGCCAATATGGCAGGGAGTCGGCGATCATGTAGGCGGTCCATGCGATGCCGCCGGCCAGCAGCACCTGGCACCAGCCCAGCGCCAGTTGCGGCCGCACGCTGCGCACCAGCGCCGAACCCGCGCCGCTGCCGATGGCGAGGCCGATCAGAAAAACCGCCAGGATGATGGAGAAGACGTAGACCGTGGAGCCGAGCAGCATCGCTACCAGCCGCGTCCACACCACTTCGGCGCCCAACGCGGCGGCGCCCGAAAGCGCGATGGCGACGTACACGGGCCAGTGCCGCGCCCACAAGCCGGATCGCAGGGGCGTGGCTGGCGCGGCGTCGGTCAAAACCGGTGCGGGCGTGCGTTTCGAAACCGCGTAGCTGACCGCCGCAACCGCCAGATTCACCGCGACCGCGAACCATGTCGCCGTTGCGGTGTTATAAATCCGCAGCAGATAGAAGCCCGCCAACAGGCAGCCCAGCACGGCGCCGGCGGTGTTGGCCGCATAGAGCGCGCCCCACCAGGATGCCGCGCGCGGCGTGGATTCCACCCAGCGCGCCAACGCCGGCAGCGACGCACCCATCAGCACCGTGGGCGGCAGCAGACAGATGGCTGCAAGCCCAGCGCGCAGCAGGAAGCCCGGCATGCCGTGCTCCGCGCCGGCGATGTAGATGCGACCAGCGAGCGGAATGCCGGCCAGCGCCAGCGCGGCGAATGCCGCGATGCCCAGCTCCAGCGCCGCGTAAATTCGCAGCGGATGCCGCTTCGGCTCGACGCGCGGCAACGCCAGGCTGCCGGCGCAGAGGCCTCCCATGTATGCCGCCAGCAGGAACCCGAGCGAAATGGCCGTCGATCCGATGGCCAACTGCAGCAGTTGATACCAGACGATTTCGTAGATCAGCGCCGAACAACCGCTGGCCGCGAACAACACCAGCAGCAATGGAAAACTCCGCGAGGCGCGCGATGGCCCGGGTTCCTCTGGCATGGAACGTCAATCATACTCCAGCGCGCAGCCGCCCCGCGGGAACATGCCTCAGAGCTCGCTAAAACCGCCAAGACACACCGGGCCACAGATAAACACAGATGAACACAGATTTCAAGAATTGGTTTATCCGTGTTCATCTGTGTTCATCCGGTCCCAAAAATGTTTTTTCGGACTTTTTCAGCAGCCTCTTTAGCTGCCGATCTTGCCTTCCTCTCCACTCCCGCCCTCAGCATACGAATGCGCAATTCGTACTACACTGTAATTTCCCGCAAGCCGCTACGGCTTCGAACCGCGATGCACATACCGGACGGATATCTGAGCCCGGCCACCTGTGCGGCCCTCTACACCGGCGCCGCGCCGTTCTGGTACGTGGCGCTACGGCGCGTCCGCAAGGCGCTGCACACCCGGCTGGTGCCGCTGATCTCGCTGTTCGCGGCGTTTTCCTTCGTCATCATGATGTTCAACCTGCCGCTTCCCGGCGGGACTACCGGCCACGCGGTGGGGATCGGCCTCGCGGCGGTGGTGCTGGGACCGTGGGCGGCCATGCTGGCGGTATCCGTCGCGATCGTGATTCAAGCCTTGTTTTTTGGCGATGGCGGCATCACCGCGATCGGCGCCAACTGTTTCAATATGGCCATCGCGGGCGCGCTGGTGGCGTACGCGGTGTACCGCATAATAGCGGGGCGAGCGGCCATCGGTTCGGCGCGCCGTGTGATGGCGGCCGGCCTGGCAGGCTACGCCGCGATCAACGTTTCGGCTCTGCTGGCGGCCATCGAGTTTGGCATTCAGCCGCTACTATACCGGGATTCGACGGGCGCGCCGCTCTATTGCCCATACCCTCTCAGCATCGCCATTCCCGCCATGATGCTGGGCCATCTCACGATTGCCGGTTTCGCCGAGCTGACGGTATCGGCGGGAGTGGTGGCGTTCCTGCAGCGATCCGATCCATCGTTGTTGAAGAGCACCGCCGGCCGCGGCGTGGCGCTCGGTGAACCAAGCGCCGCGAGGACGCTGCGGCCGCTTTGGGCGGGCCTGGGCGCGCTGCTGATCCTGACGCCGTTGGGGATTCTGGCGACCGGATCGGCGTGGGGTGAATGGATGGCGCGGGATTTCGCGAACCCCGCCGCGCGCCACGAAATCGCCGCTACGTCGTTCCATCAGGCCGCCCCGCTGCACGCGCCGGAAGGGCTGGCGCGATGGTCGCAGATCTGGACCGCGCCGTTTGCGCGTTACGCGCCGCCGTACATTCGCAGCGCGGCGTTCGGGTACCTGCTATCGGCCATGTTCGGCGCGGGCCTGATTTTGCTGGCCTGCCTGCTGGTGGGGCGCCTCGTTGACCGCAAGGAGCCCCGCAAAGAGCCGGCCACATGAAGCTGCTCGATAGGCGAGGCGGATTCCTCGAACGTACCTTAGAAGCGCTGTACGCTGGCCTCGGACGGGCGGTCGACGCCGAGCATTCCGCCGCGGGCGGCGGATTGTTGCAGCGGCTGGACGCGCGGGTGAAAGTGGCGGGATTGTTTTCGCTGATCCTGGCCGCGGCCCTGGCAACCCGGCTATGGGTGATCGCGGCCATCTTCGCGGCGGCGGTTGTGCTGGCGGCGCTTTCGCGCATCCCCTTCCGCGTGCTGGCGGCCAGGGCATGGATGGGAGCGCTGGCGTTCACCGGCGTCATCGCACTGCCGGCTTTGTTCCTGACGCCGGGCGATGCGCTCTACCGGCTGCCCGGCCTCCACTGGACGGTGACCGCGCAGGGGTTCGCCACCGCCAGCTACCTGCTGCTGCGCGTGGAAACCGCGGCGACACTGGCGCTGTTGCTGGTGTTCACCACGCCGTGGATGCACGTGCTGAAGGCGCTGCGGGTCTTCCGCGTCCCGGTGGTGCTCGTGGCGATCCTGGGCATGGCGTCGCGCTACATCCTGCTACTGCTACAGACGGCGCATGAAATGTTCGAGTCCCGTAAGAGCCGCAGCGTGGGCGCGCTCGCTGCGGCCGAGCGACGGCGCATGGCGGTGGCCAACGCAGGCGTCCTGCTCAGCCGCTCGTTTCAATTAAGCGGCGATGTCTACTTGGCCATGCAGGCGCGCGGATTTCGCGGCGAAGTTCACCTGCTGGACGATTTCCCGATGAAGCACCTCGACTGGGCGGCTCTGGCGGGCTTTGCGGCGCTGGCCGCGGCGGGCGTGTGGGCGGGCCGATGATGCTGTTCGAAACGCACCACCTGACCTACCGCTATGACCGTCTGCCGGCGGTCGCGGACTTGAATATCTCGATTGCCGAGGGTAGCCGCGTGGCGCTAGTGGGTGCCAACGGCTCCGGCAAATCCACCCTGCTGCGGATTCTGGACGGCCTGTATTTCGCACAAGAGGGAACGCTCCGTTTTCGCGGAGAAGAGCTGACGGAAGAGCGCTTCGCCGATGACGCGTTTGCGTTTTCGTTCCGCCGCCAGGTGGGGCTGGTATTTCAGAATCCGGACGTGCAATTGTTCAATCCCACGGTGTTCGACGAGGTGGCGTTCGGCCCACTGCAACTTGGCTGGCCCAAGTCCGAGGTTCGGGATCGGGTGAGTGAGACGCTGGAGCGCTTTGGCATCGCGCATTTGAAGGATCGCGTGCCGCACCGGCTGTCGGGAGGCGAGCAGAAGCGCGTGGCGCTGGCGAGTGTGCTGGCGCTGGACCCGGCCGTACTGTTGCTGGACGAGCCGACGGCGGCGCTCGATCCGCGCAGCCAGAGCCGCATGATCGACCTGCTGGTGGAATGGGGCGGCGGCGCGAAATCGGTGATCACAGCCACGCACAATCTCGGGGATCTGGAGGACATCGCCGACCGGTGCCTGGTGCTGGATGGCGGCCGCGTCGTCGCGGAGGGCGCTCCGGCGGAGATTCTGCGGGATCGCGAGTTGCTGGAACGCACTAACCTGGTTCATGCGCACCGGCATAGGCACCGCTCCGGCGAGATGCATTCGCATCCGCACGTTCATTCCGGCGAGGGGCGCGGCGAATAGCGATGGCGGCGACCGAAGCTAAAGGGGGCGCCCGGCCTGTGCCCGGGCGCCTCGAAGTCACCGCGACACCTTGCGCCCAAACCTGTAAGTAAGGTTTAGGCTCGCGTACGACGGCATGCGCACTCCAACCACCTCCGCAATCGGGTTCTCTGGAACTGCTCCGCCCACCAGCCGCACTTGCCCGGGTGCATAGTTGGTAGCGAAGTTCTCCGTGGTCTGGCCCGTGTAGCCGCTGGCAATCATCATATTCACGCCGACGTTGATCCTACCCCCAACAAATGGCCGCACCACCGCCAGCCGGAACTCCTTGTTCGGCACACCGAGGCAGTAGGAGGACAGGTCGCTGGGGTTGTTCTCGTCGCATCCATTCCCAACCGCCTTCCTTCCCACGTATTCGAATTCGCCTTTCGCCTGCAAATGGAAGGGCAGCTTTTGATAGGTCCAGGAAAGATCGCCGATCAACCGCGGAGCCTCCGGCGTCACCTGTCCCGTTTCCAGATCGCGCGCGTCGGCCTGCTCGAAAGTCGCCAGCAGCTGTCCCCAGCGGAAGCCCTGGCTTAGCGTAGCCGCCATATAGCGTTTGCGTCCCGGCCCCAGGTCGAACTGCAATCCGTCGTCTGGATCGATCTTGCCGTACTCGGCGGTTTGCGTCTCGTGTCCCAGCGTCAACTTCAGCTCCGTGGCGTGGAAGCGCTTGCTCGCGACCAACTGATACGAGCGTGCCGTCTCCACTGGATCGACGGCCGCCGGGCTGCCGCTTGCGCTCTGCTGGCCATTGGCCGATCCCATTCTGGGATCTTCCGTGAAGAACGACTTTCCAAAGCTCAGTGCGACCTCGGGAACATACCAGGATTCCGCCGGAAACAGCGTTACCGTCGCTTTCGGCGAATTCACCCCCACCCATCTGTTCCACGAATTCGCCGGAGTCAACAGGTCCTGGTTGTCGATGCTGATCTCATCGCGTCTCCAGCCCAGGTAGTAGTGCACATACTTGCTCAACTCGCCCTCTCCGGCTATGTAGGGAGTTATCGGAGAGATGGTCACGTTGCTTCCGTCCACCTTGACGAAAGGCCCGTAGTAATGCGGATCGGCGGGATCGTAGAAGTTGTAATGGTCCAGATCGTCGCGCCGCGGCGCCTCTCGCTCATAGTCCGTCCCGGCCAGCAGCGTAAAGTCCTTCGAGAATCTCTTCCTGTACGCCGCGCTACCGCCTGCCACGGTGCGAAACTCGCTCTGCCGGATCAGCCCCAGCCCAAAGTCCGAAAACAGCGCGAGGTTGTAAGTGCGGAAGAACCCGGAGAGTTGCAGTTCCTGGTCGTCGCCCAGTTTCCACACATCGTTCAACGCCGCGAGCGCCGTGTGCGTCTGGTCTTTTTGCCGGGTGTCGATCGTATCCGGGTACTCCGTCCAGCCGTCGGCGGCATCGACGGAATTGAATCCGTAAATCGGGCGCAGTCCCGCCACGTAGGAGAAGCCGTAGTATCCGATTCCGAACAGCGTCAATGTGTGATCTCCCGCGTGGAAAACCTGCCCGCCGTTGATTTTGACCTGCTTGCGGTGCTCCAGCCGGTCCAGGAACCCGTTGCCATACGAGCCCTCGATCGCGATCCAGGAATGCGTCGCAGGACTCATCCCCGCGGTGCCCGTAATGTCTCGGTCGTCCCCGGCCAAGGTGAAGAACGGATCGAGATGCGACCGCAGCCCATAGACCGACGCCATGTTCAACGCGTGATTGCCCTCGCGCACGTTATACGCGCCGCCATCCACTTGCACGCTCTCGATCACGTTCGCAATATAAATGTTCGGATCGGAGTAGCCGTTGCCGTGCGCATTGGCCGACAGATTATTGGGCACCAGGTAAGTGCCCACCTGGACGTACTGCGCAATCGGCTCGCCGTGATCGCCGGCGACGCCCGGCGCAAAATACTGCGGAGCCTTGATCCCGCTCGACGCAGTCTCAATCGGGTAGCCGGGAATCGAAATCGGCGCGCCCGGACGGCCCGGATTTGCATCCAGCAAGTTCTCACTCGCGAAAACCTTCTCTGTGGGATCCGGCGACAGGACATCGAGCTGGCTCACGTCCGCGGTCACCGTGACGGCGTCGTGGCGGGAGGCTAGCCGGGCGAACTTCAAGTCCACGGTCAGCGATTCGCCTTCGGCCAGGTGGAACGTCCGGGCGACGGGCTCAAAATCGGCGGCGCTGGCGCCCAGCGTGTATTCGCCCGGCGCCAATGCGCGAAACGCGAACCGGCCGTCGGCATCACTGGCGGCGCTGACTTTCGCCGCGCCGGCGCCGCCGCTCAGCCGCAGGCTGGCGCCCGGAACCGGCTTGCCCTGTGGATCGGCCAGCTGACCCGCCACACCGCCATCGGCGGCGAGGAGTGCCGTTCGCAAGAGCAGTGTCATCGCTGGCAGGCAGCGCATGCAGGATCGAAGAGTATTCATAACTCGGGCTGGCGATCCTTGTAGCACATATTTTATAATCGTATGTCAAGTACGATAACACGATTGTGCGATTGGTGCTACGTAGGCTGGAAGTGAAGCCGCTTAGCTTATCGTTGGAGCATTCGCGGCTGGCTCGATGGACGGGAAATGGTAATCGACGATGTGACAGCCTATGCCATGGAAGCCCCGGCTGTCGGGCCCGTCGACGCGCACGATGCGAACCCTGCACTTGACCGGCAGCGTCCGTCCCGGCGCCTGGCGGCGATGCGCCGGAACCTGGAGCGTGCAGTCGAGCAGTTCCCCTGGAGCGAACACGGTTTTCGAACGGCAGTAGAATCCCTCGCTACTTAAGTCCTGGGTCTCCGTGGCCAAGAAATCCGAAGTGTCCCGCCCATGGAATTGAACCGGCCAGTGGACGCGAGCCCGGTAGCGCCGGCGGCGATCCAACCGGTCTGGAAGTGATGAAAGCTGGTCGAGGTAGTCGGCCGACATAGTTCAGCTCAGCAAGCAAAGCACTTTCGGTGCCATTGGAGAGTGCTGGCGCCTGGCTTTTAACTGAAGCCTTGTCAGTGGGTTGCATAAAGCACAATCCGGTTTGATTTCGGCTGAAAGGTAAAGCCTGCGGTCGCGAATCCAAATTTAGGGCAAACGCATCAATGGTAGGAACAGATTTCCGTGTTGACTAAAGTCTCAGAGTTTGTGATTTGCCCGGTTTTTCGCGACAGGGCAGCCATAGGCCTAGGGTTTGTCCTAGGTAACGTTATCGAAAACCGGAAAATTATCAATTAAAAGTACCATTCGCAGTGTTGCGTTCCACTAGTACCAAGAACCGTAACCTTAACTAGACTGTTGACTTCCGTAAAACTTAGGTTATGATAATTTAGTTCCCAGATGTTAGGATCGTGAGAAACGGGAAGATGTCCCGAAAACTCGCGACAGCGATACCGCGAAGCTCGGCTGTCGCGAGAGACCACCCCGTAAGTGATATGTTGCGGATTGAATTGCCACCAGTAAGTGTGGTCAGAGCAAACGTACTCTGATTACTCGGCCGCACTTTTGGAGGACGGGTCTGGTTGATTTTCCGGGGGAGCCCTGAGGGGGGCTCTATCGAAGTTACCCGGGAGCCCTAGAGGGGGGGCTCTATGGACATTGTGTTGGTTTCGGAGGACCGGGAGCTTTACCGCGTCTGTCTGGAGATCCTGGACGAGATTTTGAATCAGCCCTGGACGCTTTCCGCGGCCAGCGCGGACGATTCAATCTCCCAGGCGGACCTCTGCATCTGGGATTACCAGACCGGCGGCGCGTTGGCCCGTTGCGGCCACGGATTTTCCTCCAAATATCTGTATCTGGTTAGCCGGAGGGACCTGCCGGAATTCCGCCAACAAATCAAGGTCGCGGAGGCCCACATCCTGCTCAAGCCCGTTACGCCGGTTACGCTGGCCGCCTTTCTCGGTTTTGCCGTTTCGTCACCCGGGGACGACCCCTTGCGGGAAGATCGCGACGCGATTCTTCAGTGCCTGGTGCAAACCAATCTGACGTTGCAGGAGTATGACCAGGATCGCACCAATTTTCTGGCTCGGGCGGTGCACGACTTTCGGGCTCCCCTGACGGCCTTGAGCGGCTACTGCGGTCTGATGCTGGACGAGTCGTTCGGGTCCATCAACCAGGAGCAGCGGGAAGTCCTCTGGCGCATGCGGAATAGCGCCCAGCGTCTTTCGCGGATGGCCTCCGCGATGTTCCAGTTGAGTATCGCGCGCCAGGTGAAGAAGCGGCCCGATTTCGAGCGGGGCGACCTGCAGGAGTGCCTCGATCAGGCCTTGCACGAGATGGCGCCGTTCGCCGACGAACGGCGGATTACGATTACGCCGGAACTGGAGCCTGGCGACGAAGGTCTGCGCTTCGAGCCGGGACAGATGGAGCAGGTGCTGATCAACATTCTCGACAACGCCTGCAAGTTCACGCCGAAAGCCGGCTGGATCGAAATTCGCGGCTACCCGTTCTTTTGGGAACGCCGTTCCGGCCAATCGGGAACGCCGCCCGGTGTAGAGCGCCGGCGCGGCGTCAACCAGGAGCCGAATAGCTACCGGATTGACATAACGGACTCCGGCGCGGCGATACCGAAAGAGCATTTGGAGAGTATTTTCGAGGAGTACGCGACGTACTCAGGCGGGCGCGACCGCTCCGGCGGAGGCCTCGGCCTGGCGATTTGCCGCTTGATCGTTACGCAGCACGAGGGATGTATTTGGGCCGAAAACACCGATTTGGGCCCCAGGTTCTCATTTGTTCTTCCGCTCGACCGATCTCGGTTAACGATGGGGGACGCGGAAGAGGACGTGACATTCGACGAACTACGGAGGTTAAACGTTAATGCTGATGTCTGACCATAAATGCACGATTCTGGTGGGGGAAGATGAGCCGGAGGTCTTGAGTTATCTCGAGACCGCCCTGAAGTGCATGGGTTATTCCGTGGAATCGGCTCAAGACGGAGACGAGGTGCTGGCTTGCCTGCGATCGGGTGGGTCCGAAATAGCGGCCGTGCTGCTCGACATCGTGATGCTGAATCGGGACGGCCTGGACACTTTGCGCGAAATCCGTAACCTGGATCGCCAGTTGCCGGTCATCATGCTGTCCGGCGCATCGTCCACTCTGAACGTAGTCACCGCGATGAAGCGAGGGGCGACGGATTTTCTCGCCAAGCCGGTGGCGCATGAGGACTTGCGTGAGGTGATCCGGCGGGCGATCGAGGCCAAAGGCGCGGCGAATGCGGCGCCCCCGCGCACTACGAAGCCCTTCCCCGATGTCTTAATGGGGACGAATCCCCGGATGAAAGAGCTCCAGGTTGTGGTGGGCCAGATCGGCTGGTCGGAGGTTCCGGTGCTGATTCAGGGCGAGACCGGCAGCGGAAAAGAGGTGCTCGCGCGGGAACTGCATGCGCAATCTCCTCGCGCGGCCAGGCCGTTTCTGAAGCTCAACTGCGCGGCGCTGCCGTCGGAACTGGTCGAGAGCGAGCTGTTCGGCTACGAGCGCGGAGCGTTCACCGGCGCTTTCCAAAGGAAGGCGGGCAAGTTCGAGATCGCCGAAGGAGGCACCATCCTGCTCGATGAAATCGGCGACATGGACGTGCGGCTCCAGGCCAAGCTATTGCAGGTGCTGCAAGACCACGAGTTTCAACGTATCGGCGGCAAGGAAACCATCCGGGTGGATGTGCGCATCATGGCGGCCACGCACCGCGATCTGGAGAAGGCCATCGTCGAAGGAACCTTTCGCGAGGACCTTTACTACCGCCTGAATGTGATCAACCTGAAGGTTCCGCCGCTGCGCGACCGCAAGGAAGATATCGTGCCGCTGGCTGAGTTTCTGATCAAGAAACATACCTCCGGCGGGCTGGCAGCGCCGGCCATCCCGGTCGGCCTGAAACATGCCTTGATGACGTATCACTGGCCCGGGAACGTGCGCGAGCTGGAGAACTACGTTCGGAAGTTCATTATCCTCGGCGATCCCGAGTCGCTCTCGAGCGAACTCCATGCCAAGGCGATCAAACCGATGCGCCCGATTCCGATTGCCGACGGCCACTCCCAGCCGGCCGAACGGATCCAGGGTTCTCCGATTTTGGAGCAGGTGACGCAAGCCAGGAAACAGGCCGAAACGGACGCCATCCTGGCGGCTCTCAATTCCACGCGCTGGAACCGGAAACAAGCCGCGGCGCTGCTGAAAATCGACTATAAGGCGCTGCTGTACAAGATGAAGAAGCTGGGTGTCGAGGACCGTCCCGATCTCATCTCCGCGGAGACCGCGGCGCCGCCGAAAACCATGTCGGCCGGTGGTTACTGAAGGGATTCTTCGCCTCCGTTCCGTAACTCCACAGCCCGGTAACGCCGGTGGTCTTGCCACCGGTGTCTTTGGACTTTACTCACGCCCGTTCGCGATCGCGCCTAGAATGAAGGTGGATCGCGAACATGACGCTGGCCGAACAGCTTGCCGGGCACACCCGCGAAGGCGATTTGTGGGAATCGCTGGAGGGGAACCGCATTCGTTGCTACGCTTGCGGCCACTGCTGCCCGATCCCTTCCGGATTTGCCGGCGTCTGCAAAGTCAGGTTCAATCGCGGCGGCAAGCTGATGGTCCCCTACGGGTACGTCAACGCCCTGCAGTGCGATCCAATCGAGAAGAAGCCCTTCTTCCATGCCCTGCCCGGGACGCGCGCCCTCAGTTTCGGCTTGCTCGGCTGCGACCTGCATTGCGGCTACTGCCAGAACTGGGTGAGCTCGCAGGCGCTGCGCGACGTCCGCTCCTCGCTGGACTTCCGCGAGATCTCGCCGGCAGAGATTGTCAGGCAGGCCCTGCGTCAGAACGCGTCGTCGATCGTCAGCACATACAATGAGCCGCTGATCACCAGCGAATGGGCGGTGGCCGTTTTCCGCGAGGCCCGCCAGGCCGGCCTCGTTACCGGATACGTCTCCAACGGGAACGCCACTCCCCAGGTGCTCGAGTATCTGCGCCCCTGGGTCGATCTTTACAAAGTGGATCTCAAGAGCTTCGACGACCGCCGGT
>Ga0187860_1003614_pt1 | contig 12102 bp, 10 predicted proteins | sample June2016WEW_10_4_FD_132981 | JGI IMG/M metagenome (GOLD analysis project Ga0187860, IMG submission 132981) | Peatland microbial communities from SPRUCE experiment site at the Marcell Experimental Forest, Minnesota, USA - June2016WEW_10_40 | ecosystem: Environmental > Terrestrial > Soil >... | reverse complement strand
GAGGCCGGCGATCCAGGCGGTCATTTCGCGGCCGGCCATGAAGAACTCTTCGCTGGTATTGGATCGGCGCCATTCCCGCCATGCTGTTCCTCGGCCTGGTCATGATGCCCTTCTACTACGTGTGCAAAACCCATTCTGTACCCGGCTATCTCGACTTGCGCTACGGCGGCGGGGCCAGGAGCGTCGCCGCCATCTCCTTCGCCGCCGAGATGATCCTCATGAGCGGCGTGAACATGTTTGCCATGGCCGTTGTCATGAAGGTCGTCCTTGGTTGGGATATCACCTTCAGCATCTTCGTCTCCTCGATCGCGGTTGCCATCTACGTGGGCCTCGGCGGCCTGCGCTCGGCCATCTTCAATGAGGTTCTGCAATTCGTCCTCATTTGGGGCGGCGCGCTTCTGGTGCCCATCCTCGGCCTGATTCAGACCGGCGGCGTCGCTGGCCTGAAGAGACAGATCATGGTCAACATGCAGTCGATGACCGGCGTGCGTAGTGACAGCTACTTCCACCTGTGGCGCGACACGGGCAGCTTTGCCGCCAATCCTATGGGCGTTCACTGGACCGGCATCGTCTTTGGCCTCGGCTTTGTGATCAGCTTCGGCTATTGGACCACTGACTTCCTCGTCGTCCAGCGCGTGCTCGCCGCCCATAACCTGCGCGCTGCGCGCATGGCGCCAATCATCGGGTCGTTCTTCAAAATGGCCGTTCCGTTTATCGTCATCCTGCCTGGTCTGCTCGGCCTGGTCCTGTTGCAGAATCCCGATGGTAGCCGCCGGCAGCTTGTCGGCGAAGATGTCGTCGCAGCCTGCGCTGTTTCCTCTTCATCCGGACAGGTCGAAGATGCGTCGTCTTGCTCTGCGGCAATGGCCAAGACCACCCTGCCCGCCGACTTCCAGCAGAAAGTCCTCACTGGGGCTCCCGGCTCGGAACTGCACAGCTACAACCAGGCCCTGCCTCTGATGATGGTCCGCTATCTCGGGCCCGGTCTTCTCGGTCTCGGCATCACCGCTCTTATCGCCGGATTCATGAGCGGGATGGCCGGCAACGTCAGCGCCTTCTCCACCGTTTGGACCTACGACATCTACAAGCCGCTCATCAACAAGAGAGGCTCCGATAGCCACTATGTGCTGGTAGGGCGTCTCTCCATCCTGATTGGCGTTGCAGTCTCCATTGGCGCGGCCTACCTGGTGATGCACGCGCACGGCATTATGGACTATGTGCAGGCGCTTTTCAGCATCTTCGTCGCCCCGCTGCTGGCCACCATTCTTTTCGGCATGTTCTGGAAGCGCGCTACAAAGCTGGCAGGCTTTCTGGGCCTGTTGCTCGGCATAGTGTTCTCAGCCAGTCTGTTCATGTGGGTCAAGCTCGATCCCGCCGCATTGGCCAACGTTGCGCTTTCGCCCGACGCCAAACCGATGGCCGAGAATGTCTTTCGCGCGCTTTGGGCGTTTCTCTTTACCGCCATCGTTATTGTCCTCGTGAGCCTGCTCACGAGGCCGCGGCCAGTGGCGGAATTGGACGGTCTTGTTTATGGCGCTACTAAACTGCCGGAAGAAGGGCCGGTGCCGTTCTACAAAAAGGAATGGGTGTGGGCGAGCCTTGTGGTGATCATCTTCGCCGGGCTCAACGTCATATTCTGGTAGCGGACGGAAACTCGTCACAGCGCAGAAGACTCGCACAGTTAAGGAGCGGAAAGGGATAAAAGAGTTATGCACGGTTCAGGAATTCCGATCTGGTTTTTCATTGGCGTACTGCTTGTCGTATACGGCGCCATGATCCTCGGCTACGGTATTTTTGAGTGGACGACGGGAAGTTACGCGCCGGGCGTACAGTTGACTAACCTGCACACGCCGGTTTGGTGGGGTGGCCTCTTGGCGGCGCTCGGCTTTTTCTACGTCGTCAAGTTTCGTCCCGGCAATTCGAGCAAGTAGGCAACTTTCGCAATCGTCTGGTTTTTTCGCAGAAATAACGGTTAAAGGAGCACGAAAATGGCAGCGCAACGCAAAATGACTTTTGGAATCGTAGTGGGTAATCGCGGCTTTTTCCCTGGCCATCTGGCCAAGACGGGCCGGGAAGAGATTATAGCCGTTTTAGAGGCGGTGGGCGCTCAGGCCATCGTGCTGAGTCCGGAGGAGTCGAGACATGGTGCGGTCGAGACCTACGCCGAATCGCAGCGATGCGCTGAGCTCTTCAAGAAACACGCGGAGGAGATCGATGGCATCATCGTCACTCTGCCCAACTTCGGCGAAGAACGCGGCATCGTCGATGCCATCCGGCTCTCCGGTCTGAAGGTTCCGGTGCTCGTTCAGGCCACACCCGACCGCTCAGACAACATGACCATCGCCGTGCGGCGCGACAGCTTCTGCGGCAAGATGAGTGCGTGCAATAACATGATGCAGTACGGCATTAACTATTCGCTCACCACGCTGCACACTGAGGCCGTGACCTCGCCCGAATTCAAGGCTGACCTTGAATGGTTCTCGCAAGTCTGCCGCATCGTGAAGGGTCTCAAGAACTTGAAGATCGGCACCATCGGCGCGCGCCCGGCGGCCTTCAACACCGTGCGCTACTCCGAGCGAATCCTCGAAACTTCCGGCATCTCCATCGAACCCATCGATCTCTCCGAAATCTTCGGTCGTATCAATCGGATGAAAGACAACGACGACGCGGCTCAAACCAAGCTCGCTGCCATCAAGAAGTATGTGACCACTGCGGGCATTCCCGAAGCGGCGCTGCTTAAGATGGCCAAGTTGGGCGCGGTCGTCGACGGCTGGATGAAGCAGACCAACTGCACCATCACTGCCGTGCAGTGTTGGACTTCGATGGAAGAGTTCCTTGGCGTTGTGCCCTGCACCATCATGAGCATGATGTCGAACGAACTCATCCCCTCCGCCTGCGAGGTCGACGTCCCCGGCACGCTCAGCATGTACATGCTGGCGCTGGCCAGTGGCACGCCTTCGGCGCTGCTCGACTGGAACAACAACTACGGCAGCGATCCCAACAAGTGCGTCTGCTTCCACTGCTCCAACCTGCCCAAGCACTTCTTCAGGGAAGTGAAGATGGACTTCCAGCAGATCATCGCCGGCACCGTGGGCAAAGAAAACACCTACGGCACATGCGAGGGAGTCATCAAGCCCGGCGCCATGTGCTTTGCGCGCTACTCCACCGACGACCGGCGTGGCGTCATCCGTGGCTACACGGGCGCCGGCCGCTTCACCGACGACCCGCTCGAGACCTTCGGCGGCGCCGGCGTGGCCGAGATTCCGCAGTTGCAGAAGCTGCTCAAGTACATCTGCCGCGAGGGATTCGAGCACCACGTCGCCGCGAACTTCAGCGACGTGTCGAAGTCCATTCACGAAGCCGCGCGGTACCTCGGCTGGGAAAGCCACTATCACCCCGCTCTCGAAGAATAGGCGAATCAGGGACCGCGAACCTGTCAAATTGAAAAAGGCCCCGCGAGGGGCCTTTTCGTTGACTCCAAAACTCTGACGCGGAAGCCTATGTTCGCTCCTCGCCCTCAACCGGCTCCAGAGTCAGGCGCGCCGTCAGAACCACAAGCGCAGCCCACAACGCGTCGGCGCCGAGCAGGTGCGCAATCTGCAGCCATACCGGGGCGAGAAATGCCACATCGAGAATACCCAGCGCATACTGGGCCGCTAAAAGAATCAGAACGAGCGCGGAGAGCCCGCGGTTGTCCCAATGCGTTGACCGCTGCGCGGCGCGAACCAGCAGCCAGATGAGGAATATGCTGGCCACAAACGCGACCGTGGGATGCGTCCAGCGCCAGCGCACCAGCCATCCGCTCGTCGCCGAGAAATCCTGCGCCAGCGCCGCGCCCAACGAGCTTTCCGGGTAAAGTGTGTCACCCAGCGCAGCCAGAGATCCAGTCACGCCAACGATCAGCACGACGATGATCGAAGCGACGGCGCCGAACGGCGCTGCAATGCGGATTTTTCCGCGTAGGTATCCTGTTCGGCGGCTGAGCAGGTGCGCTGTGAGGGTGAGCGCAGCCAGCAGGAGCAGCGTGTTGGTGAGGTGCAACGCCAGGTACGGCGCGCGCAGGGGCGACCGGCTTTGCGCGGTCAGTCCGAGCTTGACCAGGAATGCTCCCAAGGCCGCTTCAATCACCGTGAAACCGACAGCAGCGACCACCGCGACGCGCGCCAGATGACCGCGCACCGTGCGCGCAAACGTCCACCAAAGGAGTGCCACGACTGAAAAAAACGAAAGCCCGCTCGTGATGCGATGCGTGAACTCGATCATCGTGTCGATTCGCGCAGAATGCTGAATCACCGTGCCGTTGCACAGTGGCCAGTGGTCGCCGCAACCGGCTCCCGAGCCCGTGGCGCGCACCAGCCCGCCCCACAAAATCACGGCGATAAAGTAAGCCAGCACGCCCCACGCAAATCGCCGCAATGCGAGCGAGGGAAGACGATCAGTTTGCGCCGGTGCGGCAGCGATGGCCATAGATGACTCCGAATCGAACCCACCAGTTTAGAACAAACTCGTCTCGGGACGTTCGGCCGGCATAATGCGGTCTTCAAAGATGCCGCACGCTTCAGGATTTTACTCGTTCAGCAGTCTCACCACGTGATTCACAATCATCAGGTCTTCGAGTGGCGGGATCACGCGCACCGTCACAGGCGACGCTTCCGCGGAGATCACCGCCGCGCTGCGCACATTGTTTCGCTTTGCGTCCAGCACGATTCCCAAAGCGCCAAGTCCTGCACAAATCTCCGCGCGCGATGCAATGTCGTTTTCGCCGATGCCGCCGGTAAAAACAAACATGTCGAGGCCATTCAGCTCCGCCACATAACTCCCGATCCATCGCGCGATCGTCCAGCAGAACTTGTCCACCGCCAACCGCGCCTTCGTATTGCCGGCCTCGATCGCCTCCCGCAGATCGCGCATGTCGTTCGAGAGCTCGCTCACGCCAAGCAACCCAGACTTCTTGCTCACCACCGTCTCAAGCTTATCGGCCGCTTCCGCTGCATCTGGCGTGGTCTCAGCAATCTTCTTCAGGATGAAAATCAGAACGCCAGGGTCGATGTCGCCAGTGCGCGAGCCGCTGATAAGGCCGCCCGATGGCGTCAGGCCCATTGACGTGTCGAGGCACCGGCCGTTGCGGATTGCAGAGATCGACGCGCCGTTCCCGAGGTGCGCAACGATCAACTTCTCCGGAACGTTGGGCTGCAACTGATAGATGATCGACTCGTATGAGATGCCGTGATACCCGTAGCGCCGCACGCCCATGGCAACGTACTCCGCGGGAATGGGCATGTGCGTCGAAACCTCCGGCAGCGTGCGGTGAAAATACGTGTCGAGCACCGCAAAGTTCGGAATGCCCGGAAACAGCCGCAGCGCCTCGCGCATGATGTAAACGGCGATCGGCGTGTGCAACGGCGCGAGAGCCGCGTAGCTTTCAATCTCGTCGATCAGTGCAGGCGTGATGCGCTGGTTCTCGCGAACAGTCGGTCCCCCGCAGACCACGCGGTGTCCGATGGCCGCCGGGGCAGGGACCTCGCCCGATTTGAGCGCATCGGCTACCAGCTTGAAGGCAACCGCGCGGCTGGGCACTGCCGGTGTTTGATCCACCAGCTTCTTATCCGACGCGTCTTTGATCCAGAACTTCCCCAGATCGGTGCCAATGCCGTCGACCGCGCCTTCAAGGAGCCGCGCCCGCTCGCCGTTGCCGGCTTCATACAACGAAAACTTGATCGAAGAAGAACCGCTGTTCAAGACCAGAATCGGCAATGAGGGCATGGAGCAGAAACCTTTCAGGAAATTTCGTCAGCGAATCAGCAGGGCTGCGAAGGAATGGCCACCGTTGCCCCGCGCCGATCCTTCGCCTCTTAAAGATCACCGGCGGTCTCGGGCACGCATCAAGTTGAAGAGATCGTCATTGCAGAGACCGTCACGAAACCCGGTGAATCGCCTGTGATCAAGCCTATCAGCCGCTTCGAATGTCGAAGGGTGACTCATGTCACACTGCAACACTTCGCCCTCCTGGAGCGTGTTTCAAAATCGGTTTTGTAACAAGGGCACGGCTTTAGCCGGGCCGAAAAACGCAGGAAAAACAAGGGGCTTTAGCCCCTGCGGAATCACAACAGGGATCTACCCAACCAATTTTGAAACACGCTCTAGAAGAAACGCTTCAGCTTGAGAATCTGCGATTCGAATCCGTACCAAAGCGCCGTGGCTACTAGCGTGGCCATGACGAGACGAAAAGCCACAACCGCAAGATTTCCGGCGATGCCGTACGAATCCATGCGCACATCGAACCAGCCGAAGTAGATGAAGACGGAAATGTGCGTCATATAAAGGCCGTAGCTGATGCGGCCATAAAACGCCAGCGGTCCGCGCCGCAACGTCGCGTTAAGCGGATTGCGCGCGCCGGTTGATGCGATCGCCGCAAGCGCCGCGCCGGCAAAGCCAACCGCCAGCGCGGAGTCGAGATATGCTGTTCCGCCGGCAATGGTCGCCGCCGCTGCGATGCCCAGTACAAACGCAGCGAGGCCGATCGCAAGCCATGCCCGGCGGCTCAGTTTCAAAGTGTAAAACCCGAGCGCCAGCAGACTGCCCAGTGCGATCCCATCCAAATGGATCAGTGTGTTGGTGGGCGTCATCCAATGCAGATTCGCATGACGCAGCACAGGCGATGCGACGAGCGCAGCTACCAGCACTATGGCCAGCATCCAGGGCTGGCGGAGCACGCGCACCACCGGCGCCCACACAAAGTAGTATTGCTCTTCGATCGCCAGCGCCCATGTGGGTCCGAGCGCTGGCGGCAAAGCCAGGTGAAACAGGTTTTGCACGCAGAAGATGTAGGCCAACCACGGTGCAGTCCTGATCGCGTCCCACACGCTGGGGCCAATGAACCATGGCGCGTTCAGGTAAACAACCGCCAGGACAAGCAAATACACCGGCCACACGCGCAGCGCCCTGCGCCCATGAAAATTATGCAGGTAATGCGGCTTGTCCCGCGTTCCCAGCAGAATGCATGTGATCAGGAAACCGCTGAGAACAAAAAAGAGGATGACTCCCGCCCATCCCCATAAGCTGGCGGAATAAATCCACGTTCCTTTGAGGCGCGGTTGGCAGTGATAGAGAACAACCGCCAGAATCGCCAGGCCGCGCAACCCGTCAAGTTCAGGCAGGTAGGAGGGAAGCCAGGTTGGACGTTGCATGGGCAAAGTATTTCGCCGCATTCAGAGCGAATTCATCCCGCCGCCAACTGCCGCGCCCGCTCAGTGGCCCGCATCACCGCCTTAATCAGAGTCACGCGCAAGCCGCCTTCCTCCAATTCCAGGATGCCGTCAATCGTGCATCCCGCGGGCGTGGTCACAGCGTCTTTGAGCAGCGCCGGGTGGTAGCCGGTCTCGAGCACCATCTTCGCCGCACCGTAGGCCGTTTGCGCCGCCAATTGCGTGGCAATGTCCCGCGGCAGGCCCACTTTCACGCCGGCTTCTGCCAGAGCTTCGATGATGATGTAAAGATACGCCGGGCCGGATCCCGATAGGCCGGTCACAGCATCCATGTGCTTCTCATCCACGAGTACGGTGCGGCCCACGGTCTCAAACAGGCGCTGCGCCAATTCCATCTGCTGTTTTGACACGAAGCGACCGCGGCACAAGGCAGCCATACCGGCGCCCAGCGCCGAGGGAGTGTTCGGCATGGCGCGCACCACGGCAATCTCCATGCCCGCTGCATCCTCGATGGCGCGCGTTTTTACTGACGCGGCGAAAGAGACCAGCGTTTTGGCCGCCGTAAGCGCGGGCTTGATCTCCGCAATCAGATCCGGAACCTGGAACGGCTTCACCCCAACCAGAATCAGATCCGACTGGCGCACTGCTTCAAGGTTATTGGTGCTTACGTCCACGCCCCATTGCGTGCTTAGCGCAAGCGCACGCTCGGCGTGCCCCACGGTGGCGTGAATCTTATCGGCGGCAAACAGGTTCTCTTTCAAGAATGCCTGCAACAGGATGCCGCCCATCTTGCCGGCGCCCAGAACCGCCACGCGGACCTGGGGCAGCTGCGCAGGAGTTTGCGGTGCCTCGACGGCGATCTCGGCCATACTCTCTTTTCCCTTCATGCAGGATGAATCTGGCGCCTTCAAAGCTTGAAGCGACCAGTGCGGTCTACAACTCCCAAGGATACTCGCATCAGGCGCATGCATCCTTGTCCTGTCACCGGAATCGATACTCCACGTCCACGGCAGCCCGATTCCCGGAATTCAGTGGCACTGTGCCATTGCCTGTCGCTGACGGTAGTTGGACCTGCAACTTGTTCGCCTACTGGCTTAGCATTGCTTCATTGTTCAGGAAATCCTTGAGCACATCCGCCATCTTTGTGTTGCGATCGTCTGCTGACCAACTGCTATCCCAAATCACGTAACCGCCGGGCAGCGACAGAAATCTCTGGCCGCCAACCACCGCCGAGACCGCCGTTACCACCCAGGCGTCGGACTCAAGCAAGTAGGCCGGCGCGGCTTCATTTCCCGGCGCCGGATTGCGCAACTCGGACACGTGCTCCCCCATGTGAATCACGGCCCGCGCCAGCGCAGGGCCCTGCAGCCGATCCGAGTTGAACGTGCAATTGAAGAGCACGCCGTCCAGGGAGTCCTTGGTGCCCAAATTCTCATCATTCGGCGAAGCTTCGTTTGCCGCTCCATAGGCCACGGAGACGCCCGTCGAACGGTCACCGGCCTTTCCGTAGACCGCGGCGGCCTTTTCTGCAGCGTCTTTGGGAGGGCCAGCGGCCAGCGCGTCAGCGCTTTTTTGCGCCGCGGCAATTGCACCATGCAGGTCGATATCGCTCCCCCCTCCCACTCCCATGCAACCCCCGGTGCCGCAGCCAGCGCCGGAGCCATACATATCGGCGTTGATCGCCCCACCCCCTCCCGCTTCATTGCCTTTGGTCTCGTCGTCGTTTTTTGAATAATCGATCTCCTTCGGCGTCACGTCTGAAACCGATTCGAGAACCAGGCGCGCAGGATAGGCATTCATGTTCCCGAAACCGCCAAAGCCCACAATCTTGCCCGAGGCGTCGCGTTGCAGTGTCGCATCGGCCACGCTATCCATCCTGCCCACCAGCGTCGCTGTTACCTCATAGCGCGTGCACCCCAGGCACATGTCCGCGCCCTTCTCGTGCTTTTGCGCCAAAAGTGAATCGAACTGCTTGAAGTCCTTGCTCTTGTCCAGCGTTACCGGCGTGCGCGCCGAAGGCGTGAACTTTCCGGTGAAGCTCTTTGCGGGCTGGATCACCAGCATGGCCGCGGGACCCGCTTTCCCCTTCGTTCCTGGCGGATAGGCAAGCCAGATCGCGTTTACGGGATATCCGCAATTGGGATCCGTCGCGTCCTTGATCACAAACTCGTCAAATCCGGCTACCACCGTGCCTTTGATCCGCACAATCTTGCCGTTGAATACCTCCGGCTTCTTCACCACATCGCAAACCGTCGTATCCACGGGCGCTGCAGCCTGCGCATACAGGTCGCAACCGAATCCAAATGAAATCATGCAAGCCAGAATCAAGCCCCTCTTCATAGACCCTCTCCATCCGCTGCAACCCGCATAGGCGCCGAATATTCATAGCGGGATGAGCCGCCTTAAGCGCGAACTCGAAAGAATATCACGGCAGGACTTTCCTTTCCTTAGTGCAGGTGTGCAAGGAAATTCACGCATCTGGTTCTACGGGTCAACGTGCTGGGTGCATCTCTCGACGAGTCCGCATAAACTTGCGGGGAGATGCGCAAGGAGATGCGCAAAAAGCTACACGCAAGCGCGCAAAGTGGGACGCATAACTTGTTCGTACTCCGCTTATATGGGCAGGTTTGGTCGCATTCTGTCCGTGTGGAAGGCGAGATTCTGCAAAATATCTTCCCTTATAAGCATAGATTTTCGGGTCACCGAAGATTTTTGCAAAATTTCTACGCCTATAAGGGTAGAAACGAGATGCGAAATATGTGCCTATAAGTGGAGAAATGAGGCGCGATTTGTCCGGCTGGAGGCGGTCATTTTTGCGCGGCGGTCAAGGCTGGCTTTTGGGCTGCAATCCAGGCGTCGATGCGGTGCTCGAGGACGTCGAGGGGCAGGGCGCCGGCGTCGATAACCTGGTCGTGGAAGGCGCGAATGTCGAACTTGTCTCCCAGAGCCTTTTGCGCGCGGTCACGGAGCTCTAAAATCTTGAGCTGGCCGATCTTGTAGGCCAGCGCCTGGCTGGGCCAGGCAATGTAGCGGTCGACCTCGGCCTGCATGCTCGGCTCATCAATAGCGGAGTGGTCGCGGAAGTACTGGACCATCTGGTCGCGGGTCCAGCCCTCGGAGTGGACGCCGGTGTCGACGACGAGGCGGATGGCGCGCCAGGTTTCGTTCTCCAGGCGGCCATAGTCGGAATAAGGGTCCTGATACAAGCCGATGTCCTTGCCTAAATGCTCGGAGTAGAAGGCCCATCCCTCGGTATAAGCCGTGTATTGCTCGAATTTGCGGAATTCAGGAACCCCTTGCAACTCCTGCGCAATCGAGATCTGCAGGTGATGGCCGGGGATGCCTTCGTGGTAGGCGATCGACTCCACGCTGTAGAGGTTGCGGTCGGTAGCATCGTAGGTGTCGATAAACAAACGGCCGGGGCGGGAGCCGTCGGGCGTGCCGGACTCGTAGTAAGCCGGAGGCGAGGTCTTCGCAGCGTAATCGGGAACCGTGGTCACTTCAAAAGGCGCTTTGGGCAGCGTGCCAAAGAGCTGCGGCAGCCGGGCCTGCATGGGGCCGAGGTAGCTTTTATAGGCCGCAACGAGCGCGTCGGCGGAGGCTGGGTGCTGTTTGGGATTGGTCTTGAGGCTGGCACGGAAGCTGGCTAGATCCTTGAAACCAAGCTTCTGCGCGATGGCCAGCATCGCAGCCTCGTCCTTGCCCACCTCGTCGAGGCCGATCTGGTGAATCTCGGCGGCGGTCAGGTCGGTCGTGGTGGTGCGCTTGATGAGGAACTGGTAGTACTTCGCGCCATCGGGCAGGGCTGCAATTCCCGGCTGATCGCGGCCGGCGGGGATGTAGCTCACCTCAAGAAAGCGGGCGAAGCGCAGGTAGGCCGGGAACACCTCATTCGAAATCGCGTCGAGCATTTCGCCCTTGATGCGCGCCTGTTCTGAAGCCGAAATCGAAGCCGGGAAGTTCTTGAGAGGCATGGCCAGGGGCGAGTCCTCGGGCTTCTGGTTGGCCAGTTGCTTCACCTGCTCGAGGGCCTTTTCGAGGAGGAATTTGGGCGGCACGCGGTGATCTTCCATGCCGATCGACATATTCGTAGTGACCTGGTCGAAGGCGTGGGGAAGGGCGTGGAGGCGCGCGATCCAGTCGTCGTAGTCCTTTACGGTCGAAAAGGTGAGCTCGGCCACCAAACGCGGGTATCGGGCGTGGATGCCATCCATCTGGGTGAGGGGCATCTCCCACTCCTTGAACTCGGCAGCCTCCTGATCTTCTTCAAACTCGCGAATCAGCAGCTCCTGGCTGGCCTTCTCCTGATCCGTAAAACCAGTCGGGTCGATGGCGGCCAAGCGGAGCAGGAATCGCTGCTCCCGCGCCAGCGCGTCGTTGATGGCCGCGACGGAGTAGTCGCTGATCTGGTCGTTGTAGCGCAGATCGCCGATGGTGGAGGCGAACTCGGGATCGTGCTTGAGCCGATCTTCCCAGTAGTCGTGGAAGAGGTCGTTGAGGGCCTTGCGGCGGTCTTCGAGCGAAGCGGTGGGGAGGGAGGCGGGAGCGGCAGGCTGGCCAGCGGCGGGGGCCTGAGCGCGGAGCGCGGGCGCAAGCGAGAACAGCAAGAGGGAGGAAATAGCGAATGTACGGAAGCCAAGTTGTTTCAATGGGAGTCCTTTACGGCGGTTCTCCAATAACTGTCGAGTCTTGAGGGGCGTGCGAGGTGGCATTTTCTCGAGGAAAATGCCACTCAAGATTCCAGGCTCTGCTCTACACCAATTGGAGAACCGCTTTAGCCCGCATTTCTCACAGGTTCATTGCTGATTGCGGTGACGATAGACAGGAAAAGTGTTGGAAAGGCCGTCATTTCATGGCATAACTGCGTTGTCGAAGCGTAGTTGTAGCCGTGCGGAGG
>Ga0187860_1003605_pt1 | contig 12129 bp, 6 predicted proteins | sample June2016WEW_10_4_FD_132981 | JGI IMG/M metagenome (GOLD analysis project Ga0187860, IMG submission 132981) | Peatland microbial communities from SPRUCE experiment site at the Marcell Experimental Forest, Minnesota, USA - June2016WEW_10_40 | ecosystem: Environmental > Terrestrial > Soil > Wetlands... | reverse complement strand
GCCGGCTTTGCTGGTGGGATCGCGTCCGCTTCCGGTCGCCCGCCGGCCAGCGGAGTGCGGATCGTCGTGCCGGACTCCCAGAGCTCAGTGACCGGTGTCGCCCCGGTTGCCGGCGGTGACTCGGCGACCCCCGTGCGGTGCGCGACGCCGGTCGTATCCCTGCCAGGCGGCGGCGCGAGAGCCAACGCGAGCGCGAGTGCCTCGGCGGGTTGTGTGTGTGTCACACCGATCTCGAGCTCGGGCCTCGGCACCGCAACGCACCTGTTCACCCGCAACACGGCCGGGGGGATCACGATCCGGGTATACGGCCAGGCGATCGTCGACACGCCAGGTCCACTACTTCCAACCGTGCCGCCGACGACCGGTTCGGCGGGCTCGACTCGTTCGGGCGGGAAGGGCACTGTTGGCTCCGGTGCCCCGTCTGCCAGTTCGTCGGCGTCTCGGCTGACCAGCGCCGACTTGTTGCGGCCGTACACCTGGTACTCGCTCGACATGTCCGACAACGCCGCAGTGGGGCAAGGGGCTTTGTTCGACGGGTCGGCAGTGGCCACCTCCACCTCCACCTCCACCTCCACCTCCACCTCCACCTCCACCTCCACCAGCAGCGGCGGCGGTAGCGGATCGCACGGCGCCGCCAGCGCCAGTGCCAGCTCGCACCTCGTCTCAGCGATCACCAGCGGAGACTTTGGAGCGACGGAGGGATCGCCGGCGTGGTGGGTGGCAGCAGTGGTCGGCCCATCGGTCACCCAGGCGCAAGTCACGTTCGACGGGGGCGCGACCGACACGATGACACCAGTACACGGTCTCGTCACCCTGGCAGCGCCGATCAGCTCGTCCGTTGCCGGCTCGAGCCCCGGCCCGTGGGCGGTGCGGGGCACCCTTCGGCTTCTCGCTTCGGACGGCAGCGTCTTGGCAACCGTCAATCTGACACCAGTGGCACTGCCATCGCCCACTCCGGTGCCGCAGCCGGGGGTGACGGGCGGCGTTCCGACACCGGCCGGCGCTCCTGGCGTCGGGGCAGCTTCGGGCAGCGGATCCGGCTCGGCTTCGGCCAGCACCACGAAATCGACCACGACCTCGACGACATCGACATCGTCGGGCGAGTCGACTCTCGGGACCGGGTCGCTCACTCCGATTATCGGGACCTGTCCGGTCGAGGGCGGCACGATTCCGGTGCCGGGTGGCTCGTCGCCGGCGAGCTCACCGCCTGCGGTCGGTCTTCCGGCCAAGGCCGCACCCAAGACCTGAGCGCTCGGGCGCGCCAGTCGGGCTTGAGCCCTGCGCGCCAGCCTGAGTTGAGTCCCGGCGCTCCAGCCTGAGCTCCGGCGGCTCCGGGCTTGAGCCGAGCGGCGCCTGTCAGCGGCCGGGCCAAGCTGGAGCTGGTCGCCCGGATGGTCGCCCAGATGGTCGCCCAGTCAGGCGGCCGGCATGGGCTTGTACTGGAACGAGTTGAACAGGCCGACCTGGTCGCACAGGTGCGGGCTCGGGTTGCCTGCCGCGTTGATGAACCCACTCTCCCCGGGCGGCAGGACGTTGGCGCCGTTGACCGCTGTCGGCCCGACGTCGATCGCCTGCATGTACGTGCTGCGGTTCTGGCTGGCGCTGAGCGCGCAGGTGGTCTTCACGCCGATGGCGAGCGGGTCGAGAGAGTTCCAGTTCGTGTCGAGCGCCGGCTGGTAGCCCCACTTGGAGATGTCGTTCGTCCCGAAACCCGGCACGTTCTGCCCAAGCTGAGTCCCCTTGCCCGACAGGATCGTGATGGCATCGTTCACGCTCTCGACGAGGATCTGGTCTGTGAACTGGCGGAAGTAGTGACCGTTCCAGCACTGGCCGTTGCACGGGACGAGGCCCTTCGTGCCGGCGAGTATGTGGTAGAGGAAGTTGTAGCTCGCGAAGCCCCCGAGACCGCCGTAGGTGCCAATCTTCAGGCTGGCGTCGCTGAAGTTCACGGGTCCGGTGAACTCCTCGTGGGCGAACGTCCCGCCCTCGAAGACGTTGCGCTCCAAGGCCTCGAGGGTGTTCATGAAGATCGACATGGCCGGGCTCCCGAGCGTCGTGTCGTCGTTCCAGGACGCGAGGGTTGACATGGCAGTAGCCAGGTCTGGGTGCGTCGCCGGATCGGTGAGGAACGAGTTCCGAGACTTCAGGCGGGCATATGCCCGCTCGAGGAACGGGATGAAGTACGAGGCCGCGGGCCGCGTGTTGTCTTCGTTGTCGATCTGACCGATATCGTGCTCGATGCCCTCGAGATAGGCGACGTCAATCTGCTTGCTGGCGGCCAGTAGCTGGGAGATCCTGCTCGAGCGGAAGATGGTGCCCCAGTACTCGTCCCCGCCGTTCTGCTGGTAGTACTGAGACTCCGACGGCTTGGTGTTCCAGTTGTCCAGGTAGCCCTGGGCGGGGTTGATGCTGTGCGGCATGTCCGCGAATGGCACCATACCCAGCCATTGCTCAGTCCCGTCGCCCGACGCCGGCAGCCGGGGGTCGAACTTGGTGTACGAGGGCTCGATCGGCACGAGCCCGTCGCCGAAGTAGGCGATGTTGCCGGCCTTGTCGGCATAGAGGAAGTTGTGCAGGGTCGTGACCAGGCTCATCGAGTGCTGGAATTGCGACACGTCGGTGTCGCCGCCGAGCTCGGAGAAGCCGACGAGCGACCCGCTTTCCTTCCCCCAGGACGCGAACCGCATCGCGAAGGCCGTTCCCGTCTTCAGGTCGATCGAGAAGAGCGGGCCGTCGATAGTCCGGTAGACCGTGTACGGGTGCGAGGCTTCTCCCTGCACGGCGATCGTCTCGTGGATCACGTTCATGTTCACCCACGACCCGTCGAAGAAGTACTGCGGCGTGGCGCCGCGAGGGACGCGTATCTTCATCATGTAGATGCGTTGGTCGACGAGCTCCTCGCTCGTGGTGGTCCAGGCGATGTCAGCGTTCCTGCCGATCAAGATGAACGGCTCACCGGTGATCGCCATCCCGCCTGCGTTGTAGCCCGGGCCGACGAGGTACACCTCGTAGTCGATGCTCGGGGTACCGAAGCCCTCCTGCGGTGCACCCCAGAGCAAAGCGTGATGGTCCTTCGATCGCGACGGAGCGACCACGAAGGCGTTCGAGCCCCCATGCGACGGCACCTTGAGCGAGATTCCCGTGGCGAGGATCAACCGCCGATCTTTCCCGAGCGTCGCCTCGGCCCGGAGGATGGCGGCGGTGGTCACTCCCGAGAGACGGGCCATCGACCGTTCCACGGCCAGATCGGCCACGCGGGACGTTCCCGCGGCTTGCGTTGATGCACTCCGCACCGCCGATCCCGTTGCCGGCACCGTCGTTGGAGCCGAGGGGTCGTTGATCCATCGAGCGTCGTTGAAGATCGCGGCCGTGTCGGTGGTGGCGTGCACATCATGATCCTTCGCCAGTTCAGCCTCCAGGTACCGGACGAACGCGAGGTTGGACAACTCGCTCCCGCCGCCGCCGCCGAAGTCGCGGGCGAGGAAGTTACCGATGGCCAGGGTGTCGACGGCGTGCCAGGGCGCCGGCCGGTACGGGCCAGGGAGTTGGAGGAGACGGCCGGCGAGGAAGAACTCGTAGGGGACCATGGCCTTCTCGTTGGCAGCGCTCGAATACGCCTTGTCCATGAAGGCGTTGATGCCGTCGGCGAACTCCTGGAGCTCGGCTTGGACCGAAGCGGGCATGGTCCGGTACTCCGCCTGCAACTCGAGGGGCGTGTAGTAGAAGTTCCGGATGCCTTCGTCCTGCGCGAGCTCGCTCGGGCCGAAGACTGCGGCGAGCGTGCCCTCGACGTCGCGACGCGTCAGCTCCAGCTGCACGAGTCGATCCTGCGCCTGGGCGTAGCCGCCACCGAACCAGACCCCGGGCATTGCCTTGGCGGTGATGGTCGGGACACCGTGCGAGTTCCGCGTGATCACGGTCGTCTCGGCACCGCTGCCCACGGTGACGCCGTCGGCTCGTGCTGCGCTCGAACTGTGGACGGTGCGCGCAGCCGCCGAGCTCGGCCGCTGGCTCACCCCTGCCAACGACCCCGCTGCCACCATGACCGAGACGAGCGTCAGCACCTTGTGCCTCATCGTGAACCCCCTGTGGTCGTGCTCCGGTCACCGATCACGGGCGACCGCGGTCGCAAGGGGCCAGCATGCCAGATCGGTGTGATACACCGCAGCCCGAGAGCCGGTCAGACACCCGTCGCGACGTGGATCAGAGGCCGCCGGCCTGCCCACGGCAACGCCTCCTCGAGCTGCGAGGCCAGGCGCAGGAGAAGTGACTCGTTGCCGAAGCTGCTGACGAACTGCATGCCGATGGGCAAGCCGCTGGCGCTCCAGTGCAGCGGCAAGCTGATCGCCGGCAAACCGGTGGCGTTGAACACCGGGAGGAACGACTCCCAAGGCGCCCACGTCGCGAAGAGCTCCCGGAGCTCGATGCGAGCGGTCGGGTCGTACATCCCAAGCGGGGCGACGAGGCGCCCCAGCGTCGGGGTGAGCAGTACGTCGTGGCTGGCGAAGTAATCGCCCATCAGCCTGGACAGCATGTTCACCCGGTCGCCGGCGTGGAGTATGTGTACCCCCGACACCCTCCGGCCGTAGTCGAGCGCCTCGAGAGTCGAACCTTCGAGAGTGTCCGCGTTGGGCTCGCGGCCGAGGACCGGCGCGAAGCCGTCGATGGTGTTCGCCAGGTCCGCCGCCCAGACGTCGGTCATCGTCTGCAGGAACGGGTCCCACGTGAACGCGGGTGAGTCGTTGCTGACCTCGTGTCCGAGGCCGGCGAGCAGTTCGGCGGTGGCCTCGGTCGCAGCCGCCACCTCGGCGTCGCCGCAGTCGCCCGACCAGGGCGCAGTGCACCAGCCGATGCGCAGTCGCTCGACGGGAGCGCCCACTTCGGCGAAGTACGGCCGCGCCGGGGGCTCGATAACGAAGGGGTCGCCGGCCGCCGGGCCCGACAAGCAGTCGAGCAGGCTGGCGGTGTCGCGCACGGTCCGCGAGACCATGAAGTGAACCGCCCAGCCTCCGAGTGCCTCGGCCACCTGCGGCGCCCAGGTCACGCGGCCGCGTGACGGTTTGAGGCCGACCACGCCGCACGCCGAAGCGGGGATGCGGATTGAGCCCCCGCCGTCGCTGGCGGAGCCGACCGGGATAATGCCCGCTCCGACGGCGGCAGCGGCGCCTCCGCTCGAGCCCCCAGCCATGTGACCGGCGCTCTAAGGGGAGCAGGTGGCACCTGCCACCAGTGTCTCGGTGGTGCCCATGAGACCGAATTCAGAGGTGGTCGTGCGACCGAGGTTCACGAGGCCGCTCGCCCGGAGCCGCACCGTGAACTCGCTGTCGGAGCGCGCCGCCCACCCGGACGACAGGCGGCTCCCGTTCTCGCACGGCGTCCCGGCTTCGCCGTGGAAGAGGTCCTTCAGCATTGTCGGGACGCCGCCTAAGGGTCCGAGCGGCGCCGTGCCGCCCGCCGCGAGCGCTTCGGCTCGGGAGCCGAACGCCTCGACGACCGCGTTCAGCGTCCCGTTGACGGCCTCGACGCCCGCCATGACGCAAGCCGCCAGCTCGCCGGCGGTGACCTCCTTCCGGCGGACCAAGTCGGCCAAGCCAGTGGCGTCGTAGCCCGAGTACTCCTCCAAGTTCACGGCGGGATGGTAGTCGGAGCCTGTTCACGTTCAGCGGCGAGCAATTCTGGGCAAGGAAGTGGTGTCGGTGTCACGCGGACTCTGCACAGTGCAAAGTCTCAGTGACAGCGACGACCCGGAGCCGGTCTGGCGGTGTCCGGATGCAAGCCGCGCCGGTCCTGGATGGGTAGGTCTGGAACAGCGGATCGTTTAGGGTTGGCCGAGCCCGTTTCGGGCTCTGAAGCAGTCAGTCTGGGTCGAAAAGGTCAGGATGATCACGGCAACGGTGCCAGTGGAGGTCGTCGAGCTTGACGTGATCTTTCGCGCGGTCGACGCCGGTTCGTCCGTGACCGAGCGGTTGCCCGAGCTGTTCAGAGCTGCCTGGCCCGCTTACCGCAACTGGTTCCTCCAAGAGGGCGAGGCTGCGCGCCCCTCGTACGCGACGTGCGCACGCAAGCTCCGGGAGCACATGCCCGAGCTGGTGCCGGCGTACGACCGGCTGGTGGAGGCGGTGGGTGGTGGAGACATCGAGGCGCGGTTTCTCAGCCACTGGTCACCGCCTCCTCTGTTCGCGACGTGCTCCATGGCGGCGTGGACACGCGACACCCACGTCCTCATCCACAACTACGACTACTCCCCGTTGTTGTGCGACACGGCGATGCTGGCCTCCGACTGGCACGGCACCGGTGTGTTGGCGATGAGCGACTGCGGATGGGGGGCGACCGACGGGATGAACGCCCACGGCTTGTCGGCGGCGATCGCGTTCGGGGGTCGTTACGTGGTCGGGGAGGGTTTCGGGATCGGACTCGTGGTCCGTTACCTGCTCGAGTTCGCCACCGACGTCGAGGGTGCCCTCGAGATCCTCGCCAGGGTGCCGGTCAGCCTGGCCTACAACATCGCGCTGGTCGATCGGGCGGGCCGAGGTGCGGTGGCCATGGTGAGCCCGGACCGCCCGCTCGTCATCAGTCCCGCGCAGGTGGCCGGCAACCGCCAGGGCTCGACCGAATGGCCGGAGCACTCGGCGTTCTGCGCCACGGTCGAGCGTGAGGAGGCCTTGGCCGACGCGGTCGCCGACCCGACGATGACGACCGGCGAGCTGGTGCGCAGGTTCCTGCAGCCGCCGATCTACCGTGATCCGGCGAGCACGTTGTGGGGCACCGTGTACACCGCCGCCTACGACTCGGACCACAACGTCGTGGACTTGATGTGGCCGGGCGAGGCCTGGAGGCTCTCGGTGAACCACTTCGTCGAGGGTACCCGCACTCGCCGCACGCTCGTCGCCGTGCCCTCGGCCGCCGCCGACGGTACCGACGGTGCCGCAAGCGTGCCCGGAATCGGCGTGCCGGCGCACGGCCACCCCTCCGTCATCGTCTGAACGGCAGCTGGCGGGAGCGGGAGCCGACCCGCTGTCCCAGGTGGAAGTACAGTCCCCGCACGATGGGTGAGCCTGCTGACCACCGACCGACCCCGGCCGCACCCGCGCGACCCGTGCTGCGGAGCTTGTCGGACATCTATCGGCACTTCCGCAAGAACACGCGCCCGATCTACTTCGTCTCGCCGACGCCCTACAACCTGCTCGGCATCGACGAGTGGGTGGGGGACTTCAGGTATGTGACGTACTTCGACAGTTTTGGCGGCGCACACGCCCGATCGTTCTCGCCCTCGCACGCCGGACCGCGGGACTTCGAGACGTTCGAGTCCGTCAACACGTACCTGCTTGGCAACAAGGAGGTCATCGACCACATCCGGGCCAACGGTGTCGGCCAGGTGCTGTTCGTCATGTTCGACTCCGAGACGGAGGGGCTCGCCGACGAGCTCGGCTTGGAGATCGCGTTGCCACCTCGCGAGCTCCGGCACCGGATCGACTCGAAGATCGTCACGACGGAGCTGGGGAACAAGGTGGGGGTCCCGAGCGTGCCGAACGTGCGCGGCCGCGCCAGCACGTACGCAGAGCTGACCGAGCTGGCTGGCTCGGCGGGCTTGGGCGGCGACCTCGTCGTTCAGACGCCGTACGGCGACTCCGGCCGCACGACGTTCTTCGTCGCGGGCGCCCAGGAGTGGGACGACCGGGCGGAGGTTCTGGCCAGCACCGAGATCAAGGTCATGCGCCGCATCAACCACTTCCCGGGCACCGTCGAGGCGGTCGCCACGCGCCACGGCACGCTCGTGGGTCCGATCCAGACGGACATCACGGGCTTCTCGGAACTGACTCCGTACCGCGGCGGGTGGTGCGGCAACGACGTGTACCCGGCTGTGTTCGACGAGATCGTCCGCTCCCAGATCCGTGAGATGGCACGGCGCCTCGGTGACGGCCTCTACGCCGAGGGGTATAAGGGCGTGTTCTGCCTGGACTTCCTCCTTGACACCGACGACCGCACGGTCTATCTCGGGGAGATCAACCCCCGCATCTCCGGTGCCTCGCCGCTCACGAACCTCATCACCTCCCGCTACGGGGGTGTGCCACTGTTCCTCTTCCACCTGCTGGAATTCGCCGACGTCGACTGGGAGGTCGACCTCGAGGCTGTGCAGGCTCGCTGGCAGGACTTCGACCACTGGACTCAGCTCGTGCTGAAGCAGGTGACCGACGAGGTCGAGCTCATCACCGAGGCACCGGCCAGCGGGTTGTGGCGGATGGCCGACGATGGGACGATCCGGTTCTTGCGAGCGGAGACGGACTGGCACAACGTAGGTGGCCATGACGAGGCCTTCTACCTGAGGGTGCACGGTGTCGGGGAGTACCGCTACCCCGGAGCCGACATCGGGATCCTCGTCAGCCGCGAGCGAATGCAAACCGATGACCGCCGGCTGCTCGACCGCGGTGTGAAGTGGGCCAAAGCCCTCGGCGACCAGTTCTCCGGGCAGCCGCCCACTGTACGCGTCGTCACGCCCCAGGAACACCTCTACGCGAAATGGTTCTGACACTATGACTGACATGCGCCAAATTGCCCAACAGCTCACCGGACCCGGCGGGATGTTCGAGATCGTGCGGGAGCCCGTCGGCGGCGTTGAGATGAACGTGTACCGCCAGCGCCTGTCTTCGCTGCGGGAGGTCGCCCAGGCCGCCGGTGGCCGGAGCGCGACCGACACGTTCCTCGTCTACGGCGACCGACGCATCAGCTACCCGTCGTTCGTCGGCCTGGCCAAGGCGGGCTCCGTCGAGCTGGCACGAGGCCCCGGTGCCGTCCAGCCGCGTGATCGAGTCGCGGTCCTGGCAGCCAACTGCCCCGAGTGGTGCCTCTCGTTCTGGTCCACGGTGTCGATGGGCGCGGTTCTCGTCGGCTTGAACGGGTGGTGGAAGGCGGACGAGATCCTCTACGGGTTGGAGGACAGCGGGGCCAAGGTCCTCGTCGCCGATCGGGGACGCTACGAGCGGGTCGCGGGCCAACTCGGCAGCTTGGGTGAGCTGCGCGTCGTCTACCTCGTCGGCGACGCCGTGTCGGAGGTTGGGGTGCCGGGTGGGGACGTGGAGCTCCGACCCGCTTCGGACCTGTTCCCGCCCGAGGAGGTGGACGCGGAGACCGGTCTTCCTCCGGCGCCGGAGCCCGATCCCTGGGATGCGCCGATCGACGAGGACGACCCTGCGGTCATCTTCTACACGAGTGGCACCACCGGCCGGCCGAAGGGGGCGGTCTCGACTCACCGCGGGATGGTCGCCAACCTGCAGAACACGTTCTTCCTCGGGGTGGCAGGGGCGATGGCTGCAGCGCTCTCCGGCGATGGGAGCTCGATCCTCCCGACGTCCGCCGACGGCAGCCAGACCGTCGGGATGTTGACGTCGCCGCTGTTCCACGTGTCGGGCTGCCACTCGAATCTCGTCGTGTCGTTCGCGGCTGGACTGCGGCTCGTTATCCCTCCGGGGCGTTTTGACCCCGAGGCCATCATGGAGACGATCCAGCGTGAGCGCGTCGCCATCTGGTCGGCCGTGCCCACGATGATCTGGCGGGTCGCCGACCATCCGGCCCGGCACGACTACGACCTGTCGTCGGTGAGGTCGATCGCCTACGGCGGCTCGCCCTCGGCGGGAGAGCTGCAGCGCCTCGTGCGCGAGGCCTTCCCGAACGTCGGGTCGATCGGCAACGCTTACGGGCTGACCGAGACGAGCTCGGTGGCGACGGTGAATGGCGGCGCCGACGCACGTGAGCGTCCCGACTCGGTGGGGCGGCCCGTTCCGGGGGTCGAGCTGAAGATCGTGGACCCCGCCATCGCCACGGCAGACATTGCCGCTGCCGAATCGTTGCCACCGGACGCGACTGGCGAGATCTGCCTGAGCGGCCCGATCCTCATGGCCGGCTACTGGAACAAACCGGCCGAGACTGACGCCGTACTGGCGAACGGCTGGTTCCGGACGGGAGATCTGGGGCATGTGGACGAGGACGGGTTTCTCTACGTGACCGACCGGGCGAAGGACATGATCATCCGGGGTGGCGAGAACGTCTACTGCATCGAGATCGAGAACCGGCTCGTCGAGCACCCGGCAGTCGCCGAGGCCGCGGTCGTCGGCGTGCCGCACCCGAGCCTCGGCGAGGAAGTCATGGCGATCGTGCGGTTCGAGGAGGGGCTGTCTGCCACGCCCGACGAGCTGCGCCAGTTCGTGGCGGAGACCCTGGCGGACTTCAAGGTTCCGGCCTACATCAAGATCGCTGACGCCCCATTGCCAAGAAACCCCTCCGGCAAGCTCCTCAAGAACCTCCTCCGCGGGAAGGCCGAGAGCGCCTTAGCGGAGACGTTCTGAGCCGTCCGCTACCGCCGGCTAGGGCTGGCCGGCGGTAGCCCCCTCGCCCGGGAGACGATGTCCATCTGCATGCGGGTGAGCTTCGAACCACGCCCGTTAGGCTCGAACGGCGTTTCGCCGGGACCGGCGTCGGCTGTTCGCTTGGCGTAGCCGGGACCGGCGTCCCCGGCCCGGCGACGCCGGAAGCCTCGGCGGTCACTTGCCGTGCTCCGAAGTGAGCCCGAGATCCACTCTCGTCGGGGCGGGAAGCGGACCTGGCCGGGCCAGGAAATACCCCTGCCCCATCGTGACGCCTAGGTCGGTCAACGCCTGCAGCTCCGACGGTGTCTCGATGCCTTCGGCCACGATCAAGGCGCCCACCTCGAACGCGAACGTGACGAGCGAGGATGCCAACGCCCGGCGGACGGGGTCGGAGTCGATGTCCCTCGTCAAACTGAGGTCCAGCTTGATGAGGTCCGGCCCGAGTTTGAGGATGTGCTGGAGGCTCGCAAAGCCTGCGCCGGCATCATCGACCGCCGATCTCACGCCGCGGTTGCGCAGGTCGTGCACCGCGTCGAGCAGTGGCCCGTAGTCCTCCACCTTCGCATGCTCCGTGAGCTCGACCACCACCCGGTGGCCCCATCGGCCGGCCAGAGCCAAGTTGAGCAAGCCGTTGGCGAGGTAGTCGGGCGAGATGTTCATCGACACGAACATGTCCTCGGGCACCTTCGGGAGCTGTACGAGCACGAGCTCGATCGCCGCCAGTTCGAGCTCGCTCCCGAGTCCGACCTCCCTTGCTTCGGCGAACCACTGGTCGGGACTGCGGCGCCGCTCGTCCTCGAAGCGCGAGAGTGCCTCGAGGCCGACCACGCTGCCGTCGCGGAGATCGACGACCGGCTGGAACACGATGGCGATGGCCTGACGATCGAGCACGCTACGGATCTGCTCGGTCGCCGCTCGCCGGTGCTCGGCAGCGATCTGCTCGCGCTGCTCGTGCTCACGCAGTTGCCGGGCGAGCGAGGCGCGTTGGTCCTCGAGGTGCAGATGGAGCGAGCGGGTACGGAGGAGGTTGCGGGTCCGGAGCACGACTTCGGCGAAGTCGAGCGGTTTGGTGAGAAAGTCGTGGGCGCCGGCTTCCAGTACACGCTGCCTCTCAGCCGGGTTCGTGTCAGCGCTGACGACGACCATCGGGACGAAGTCGTCGTCGACGACGAGCTTTCGGAGCGCCTCCATCACCTCGACGCCGTCCATGGCGCCCATGTGAAGGTCGAGCAGTACCAAATCGGGCTGGTGTTGCTCGAACAGCTCGCCAGCGAGCGTGGGATCGGTGGTGGAGATCGTGACCAAGCCCTCGATCTGCTGCAGCATTGCTTTCAGCAGGAGGATGTTCTGCTCTTCGTCATCGATGATGAGTGCGCGCATCACGCCGCCCCGGGGGCGTGTACCCAGGCACGATACTTCCCCGCCGGTCCTGTTCGGGCCGGAAGCTCGATAACACACATCGCTACACGGAGTCCCTTCCGCGGTTTGCTCGCACCGCCTGCAGACTCCCCCGCTACTCACTCGAGCGCTCTCGGATCAATCCCCGTGTCCCACCAGGAGCGCTCCGTTCATCGTAGGCGAGAGGAGCACTGCGAGTGACGCCAACTATCATCCGTCCCGAGCGAAGCGGGAGGCGTGCGCCGGGCGATGAGTGGCAGCACCACAGCCGGTATCAGCGGAGCGTGGCCGCGTAGCACCGCGCCCCGTGCCGTGGCGTGGCAGATCCCGGACCCGCGGCGGTTCCTCCAGCTCGCACTGGCGGCGGTCT